>Ga0302314_10003893_pt1 | contig 27463 bp, 26 predicted proteins | sample III_Palsa_N2_3_FD_200533 | JGI IMG/M metagenome (GOLD analysis project Ga0302314, IMG submission 200533) | Peat permafrost microbial communities from Stordalen Mire near Abisko, Sweden - III_Palsa_N2_3 | ecosystem: Environmental > Terrestrial > Soil > Palsa > Peat permafrost | place: Sweden...
GCAGCGACCGGATCCGGCTGAGCACCCGCTCGTCGGCCGGCCTCGCGTTCTGGTCGGGGACGTGCGCGGCCGGCCGCGCGGCGCCGGGCAGTGGCAGCAGCCGTTCCAGCACCGGGAGCCGCGCCAGGGCGCGCAGCGTCTCGATCGCGTTGGCGACCGCCCCACGCAGGCCGGCGATGTTGGCGCGCCGCCAGGCATCCAGGTAACCGGCCTCACCGGGCGGCTGCACGTTGAGCGCGGCGATCTGGGCGGCCCACCGGGCGTCCACGGTGCCGGCCGGGTAGCCGCCCATCACCTGCGCCATGATGTCCCCCGCCAGCGACGTATGCTCGGCGGAAAGCTCGCGGCCGACCTGCCGGGCCAGCTCGGCCGGCTGCCATCCGTGCTGCCAGCTGGCCCGCACCGACATCCGCAGGAACTCCAGCAGGTTCTCGCTGACCGCCCGGGTCCAGTCCGGGGTCCGCTCATCCGCCAGCTGCCGCAGGCAGCCGCTGTAAGCATCCTGGTCACCAGTGTCGATCGCGCGCAGCGCCTGGCCGATCACGTCGGCCGTCAGCTCCTTGTCCGCCGGCGGATGACCCGGCCGCGCCTGCGGCGCCGCCGTTCCAGCAGCCGGGCCGGTCCGCGCGGCGCGCTCGCGCTTGAGCCGTTGCCGGTCCGCCTTGCCCATGCCAAGAACCCTTCCGCAGAAACGCCAGCCGTCGAACTGGCTCCGATCGTCCCACCGCCAGCCGGCCTTCCAGAAACCAGCCGAGGTTGACCGCTATGTAGACAACAACGAGCCTGAAGAAATGCCGCCCCGCTTTATTGCCAATCGCAACTTTGCCAATCGCATCCGATTGCCAGTTCGATTGAACAATGGAAATTGACCACATATCGATATCGTGTGTGATAAATTCATTCCATGTCTTCCCCCTGGCACGACACAGCTATCAGACTTTTCGAGGAAGACCCCGCGCTCGGCGTGACACTGCTGCGCGACGTTCTCGGGATCACCCTGAAACCCGGCCAGCGCGTGGTCACCGACAAGACGGTCTTCAACACCAGGCCGTCCAAAGAACTCGTCCCCGACACCGTGATCCTGGTGGGCTCCGGAGGGCAGCTCAGCCATGGCATCGTGGTGGAAGCCCAGCGAGAGGCCACCGAGCGGAAGCGCCGACAATTGCCCCGCTATGCAGCCGCCCTCAGGCTGCAGCACGAGTGCCCGGTTGACGTCCTGGTGCTCTGCCCGGACGCAGCGACCGCGGAGTGGTACGCCAAGCCAATCCCGACCACGGTGCCCGGTTTCACCTTCCTACCCAGGGCCCTCCACCCCCGGAGCGTCCCTGCTATCACAGACTCGGAGCAAGCCGCCGCCAGTCCGTCGCTCGCCGTGCTGTCAGTCGCCTACCACGGCGACGATCCCGCAGTAGCCAGAGCGTTCGTTGACGGCATGGGAAAACTCGGGGTCGAACGGGGCCTGCAATACTTTGAATATGGATACCGCATGTCGCCGGAGGCGACCTGCCAACTCCTGGAGGACCTTATGAGCACTGCCGGTGCCTGGCCGGTCTACAGCCCCTTCGCCAAGAAGCACTTCGGCGAAGGCCGACTCGAAGGCCGACTCGAAGGCCGACTCGATGCCGAGCGGGAAGCCGTCCTCGATGTGCTTGTCGCACGCGATCTGGCCCCCTCGGACGGGGATCGGCAGCGGGTACTCGACTGCACCGATTTCGACCAGCTAAAAGCCTGGCTCAGGAAAGCTGTCACGGTCGCCACCGTCAGCGACCTCTTTACGTAGGGCAAGCCCGGGCGCTTTCGGCCGAGGGCCGTGCGCTCGCGATGGAAGTGGCTTCGTCCGCTGTTAGGTCTCGCGTGGTGGAGCGTCGAGGTCGGACTCGGCGAGCAGGCGGGCGGCTTCGGCGGGGCTCATCAGCAGGGCGGCCAGCAGGTGCCGGTCCTGCCAGCGGCCGGCTGCCCAGGCCAGGCCGTGGGCCAGGCCCTCGACAGTGGCCGCGTGGAGCTCGCCGCCGGTGTACCGCCACGGGACGTCGGTGCCGTCGACGGTGAGGCTGTCGTGCTCCCGGTAAGTCGCGGGGGCCCCCGGAAGCACGTCAGGCACTAGGTCAGGGACCGGACGCGGTTCCCCGGCCGACTCGACCGTCCCGCCGACCTCTTCCGATGCCAGCGGCAGGTCGAGCAGGTCGGCCAGCCGGGCGGCGTGCACATACGGCACCGTGACCAGCGGCTGGTCCGCGACCAGCGGCCACAAGTCCGGCGCGTCGAGGATCAGCGCGTCGGCCGCGTCCGCGACGATCAGCTTGTCGCCCGCGACCGCCCGGACCCGGTCCGGCGGCGCAATGTCCTGCGCGGTCACGGCGTCGGCGGTCGCGAGTGCCGACCACAGCGCCCGGAGCTGGGACCGGGTGACCGGGCGGGCGGGGTCGGCCAGCCGGGCCAGCAGCTCGTCGGCGCCGCCGGGCTCGGCCAGCAGGGCGGACAGCGAGGACCGGACCCCGAGCGCATGCGCGACCGCGGGGTCGGTCAGCGCGCGGGCCAGGGCCGGATCGGCGCTGGCTGCTCCCGGCCCGCTGACCGGATCGTAGAGGCCGCTCAGCAGCGGGTCGGCGTCAGCGACGCGCAGGTCGAATGGCTGCCGCCCGTCGAAGGCGGCGTGCCGGCGCAGCCACCAGGCCGTGTACGGCGGGACGTCCGCGTAACTGCCGTCCGGCCGCCGGACCCGGGTCGGCTCGGTCAGCGCGGCCCGCAGCGGCGGCCGGGTGAGCAGTTCCAGGGCCTGCGGCCAGCGGTCCTTGGCCACCAGGTCGAGGTCGCGGACCGCCGTCAGCTGGACCGCGACCGGCGGCAGCGGCAGCGGCTCGCCGTCGCCGGTCCGCAGTCGCGCGCGGACGTCGGCCGCCCAGGCCTCGGCGTCGTCGACGTCCAGCTCGATCTCGGATTCATCCAGCGGCACGTCGTCCGCCGTCAGCAGGCCGAAGGTGGACAGCACGCCGGCCGCCTCGAGGACCGCGGCGTCGTAGCGCGGGGCGAAGCCGGGGCTGACGGTGCCGAACGGCGCGTCGTCCGACACGATCGCGGCCAGCGGCGAGCCCGGCGCCAGCAGCTCACCCGCCGGGTACCAGTCGCCGTCCTCGCCTGGCAGCGCGAGGTCGGCCAGCCACGGGTACTCGCCCGGCTCGGGGCGCACGGCCGCGACCAGAGCGAGGACCGCGTCGGCGACCCGCTCGGGGCTGTCGTCGTCGTAGTAGGCCTCGGTCGCTTTGTCGTAGGAGTCGGCGACGGCGGCCCGGGTGGCCGGGTCCTCGAGGGCGCCGCGCGGGGTGGCCTCGACCGCGCCGAGCCGGGCCAGCAGCGGATGCGCCGCTTCCGGGTGCACGATGCGCAGCCCGAGGACGGCCAGCCGGGGCGGATCGGCCAGCCCGGGGCCGGGCAGCAGCAGCCCGCGCGGCCCGCGGGCCTGGCGGCCGTCAGCGAGCGGGACCGCGAGCGCGCCCAGCTCAGCCAGCTCCGGGGCGGGCAGGTCGGCCAGCGCCGCGTACAGGCCGCGCCACCAGGCCGGGTCGCGGTTCAGGGCGGCAACCAGGTCGGCCAGCTCGGCCAGCGGCATCCGGCGCACCCCCAGCACCGCCCAGGCCGGATGCCGGGGCGGCCCGGTGACCAGGTTCGGCAGCGCCGGCGCCAGCCACTGGGCCAGGCCGGGAGAACTGGTGTCGAGCAGCACCGCGTCCGGTGGCCGGACCCGGCCGCCGTCGGCGCCGGGCAGGAACTGCGTCGGCGGCAGCCGGTCCACGATCGCGCCGGCCAGCCGGGCGTCAAGTTCCCCCCGGCCCACCGGCCCGGGCACCAGGTCAAGCAGCGCTGGCCCGCCCGGCAGGCCCGGCAGCAGCCGGGCGTAGCCGTCAGCCGCCTGCTGCACCAGGAAATCGGTGAGCGGCCCGGGCGCGACGTGCCGCCGGTCCGGGCTCAGCGGGAACGAGGCGAGCAGCAGCGCGGGCAGTCCCAGCGGCTCGTCCGTCGGCGTCGGCGCGTGCACCACGGCGTTGACGCCGTCCGGCAGCCGCCTGCCCGGCGTGCCGTCGGCGGCGACAGGCACCGCCCAGCGGACCGACCAGGAAGTCCGGCCGCGCTCCTCGGCCGGACGGCCGGCCAGCAGCGCGCTGTCGAGCTCGCCGCCCGCGGCGGCGACCCGCCACCAGCTGGCCGCACCATCGACGGTGATCGTGGATAGGCCGCCGCGGTGTTCCGCGGTGAGGACCCGGGTGGCCTCCGGGGTGTCGATGACCACCTCGGCCAGCGCCGGCAGCGCCAGCAGCAGGGCCGGCCCGGTCTGCCCGAGCAGCCGCCGGACCAGGTCCACCGCGTCCGCGTCGCGCAACGGCAGCTCGACCGCGGTGACGAACCCGTCATCGGCCGGCCCGCCCGTCGCGGCGGTGCCCGGCTGCAGGTGGGTGCCGGGCGTCGGGTGGATGTCGTGCGACTGTCCGTCTGGCGCCGGCTCCGGTTCGGCGAACGGCAGCCGGAGCACCGGCACGTGGCCCGACCGGGCGGCGAGCTCACCGGACAGTGCCGGGATCGCCTCGACGAGTTCCCTGGTCCGGTCGCGTGACCAGCTGACGGTGCCGGCCGCCGACCGGATGCGGGGGCAGTCGCTGACCGCGACCACCGCCGCGAACCCGACGCCGAACCGCCCGACCGTCGCCCCGGCCGCGGCCGGGGCGTCAGCACCGCTGTCACGGCCGTCCCTGTCCCCGTCCCTGTCGGCGGTGGCCGGACCGCGCTTGCTTGACGCCCGCAGCGTCGACAGCGCCTCGACTCCGGCCGCGTCCACCGGCGCCCCGGTGTTGGCGGCGGTGAGGGTCGCGTCGCGCAGCGTCAGCCGCAGCCGTCCGGGCACTCCCGCCCGCGCGGCCGCGTCGGCCGCGTTCTGCGCGAGTTCAACGACGACCCGGTCCCGGTAGCCGCCGAGCGCGTAGTCCTCCTCGGCGTTGGCGTCCTCCCGGAACCGGCTCGGTGACGCCGCCCAGCCGCCGAGCACCCGCGCCCGCAGCTCCGCGGTCGCAAACGGATCACTCAGCACGCCTGACACACTCCGACCCTATGCCACGAGCCGTCCGCGGCAGCCGGGCAAACCGGCTGGCATGACCTTCGTTGTCCGGGGAAGTGGCGCCGTCATGAGAATCAGGACCAGGGTCAGCGAGTCGTTCCGGGTAGGCCCGTTCCGCGTCCGGCTGAGCGAGCCGCTCGGCCGGGGACGGTCGCGGGGTTCCATCGGCCTGCGGGCCGGCCGGCGCGGATGGCTCAGCTTCAGCACTCCGCTTGGCGGCGGACGCCGCCGCAGGCGCTGGTAGACCGGCTGGTAAGACGCAGTTGTGCACGCTGCGTAACCATCGTTCGCAGCTTAGATACATGTTGTTAACGTCACTTCGCGCTTCGAATCCAGGCGGTGACCGGACGTCGCAGGTAGCGTGAACTGGTGACCTCATGGGCTGACCACGCCATCTTGTGGCATGTGTACCCGCTCGGTTTCACCGGCGCGGAGCCGGCGGCGCTGCCCGCCGGGACTCCGGCCAGGCACCGGCTGCGGCAGCTGGAAGCATGGCTCGACTACGCGGTTGAGCTCGGCTGCAACGGGCTGCTGCTCGGCCCCGTCTTCGCCGCGGAAACACACGGCTACGACACCACCGACCACCTCAAGATCGATCCACGGCTGGGTGACGACGGCGACTTCGATGCCCTCGTTTCCGCCGCTGACCAGCGCGGCCTGCGGCTGATCCTGGACGGGGTGTTCAACCACGTCGGCCGGTCCTTCCCCGCCTTCCGGGCGGCGGAGAGCGGCGGGCCGTCGAGCCCGGCCGCGCGCTGGTTCAAGCGGACGCGCGACGAGGCCGACTACTCGGTCTTCGAGGGGCACGGCCAGCTGGTGGAGCTCGACCACGACGAGCCAGCCGTGCTCTCCTACGTGATCGAGGTGATGAACCACTGGCTCGGCCGGGGCGCTGGCGGCTGGCGGCTGGACGCCGCCTACGCGGTGCCGCCCGCGTTCTGGGCCAAGGCGGTGCCCGCGGTGCGCGGAGCGTTCCCCGGCGCGTGGTTCCTCGGCGAGATGATCCACGGCGACTACGCCGGCTACGCGAACGAGGCCGGACTCGACTCGATCACCCAGTACGAGGTGTGGAAGGCGATCTGGTCGTCGCTCAACGAACGGAACTTCTACGAGCTGAACCACGCACTCGGGCGGCACAACGCGTTCCTCGACGGCGAGCTCGCCCAGACGTTCGTCGGCAACCACGACGTGACCCGGCTGGCTACCGCCCTGAACGACGAGCGGCACTTCTCGCACGCCATCGCGATCTTGTGCTGCGTCGGCGGCGTGCCGAGCGTGTACTACGGCGATGAGCAGGGATTCCACGGCCTCAAGGAGCACCGGGCGGGCGGCGACGACGCGATCAGGCCCGCGTTCCCCGCCTCGCCGGCCGACCTGGCGCCCGACGGGTGGCGCTACTACCGGCTGCACCAGCGGCTGATCGGCTTCCGGCGGCGCCATCCCTGGCTGGTCCGGGCCCGCACCACCGCCGAGCAGCTGCAGCCGTCCGCTCTCGCGCTGCGGCTGCGCGGCGAGCAGCCCGGCGAGAACGCCCTGCTGCTGCTCAACACGGGCGACGCGGAGTTCCGGTTCACCGTCGATGCCGCCGGCCTCACGGTCGCTGAGTCGGCCGAGCCGGGGGTGATCCCGGCCGACCCGCTGCTCGTCCCGCCGCACAGCTGGACGATCCTGGCTTAACCGGCCAGCCGGCCGGGGGAACGCAGCCCTGCGGCCGGTCAGCCCGGGTCCGCGTACCGGTGGGTGTAGGCGTAGCGGATCGCCTGGGCGCGGTCACGCGATCCGGTCTTCGCGAAGATCCGGTTGACGTGCGTCTTCACCGTCGCCTCGGAGACGAACAGGGTGCGCGCGATCTCCCGGTTGGACTGGCCCTGCGCGATCAGCCGCAGCACGTCAACCTCCGGCAGCGGGCTGGCTCCGGCCGCCGTCGGCCCGCCCGGCTGTCCCGCGGCGGCGGCCGGGGCCGGGCCGGCCTGCCCGGGGGCGCGGACCGCGGCGTTGAGCAGGGTCTGCTGCACGCTCGGGTCGAGGACCGCCTGGCCGGCCGCGGCCGCGGCGATCGCCCGGCCGATCTCGGCCCGGGTCGCGTCCTTGGTCAGGTAGCCGAGCGCGCCCGCCCGCAGCGCGCCGATGATCGACTCGTCGTCGGCGTACGTGGTGAGCACCACCACCCGGGTGCCGGGGTACTCGGCGGTGATCCGGCTGGTGGCGGTAACCCCGTCGCAGCCCGGCATGTTCAGGTCCATCAGCACCACCTGGGGCCGGGTCTCGGCCACCAGGCCGACGGCCGCGTGGCCGTCGGCCGCTTGCCCGGCCACCACGATGCCGGGCAGCGTGCCCAGCAGCAGGACCAGGCCCTCACGGACGGCCGACTGGTCATCCGCGACGACGACGGTAACGGGCTCGCCGGGCATACCGAATTCGGTCATGGTGCGATTGTGCCGTATCCCGGCCGGGTGATGGTCAGCCGCGAGCGTTTACGCGGGCAGCCGCAGCCGCACCTGCCAGCGTCCGTCTTCGGGTCCCGCGCTCAGCGTGCCCCCGGCCAGGGCGGCCCGTTCCCGCAGCCCGGTCAGCCCGTACCCGGCGCCGGTGTCACCCAGCGGCGCCGCTGCGCCCGCCGGCGGCAGCGCGTTGCCGACGAGCAACGTCATCTCCCCGGGCGGGTAGCTGACGGTGATGGCGACCGGCTGGCCCGGTGCGTGCTTGCGGGCGTTGGTGAGCGCCTCCTGGGTGGTCCGGAACGCGGTCAGCGCGCCGTCCGCGCCGAGCGGCCGCGGCGTCCCGGTGACGGTGAGCTCGACCGCCGCGTCGCCGGCCGCGCGGTGCTCGTCAACCAGTGCCTGGAGCCGGGCGACAATCCGCCCGGCCCGGTCGGCGGCGGCAGGCTCCCCGCCCGCGTCGCCCGCCGTGGCCGCCGTGGCCGCGGTGACATCACGCGGCGGCTGGGCGGCGGGTGAGGCGTACCCCGGCCCGTCGCCGTCCACGTCGTCGCGCAGGGCGAGGATGGCGCGGCGGGTTTCTGACATACCCTCGCGGGTGAGCGCCCCGGCCCGCTGCACGCACTCCACCGCCCTGGCGACCTCCGGGCCCTGCTCCGGCAGCGCTTCCAGCAGCCCCTCGGCCGCCTGCAGGTTCACCGAGACGGCGGCCAGCGAGTGGGCGAGCACGTCATGGATCTCGCGGGCGATCCGCGCCCGTTCCGCCAGCGCCGCCGCCTGCGTCTCGGCCGTGTGGGCCCGGCGGGCCTGCGCCAGCGCGTCCTCGGCCTCGACCGTCCGCAGCAGGTAGGCGCGCCTGGTCATCCCGAACGCCCAGAAGCCGATGAATCCCGCGCTCCAGCCGACGATGGCCTCGGCCGGCGCCCCGCTCACGATCGCCGCGACCAGGAACGCCGCGACCGTCTCGGCCATGATCGCGAGCGACGCCTCGAACGGCAGCCGGGCGCCGGCCGCGATCACCACCACGAAGCCGACCGAGACCGCGGTAGTGAGCGAGGACAGCCCCGCCAGCGCGCCGCCGGCCGCGCCCATGATGGCCAGCGTGACGATCCACAGCATCGGCCGGCGGCCGGCGAACTGCCAGATAAGCCAGGCCCCGGCCGAGATGACCAGCGTCACCGCGGTCGCGATGCCGAGCCCGCCGTGGCCGAAGTGCGGCGAGAACAGCGGGACGGTGACCACCACCGCGATCAGTACGCAGAACCGGATGGCGTCAACCGTTGGCGGGACGTCAAGCGGGGCGAGCGATGCCCCGCCTCGCAGCCGTGCCGCAGGTCCCGCTGGCGCGGCGCCTGCGTCGGCGTGCGGGCCAGCGCCAGCGCCAGCGGATTCCGGGCCGGCCAGCCTGCCCCGTATCAGCAGGCGCCGGGTCAAGTAGGCGAGAACCACGTAGCTAAACGTATCCGGACACTGCCCGCGGCACGCGGGCCCAGTGGGTGGACCCGGGGTGGATAAAGCGTCTCCACCCGCCCTCCACCTGCCGGCGGCGGCACCCGCGGCGGTTCCACCCCGGGTCGACCCGCGGGCCGACGCGCCGCCCCGGGTCCCGCCCGTAGCGTGATTTACGTAAGGACGACATCCCGTAACGGCCTGGAGGAATCCCGTGAGCGCCAGCGTTCTGCTCCCCAACCTCATCATCCTCGGCGTGGTGCTGCTCTCGGACTACGGGCTGCGCAAGGTCACCACCGCCCGGCTGGTCCGCCCGTTCATCACCGCCGCCATCATCATCCCCTTCTTCTTCAAGGGGGTGGCGACCTCAGGCAACGGCCTGCTGCTGGAACTGGCCGGCGCCGCCGCCGGCGTGGCGCTCGGAGTGCTCGCCGCATCGCTGCTGCGACTGTTCACCGACCGTGCGACCGGCCGGCCGATGACCAGGGGCGGCCTGCCGTACGCGGCTTTCTGGATCGTGATCGTGGCGGCGCGGCTGTACTTCGCCTACGGGGCACAGCACGTGTTCAGCGACCAGCTCGGCAGCTGGCTGTACACCAGCCACATCACCGTCGACGCGCTGACCGCCGGGCTGATCTTCTTCTCGGTGGCTATGCTGGTCGGCCGCACCGGCGCCCTCGCCGTCCGGGTCCGCCGGCTCCGCGATGGCCGGCCGTCCACCGCCGCGACCCCGCTGTCTGCTCCGGTCCGCTGAACCTGAATTCGGTACCGCCACCGCGGGGGCGGCGGTACCGGAGGCGGCCAGCAGGCTGGCTCCTGGGATAACAGTAAAAACCGGTAAAACGCCTGGGCGGCCGCTCCCTGCCAGGGGAGCGGCCGCCCAGGCGTTTGCCTGTCCGCGCCCGGTTGCCAGCGGTCGCGCCGGCTAGACCGTGCAGGTCCAGTCGTCCGGGCTGTGCAGCGGGGCGGCGCCGGCGGCCGCACCGGGCGGCGGGAAGTGGATCTTGAGGGAGAACGCGTAGGGCGTGGGGCCGTGCGCGCGCAGGTGCTTGATCCGCTCCTCGGCCTCGCCCGGGCCCGGGCGGTGCCCGCGCGGCACCCACCACAGCGCGGCGTAGATGTCCTTCATTGGCTCGAACCATTCACGGCGCCGCCGCAGCACGGCGCGGTGCGCGTCCCCGTACACGTAGGCGGCCAGGGCCTCGACCGACTCCCAGGTGGACATGTTGATCAGGATGCCGCCGTCCGCGCCCTCGGCCTCCTGCTCGAACACCCGCAGCGCGGTCGCGTTGCCGTCCTCGGTCTGCAGCCGCCACACGAAGCCCGGCGCGCCGTCCGCCACCGCGTTGACCGGGTCGAGTCCGGCGACGAAGTCCGCCAGCCGCGGACTGTCCATCGGTGCCACCAGCCGGGCGATGTTTGCCTGTGCGAGTTCGTAGTCCATACCGTTGTGCTTTCCCTCCGGTGCTGACGCCGCGTCGTGCGCCGAGATAAGTATCAAACGGTGCTGTTACCCATTACCGGGTAGGCTACCGGCGCCCGCGGGAGGACGCCAGGGGTTATCGGACCGGAAATCGTCGCCGTGGCCGCACCGCGCGTCGCCGGCCCGCTGACGGCGGCTCCCGGCGGTCCGGCCTGCGCTCGGTCCTGCTCGCGGCGCTAGCGCAGGTAGGAGGCGCCGTTGAGGTCAAGCACGGCGCCGCTCGACCACGCCGCGTCGGGGGAGGCCAGGTAGAGAACGGCCGCCGCGATCTCCTGCGGCGTGGCGACCCGGTTGAACGGCGACTGGCCCCGGATCGCGTCGCCGGCCGGCGACGCCAGTTCCGCGGTTGTCATGTCGGTCGCGACGTACCCGGGGGCGACCGAGGCGACGGTGATGCCGTGCGGCGCCAGCGCGACCGCCAGTGACTGCCCGAAGGCGTGCAGTCCGGCCTTGCTCGCCGCGTAGGCCGGGTGCGTGGGCTCGCCGCGGTAGGCGCCGCGCGACCCGACGTTGACGATCCGCCCGCCGTGGCCCGCCGCGGTCATCCGCTGGACCGCGCACCAGGTCACGTTGGCCGCGCCGGCCAGGTTGAGGCCGAGGGTGGCCTGCCAGGCCGCCTGCCACTGCGCGTAGGAGGTGCCAAGCACCGGGTGGCTGAGGTAGATGCCGGCGTTGTTGACCAGCACGTCGAGCCCGCCCAGGCCGTCGGCGGCCGCGTCCACCATGGCCAGCACCGCGTCGGCGTCAGCGAGGTCGGCCTGCACGGTCAGGTGCCCCGGACCGGGCAGCGTGTCACACACCGCCTGGGCCGCTTCGGCGGCATCCCGGTAGTGCACCGCGACCCGGTCGCCGCGCTGCGCGAACGCCAGCGCGACCGCCGCACCGATACCCCGCGACGCACCGGTAACAAGAACCGCTCGATTCACCCGGCGACTCGATCCGCCGCGGCCGGCCGGCCTGCCGTCGGCGTCCGGCCGGCCGCACCGGGCGGCCCGGCGGTCAGCCGCACAGCTCGAGCAGCTTGGTCATCGTCGCCCAGTTCCGCGCGGTGCCGGTCAGCCCGGCCTTGGGTGAGCTGACCACGCGCAGCACCGTCGCGGCGAGGTCGCTGCGGCCGTACCCGTCGGGGGTGTGCAGGTACAGCGTCCGCCCGACGACGGTGAACTCGGACGGATCACCCTTGGCGGCCGCCGAGCTGACGGCCGCGTCGAGCCTGCCCGTCAGCTCCGCTGACGGCGGCTGGCTGAGCACGACGGCGTGCACGCGCTTCGGGTCGGGCTCGTCCGGGAACGGGTTGGCGGCGAGGACCCCGGCCAGCTCGTCGCGGCTGAGCACGATGACCGGCGCGCTCACCCCGAGCGTCGCGCCGATCGCCTCGCTCAGCGCGCTGGCGGCGACGCCGCAGTCCGCGTCGGCGGGGGCGCTGAACAGCACGTTGCCGCTCTGGATATAGGTCGAAACATCCGCGTGCCCGAGCCCGGCGACCAGCGCCCGCAGGTCAGCCATCGCTACCTTGTTCTTGCCGCCGAGGTTGATTCCGCGCAGCAGCGCGACGTGGGTAGGCATACCACCATTGTTCCCGCCGGGTCACCCGGTTGCGCCGGGTTCCGCTGCCTGGCTGATAACGGCCAGCGCGCAGGCGATATTGTCCGGGCCGCCCGCCTCGTTGGCCAGCGTGATCAGCTGCCGGACCGCGTCGGCGGGGGAGAGGGCTTCGGCCGCCAGGACCTGCCTGATCACCGCGACCGGAACCGCCGCGGTCAAGCCGTCGGAGCAGAGCAGGTAGCGGTCTCCCGGGCGCGCGTCGAGCAGTGACAGGTCCGGGGTCGTGGCGGCGGCCGCCTGCTCGGGCGGCACTCTGGTGGCCGCCACCGCGGTCACCGACGCGCCGAGCGCCCTGATCAGCAGCGAGCGCTGCGGGTGCGACACCGCCTCCTCGGGGGTGAGCCGGCCCGCGTCGATCATCGACTGGGTCACCGAGTGGTCGTTGGTGATCTGGAACAGCCCGCCGTCGCGGAACAGGTAGGCGCGGCTGTCGCCGATGTGCACCAGTGCGAGCCGGGAACCGGACACCAGCATCGCGGTCAGCGTCGACCCGCTGCCCGCGGCCGCCGGGTCGCCGTCCGCCACCGACCGCACCGACTCACTGGCCGCCGATACCGCCTCGGACAAGGCATTGAGCAGGTCGGCGGGCACAAAGCCAGGACTGGTCGGCGGTGTTCCGAGCATGCCCGGTGTTTCCGGCTGGCCCAGCGTCTCCAGCTGGCGCAGCGCTGCGACGGCGGCGGCGCTCGCCCGTTCGCCGGCCGGGCCGAAGCCGTCGGCGACGGCCAGCAGCTGGGTGCTCGCGTAGCCGACGTCCTGGTTCCGCTCCCGGATCCGGCCGATGTCGCTGCCAGCCGCGTAACGGACGGTGAGCGGCACCGCCGGCGCAGCCGGCCGCACTGGCTCGGGCCGTGCTGCGGCGAAAGGTGCTGGCTGCGATCCGCGCGGTGCTGGCTGCGGCGGAACTTGTCCGGACGGCGGTCCCTGCTCGGGCATGGCGGTTGCTCCCTCGGAGAGATAAACGATGAGGAACTGAGCAAGCCGCTGACGTTCGGCGAGATCGGCCTCGGCCACCCGCAGGAATGCCGTCACCGCCGCGGCCGCCTCGGCCGGCGGCGCGTCGAGCACGGCCGCGATCTGGGCGAGCGGCAGGCCCAGGCGGCGCAGCCAGGCGACCAGCCGCGCCCGTTCCAGCTGGGACGGCGCGTAGTAGCGGTAACCGGTCCACTCGTCGACCCGGGCGGGCGGCAGCAGGCCGAGCTCGCCGTACAGCCGCAGTGCCTTCTGCGACAGCCGGGCCAGCCGGGCGAACTCGCCGATCGTCAGCAGCTCCACAGCATCACCGTCAACTTTTCCCCTGGGGCAGAGTCAAGACGGCAGCGGCGCGCCGCCTACTGCCGGTAGACGGCCAGGAACTCGGCCAGCCGGGTGATCGCGTCCGACAGCAGCTCAACCGGGGCGAGGAACACCACCCGGAGGTGATCGGTGGACGGCAGGTTGAACCCGGTGCCATGGGTGAGCAGCAGGTGCTGCTGCTCGAGCAGGTCGATGCACATCCGCTGGTCGTCGACGATCTTGTGCACGTCGGGGTCGAGCCGGGGGAACAGGTAGAGCGCGCCGGCCGGCTTGTAGCAGCTGACCCCCGGGATCGCCGAGAGCTGGGACCAGGCGGCATCGCGCTGGTCACGCAGCCGGCCACCGGGCAGCAGCAGCGGGGTGATGTCGATGCCGCCGTCGAGCGCGGCCGGGATGGCGTGCTGGGCCGGGACGTTCGGGCACATCCGCATGTTGGCCAGCAGCTCGAGTCCTTCCCGGTACTCGGCGACCGGCTCGCGCGGCCCGGACACCACCAGCCAGCCGGACCGGAAGCCGGCCAGCCGGTAGGTCTTGGACATCCCGCCCATGGTGAGCACCGGCAGGTCGGGGGCGAGCGCCGCCGCGCAGTAGTGCACCGCGCCGTCGAACAGGATCTGGTCGTAGATCTCGTCCGACAGCACCAGCAGCTCGTGCCGCCGGGCCACCTCGAGCAGCCCGAGCAGCGTCTCCCGCGAGTAGACCGCCCCGGTCGGGTTGTTCGGGTTGATGATGACCAGCGCCCGGGTCCGCGGCGTGACCAGGGACTCGACGTGCGCCACGTCCGGGTTCCAGTCGAGGTCCTCGGCGCACCGGTAGTGCACCGCGCGGCCGCCGCCAAGGTTGACCGCGCCGGTCCACAGCGGGTAGTCGGGGGCGGGGACGAGCACCTCGTCGCCGGGGTTGAGCAGTGCCTGCAGCGACATCACGATCAGCTCGGACACCCCGTTGCCGAGGTACACGTCATCCGGCGTCACCCCGGTGACACCGAGCCGGGCGCCGAAGTACCGGGCGACCGCCTCGCGGGCCGGCGCGATGCCGCGGGCGTCGCTGTAGCCCTGAGAGTCACCGATGGACGCGGTCACCCGGGACAGCACCGCATCCGGGGTGAACAGCCCGAACGGGGCCGGGTTACCGATGTTCAGCTTGATGATCTCGTGTCCCTGGGCTTCGAGCTCGCGAGCTCGCCGGAGCACCGGTCCGCGAATGTCGTAACGGACGTCGGCCAGCCGACTCGCCTGAGACACCACTGTGGGCCTCCCCCAGTTCGTGATTTCACTCGTGACCGCGGATCCGCACGTCAGGCGGGCCCGATGCCCGAATGTTACCGGCTGGCCAAGGCTACCCCTCGGTATTTACCGGCCCGGAAATGGCTCTGCCGCGCCGCGCGGCCGTTTCAGGCCGGGCCCGGCTGCCCGGTGACGGCCTCGAACAGCTCGTTGTACCGGGCGGTGAGCACGGCCAGCACGTCGGCCGGGATCGGCGGGCCGGGGGCGGTGCGGTCCCAGCCGATCGAGGTCGACCAGTCCCGCAGGTACTGCTTGTCGTAGGAGTGCTGCGGCCGGCCGGGGGAGTAGGAGCTGGCCGGCCAGAACCGCGACGAGTCCGGGGTGAGCACCTCATCGGCGAGGACAAGGGTGCCGTCCTTGGCCCGGCCGAACTCGAGCTTGGTGTCGGCCACGATGATGCCCCGCTCGGCCGCCAGGTCGGCGCCGCGCTGGTACACCTGCAGGGTGACCCGCCGCAGCTCCGCCGCCGTGGCCGCGCCGACCAGGTCGCAAACCTCGTCGAACGTCATCGGCTCGTCGTGCCCGGCCGCCGCCTTGGTGGTGGGGGTGAACACCGGCTCCGGCAGCTTCGACGCCTCCACCAGCCCGGGCGGCAGCGGCACCCCGGAGACTGCGCCGGTCTCGTTGTAGGCGGCCAGCCCGAGGCCGGCCAGGTAGCCGCGGGCGATGCACTCAACCGGGAGCATCTCCAGGTGCTGGCAGCGGATGGCACGGCCGGCCCACTCGGGCGGCACGTCGGTCGCGGAGATCACCTGGTTGGGGATGATGTCGGTCAGCCGGTCGAACCACCACAGCGACAGCTGGGTCAGGATGAGTCCCTTGCCCGGCACCGGCGTCGGCAGCACCACGTCGTAGATGGATACCCGGTCCGAGGCGACGAGCAGCAGGTCGTCGCCGTCGGCGTAGACGTCCCGGACCTTGCCCGAGTGAATCAGCTCCACAGCCAGGTAAGCCTACTAGCGCAGGCCGGCGTACCATCAGGTGGCATGGCAGGAACCAACGCTGCAGGACCCGCGGGTGGGCGCGAGAGCGGCCAGTACCTGCAGGTACAGACCACAACCGACTCGCGGGCGGAGGCGATGGAGCTCGCCCGGCTTGCGGTCGAGGCCCGGCTCGCCGCCTGCGGCCAGGTAGCCGGGCCGGTCGCGTCCACCTACTGGTGGAACGACGAGCTCGAGCGGGCCGAAGAGTGGTTCGTCTTCTTCAAGCTCCCCGCTGACCGCTACGAGGCGCTGGCCGCGTTCCTGGCCGAACGGCACAGCTACGACGAGCCGGAGATCGTCGCGACCCCGTTCGTGGCGGGCTCCGCCTCGTTCCTGGCCTGGATCACCGACGAGACCCGGCCGGGGGAGACCGACATCCCGCGCCAGCGCGGTGCCGCCAGCCCAGCTGGCGTCACCAGCGGCTCCGACGTCTCCGGCTGACCGGTTCCGGCCCCGCCGCGGGCTGGCCGCCGGCCGTCCGAGGCGGCCGGCTACCTCGGCGGGGGGACGTTCCAGGTGAGGATGACCGGGTCCTCATGCTCGGTGCCGAGGGTGGAAATGGTGCCGGTGTCCAGCCGGAAGAAGCGGCCGCCGTCCGGCGGCAGGCCGAGGTAGCGGGCGGTCAGCACGCGCAGCACGTGCCCGTGCGCGACCAGCGCGACATCGCCCTCCGCTAGCAGCGGCTCGGCCCGCTTGAGTACCCGGTCGACCCGCTCTCCGACTTGCTCGACGGTCTCGCCGGGATGCGCGGCGTCGCCGGGGATGACACCGTCCCGCCACAGGTTCCAGCCCGGCCGGGTGCGCTGGATCTGCTCCGTGGTGATTCCCTCGTAGCCGCCGTAATCCCATTCCCACAGGTCAGGGTCGGTCTTCGTCACCTTGAGGCCAGCCAGCTGAGCGGTCTGCTGCGCCCGCTGGGCCGGGCTGGCGAACACCGCGGCCAGCCGGCCGCCCGCCACCCGCTGCGCCACCAGCGGCGCCAGTGCCTTTGCGCCGGCGATGCCCTGCGCGGTCAGCGGCACGTCGGTCCGGCCGGTGTGCCGGCCGTCGCGTGACCACTCCGTCTGCCCGTGCCGCAGCAAGATCAGCTCTCCCATGAGCCAATCATTCCAGGTCGCCGGCTGGCTGCGCGCCACCCGGCCCGGCCCCGCTGCCCGGTCTGCTCAGAGCAGTCGGCGCAGCCGGAACAAGTCCTTCATCGACGCTTCGATCTTGACCCGGCCGGACATCCAGGCCCGCGCGATGTTCATCGGCTGCTCGGCCAGCGCGACCACCTCGTCGCTGTTGGCCGTCATCCGGATGTCGGCCGGCGGGTCGGTGGGCACCGCGTCCCGCACCGGGTCATCACCCGAGCCGAGCAGGGTCACGTAGGTGACATTGAGGTCGGGAATGGTCACGCTGATGGTCCGGTTGCCGAAGTACTGCTCCCGCTCATTGGGGCTGAGCTCCGACAGACGGGTCGCCAGCTTCTGCAGTGCGGCGCGGCAATCTTCGGCGGAAGCCATGTGCGCCTCTCCCCTCATTGAGCGGTACCGTTCACGCGGAGGGTAGCGCACCAGAAGGACCAGCGGGGTTACCAGGGAGCCTGAGGGAGAACAGCAGATGGAATCAGAACGGGAGCGGCCTGCCCTGGCCCCGACCGGGGATCCCCGCGTCGACGCCGCCGTCGCCGGGCTGACCGCACTTGACGACCTTGACCTGGCCGACCGGCCCGCGGTCCTCGAAGACGTGCACGCTGCGCTGCGCGAGATCCTCGGTGAGCTCGGTGACCCGGTACGTCCGGCCGAGCCGGGCCGGCGCGGTGAGCAGGGCCAGCTCGGGGCCGGGCCGCCGCCCCGGCCGGGAACCGCGGCCCCCGGCTCCTGGACCCGGCGAACCGATGCCTGACGGCGCGCGCCGGTGACGGTGCGAGGGAGACTGGACGCGGAGCTCGTCCGGCGGGGACTGGCCCGGTCGCGGGAACAGGCGGCCGCGCTGATCGCGGACGGCCGGGTGGCGGTCGGCGGGCAGCTGGCCTCCAAGCCGGCCACCCAGGTGACCAGGGACGCCGCGGTGACGGTGGCGGACGACGCGGATGCCGGGCCGGACTACGTCTCCCGCGGCGGGCACAAGCTGGCCGGGGCGCTGGCGGCGCTGCCCGGGCTGGAGGTGGCGGGCAAGCGCTGCCTGGACGCCGGCGCGTCCACCGGGGGCTTTACCGACGTGCTGCTGCAGGCCGGCGCCGCGCACGTCGTCGCCGCGGACGTCGGCTACGGCCAGCTGGCCTGGTCGCTGCAGACCGACGAGCGGGTCACCGTGCTCGACCGGGTGAACGTGCGCACCCTCGACCCGGCCCTGGTGGCACCGCCGCCGCAGCTCGTGGTGGCCGACCTGTCGTTCATCTCGCTGTCCAAGGTGCTGCCCGCGCTTGCCGCCTGCGCCGCCCCGGACGCGGATTTCGCCCTGATGGTGAAGCCGCAGTTCGAGATGGGCAAGGGCAAGGTCGGCGCCGGCGGCGTGGTCCGGCTGCCCGCCGACCGGGCCGCCGCGGTCCGCTCGGTGTGCGAGACCGCCTGGACGCTCGGGCTGGGCGTGCGCGGGGTGACCGCGAGCCCGCTGCCGGGGCCGGCGGGCAACGTGGAGTACTTCGTCTGGCTGGCCCGCGGGGCGCCGCCGCTCGACGAGGCCGAGCTGAGTCACGCGATCGAGTCAGGACCGCAGTGAAGCCGGGCAGCCGGGCACGGTAAGTTTCACCCGATGGGTGAATCGAAGCGGACGATGCTGGTGCTCGCGCACACCGGCCGGGAAAGCGCGCGGCGCAGTGCCACCGAGGTCATCAGCCGGCTGACCGCGGCGGGTGTCGCGGTCCGGGTGACCGAGGACGAGATGCCGGCCCTGGACTGCGCCGACGCGACCGTGGTGCCGGCCGGGCCGGCCGCCGCCGAAGGGGCCGAGATCGTCATCGTGCTCGGCGGCGACGGCACCCTGCTGCGCGCGGCCGAACTGGTGCGCCCCGCGGGCACCCCGCTGATCGGGGTGAACCTCGGTCACGTCGGTTTCCTGGCCGAGGCGGAGCCGGACGGGCTGACCCAGACGGTGGACCACGTGCTGGCGGGGGAGTACCGGGTCGAAGAGCGGATGACGGTAGACGTGGTCGCGCGCGTCGACGGCGCCGCCATCGCCAGTACCTGGGCGCTGAATGAGGTCAGCATCGAGAAGGCCGCCCGGGAGCGGATGGTCGAGGTGATCATCGAGGTCGACGGGCGCCCGCTGTCACGCTGGGGCTGCGACGGCGTGGTCTGCGCCACCCCGACCGGGTCCACCGCCTACGCGTTCTCGGCCGGCGGCCCGGTGGTCTGGCCCGAGGTCGAAGCGCTGCTCATGGTGCCGCTGGCGGCCCATTCGCTGTTCGCCCGGCCGCTGGTCGTCTCCCCTCGCTCGGTGGTCGCGGTCGAGCTGGTGCACGACGGCGGCGAGGCCGACCGCGAGTACGGCGAGGGCGAGTCCACCGTTGAGGACCTGGGCGCGCCGGAAGCCCGCCGGGCGGTGCTGTGGTGCGACGGCCGCCGCACCTTCGGCCTGCCGCCGCGGTCCAGGGTCGAGGTCCGCCGCGGCGAGCTGCCGGTGTCGCTGGCCCGGCTGCACGCCCCGGCCGGCCAGCCGGGCGGCGGCGGTGAGTTCACCGACCGGCTGGTGGCCAAGTTCGGGCTCCCGGTCGCGGGCTGGCGCGGGCGCAACGCCCGGCCCAGCCGGTAGCGGCGCGCCGCGCCGGGCGGTTTCCTTCGAAATGTTTGCTTGAAACGCGCCGCCGGGTGACACTGATGGCAAACAGGTAAGCGAATGAAAGGCGGCTGTCGGCGGGTGATCGGAGGCAGCCGCCAGGTGGCCGGCGCGGGCGCAAGTGTCGGTGCCGGCCGGTACCGTGGGCCGGGCAGGGCGACCAAACCGGACGCCGACAGCGCGGGACCGCCCGTCGCGCGGGCGGCCGCGACGGTAAAGTCGGGCTTGCCGGGCGGCGAAGTTCGCGGGACGCGGCGGGTTCCGCGGGACGCGGCGCGGCCGGCGGACTGGGTCGAGCCGGCGGAACTGGGTCTATAGGGAGACGGCTGGCGGTCATGCTTGAGGAAGTGCGCATCACCGGGCTCGGGGTCATCAACGACGCGCTGCTCGAGCTCTCACCCGGCTTCACCGCGCTGACCGGCGAGACCGGCGCGGGCAAGACGATGGTCGTGACCGGCCTCGGCCTGCTCTTCGGCGGCCGGGCGGACCCGGCCCGGGTCCGGCCGGGCGCGCAGCGGGCCTCGGTCGAGGGCCGGCTCCGGACCGACCCCCGCGGCAAGGTCGCCCAGCAGGTCGAGGAGGCGGGCGGCGACCTCGACGAGGACGGCACCCTGGTGCTCACCCGGACGGTATCGAGCGAGGGACGGTCCCGCGCCTTCGCGGGCGGCCGTTCGGTCCCGGTCTCGCTGCTCACCTACCTCGCCGACGACCTGGTCGCGGTGCACGGCCAGTCCGACCAGCAGCAGCTGCTGAAGCCCGGGCGGCAGCGCGAGTCGCTCGACAAGTACGCCGGCGCGGTGCTGGCCGAGGTGCTCGCCGACTACCAGCGCGCCTACAGCCGGCACCGGCAGGTCTCCGACGAGCTCGCCACGCTGACCACCCAGGGCCGGGCCCGCGCGGCCGAGGCCGCGGAGCTGCGGGCCGGCCTGGTCGAGATCGAGAAGCTCAGCCCGGTCGCGGGTGAGGCGAGCGCGCTGCGGGCGGAAGAGGACCGGCTGGCCAACGCCGATTCACTGCACGCCGCCGCGACCACCGCCCACGAGGCGCTGCTGGGCGACCCGAGCGCGGGCAACGACGGGATGGACACGGTGACCCTGCTTGGCCAGGCGCGCCGGGCGCTGGACGCCGTCCGCCGCCACGACACCGAGATCGACGGTGTCGCCACCCGGCTGTCGGAGGCCGCCTACCTGGTCTCCGAGGTGGCCGGCGAACTCGCCTCCTACATCCAGGGCATCGACGCCGACCCGGCCCGGCTCGCTGCCGTGCAGGAGCGCCGCGCCACGCTGAGCCGCATCACCCGGCTGTACGGGCCGGGCGGCGTCAGCGCCCAGATCGACGGCGCGCCGGTGACGCTGCCCGCGGCTGACGGCAGCGACCAGGCCGACGACGGCGCCGGGTCGGCCGGCCCCGCCCCCGAGGAACCGGACGAGACCGCCTACGTGCTGGAATGGGCGCGGCTGGCCGCTGCCCGGGTCGCCGAGCTCGACAACGACGACGACGCCATCGCCGCGCTCACCGCCGCCGAGGCCGAGCTCGCGGCGCAGGTCACCGAGCTGGCCGGGCGGCTGTCGAGGTTGCGGGCGGAGGCGGGGGAGCGGTTCGCCGCCGACGTCACCGCGGAGCTGACCGCGCTGGCGATGCCGCACGCCGTGATTTCCGTCGTGCTCACCGCGCTCAGCGAACCGGGCCCGTACGGCGCCGACGACGTGGAGATCCGGCTGGCGAGCAACCCCGGCGCGCCCGCCCTGCCGCTGCACAAGGGGGCCTCCGGTGGTGAGCTGTCCCGGGTGATGCTCGCGATCGAGGTGGTGTTCGCCGGCGCTGACCCGGTCCCGACGTTCGTCTTCGACGAGGTCGACGCCGGGGTGGGCGGCAAGGCGGCGACCGAGATCGGCCGGCGGCTGGCCCAGCTCGCCCGGCTCGCCCAGGTCATCGTCGTCACCCACCTGCCCCAGGTGGCCGCGTTCGCCGACAACCACCTGGTGGTCGCCAAGGCGAGCGACGGCTCGATCACCAGCACCAGCGTGGTCCGGCTGGACCATGAGGCGCGGGTCCGCGAGCTGTCTCGCATGCTGGCCGGGCTTGAGAACTCCGAGTTCGGCCAGGCGCACGCGGCCGAGCTGCTGGCGATGGCGGCCGAGCAAGCCGCCCGCCGCTAACCGGCTAGCGCGCCCGACTGTAACCGCCCGCCGCTAACCGGCTAGAGCGCCAGACTGTAAAAGGTGTTGTCCTCGGTGCGCTGGTAGCCGCCGAACGGCTCGGCGGGCTCGAACCCGGCGCTGACGTACATCGCGCGGGCGGCGACGAACCCAGGGGTCGTGCCGGTCTCCAGCGACACCCGGCGGTACCCGCGCGCCCGGGCCACCGCCAGCAGGTGGTGCAGCATGGCCCGGCCGACGCCGCGTCCTCTGGCCTCGGCGGCCGTGTGCATCGACTTCAGCTCGCCGTGTCCGGCGTCCAGCTCCTTGATCGCCCCGATGCCGAGCACCCGGCCGCTATCGGTGCAGCTGAAGAAGGTGATCTTCGGGTCGAGCAGCCCGGCCACGTCGAGGGCGAAGCTGTGCTCGGGCGGTGTCTCCGACAAGGCGAAGGCTAGGTGCCGTTCCAGGATCGCCAGCACCTGCGGCCGGCGCGGGTCGTCGACGGCGATCGCCGTCTCGCTCGCGGTCGTCACGCCAGCAGTGTAAAGGAGCGACCGGTACGACCGGTAAGTCAGGTTAGTTGCGCGAGCCGGAGAAGATCCGCAGGAAGAAGAAGAAGACGTTGAGGATGTCGAGGAAGATCGACGCGGCGATGAGCGGCGCCGACCGTATATCCTTCGACCGCCGCAGCCGCTGGAAGTCCCCCGCGGTCAGCCCGGCGAAGATCACCAGTCCGAGCACGGCCCAGATCAGGGACGCGTGCGGGATGTGCACGAAGATCAGCACGATCCCGGCCACCAGCAAGATCAGCAGCGCGATGGACGAGATCCGCCGCCAGGCCGACAAATCCCGCTGCGTCAGGTACCCGAAGGTGCCGAACGCCCCGACGAACAGCGCCGTCGCCCCGCCCGCCTGCCACAAGATCGCCGGGTCAGTATTGGCGTACCAGATAAGCGTCGGCGCCGACGCGACCCCGATCAGCACCCCGAAGATGGCCAGCAGCACAACCGCGGCCGGCGGCGACTTGCGCGCCGTAAAGTTCATGATCATCAGCACCACGAAGGCCGCGATCCAGGCGATGATCACCGCGCCCTGGCCGAGGTTCCGTCCCGCGTACGCCCCGGCGGTGAAGAACCCGGCCGTCAGCGCGACCAGGGCCATCGTCTGCGCGAACAGCGTGCCGGTGCGCGCGGGTGCGGCGTATCCGCTCATCGCCACATTCGTGTACATGGGATCCATTCTCCTGTCCGGGACACCGGACGTCGATCAAATCTCCCGCATCCATGCAGAACGTACGCGTGATCCCCGCCGTTCCCGCCGGTCACGCTCCCGGCCGGGCAACGGCCGGCCGGGCGGTTCTACGCTAGGGGCATGAGCAAGCTGCGGGTTCTTTTCATCGGCGGTACCGGGGTCATCTCATCGGCCTGCGTGCGGGAAGCGGTCAAGGACGACGCCATCGAGCTGCTGGTGCTCAACCGGGGACAGTCGGCCACCCATCCGCTGCCCCCCGGGGTGCGGGAGCTGCGCGCCGACGCCCGCGACGCCGCCGCCGTCCGGGCGGCGACCGAGGGTCTCGATTTTGACTGTGTAGCCGACTTCGTGGCCTTCACCACCGACCACGTGCGGGCTGACATCGACCAGTTCCGCGGGCGGACCGGGCAGTACGTGTTCATTTCCACCGCGTCGGCCTACCAGAAGCCGCCGTCCCGGCTGCCGGTCACCGAGTCGACAGCGCTGCGGAACCCGTTCTGGGCGTACTCGCGGGACAAGATCGCCTGCGAGGACCTGCTGATGGCCCAGTACCGCGCCGGATTCCCGGCGACGGTGGTGCGGCCGTCGCACACCTACGACGCGACCAAGACGGTGCTGTCCGGCGGGTGGACGTCGCTGGCGCGGATGCTCGCGGGCAAGCCGGTCATCGTGCACGGTGACGGCACCTCGCTGTGGACGGTGACGCACCACACCGACTTCGCCCGGGCCTTCGTCCCGCTGCTGGCCAATCCGCGGGCGGTGGGGGAGACCTTCCACATCACCTCGGATGACGTGCTGACCTGGGACCAGATCGGGTACGCGCTCGGCGCCGCCCTCGGGGTCACCCCCCGGCTGGTGCACGTGCCGTCGGACGTGATCGCCGTGCACGACCCCGAATGGGGCGCGGGGCTGCTGGGCGACAAAGCGCACTCGATGGTGTTCGACAACGCGAAGATCAAGTCGGTCGTGCCCGGCTGGCGGGCGGTCGTGCCGTTCGAGCGCGGCGCCCGCGAGATCGCGGCGTGGTACCTGGCCGACCCGGCCCGGCAGGTCGTCGACGAGAAACTCGACGCGCTGATGGACCGGCTGGCCGCGGACTACGGGGTCGGCTGAGGACGCGTCGTCTCCTCGATCCGGAAGATGGGGTAGCCGGGGGCGATCTCGCGCAGCTTCTCCTGCGGCGCCTTGGCGTCCACCCCGTCGAAGAACACGCCGACCTCCCACTTCCACCGCTTCAGGTACTCGCGCAGGATGACCGGCTTGGCGTCGTCGGCGATCTCGGTCGCGGTGAACGTCTCGGTCCGCCGGCCGACGCGCAGCTCGCCGGTGCCGGCGACGCGCAGGTTGCGCACCCACTGGGTGGTGCCGCGCGGCGCGACCAGGTAGCGCGCGCCGTCGACCCGAAGCGGGTTGACCGGAGTGGTCCGCCACTGCCCGGACTTGCGGCCCTTGACCGCCAGCACCCGCGATCCGTAGACGCTGATGCCCATCTTGGTCAGGCGGGCGACGATGACGTTGAAGGTGCTGGTCGCGGACTGGGGCTTGACGTAGCGGGTGTCGGTATTCATCTCAGGTCTTCTTCCCTGTGCCTGCGCCGGCGGGGCCGGCGCTTCGCTGTGCCTGGGCCGGCTCAGGCCGGCGATTGCTTTGCGAGAGCGGTGCTCTCGACTAAGATCAGTGAACACGATAGGCTGTGCTCCTGTCAAGAGCACTGATCTCGTTTTAGCTCACTGATCTCCCTGAGGATGGCCACCGCCCCGGGGAGCCACCGGCAGGGAGGGAGGCGGACGGCTGTGACTTCGCAAAACGTCGCGTCAGGGACCGGGCGCGGGCGGACCGCACGCGAGCGCGCCCGGGTCGAGCTGACCCGGGAGATCAAGGAGGAGGCCCGCCGCCAGCTTGCGCAGGCCGGGGCCGGCGGCCTGTCGCTGCGCGCGGTGGCGCGGGAGCTCGGCATGGTCTCCTCGGCGCTGTACCGCTACTACCCGAGCCGGGACGACCTGCTGACGGCGCTGATCATCGATGCCTACGACGCCCTCGGTGACGCGGCCGAGCAGGCGATCGCCGCCCTGGTCACGCCGCCCGCGGCGCCCCTGGACCGCTGGCTCGCGGCCTGCGGCGCGATCCGGGACTGGGCCAGATCCCATCCGCATGAGTACGCGCTGATCTACGGTTCCCCGGTCCCCGGGTACCGCGCGCCGCCGACCACGGTCGGCCCCGCCTCCCGGGTGCCGCTCGCCTTCATCGGCATCCTGGCCAGCGCGGCCGCCAGCGGTGAGCTCGCCGCCCCGGCGCCCGGCCTGGCGGCGCCGCTGGCCGACGAGCTCGCCATCCAGGCCGCGGCCCTCGCGGCCGCGCTCGGCCTGCCCGAGGTGCCGCTGGCGGCGCTGGCGGGCGCCGCGATCGCCTGGACCCAGCTGTTCGGCATGATCAGCTTCGAGCTGTTCGGTCAGTTCGTCGGGTCGTTCGAGCCGGCCGACGCGCTTTTCGCCCGCGCGGTCGCCGCGCTCGCGGCGCTCGCCGGGCTGCGCGAGCCGCCTGCTGCCAGCGCTGGCACGACCCTCCCGGGAGCGCCGCTACCCTCGTAACGTGAACAAACAGGAGCGGACGTACACGGTCCTGCGAGACCGGATCCACTCCGGCGCGTTCGCTCCCAGGGCCCGGCTTAACATCGACGCGCTTGCCCGGGAGCTCGGCGTCAGCGCGATTCCGGTCCGTGAGGCACTGCGCCGCCTGGAGGCCGAGGGCTGGGTCAAGTTCCAGCCCAACGTGGGCGCGATCGTCGCCCCGGTCGATGCCACCGCGTGGGAGCAGCAGATGCTCGCGGTGGCGATCCTGGAAGGCGCCGCCACCGCCGACGCGGCCGCTCACCTCACCCCGTCCGACCTGGCCCGGGTCAGGAAGCTGGCGGCCGAGATGGAACAGATGGCCGCGGACGGGGACCTGGCCAGGTTCAGCCGCCTCAACCGGCGGCTGCACGCGGTGATCCTCGCCCGCTGCGCCAACGGGTACCTGCTCGAGCTGCTCGAGCAGACCAGCCAGCGTCTCGACCGGCTGCGCGACACCATGTTCAGCTACCTGCCCGAGCGGTCCGCGGCGGCGGTCGCTGAGCACCAGCGCCTCATCGAGCTGCTCGAAGGCGGCGACCTGGCCGAGGTGGAACGGTACGCCCGCTGGCACAAGATGCAGACCGTCGAGGCCTACCGGGACACCCACGAGTACTAGTGCACCTGGCCGCGCGGAGCCGACCGAAGATAACAGCAAGAAGCGCGAAGCGCAAGCCCCGCCGGTGCAACCCCGGCGCGCCGGGACGGGCACGCCACCGCTCGTTCGGATAAATTCAGGTAAATCGACGGTCGTTGCGGTTCCCGAAGCCGCCGGAATATGTTACTGTCCAGTAACATGAGCGAGCCGACCGCGGGATTCTCCCTTGAGCTGAGCAGTGACGTGCGCGAGATGCGCGACTGGGTGCATGAGTTCGCGGTGTCGGTGGTCCGGCCCGCCGCGGCCGAGTGGGATGAACGCGAGCAGACTCCCTGGCCGATCCTCCAGGAGGCGGCGAAGATCGGGCTGTACTCGCTCGACTTCTTCGCGACCCAGTTCTTCGAGCCATCCGGACTCGGCATTTCCGTCGCCTACGAGGAGCTGTTCTGGGGCGACGCCGGGATCGGGCTGTCGCTGGCCGGATCCACCCTGGCCGCCGTGGCGGTGGTGTCAAACGGCACGCCCGAGCAGATCGGCGAGTGGTGCCCGCAGATGTTCGGCGACGCGTCCGACGTGAAGCTGGGGGCGTTCTGCTCATCCGAGCCGGACGCCGGCAGCGACGTGGCGGCGATCCGCACCCGCGCCGTCTACGACGAGGCGACCGATGAGTGGGTGCTGAACGGGGTCAAGACCTGGGCGACCAACGGCGGCATCGCCAACGTGCACGTGGTCGTCGCCTCGGTCGACCCGTCGCTTGGCTCACGCGGGCAGGCGAGCTTCATCGTCCCGCCGGGCACCCGGGGGCTGAGCATGGGGCAGAAGTTCCGCAAGCACGGTATCCGCGCCTCGCACACCGCTGAGGTCATCCTGAACGACGTCCGTGTCCCCGGCCGGTGCCTGGTCGGTGGCAAGGAGAAGCTCGACCGGCGACTCGCCCGGGTCCGCGAGGGCGGCCGGGGCGGCGAGCAAGCGGCGATGAAGACGTTCGAGGCATCTCGTCCCGGAGTGGCCGCGATGGCCGTCGGCGTCGGCCGCGCCGCGGTCGAGTTCGCGGCCGAGTACGCGGGAACCCGGGTGCAGTTCGGCAAGCCGATTGGCGCCAACCAGGGGGTCGCGTTCCAGCTGGCCGACATGGCCGCCGCCGTGGACGCGGCCCGGCTGCTCACCTGGCGCGCGGCCTGGATGGCCCGCCAGGGCGCCAGCTTCACCCGCGCGGAGGGCTCCATGGCCAAGCTGGTCGCGGGGGAGACGGCGGTCCGGGTGACCGAGCAGGCGATCCAGTTGCTCGGCGGCAACGGTTACACCCGGGAGTACCCGGTCGAGCGCTGGCACCGCGACGCCAAGATCTTCACCATCTTCGAGGGCACGAGCGAAATCCAGCGGATGATCATCGGGCGCGCGGTGACTGGATTGAACGTTCGATAGCCTGGCCTGCGGATATACCTATCGTGTACCCGGAAGGCG
>Ga0302314_10003894_pt1 | contig 27459 bp, 26 predicted proteins | sample III_Palsa_N2_3_FD_200533 | JGI IMG/M metagenome (GOLD analysis project Ga0302314, IMG submission 200533) | Peat permafrost microbial communities from Stordalen Mire near Abisko, Sweden - III_Palsa_N2_3 | ecosystem: Environmental > Terrestrial > Soil > Palsa > Peat permafrost | place: Sweden...
AAATCATTGAGTTAGAGCACGAATGAAGAAAGTTTCGAAGGCCGCTGCAGCGATCGTCGCTGCAGCCGTGGCGATGGTGTTGGGAAGCACGATGTCGGTTGCCGAGGATGCCAAGCCGCAGGTCAGCGCGGCGGCCGGCAAGGACCTGATAGCAGCCCAGAAGGACATGCAGGCCCATAAATGGGACGACATGCTCGCGGAGTTGGACAAGGTCAAGTCCAACCCCAAGAAGAACGAGTATGACGAGCACGTCATGAACGAGCTGTATCTGTACGTGTACGCGAGCAGGAAGCAGTTTCAGGAGGCGACCGGCCCCCTGGAGCACATCATCGCCTCGAAGTTCACGCCGCCGTCTGAACTGAAGCAGCGCGTAGTGATGGCGGCCTCCATGTTCGAGGAACTCAAGAACTACGACAAGGCGCTGGAGTACGGCAACCGGGCCATCAAGGACGGATACGGCACTCCGGCGATGCAGCTGGTCGTGGCACAGGGCTACTACCTGAAGAACGATTTCAAGGACGCCAACCGCTTCATTCGCGGCGTGGTCGATGACCAGGTCAAGGCCGGCCAGATGCCCAGCGACGAGATGCTGCAGCTGGGACTGAGTTCTACCGTCAAGCTCGATGATAACGCCGGCGAGTCCCACTGGCTGGAACTGCTGGTGGCGTATCACCCGAAGCCGGAGTACTGGCAGAACCTGCTGGATGGCATGTTCCGCGCCAAGCTGACTGACCGGGAGCTGTTGCAGGTATACCGCCTGGCCGCGGATGTCGGAGCACTGAAGCGCGGTTCGGACTACGCCGAAATGGCGCAGCTGTCACTGGACGCGGGTTTGCCGGGCGAAGCCGTCGCGGTCCTGAGCAAGGGCTTTGCGAACAATGTGTTCACCGAACAGGCGGACAAGAACCGCAATCAGCACCTGCTGGACTCGGCCAAGAAAGAGGTGGCAACCGATCAGCCGGCCTTGGCCAAGACCGAGGCCGACGCCACCGGTGCGCCGAACGGCGACAAGCTGTTGGGTGTCGGTGTTGGTTATTACGGTTATGGCGACTACGCGAAGGCCTCCAAGGACCTCGCGGCGGCCCTGGCGAAGGGTCCCACCAAGGACGCAGCGGACGCACGGCTGCTGCTGGGAATTGCCCAGTTCAAGGCTGGATCCAAGGACGATGCCGTGAAGACCTTCAGATCCGTCAAGGGCGATCCAACCCTGGAGCGCCTGGCGACGCTGTGGACGCTGCGCGTCAGAGGTTCCGGCTGACACACGCCGCATTGCGGCGTGTCATAAGATCATGGGCCGGGAGGGCGATCTCCCGGCCTTTTCGTTTTCCGGCTCGCGCCGGGTCAGTTGAGTTTTCAAGGAGTCCTAGCAATGAGCATCAAGACTGGCGAGCGGATGCCTTCCGGAACATTCAAGACCACCACGGCGGACGGCCGTCGGGATGTGACCACGGATGAGCTGTTCAAGGGCAAGAAGGTGGTCCTGTTCGCGGTGCCCGGCGCGTTTACCCCGACCTGCGATGCCAAGCACCTGCCGGGATTCGTGCAGTTGGCGGAGCAATTCAAGGCCAAGGGTGTCGACACCATCGCCTGTTTTGCGGTCAACGATGTGTTCGTCATGGGTGCCTGGGGCAAGCACGCCAATGTGGGGGACAAGGTGCTGTTGCTCGCGGACGGCAACGGCGATTACGCCCGCGCGCTGGGGTTGACCCTGGACGGACGTGGCTTCGGGATGGGCGAGCGCAGTCAGCGCTTTGCCATCATCGTCGAGGACGGCGTCGCCAAGCAGGTATTCGTGGAAGCGGGCGGTGAGTTCAAGGTCTCATCCGCCGAGCACGTCCTGGCCGCGCTGTAACGAGTGCAAACTTCCGTATTTTTGAAGGGGTAGAGCACACATGAATAACAAAGTGGCGAAAGTGGCCGTGGTGGGTGCCGTGGCGATGGTGCTGGCAAGCACGATGTCGGGACGGCTGCTGCCGGGCTACGTGGCAGCAGCGGCCGCGGATGATGCCAAGCCCGCAGACACCGCCAAGCCGCAGGTCAGCGCAGCCGCCGGCAAGGATCTGCAAGAAGCGCAGAAGGACATGCAGGCGCAGAAGTGGGACGACATGCTCGTGGCGTTGGACAAGGTCAAGAACAACCCCAAGAAGAACGAGTATGACGAGCACGTCATGAACGAGTTCTACGTCACGGCCTACGCGAACAAAAAGCAGCTTCAGGATGCCACCGGTCCGCTGGAATTCCTCATTGCCTCGAAGTACACGCCTCCTGATGAGTTGAAGAAGCGCGTGGTGCAGGCGGCCTTCCTGTACTACCAGCTGCAAAACTACGACAAGGCTGTCGACTACGGCAACCGCGCGATCAAGGACGGTAACGCGACCGACCAGGTGCAGCTGGTCGTGGCGCAGAGCTATTACCTGAAGAACGATTTCAAGGACACCGCAACCTTCGTTCGTGGGCTGGTGGATGACCAGATCAAGGCCGGCATGTCACCCACCGATGAGATCTTGCAACTGGGTCTGAGCGCGGCGGTGAAATTGAATGACGAGGCCGGCGAAACCCATTGGCTGGAACTGCTGGTGACCTATCACCCGAAGGCGGAGTACTGGCAGAACCTGCTCGACGGCCTGTTGCGTACCAAGATGCCCGATCGGGAACTGCTGCAGGTGTTCCGATTGTCCGCTGAGGTCGGCGCCATGAAGAGCGGTTCTGACTACACGGAAACGGCGCAGGCGGCCCTGGATGCCGGCTCCCCCGGCGAGGCCGTGACGGTCCTGACCAAGGCCTTTGCCGACAATGCCTTCACCGACCCGGCGGAGAAGAACCGTAACCAGCATCTGCTGGATACCGCCAAGAAGCAGGCGGCGGCGGACCAGCCGACCCTTGCCAAAGCCGAGGCGGACGCTACGGCGGCCGCTGGCGGGGACAAGCTGGTCGGCGTGGGCACCGGCTACTTCGGCTATGGCGAGTACGACAAGGCCGCCAAGGACATCGCAGCGGGCCTGGCAAAGGGCGCTACGAAGGATCCCGAAAACGCGCGGCTGCTGCTGGGAATTGCCCAGTTCAAGGCCGGCTCGAAGGACGAGGCCATCAAGACCTTCAACTCGGTCAAGGGCGATGCCCCGCTGCAGCGAATTGCGGCCCTCTGGGTGCTGCACGTCAAGGCGCCGGCGTCCTCCGCCACCAGCTGACGAGCGTCAGGTCCGGCGGCGCTTTTGGCGCCGCTGGACTTATCCCAGCAGCTTGCTCAGCGCGGGGACGATTTCGAACAGGTCGCCCACCAGGCCATAGTCCGCCACCTCAAAGATCGGCGCTTCGGCGTCCTTGTTGATGGCCACTATGGTGCGGGCGTCCTTGATCCCGGTGAGATGCTGGATGGCGCCGGAGATGCCGATGGCGATATACAGCTCCGGCGCGATGATCTTGCCGGTCTGTCCGACCTGCAGTTCATTCGATGCGTAGCCTGCATCCACCGCGGCGCGCGAGGCGCCGACGGCGGCTCCGAGCTTCTCCGCGAGTGCGAACATCAGCTTGAATCCTTCGGCACTGCCCAGGGCACGACCCCCCGAGACCACGCGTCGCGCGGTCTGCAGATCCGGCCGGTCAGAGCTTGCGGCCGACACCGCCACAAACCGGGTGTGAGTGGGCAGGGTCACCGCCGGTGCGCTGGCCTCGATGGGGGCGTTGCCGCCGATGCCCGCGGCCGTGAAGGAGGCCGTGCGCACCGTCCCTGCGATCTGGGTGCCGGCGCTCACGTCCACCGTGACGATGGCGTTGCCGGCGTAGATGGGTCGGCGAAAGCGCGTGGCGGACTCGATGGCCATGATCTCGCTGATCTGCGGCGCGCCGAGCAGCGCTGCCACGCGCGGCATCAGATCCTTGCCGAACGTGGTGGCCGGGCCCAGCACATGTGTGAAATCGCGGGCGATTGCCGCGATCTGCGGGGCGAGGATGGCGGCCATGGGATGCTCATTGGCAGGATTTGCCACCGCCAGGACCTTCGTCACTCCCGCAAGCGTTGCCGCCTGTGAGGCAACCGCGGCCGGATCCTTGGCGAGCACGGCGACAGTAATTTGAGCATCGGCGAGGGCCGCCGCGCAGGTCACGCACTTGGCCGTGCCGGGATTGAGGTGGGCGCCGTCGTGTTCGGCGATGATGAGAACGCGGCTCATAGCAGCCCCTTGGCATGCAGTGCGGCGACCAGCTCGGCGGCATCCTTGACCATGACCCCTTTCTGGCGCTGCGGTGGCGGATCAAATCGCACTACTTTGGTCTTAGGCGCGGTCGCGACGCCGAGACTGGCCAGCGGCACAACCTCGAGCGGCTTTTTCTTGGCCTTCATGATGTCCGGCAGTTTGACGTAGCGCGGTTCGTTCAGGCGCAGGTCCGTGGTCAGCACCGCGGGCAGATCCACCTCGAGGGTCTCCAGTCCCGCATCCACCTCGCGCGTCACCCGCGCGGTATCACCCGTGAGCTCGACCTTCGATGCGAAGGTGGCCTGCGGGCGCTCCCACAGCGCGGCCAGGATCTGGCCGGTTTGACTGTTGTCGTCATCGATGGCCTGCTTGCCGAGGATCACCAGCATCGGCTGCTCGCGCTCGACCAGCTTCAGCAAGACACCGGCCGCGGCCAGCGGTTCCACCGGGCTGTCCGCGCCGGCAGGCGTTTCCACCAGGATGGCGCGATCCGCGCCCATGGCAAGCGCCGTCCGCAGCTGCTGCTGCGCCTCCGCGGTGCCGATGCTCACCACGATCACCTCTTCGGCGGCGCCGCGCTCGCGAATGCGCAGCGCCTCCTCCAGGGCGATCTCATCAAACGGGTTGATGCTCATCTTCACCCCGTCGGTGACGATCCCGCTGCCATCCGGTTTGAGGCGGATGCGCACGTTGTAGTCCACGACGCGTTTGATGCCGACCAGAATGCGTTTCATTGTGCCGTCCGTTGCGCTTCAGTGAAGCGCTCGCGAATGAGCTTTGCCGTTTCGTGCAGCTTCGGAATGAAGCGTTCGATGGCCAGCCGCAGCGGCACGGCGCTGGCGGAGAAGCGCACGGCGATGGTGGCCAGCACCCGGTCATCGATCAGGACCGGCACCGACATCGCCACCTCCTCCGAGACACGGCGGGTACGCACCGAAGTGGCATAGCCTTGTTCACGGGCCTCCTCGAGAATCTTCTCCACCTCCGGGCGGCTGCGCGCGAGCTTGTCCTCTTCGCGGGTCGAGCGGCTGAGGATCTCCAGCAGCGCATCGCGCTGCTCGGGCTGGCAGAAGGCGAGGTACACACGGCCCGCGGCGCTCATCAGCAGCGGCAGGCGGAACCCGGCGCTGAAACGCTCCACGGCCAGGGGGCTCGCGTGATCCGTCGTGTCGCGGATCAGCATCGAGGTGCCGGAGGGCGACAGCAGGGTCACCGGCCAGACGATGTCCTTGCACAGGTCAATGAGGCAGGGGCGGGCGATCTGGGTCACCCAGGCCTCATCATCAAAACCGTCGGCCAGCCCGCGCACCATGAGCGTCAGCCGATAGCGGTCATCGGCCGGGTCCCGGTAGACGTATCCCGCCTCACTCAGGGTCTCCAGAATGCGGTAGGTGGTGGTGCGCGGAAGCTTAATCTCGCTGGTAACTTCGGACACCGTGGCGCCATTGCGGCGGTTGAGGACCGCCAGTGCCTCGAGGCCGCGAATCAGGGCGCGAATGGGTCGTGTCGATTCCATGTGCCTCTAAACCAAAACTGGACAAGGGCGCGAAGTGTAGGAAGCGCAGGGGCCGCTTGTCCAACCCCATCGGTGGGCCCCGCGGTTGCCGTTTGGAGACACGCGTCTCGCAACGCCTGCCCGGAAACGCTATTCTGCCGCCCATGAGCCAGAACTCCACGTCCACCCCGGTGATGACCATCCGCCCCAGCGAGGGCCTGCGCCACGTCCGTTACGAGATCCGTGGCAAGCTCGCCCGTCGGGCGCACGAAATGGAGCGTCAGGGCTACGAAATCGTCTCACTGAACATCGGCAATCCGGGCGCGTTCGGTTTCCGGACTCCCGAGATTCTGCGCCTGGCGATGATCGAGAATCTGGCCAATTCTGAAGGCTATTCGCACCAGAAGGGCATCTTCCCGGCGCGCGAAGCCATCGTCATGCACCAGCAGGCCCGTGGCGTTCAAGGCGTCACGGTGGACGATGTGTTCATCGGCAACGGCGTGAGCGAACTCATCGACCTGGTGCTGCGCGCGCTGCTGAACGACGGCGACGAGGTCCTGGTGCCGAGCCCCGATTACCCGCTGTGGACCGCCGCGGTGACGCTCAATCGCGGCCGCGCCGTGCATTATCCGTGTCGCCCGGAGAACGGTTTTGTACCGGATCCCCAGACGATCGAAGCCATGATCACCCCGCGCACCCGCGCCATCGTGGTGATCAACCCGAACAATCCGACCGGCGCGGTGTACCCGCGCGCGGTGCTCGAGCAGATCGCGCGCATCGCCGAGCGTCATGGCCTGGTGGTCTACGCCGATGAGATCTACGACCAGATGCTGTATGACGGCGCGGAGTTCGTGCCCATGGCGACTCTGGTCCGTGACACCCTGTGCGTGACCATGTCGGGCCTCTCGAAGGTCTATCGCGCCTGCGGCTACCGCGTGGGCTGGGCCGTGTTTTCCGGTCGCCTGAAGGGCGCGGCAGAGTACCTGGCGGCGCTGGAGCTGCTGAGCTCGCTGCGCCTGTGCAGCAACGTGCCGGCACAGTGGGCCGTGCAAAGTGCGCTCGGCGGCTATCAGAGCGTTCGCGAACTCATCATGCCGGGCGGGCGTTTGTACGAGTCGCGCCGCGCCATCCTGAGCGCAGTGGAGCAGAGCCGCTTCTTGCGCCTCGCCCCACCGCCGGGTGCGATGTACGCCTTCATCGAAGTCGACACGGCGGAGCTACCGGGCTTCGATGACCAGCGCTTCGCGCTCGACCTGCTCGAGCAAAAGCACGTGCTGGTGGCGCCGGGCGTGAGTTTCAATGTGCCGTATCGCACGCATTTTCGGATCACGAATCTGCCCGACTCGGCGATCCTCCGCACCGTGTTCACGCGCATCGAGGAAGTGCTCGCCGGCTACGCCGCGGCGCCGCGCAGCAGCGCCGAGCAGAAGGTCGTGCGCGCCGACAAGCGCTTCGGCTGACAGTCGGCCCGCCGGCGCTTAGGATCGCGTTGCTGGAACTCGCGCCTGATCTCGAAGCGATACTCACCACCGGTCAACCGGTCGTCGTGCCGACGGCCCAGCGCGCCGCCGCGCTGCGCCTGGGATTTGCCACCCGGCAGCTGCGCCAGGGTCGCCGCGCTTTTCGTACCCCCGATGTCCAAAGCCTGAGCGGCTGGCTGCGCGGCCAGCCCGGCGCCACAGCTGCCACCGGAGCGGTGCTGCGGCGGCTGGGGGCCAGTGAAGAGTGGCTGCTGTGGCGCGAGGCAGTGGGCGAGGCAGCCGCAAGGTTATCGCTGCCGGCCGCCGGCCTGGTCGATGCCGTGCGCCAGTCCGCGGCGCTGCTGTATGAGTGGCGCATCTCACCGACTGCCGTGCGGCAGTCAGGTACCCCCGAAGCACTGCTGCTGAGCCACTCGCTGGATGCCATCGAGGCGCGCCTGGCGGACCTGGGCGCCGCGGCCCCCTGGCGCGCGTTGCAGGACCTGGCCGCCGAGCCGCCCCGCCGGGCGCCGGTGTTTGCAGGCTTTGCACAACCCACACCCGCGCGTCGCACCTTGCTCGAGGCATGGTCGCAGCGCGGGACGCCGGTGCAGGAGCTGGCGTGCGCCTTCGGCGGCACGTCCGGGCGCCGCGCGGCGGCCGCCGATCCGGCCGCCGAACTGGCGCTGATCGCGCGCTGGTGCCGTGAGCGCCTGCAGGCCGCTCCCACCGCGCGGCTGCTGGTGATCGTGCCGGACTTGGCGCGTCGCCAGAGCGAGGTCCGCCGGGTCTTCGATGCGGCGCTGGATCCTGACTACCCCCGCATGTGTGTCGGGGGTGACGTTGCGCCGTACGCGGTGGAGGGCGGCCAGTCACTGCCGAACTACGCGCCGATCGCCGCGGGGCTGGGCACGCTGCGGCTACTGGCAGCGGATGTGGAGTTCGCGGAGGTTTCACAATGGCTGCGCGGCGGCTTCTGGTTGCAGCCGCAGGCGTCCCGTCGCGCCATGCTCGATGCGTGGCTGCGCACCGTGGTGCCGCCGCGGCTGAACGCCCGGCAGTTGCTGCAGGCCTTGCGCGCCGCGCCGCCGGCGCTGCTGGCCCACGCGGATGAGGTCGCCGCCCTGGTGCTGCGTTTGCAGGAGGCCTTCGCGGGCGGTTCGCGGGCGACGCTTGCGACGTGGAGCGGCCGGTTTGCCCAGGTACTGATGCTGTGCGGGCTGCACGTCGGCGCGGCGCGACAGCGCGATAGTCGTGAGCAGCAGGTGCTGCAGCGTCTGGATGAACTGCTGCAGGAGTGCGCGGCGTTGCCGGGCGGCCTGGGAACATTCGATGCGATGGCAGCACTCGCAGTGTTCACGCGTCTGCTGGCGCGCACACGCTTCGAACCGGCCACGGGCGATGCTCCGGTCACGATCACGGCGTCACTGGCCGATCCGGTGCTGCGCTATGACGGCATCTGGGCGAGCGGCCTGCACGCCGGCACATTGCCGCAACGCGCGCGTTTTGATCCCTTCATTCCCGTATCACTGCAGCGTCAGGCCGGGGTCATCGCCGCCGACGCCGCGGCGCTGGTCAGTCAGGCCGAGCAGGCGTTGAGCATCCTGTGCCGCAGCAGCCAGGAGTTCATCGTGAGCGCGCCGGCGCACGCCGAAGACCTGGAGCTTGCGGCCTCGCCGCTGTTGGCGCCCTATGCGCTCGAGGCTTATCCCGCACCGTGTGCGGCAGAGGGGCTGCCGCACCTCATACGGGCCAGCCGCCGGATGGAAGCCTTCGTGGATGACACGGGCGCGGCGTGGCCCGAAGCGGTGCCACTGCCGGCCGGAACGCGAGCGATTGAGCTGCAGAGTCGCTGTCCGTTCCGTGCGTATGCGCAACTGCGGCTGCGCGCGGAGCCGCTGGAGTCGCCGGTGCCGGGGATCACGCCCCGCGAGCGCGGCCGCATGCTGCACCGGGCACTGGAGCTGCTGTGGCAGCGCCTGCGGGACTCCTCAGGTCTGGCGGCAGCGCGCGCCAATCAGGCCCAGGTGCAGTGGGTCGAAGAGTGCGTCGCCCAGGCCGGCAGTGAAATTCTGCACGGATCAGACCTACCCGATGCGACGGGGCTACTGGAGTTGCGCCGCGCCGCGATCGCCCGGGAGCTGGGACGAGCCGCTCGGCTGATCAATACCCTGTGTGACCTTGAGGCCTCCCGTGCGCCGTTCGTGGTGCACGAATTGGAGACCAAGCACCGGGTCCGGATCGGTGGGGCGCTGATCGACGTGCGCGTCGATCGCATGGATCGCCTCGACGATGGCACGCAAGTGATCCTGGACTACAAGTCGGGGCGCGCCGTCACCCCGGATTGGGAAGTCGAGCGGACCACTCACCCGCAGCTGCTGGTTTACCTGCTGGCCGCGGCGGCACCGGTCAGCGCGCTGGCGGTCGCGCATCTGGATCCGAAGTCGGTGGTGTTCAAGGGCATCGCAGATGCCGACTTGCGTCTGCCTGGCGTCAAAGCCGTCGACGGCAATTGGTCCCGGCAGCTCGAGGCCTGGAACGAGCAGGTGGTACGCCTCGCCAGCGATTTTGTCCGTGGCGATGCCCGGGTCGCGCCCATGGACAAGGCCTGTGACTACTGCCACCTGCATGCGTTCTGCCGGATCGCGGATGTTGACAGCGACCCTGAGGGGCAACCGTGAGTGCGGCCGCTGAGCGGGTGGCCGACCAGGAGGCCCGTGCACGCGCCGTCGATCCACGACGCTCCGTGATCCTGCAGGCGCCGGCGGGGTCGGGAAAAACCACGGTACTGATCGAGCGGCTGCTGGTGCTGCTGGCCCAGGCTGATACGCCTGAGGAAATTCTGGCCATCACCTTCACGCGCAAGGCGGCCGCGGAGATGGCCTTGCGGGTGGCCCACGTCCTGAATCAACCCGGGCCCCTCGCGCAGGCGGTGCGGGACCGATCACAGGCGCGCGGCTGGCGGCTGCTGGAAAATCCGCAGCGCCTGCGGATCCAGACACTGGACTCCTTGAACCGGGCACTGGCGCTGCAGATGCCACTTGCGGCGCGCGGCAGCGGCGCGCTCGGGGTGCTGCAGCAACCGCACAGCGCATACCGCACGGCAGCCCGGCGCGCGCTGCTCGATGCGCAGACGGATGCGGTGCTGCGCCCGGACGTGCAGCGATTGTTTGAACGCATGGAGAATGACTTCGGGCGCTGTGAGGCGCTGATCGCGGGCATGCTGGAGAAGCGTCCGCATTGGCTGCCGTACCTCGTCGGGGACGCCGCCGCGCAGCTGGCCGCCCGGGTGCGCGAAAGCCTCGCGGCGGTGGTTGAGGCGCGTCTGGCGCGGGCGCGACAGCTGTTGCCCGCCGCGCTGCTTGCCGAAGGCGTGGCCCTGTGCCACGAGACGGCACGCCATCATCGGGCACGCGCAGCACCGCCAGGGCCCTGGTGTGAATTCCTTGCCGCCCTCGGCCCGACCGGTCCCAATCTGCGGCACTGGCAGGGGCTCGCCGCCCTGGCGCTCACGGTGGCCGGTTCCTGGCGCAAGCGGGTCGATGTGCGTGCGGGATTTCCGCCGGAAGACCCGGGGCTGAAGCGACGCGGCATTGAATGGTTGGCCAAGCTTGGCTCGCAGCGCGGCGCCCTGGAACTGTTCAACGAACTGCAGCTGTTGCCCGACCCCGAACTCAGCGCCGATGAATCCGACATGCTCGGGGTGCTGGCGCGACTTCTGGGGTTGGCGGTTGCCGAACTTGAGCTGGTGTTCGGCGAGTGGGGCAGGGTGGACTATCCGGCAATCGCCGCGGCGGCGCGCGACGCGCTGGGTAGCCTCGAGGAGCCGACCGATCTGGCGTTGCGCCTGGACAGTCGCATCCGCCACATTCTGGTGGATGAGTTCCAGGACACCTCGCTCGAGCAGACGCACCTGCTCATGTTGCTGACCGCCGGCTGGGCGCCCGAGGACGGGCGCACGCTGTTCCTGGTGGGCGACCCGATGCAATCCATCTACGGCTTCCGCGAAGCCGAGGTGGGCATGTTCCTGAACGCGCGAACCACGGGCATCGGCTTGGTGCCGCTGGAGGCCTTGAGTCTGCGACGCAACTTCCGCAGCGCTGTGGAGGTGGTGGCCTGGACCAACCAGGTTTTCGCGAAAGTTTTCCCGGAAGTGGACGACGCGCGCACCAGCAGCGTTGCGTATTCGCGCAGCCTCGCGGCGCGCGCCGGCAGTGCCCCGGGTTTGGTGCAGCTGCATCGCGTGCCGCCGGGTGACTACCCCGCCGAGGCGCGCAGTATCGCGCGTGTCGTGACCGATCTACGTGCCGCGCGGCCCGAGTCGAGCATCGCCATCCTGGTGAGCGCCCGCACGCACGCCGGCCCGATTGTCGCGGCGCTCGAGGCGCAACAGATCGCGGTGGCCGGCGTGGACCTGGTGTCGCTGGCGCAGTTGAGTATCGTGCGCGATCTGATGGCGCTGACGCAGGCGCTGGATCATGAGGCGGATCGAACCGCGTGGTTCGCGATCCTGCGCGCGCCGTGGTGCGGTTTGACGCTGACGCAGATCAGCGCTCTGGTCGGCGCGGATCCTCACGCCACGGTGTGGGAGCGCATCTGTGATGTCGAGGTGCTCGCGGCGCTGGCCCCGCAGGCCCGGCTGCGGGTGGGCCGCCTGCGCGAAGCGCTCGCGGCGTGCGGCCACACGGATCTGGCCCGTCGCGTCGAGACCGCGTGGCTGCTGCTGGGCGGTCCGGCGGCCTGCGCGCGGGAGACCGACCTGCGCCATGCGCGGGCGTTCTTCGACGCTCTGGCACAGTGGTCGGTCGAGCCGGATTGGACCGGTCCGCAGGAGCTGCCCGAGCGCCTCAACCGCCTGTTCGCCTCGCATGAGGCGGGCAGCGCGGACACGGTGCAGGTCATGACCATCCATCGCGCCAAGGGCCTGGAGTTCGATCACGTGATCCTGCCCGGTCTGGGACGGCGTCGGCGTCGCAATGAGCGACAGCTGCTGCAGTGGCTGGATCTGCCGCGCGGCACCCGTGGCAGTGACCTGTTGATGGTCGCCGTGCCGCCCACGGCGGCCACCGCTCCGACGGCGCTGGGACGTTACGTCAGTCAGCTGCAGCATCAGCGCGAACAGAACGAGGCGACGCGGTTGCTGTACGTCGCGGCGACCCGGGCGCGGCTGCAGCTGCATCTGTTCGGACAACTGGACGAGCCGCTCGCCGGACAGCCCGAACCGCGGCCCGGCGCCGGTACGCTGCTGGAGCGACTGTGGCCGGCGATCAAGGATCAGTTCCCGATTCAAAGCGAGGGTTTGGTGGCTACGGCGCAGCCGGATCCGCAAGCCATGCCCCGCAGCCCGGAGGCACTTGAACGCCTGAGCGCCAACTGGCGGCTGCCGCCGCAGCCGCCCGGCCCCCAGCCACAGGTGGTCCCGATTGCCTCATACGAGCCCTTGCAGTGGCAGCCTGCACAGGCCGCGGACCTGGTCGATCGCGCCGTGTGCGAAGTGCTGCGCGGCCTGGCGCGGCGTCGGCGGCCGCTGGGTGATGATGCGCAGTTGCTGTCGCAGGTGACGCTGCGGCTGCAGCGGCTGGGGTGCGAGGATGCCGTCTTGTTGGAACGGGCGCGCCTGGGTCTTGAGCTGCTGCAGGCGTGCCGGGAGGACTCGCGCCTGCAGTGGATCTTTGCGAATCTCGGCGCGGCGCAGGCGCGCGCCGAAGTCCCGCTGGCCCTCACGGGCATGTTCGCCGGACGGCTCACCAGCATCCAAGCCGATCTGAGTTTCACGGATCAGGCCGGCACGCGTTGGCTCATCGACATTGCGCCGACGCCGCCGGCCAACGAGGGCGCACCGGAGGCGGCATTCGCGCTGCGGCTGACCCGCAATGCGCAGCTCGCAGCAGCGCTGGATGCGGCACCGGCGCGCGCTGCGGTGTATCTGCCGGCGCTGCGGCTATTCTGGGCGGGAGCTTAATCGCGCGGCGCGGGGCTGCCCGCCAGTGCGGCCAGCCAATCGGCCTGGCACAGATCCCACAGCAGCATTTCCTCCTGCCGTCCCCAGCGCGAGACCAGCTGGCGCTGGCCCGACACGAGCTTCATGCCGAGCCGGAACAGCACCCGGCCATACAGCTGGTCGGCCGCCAGCTGCTGGGAATACACGCGGTGCAGATCCAAGGAGGTGAACGCAAAGGCGAGGGCGGCCTGCGCCGCCTCGATCGCCAGATCCCGGCGTTCCAGCCGCGCCCCGATCCACAGGCTCAATCTGGCCTGGCCGTTGGCCGGGTCGATCTCCTGCAGACTCAGGTGGCCGGCCAGCCGATCATCGCCTAGATGCGAGATGGCCCAGTGCAGCGCGCTGCCGTGCTGCCAATGGTGCCCATGGGACTCGATCCAGCGCCGTACCTGGCGCGCGCCGAGCGGAGGCGGCAGTTCCAGCGCGGAGTCGGCGATGCGGCAGGTGGTGATCATGGTCATCAGGGGCGAAATGTCGGCGACTGCGAAAGGTCGCAGTCGCAGATGGGTGGCCGCCACCACGGGAAACTCACCGCGGCCATGGCCATTCCACTGGCGCAGGTGCGGCATTGCGTTCATCAGCGCACGCTGTAGCCGCGGGCCGTCAGACAGGCCGCCTCGGCGCGCAGGTAGTCGGAGTGGGTGCGGGCAGCGGCGCTGGTTGACGGCTGGGCAGTCGCCGCCTGGGTGCTGGTCTGTTTCGTCGCCCATTGGCTGCATTCCTGCCGATCTTGCGCCTGCTGCTGCGTCGACTGGTTGGAACGCGGGTAGGCGAACAGGTCAGCGGTCGTGGTCGGATCGGAAGTAGGCGCAGCCTGTGCCGCCTCCGTGGCCACCTCTGACGGGGGCGCTACGGTCTGATAGGCGTCCGCCGCCGCGTCCCATTGGTAATAATTATTGTCGGCGTAGTAATAGGGCACTCCGTCCCACCAGTAAGTGGAGTAGGCAAACGGCAGCGCGCCGAAAAAGAGCCCGAGGCCCAGAGCCCCGTAGTAGCCGCCATAGTACCCACCGTAGCCGCCTCGCCAACCGTAGCCGCCGCGCCCATAGCCACCGTAGCCGCCCCGATAACCGCCGCGGAAACCCGCCACCGCGTGGCCGCCGCCTCGGGCAACGCCGCCGCCATGAAAGCCGCCGCCATGAAAGCCGCCGCCGAAGCCGCCATGGCCCCCACCGCCGCCGCCGCCATGCTGCGCATAAGCAGCGCCACCTGACACCATCAAGAGCGCAAGCGCGCCGCACTTGAGCCATTTGTGTGAGCCTCTGGTATTCATGGTCCGCCTCCGTTACCCCGGCGTAGACTGCCGATACACACAGCTTGCGCCTGCGGCCTTAGAATCTGAAGGCCCCCTGGCATGAGCCATTCCTAATGGCGTTTTAATGCTGCTCTAATGCGCCGGGCATCCAATCGGCGCCAATTGGCCATGGGGACTTCATGCGCATCCTGATTGTCGAGGACGATCGCAAGCTCGCGGAATTCGTGGCGCGCGGCTTGCGGGCCGAACGCTTCGCCGTGGATCTCGCCGACAACGGCCGCGAGGGCGAGCACTACGCGCAGACCTACGAATATGACCTGATGGTCCTGGACCTGCTGCTGCCACAGCTGAGCGGTACCGAGCTACTGCGCCGGGTACGGGTGGCGCGTCCGTCGCTGCCGATTCTGATACTGACGGCGCGCGATGCGGTCGAGGACAAGGTGGCCCACTTCGAGGCCGGCGCCGACGATTACCTGACCAAGCCATTTGATTTCGCGGAACTGCTGGTGCGAATCAAGGCGCTGCTGCGACGCGCGCCGGCCGAGCGCGCCGACATTCTGCGCATTGCGGATCTGGAGCTGAACCGCCTGACCCAGCAGGTGCGCCGGGGTGGCCTGCGCATCGATCTCACGGCCAAGGAATACGCGCTGTTCGAATACCTGATGTGTTCACCGGGCCGGGTGTTCTCGCGCACGATGATTCTCAACCACGTTTGGGATCAAAGCTTCGAAGGCGTCACCAATATCGTCGATGTCTACGTCCGGTACCTGCGCAAGAAGCTCGACGAGCCCTTCCCGGTCAAGCTCATCCACACGATTCGCGGGGTGGGCTACTGCGTACGCGAGGCCGAGCCGGAACGGCAAGCGGCGAGCGAATGAATCATCGCTCGCTGCCGTTTCGCCTGGGCGCCTGGTACGCGCTGCTGATCAGCGTCACGTTCATCTGCGTCGGCGCCGGCGCCTTCTACGGATTGCGGCATTACCTGCGCATGAATCTGCGCGATTCGCTGCGCCGCCGTTCCGAGCAGGTGGCACAGATCCTACAGACCGTCCCGCCCGGCACCCAGCCCGGCGCCATCGCCGATCAAATCGAAACCCGGATCGCGCCGGAGTTCAACAACCGCTTTGTGCGCATCACCCGCGCCGGGGATGGGCTGGTGTATAGGTCGCGCGCGCCACTCGACCGCGCGTTTGATCCCGGCGCCGTACCCCCGGACCTCGAGCCGCTGCGCATCGATGCGCCGCCGGTCACGCACATCGCGGGCCCGCAGGACGTGATGATTCGGGTCGCGCAGCTGCATGCGCCCTCGGGAGACTATCGGGTCGAGCTGGGTGCCGCTCTGGCATCCAGTGAAGCGGTGCTCAGCCGTCTGGGAATACTGCTCTTCGTGCTGCTGCCCGTGCTCATCGTCTGTGCCACCACGGGTGGCTACCTGCTGGTGGCTTGGGCACTGCGGCCGGTTGATCGACTGTCGCACACCGCCGAGCAGCTGAGCCTGCAGAACCTCGCGGTGCGGCTGCCCGCCCTGCGCAGCGGCGATGCGCTCGAGCGGCTGTCGATTGCGCTCAACAACATGCTGGAGCGGCTGCGGCATTCGGTGGACGCCTCGCGGCGCTTTTTGGCCGACGCCTCTCACGAGCTGCGCACCCCACTGACCATCATCAAGGGGGAGTTGCAGGAACTGTCGAGCGGCGCGGCGAAAGTGACCGGGGCGGAACTGCATGAACGGGTGGGCAGCGTGCTCGAGGAAGTCGACCGCCTGGAGCACCTGGTCGCGAACCTGCTGTCCTTGTCGCGCCTCGATGCCGGAGACACCCAGTGCGAGTGGCTGGAAGTCGATCTGGCCGCGCTCGCGCGCAACACTTGCGAACAGATGCGTCTCATGGCCGAGGATCGTGGTATCGGCCTTCAGCTGGTGGCGGCGACGCCGGTAACGGTGCGCGGCGATCCGGGGCGGATCAAGCAGATCATCGTGAATCTGCTGGACAATGCGATTCGTTTCACCGCCTCCGGCGGAACCGTGACGCTGCGCGTGACGGGCGATACCGAGGGCAGCGTCCTCGAGGTCGCCGACACCGGCGTCGGCATCCCGGCGGCCGCGCTGCCGCGCGTGTTCGACCGGTTCTTCCGGGTGGATGATGCGCGCTCGCGTGCGGATGGCGGCGCCGGCCTTGGACTGTCGATCGTCAAGTCGATCTGCACGGCGCACGGTGCACAGGTCGGCGTGGACAGCCAGAGCGGTCACGGCAGTTGTTTCCGCGTCCGGTTTCCCCAATGGTGATCAGAAGGTTCCCGACAACGAGAACGGTCGGCGGCCGGAGGCATCAGGAGAGCCCAGGTACTTGAGCTCGTCGGCAAGCCCGGCGGGGGCAGAAGGCCGTACGGCCACCTGGCCCTGCAGTACATATCCGGGATCGCGAGTGAACTGCAACGTGGCATCCAGCGCCAGCGGGCCGCCCAGGTCGTGGACGACCCCCGTGGGCGTATTCGATCCGCCGGCGTTGGCGTCCGGCGCAAAAACCGCCTGGTAGCTGCCGAAGGGCTGCCCCTGCGGGTTCACGAAATCCAGGATGTCCACTTCGCCCTGCAGCACATCGAGGAACTTCCCGTTCCAGTCGATGCGTGACAGCTTGCCGGACAACCGCGCATGCCCGCCGGCCGGAAACGAGGACAGCAGAGCGCTGGTGAGCGGCAGATCGAGGGTCACATCCCGTCCGTGCAGCGCCCCGCCGAGCCCCATACCCAGCACGCCGCGTACATAGTTGTCCTGATTGGTCAGATCCAGCCGCAGTTCGAGCCGCCCCCGCAGCAGCTGCAGGGCGTGCAGGTCCCAGGTGAGATCGCCCAGCGCACCGTTGGCGGTGGTAAGACCGGAGCAGCTGCCCCGCCAGGCGCTGCCATCGAGCTGCTGACAATGCATGGCATGGGGCAGCAGCGGGCCGATCCAGCGGGCCGGCAGGAGCGCGATCAGCACCAGCACGAAGCCGGTGATCGCCAGAATGATCGCCCGTCGCAAAACCGCTCAGTCCGTGCTGGCGGTGCGTAGGACCAGGCCCACATTCACCAGGCCGGGCGGACCTGCGGCATCGATGGTCGCGGACTCCACGTGGATGCCGTTCTGCTGCGACAAACGGGCCAGCCAGGTCACGAGCGTATCGAACGATGCGCGATCCAGCCGCACCCGCAGCATCCCCGGACCACTGGGCTCAGTGCTGTTCAAGGCGGAGCCGAGACCGGATTCGCGCGCTGAAGTGTCGATCACCACGATCAGCGAACGTTGTGATGACGGCGCCGGAATCGCCGCCCCCGCCGCGGCCAGCTGCGGTGCGACGGCCCGCATCCAGGCCAGATCCGAGGCCTTGTGCTGCACCCGTGCAGTGGCACGCGAGACGCTGGTATCCAACGGTATGAAGATGACGCCGATCAGCACGAGCAGTACCACCACCGCGCCGATCAGGGCGACGCGCTGGTCACGCGGTGTCTGGGCCCTGAACCAGGTGACGAGACTGTCCATGCTCAACTTCCCGGCTTCATCTGGATACGGCCCTGGTACGCGCCGCTGCTGGAGGTCCCGGAAGTCAGGTCCGCCTGCCAGCCCCCGGTGCGCAGCTGCTGACTGATGTGGTCCAGGGCCGCCGCGCCCGGCGCGGTGACCTGCAGTTCAAGCATTCCCTGCCGGTAACTCAGTGCCTGCACGGCGGTGCCGCTGGCGCCACTGCGTGCCTGGGCGACGGCCGACAGCATCGCCAGCAAACCGGAGCTGTCGGTGCTGCCCTGCAGGGAGGCCATCCGTGCCTCCATGCGGCGCCGGGCATTGGAGGAGTTGTGTTCGCCCGGCATCGCCTGCTCGAAGGTCTCGCCGATCGATACGTCCAGGCGCCGTTCGGTCCGCTTGAGCATCATGAGTTGTGCGGCGCTGCCAATGCCGTGCAGCACCAGCAGACCCACCAGCATCGCGGCGGCGACGCGCCAGGCTTTGAAGCCGCCGCCCAGCGGCGAGGCCGGCGCGTAGGTGCCCTGCAGCAGGTTGATCGCGGCGGTGCCGGGCAGGGACTGCGCAAACAGTCCCAGCGGACCATCCGGCAGCAGCTGCACGGACAGGCCCTCGAATTCACCGCGTACGGCTTCAATCGTCGCGCCGTACTGCTGCCATTCGGCCTCGCCGGCATAGACCACCAGGCCCCTGCCACCGAACTCCGCCGCGAGCGCCGGGGCTGGGCGCAGCAGTTCCAGAGCCTCGGTGAGTGCGGTAAGGGGCAGGGTCACGGGCGGTTTGTCGGCGGCCCTGAGGATGACGCTGTCACCGCTCAGCACCAGCACTGCCTGGCCGGGATTTTCAGGGACCAGGCTGCTGTCCGCATACAGGCACTCGGGCGCGATGCCAGCGTCCCGCAAATGGTTCAGCCAGCCATCGATCAGGGCGCGCGAAACCACCGCCACCGGCACGCGCGTCGCGTCCCCGGCGCGTTTGCCGACCGCGAAATGCAGTGACTCGATGTCCTCGGCCAGCTGCTCTTCGAGCGCAAAGGGCACGATCTGTTGATACCGGGTGCCGGATTTGGCAGGGACCTCGGCGTCGGTCAGCAGCACATCGCTGGCGGGGGCCAGGACGCAGATGCGCCGGCCGGCCTGCTGGTGTGCGGCATCCACCAGGGATCCGGTACGCAGCGTTTCCAGTATCCGGCCTGCGCCATCGGCCGCCAGGTAGTCGACCGTACCCGGGTCATTGCCAATTCTGATGAGTAGCCAGTCTGCCATGCGTCAATCTGCCGTAAAGCTGCGCTGAATGGGTCGCACACGCAGGTCGCCTTCCTGATGCAGCAAACTGTACAAGGCGAACTGCGTGCTGCCAATGGTGACGATGCTGGTCAACGTAAAGAAGTTGGATTGCGTAGTCACCATGGCTTTTGCCGCTGTTTCGGCGGCCGAATTGCCGCTGAGCGTATTATTGAATTCCTGGAGGGTCGGAAAGCAGCCTCCCTGGCGGCTCGTGGCGAGGCTCTGGGCATTGCTGAAATTGGGGCTGCCCGCCGGCCCCAGCGCATTGAGTACGGGCCCGGGTGCCGTGCACAGGTTGATGCCGGTTCCCTGCGGCAGGGCGGTGATGTACGGGGCGAGTGCCAGATAGCGATCGCGGCCGAAGCCCGGGAGCGCCAGGATCTCACTGGCGCTGGTAATGATCATGTTCGCCGCACGATACGGCGGCATCTGCGACAGGTAGACGCTGTCCTCCGCGCCGTCGGGATTGTTGGGCACGGAATCCGAGTCGATCCAGTCGGCGATCATCGGCGCCCACCTGGTCTCGAGCCCCAGGCCGGTGAGCAGGTTCTCGAACACCAGCACAGCGTTGGGATTGGTGGAGCCATCGGCATTGACCAGATTGTTGAGGTTGAAGCGTCCCTGGGTATCCTCCAGCCACGCCTCCAGCGTCACGCCGGGAATCAGATCGACGGGCCCGTAGGGAGTGGCCCAGGGCTGGCCCAGAGCCGTGGTCGCGGGATTCAGCTTGCGTGACTGCTGCAGCGCGTAGGCGCCGATGGCCTCGGCGGCCATGGCGACCTGCACGCTCTGGTCAAACGCAAAAGTCGCGGTGCCACGCCGCGCGGACATCGCGTTTTCATAACCGATGGTGGCCGCCAGCACAGTGGCCAGCGCCACCAGCAAAATGGCCGTGATCAACGCTATTCCACGTTGGCGCGCTCTCAAGTCGCCACCTCCACGATGCGCACGATTTCTCCCCAGTCTTCGAGTTCCAGGGTGATCTGCACCGCAAAGGGGCGGGTGCGCAGGGCGTTGGAGCCGGTCGCCGGCCATTGGGTGACCCATTGCCGCGAGTCGTTCATGAAGCGGAAGGTGACCGATTTGACGTGCGTGAGCAGATCGCGGCGCACGGGCTGGCTCCCCTCGGTGCTGTCCAGCACCGCCCAGTGCATACGCCGCAGGATGCCTTTGGCGAACCGGTAGGACACCCGTTCCAGGGTCGGGCGCTGGATGCCCGCCGGGTTGGCCCAGCCGGCGCGCGTGAAGGCGACGAGGTCCGGACCGCCGTCATCGGGGGCGCTCGAGTCATCGGTATCATTTGTATCCGTATCCGACTCTGCCGGAGTCGAATCCGGCGAACTCGAGTCCGGGGCGCTCGAACCCGAATCGGAGGTGACGTCCGCCTGCGTGGTCGTGCTTTGGGAGGTGATGCACGCCAGCCAGTTCTGGCCCAGCTGGTCGCGGATCGGGCGCGGCGCGAGTTCGGAGAAATCCTGAACCATGACGCGCACGGCGCTTTGCACCTCGCTCAGGCGCGCCTGGTGCTCCTTCAGCTGCTCGTGGTTGCGCAGCGCCTGGTTGATCGAGCCGTAACCGACGGCAAAGATGATGGCCGTGATGAACATCGCCACGATCAGCTCGATGAGCGTGAAGCCGCCGCTGCGCACCGCGCCTCGCTGCGTCGTCATTGCAGTCCCGGCGCAGGACTCGCCGCAGGCGCGCTGGCGGGTGCGAAGAACGAAGCGGGCGCGCTGGACGGTGCCGGGGCGCTGGTGGCGGCGGAACTCGGCGCGGAACCGCCGGGCAGCGCAGGATCAGGGTACAGCGACTGCAGCTGCTGGGGCGATACGGCATTGCCCATGCCGCCGGTCACGGTCGCCATCCAGGCCGACTCATCGACGGTCGAGGTATCGGCGTGCTCGACCTTGACATCGATCTGGAATACGCCCGGGAAGCCCGGGTCCGTGACCTCCTGGCGCCAGCGCCAGTGATGACCGGCGTAGTCCAGTTCGCCGTCGCTGGTGGCCGCCGAGGGTGCCGAGCCCGACAGCCGGGTCTGCTCCAGCTGGTTGAGCGCGATCCATTGCGCAAAGGTCTTGTCGCGCAGCCAGGTCGAGGTGTCGGCGGCCGACCCCAGGGTTTCCAGCAAGGCCGACATCCCCAGCGCCACGATGACCAGAGCGACCAGCACTTCGATGAGCGTGAAGCCGCCTTGCTTCCTCACGTGACATGTTCCTTAGGCACCTGGACCTTGATCTTCCCCTGACGATCCGGCAGCAGTGTGACAGTCTGATCGGTGCCGTCGCGTCCCAGGGTCAACTTGAAGGACGTGAGATCGCCATTGGAAAAGATCATGACGTGCGGCTGCAGGGTGCTCGGCGCACTGCTCGAGGCACTGCTCGCGGCACTGCTGTTTTTCTGCTCATCGGCGAGCGAAGCCAGCACGACCTCGCGACCCTCGACAACCAGCTGCAGTTTGATGGAGTCCGGCAGCGTGCGCGCGCGCAGCGCGTCATCATCATCGATCGGGATCCACAGGTTGCGCCGTGCATCGAAGGCCAGAAACTTGTAGCTGTGATCGGTGCAATACAAACCCATTTCCCGGGTCTGCAGTTCGCCCTGGTCCTGCGCGTAGTTCATCAGGTCGGCGATGCGATCACCCTCGGTGTGCAGTTCGCGGTCCGGGCCGATGAAGGACATCGACAGCAGCGCACCGATGGTAATGATGCCGATGATGACCACGACCACCAGGATCTCGACCAGCGTGAATCCGCCGCTCGTGGCGCGGACCGGGCGCTGATTGCGCGGAGCCACCGTCAGTGGCCGTTGGCGCTCTGACTGGCTCCCGGCTGCGCATCCAGGTTCCAGTTGCCCACGTCGGCGTCCTCGCCCTCGCCACCTTCCTGGCCATCGGCGCCGTAGGAGTAGAGGTCATATTCCTTGCCGTGCGTGCCCGGGTACACGTACTGGTAATCGTTGCCCCAGGGATCCTTGAGCGAGCCGTCCTGGATATAGCCGCCCTTGCGCCAGTTGCGGATGGTCGGATCCGCGGGCTGCTCGATGAGCGCCTTCAAACCCTGGTCGGTGTTCGGGTATTTGAAGTTGTCGAGGCGGTACATGGTGAGCGCCGTGCCGATGGCCTGGATGTCCTGCTTGGCTTTGGCGACGCGTGCTTCACCCACCTTGCCGATGATGTTCGGCACAATGACAGCGGCCAGCAGACCGATGATGATCACGACCACCATGATCTCGATGAGCGTGAAGCCGCGCTCGCGGAGAAGGGAATTCGGAGTTCTGGAAAACATGCGCATGGGATTACCCGCGTGGGTGAGGGGTGCAGCGAATGGCGCCGGATGATAACAAATGAATACGTCGCTTCAGCGCGAACGACTGCTCCGTTTGGCAAAGTCGCTCAATTGCGACGGCCGCCGAGGTGTGGTGTTGCTGAGTGTGTGCGTGGTGCTGCTCGTGATCCAAAGCGGCGGTGCTACGGCCCAGCTGGCCCTGCGCTACGACCGGGACGCGCTGGCGGCCGGACAGTGGTGGCGGCTGCTGACCGGACATGTGATTCATCTCGGGTACGAGCATGCGGTGCTGGACGTGGCCGGTCTGGCGTTGCTGTGGGCACTGTTTGCGCGGGACTACTCCGCGCGCGGCTGGCTGTTGATCATCGGGATGTCGATATTCGGCATTGATGCCGGCCTGTGGCTGCTGTCTTCGACCACGCAGTGGTACGTGGGTTCCTCGGGTGTGCTGCACGGAGTGCTTGCCGCCGGAACCTGCGCGCACCTGCGCCGGCGGGAGCCGGATGGCTGGCTCCTGGCGCTGCTGCTGATCGGCAAGCTCATCTACGAGCAGACCCTGGGTGCGCTGCCGCTGACCTCCGGTGGCGGCGTCATCGTCGACGCGCACCTGTACGGGGCCGCGGCCGGAGCAGTTGCTGCACTGCTCCTGCGAGGCTTTGCCAAGCCGGTATAATCGCGCCCCTTTGGCGGTGTTCGAGGGGGAGCGCCCATGTCATTTGCGTTTGTTTTTCCAGGGCAGGGTTCCCAGTCCGTGGGGATGCTGGCCGACTTTGCCGAGGTCGATGAAGTCCGCGAGGCGTTCCGTGAAGCCTCCGCAGCGCTCGGGTATGACCTGTGGGAACTCATCCAGGAGGGTCCGGCTGAGCGGCTCAACGGCACCGAGTACCAGCAGCCGGCCATGCTGACGGCAGGGGCGGCCCTGTGGCGCCTGTGGAAGGCACGTGGCGGCGCCGATCCAGGGGAGGTCAGTGGCCACAGTCTGGGCGAGTTCACGGCGCTGGTGTGCGCGGGGACGCTGTCCCTCGGCGCCGCGGCGGACCTGGTCCGGTTCCGGGGCCAGGTGATGCAGGAGGCCGTGCCGGCCGGAACCGGCGCCATGGCGGCCATCCTGGGTCTCACGGACGCGCAGGTCGTGGCAAGCTGTGACCAGGCCGCACAGGACGAAGTGGTGGAGGCGGTGAACTTCAACGCGCCCGGCCAGGTGGTGATCGCCGGCGCTCGCACCGCCGTCGAGCGCGCCATCGAGGTGTGCAAGGCGGCCGGTGCCAAACGCGCCATCGTGCTGCCCTTGAGTGTGCCCGCGCACTGCAATCTGATGGGCCCCGCGGCGGAGCGCCTGGAAATGCGCCTGCAGGACGTGCGGCTGGCGAAGCCGGTCATCCGCTACGTCAGTGCGGTGGACGCGCTGCCCCACACGGACCCGAATGACATCCGGGAGCTGCTGGTGGGCCAGCTGGCGAGCCCCGTGCGGTGGCAGGACACCTTGCGCGCGCTGGCGGCGAACGGCCACGCCCAGATCATCGAGTGCGGGCCTGGCAAGGTCCTGACCGGTCTCAATCGGCGCATCGAGAAGCGTCCCGATCTGGCCTTTCTCGCCCTGGAAGATCGTGCGACCTTTGATGCGGCGCTGGCGGCGACGCGTTCTTAAAGCAGTGCATCGAAGGAGTAGGACGAACATGTTTGAAAACGATGTGGTGCTGGTCACGGGAGGGTCGCGCGGCATCGGTCGCGCCATCGCCTTCGGGCTTGCTGCCGGCGGCGCGCGCGTCATCGGCACCGCCACCAGCGAGCCGGGTGCCGCCGAACTCACGGCGACGTTTGCCGCGAACGGGCTGAATGGCCGGGGCGCCGTGCTGGATGTCTCCAGCGAGGCCTCGATCGACGCGTTGCTCGCGGACCTGGAAGCCTCGGCCAGCATGCCCACCATCCTGGTCAACAATGCCGCGATCACCCGCGATGCTCTGCTGCTGCGGATGAAGCCGGATGACTGGAACCAGGTCATTCAGACCAACCTGAGCGCGGTGTACCGCCTGTCCAAGGGGGTCCTGCGACGCATGATGAAGGAGCGTCGCGGGCGCATCATCAACATCACCTCCATCGTCGGCATCACGGGTAATCCCGGCCAGGTCAATTACTCCGCGGCCAAGGCCGGCGTGCTGGGATTCACCAAGTCGCTGGCGCAGGAAGTCGCCTCGCGGGGCATCACCGTGAATGCCGTGGCGCCCGGTTTCATCGCCACCGATATGACCAAGGCCCTTTCCGCAGAGCAGCGTGCCGTGCTGGCAGGCCGGATCCCCATGGAACGATTGGGCGCACCCGAAGATGTTGCATCGGCGGTACTGTTTCTGGCCTCGCCCCAGGCCGGGTACATTACCGGTGAAACGCTGCACGTAAACGGTGGGCTGTACATGCCTTAGGCCGCGGCCCCAGCGCTACCGGGCGTCTCGTTGGAAAATAGCCACATCCGGCCACCGGCGCCGCCCGGATCGAGGCTTCCCGCGGCGCGTCGTAGATGTTTCGCCTGAAAAAACAACCACTCCCGCACGCTTTGCCGTGCTGGCAGACGGGGGGGTGTTCCCCTACAATACCGCGCCCGTGCCGCCGACCATCGGCTGGCGCATGAGACAATTCTTCACAAGGACAATCGCGTAATGAGCACCGTTGAGCAGCAGGTAAAGGCCATCGTCGCGGAGCAGCTGGGTGTCAAGGCTGAACAGGTCACGAATGACGCCTCGTTCGTCGACGATCTGGGCGCGGACTCGCTGGACACGGTCGAGCTGGTCATGGCTCTCGAGGAGGAGTTCGAAATCGAAATTCCAGACGAAGACGCCGAGAAGATCACGACGGTTCAACAGGCCATCGACTACATCAACGACCGTCGCGCCAAGGCCTGACTAAGCGCGCGCGACTGTTCCATTTGGGTTGAGTATCGGGGCTGCGAGTGAGCAAACGTCGCGTCGTCGTAACTGGTTTGGGTGTCATTTCCCCGGTCGGCAGCACTGTGCCGAGGGCGTGGGACGCCATCTTGAATGGGCGCAGCGGCATTGGCCCCATCACCCGCTTTGATGTTTCCGCATTCCCGGTGCGATTCGGTGGGCCGGTCCGTGATTTCGACCTTGCCGCCTATATTTCGCCGAAGGACGCCCGCCGCATGGATGATTTCATGCACTACGGCGTAGCCGCGGGCATCCAGGCCATGGCCGATTCGGGTTTCGATGTGGCCAAAACCGATGCCAGCCGCTGCGGTGCCATCATGGGGGCCGGCATCGGCGGACTGGGCACGATCGAGGCCGAGTACGGCGGTTACCTGAAGGCGCACAATCCGCGCAAGGTCTCACCGTTCTTCGTTCCGGCCACCATCATCAACATGATCGCAGGTCACCTGTCCATCAGGTACGGACTGAAAGGGCCCAACCTGGGGGTCGTCAGTGCCTGTACCACCTCCACGCATGCCATCGGCTTCGGCATGCGCGCCATCCAGTATGGCGATGCCGACATGATCATCGCCGGCGGTTCGGAGATGGCGACGACCGTGTGCGGTCTGGCGAGTTTTGGGCAGGCCAAGGCGCTCTCCAGCCGCAACGATGCGCCGCAGGAGGCCAGCCGCCCCTGGGACAAGGACCGGGATGGCTTCGTGCTCAGTGATGGCGGCGGTGCCGTCATCCTGGAGGAGCTGGACCATGCCCGCGCCCGGGGCGCGACGATCTACGCCGAAATGGCGGGATTCGGGATGAGCAGCGATGCCTACCACATCACCGCGCCGCCCGAGGACGGGGCCGGAGCGGGTCTGGCGATGACCAACGCGCTGCGCGATGCCGCCATGAACGCAAGCGACATTCAGTACATCAATGCCCACGCGACCTCGACGCCGCTGGGTGACAAGGCCGAGACGGCGGCGATCAAGGGTGCCTTTGGCGATCATGCCCACAAGGTCGCCGTGAGCTCAACCAAGTCCATGACCGGACATCTGCTGGGTGCGGCTGGTGTCCTGGAGGCAATCTTCAGCATTCTTGCCATCCGCGACAACGTCGCGCCGCCGACCATCAACTACCGTACGCCGGATCCGGACTGCGATCTGGATTTCGTACCCAACACCGCGCGGCAGATGCCGATCGATGTGGCGCTCTCGAACTCCTTCGGATTCGGTGGCACGAACGGCACCCTCATTTTCCGCCGCTTCAGCGGCTGACCCGTGAACCCACGCAGCGCGCGGCTGGACGTGCCGCCCGCCGTACTCAGACGGCTGGCGGCGGCCAACCCGCGGCGCTACCCGGCGTTGCTGGAGAGCGCCGTCGCGGGTCCCTTGGGAAAGATCACCTTGCTCGCGGCGCAACCGCAGGCGGCGCTGTGGAGTACCGCGGATGGACGCGTGCACGGCCAGGGCGTCGAGCCACGCGCCGACACGTTCCTGGAGGCGCTGCAGATCTGCTGGCGGCACAGCGCGGAGGCGGCGCACGCGCAGGCTCCAGCGCCGTTTGCGCCGGGCTGGATCGTGTTCCTCGGCTATGAGCTCGCCGCCGATATCGAACCGCATCTGAGGCTGCCGCCGACACCGCTGCCCTGGACTGCTTTTGCGTTGCGCACGCCGTGCGCGCTGGTCCATGTTCTTGAAACCGACGCGGTCTGGGCGGTCGCCGAACCCGGGGCTGCGCATCTGCTGGATGAAGTGATCGCGGATGCGCGGCACATGGGGGACTTCCTGTCCGGCGCCGGTGCGCTCGCGCCGGAGCCGGGGAGGCTGGCTTTCGAGGTGACCGAAGAGGATCCGCAGTTCTACATCCGGCGCGTGCTGCGCGCGAAGGAATACATCCGCGCCGGCGATATCTATCAGGCGAACCTGTCGCGACCGTGGCGGGTCAGGCCGGCCGCGGCTGCCGGCTCGACCGCCCACGCGCAGGCGCTGGATCCGGGACTGCTGTATGAACGACTGCGCCAGCGCAACCCGGCGCCATTCGCCGCGCTGTTGCAATGGGGAGGCGTGAGTGTGCT
>Ga0302314_10003895_pt1 | contig 27456 bp, 26 predicted proteins | sample III_Palsa_N2_3_FD_200533 | JGI IMG/M metagenome (GOLD analysis project Ga0302314, IMG submission 200533) | Peat permafrost microbial communities from Stordalen Mire near Abisko, Sweden - III_Palsa_N2_3 | ecosystem: Environmental > Terrestrial > Soil > Palsa > Peat permafrost | place: Sweden...
CACACCGCTGAACATGTATTGACAAATTTACCCGACCGCTCGATTCTGACTGCGAAAGCTCTGAGTCGTTCTGGTACGGATGCCCAACGTCGGGCTTATGTGGCTGGAGGGTTCGCTCATGACCGGCTGGACAATTGACCGCCGCGGGTTCCTCAGGATCGCCGGCGTCGCCGGCCTGGCGGGCGGCGCGGGCGGCGCGGGCCTGCTCATCCCCGGCGGCACCGCGCACGCGCAGGCCCTGCGGGCACTCCAAACAGCGCGGGCGGCCGCGGCGGGTTCCACCTTCGCGCCGCTCCGGCCGCCCGCCACGCCGCTGGCGGTCCGGTCGATGTACCTGTCGACCTGGATGCCCGCCAGCAGCCTGCCCGGGACCTGGCCGACGTTCTGGAACGGGCGGATCACCGCCATCACCGGCATCGTGCTGGTCGACGGCGAGGTCTACACCTGGTGCGGCGCGCCGTCGGAGAACTTCACCCTGGCCACGCAGACCTCGCTCGTCGTCACCGCCACCCGGTCCACCTACACCCTCACCGCCGGCCCGGTGACGCTGACCGCCACCTTCTTCTCGCCGGTCGACCCGGCCAGCCTCCAGCGCCAGTGCGTCCCGATGAGCTACCTCACGGTGACCGCCGTGGCCAATGACGGCAACAGCCACGCGGTCAGCGTCTACACCGACATCTCGGCGGAGTGGGCGCACGGGAACGACGCCGAGGAGGTGACCTGGGCCCAGCAGGAGGTCGGCTCGCTCAACGTGCTGACCGTGACGCCGAGCACCCCCTCGGTCCTGGCCGAGTACGGCGACCAGGCCTCATGGGGCACGGTCGTCTGGGCCACCGACAACGTCAAGGGGCTGACCTGGCAGGCCGGCCAGGACGTGGTGGTGCGGGCCAACGCCGCGGCCGGCACGCTGCCCGACACCGTCGACACCAACCAGCCCCGGGCCATCAACGACGACTGGCCGGTGTTCGGCTTCCTGCGCGACCTGGGCACGGTCGGCGCCAAGCCGAGCGCCGAGGTCGTGGTGAGCATCGGCCACGTGCGCGAGCCCGCCGTGTCCTACCTCGGCACCGACCTCAACCCGTACTGGACCAAGTACTGGAGCACCTGGCCGGAGATGCTGACCTGGTTCCGCGACGACCTGCCCGCCGCCCGGGCGGTCTGCGCGGCCACCGACGCGGCGGTGAACCAGTGGGCCGGTCAGCAGCTCGGCCCCGGGTCCGCGCTGGGCCGACAGTACGCGGCCATCACCTCGCTGGCCCTGCGCCAGGCCTTCGGCGGCACCGAGCTGGTGGTGAGCCCGGCCGGCGGGCCGTGGGCGTTCCTCAAGGAGATCTCCTCCGACGGCAACGTGTCCACCCTCGACGTGCTCTTCCCGGCGCACGCCGCCTACCTGCAGCTCTCGCCCGCCTACCTCGAGCTGCTGCTCGCGCCGATCCTCTACTACGTGGAGAACTACGACTACCCCAACCGGTGGGCGCCGCACGACCTGGGCTTCAGCTACCCCAACGCCACCGGGCACCTGTCGGCCGACAGCGGCGAGGAGAACATGCCGATCGAGGAGTCCGGCAACATCCTGATGATGGCCTGCGCGGTCATGACCCGGATGCCGCCCGCGGACGCGGCCGCCTACGCCCGGGCGCACTACCCGATCCTGACCCAGTGGGCCAAGTACCTGCTCTCCCAGGAGCCGAACTACCCGGGCACGCAGAACCAGACCGACGACTTCACCGGGGTCATCGCCGCCTCGGTCAACCTCAACCTCAAGGGCATCGTCGGGCTCGGGACGTTCAGCAAGATCGCGGGCTACGCGGGCAAGGCCAGCGACCAGGCGTCGTACGCCGCGACCGCCCGGAGCTTCATCAAGACCTGGGCCGGCCTCGGGCAGGACGCGTCGGCCGCGCACCTTGACCTCGCCTACGGCGACACCGGTACCTACAGCCTCAAGTACAACGCGTACCCCGACCGGATGCTGAACCTCAACCTGGTCACGCCGGCGATCCAGGCCCAGGAAGCGGCCTGGTACGTGGCCCAGGCCAACGCCTACGGCGTGCCCCTCGACTCGCGGCACACCTACACCAAGGGCGACTGGGAGATGCTGACCGCCGCGTTCCTCTACGCCCAGCCCGCCGCAAGGAACCTGCTGGTCGGCGATCTGTACGACTTCCTGAACACCAGCCCGAGCCTGGTGCCGTTCACCGACTGGTACGACACGATCGCCGACACCCAGAACGGGTTCCAGGACCGCCCGGTCGTCGGCGGGACGTTCGCCCTCGACACGCTGCGGTACACGCCCAACGGGCTGACCGGCTACTGGCCCTTCGACAGCACCGACAGCACCGACGGCACCAACGCCACCAACGCCGCGAACGCGCTCGACGCGTCGGGCAACGGCCACGACCTCACGCTCAGCGGCGGCGCCCGGCCCACGGCCGGCGGCCGTGGCACCGGCGCCCTGGCGGTCAACGGCCGGGCCGCTCACGCGTCGTCGGCCCGGCCGGTGGTGCGCACCGACAACAGCTTCACCGTGACCGCCTGGGTCAGCCTGTCGGGCATCGCCGCGTCGGGCACCGCGGTGAGCCAGGACGGCGTCCGGGTGTCCGGGTTCGCCCTGGGGTACTCGGCCGCCGACCGGAGCTGGGCGCTGTCGATGACCGACGGCGACTCGACCGGCGCCGTGACCGCCCGCGCCCGTTCGGTGCGAGCCCCGGCGCCGCGCGTCTGGGTGCACCTGGCCGGGGTCCACGACGCCGCCGCCGGGCAGCTCCGGCTCTACGTCGACGGCACCCTCGAGGGGACCGTGGCCTTCACCCGGGCCTGGAGCGCGAACGGCGGCCTCCAGGTCGGGCGGGGGCGGCACGGCGGGCCGGCCGGCTTCTTCGACGGCGCGATCGGCGAGGTGCGCACGTTCAGCCGGGTCCTGACCGCGGCCGAGGTCGCGTCGTCGGCCGCGCTGCCGTCTCACCTGGTGGCCAGCTACGCCATGGGCGAGGGGAGCGGCCCGGCCACGGCCGACGGGACGGGCGGGCACCCGCTGACCCTGAGCAACGCCCGCTGGGGCGCGGGCTTCAGCGGCACCGCGCTGACCTTCGACGGCGCTGCCCAAGCCGCGGCCGACGCGCCCGCTACCGTCGACACCGGCGCGAGCTTCTCGGTTTCGGCCTGGGTCCGGCTGGACGACATCGACCGGTCGCACACCGCCGTCAGCCAAGATGGCGGCGACGTCTCCGCCTTCAGCCTGGGGTACTCGGCCGACGGCGACGCCTGGGCCTTCGCGATGCCGGCCGCGGACAGCAAAACGGCGGCCGTCGCCCGGGCACTGGCCCCGCTGCCGCCCCGCACCGGCGACTGGCAGCACCTGGTCGGCGTCTACGACGCGAGCGCGGGGGAGTTGCGGCTCTACGTCGACGGCAGCCGGGCCGGCACCGCGGCCTACCGGTCCGGGTGGAGCTCCGCCGGGTCGTTCGCCGTCGGGCGCGGGTACTCGGGTGGCCCGGCCGACTGGTTCAGCGGCCGGGTCGATCAGGTGCGGGTCTGGAACCGGGCGCTTTCCGCTGCGGATGTGTCCGCACTTGTCTAGAATTGCGGAGTGTGTCGCACGATTGTGATCTGCGTAATCGCGAATGTCGCCCCCGCAGATCCGGACACGGCGTCGAATATGGGGTATGGACCAGACTGACCCTGATACGCCGGGGCTGGCACCGGTACCCCCGCCCGCGCCCGGCGAGCGAGACCCCGACCAGCTGCTGCGTCTTGTCGCAGTCGGCGACCAGCAGGCGTTTGAGCATCTGTACCGTCAGCTCTCCCCGCCCGTCTACGGCGTCATCCGCCGGGTGCTGCGCGATCCCGCGCAGTCGGAGGAGGTCGCCCAGGAGGTGCTGCTCGAGGTGTGGCGGACGGCGACGCGGTTCGATCCCGCGCTGGGCAGCGCCACGGCGTGGGTGCTGACGATCGCGCACCGGCGGGCGGTCGACCGGGTGCGGGCCGAGGTCGCGGCGGCCGGCCGGGAGCAGAAGACCGACTGGGCCAGCTCGGGAACCGAGGATGACGTGGCCGACCTGGTGCTGACCAGCCTGGACCGGGAGCGAGTCCAGCGCTGCGTGGGCGGGCTGACCGACGCCCAGCGCGAGTCGATCACGCTCGCTTACTACAGCGGTTACACCTACCGCCAGGTGTCGGCCCTAGTCGGCGCCACGCTGTCGGCGATCAAGAGCCGGATCCGCGACGGCCTGATCAGCATGCGCGATTGCCTGGGGGTGAGCTGATGCCGCTCTGGCGCCGCGACCTGCACGCCCTGACCGGCGCTTACGCGCTCGACGCCCTCGACGAGGGCGCCGAGACCCGGCGCTTCACCCGGCACCTGCGCCGCTGCCGCACCTGCCGGGACGAGGTGCGGCGGTTCCGTGAGGTCGCCACCTCCCTGGCGTTCGAGGTGGCGGCGCTGCCGCCGCCGGAACTCCGCGAGCGGGTCATGGCGGCGGCGGCGCGTACCCGCCAGCTCCCGCCCGAGGTCGCGCGGGAGCGGCGGTTCCGCTTCTGGCTGCCGACCCTGCCCACCACCATCTGGCTGCCCAGGCTGGCCCTGGCCACTACCGCGGTCGCGGTCGCCGCCGTGGTCGTGCTCAGCGTCATCCTGTCGGGCACCAGCCAGCGGCTGAACTCCGCCCGGACCCAGAGCCAGGCGATCGCCGCCGTGCTCGCGGCGCCGGACGCCCGGACCGCGAACGGGAAGGTCACCGGCGGCGGCGTCGTGACCGTCCTGCTCTCGGCCGAGAAGCGGGAACTGGTCGTCACCGGGACCAAGCTCGCGGCCCTGCCCGCGGACAAGACGTACCAGATCTGGCTGATCGGCCCGTCGCTGGTGCAGAAGTCGGTCATCCGCTCGGCCGGGCTGCTCCCGCCCGTCGTGGGCGGGCTCACCTCGCCCACGCTGGCCTCCGGGCTGGTGTCCGGGGACATACTCGCGATGACGGTCGAGCCGGCCGGCGGCACAAGCCAGCCGACGACCACGCCCATCCTCGAGCTGAGCCTGGCGAGCAAGACCACCAAGGCCACCAAGGCCACCAAGGCCGACAAGAAGAACCAGGCCGATAAGAAGGACAAGAAGGCCACGTCAAAGGGCCACACCAGCACGACCTGAGGCCCAGGACGACATTGACGCCCCAGTACGGCATGAGGCCACTGACCGAGCCCGGTCAGTGGCCTCATGAGGTGACGAACGGTACCGCCTGCCGGACCCCCTCGACCCGGCAGGCGGCACCGAACCCCCGCCACTGGCCAGTTCGCCGCAGCCGGGGAAAAGGATGGGTCGGAATCCTAAACTTTTTGAGAAATTTTCCGGGGGCCGACAACGGGCCTGTGACCAGCGACGTTGTCAGTGGTCGAGGGGATCGCGATCGCGGCCGGGCTGAGCGGGTCGGCGCGAAGCGGCCCGGCGTGGAAGACCGTGCCGCCGGAACCGAGCACGAGCGCGTCGGCCGCGACCTTGTCGGCCAGCTTGGCCGGCATCGCCCGGAACATCGACCGGACGATCAGCCCGCCGGCCCGTTCCCGTTCGCCGTCCCGCCCGTGCCGGTGATCCTCACCTGGCACCACCGCAACGACACCGACCCGGCCCACGCCTGGCTCCGCGCCCAGGTCCGGGCGGCGCTGCGGGCCATTCTCGCTGGCTAGGGAAACAGCGACTCGATGATCTCGGCCGCCGGGCGGTCCCGGGCCGACCGGTAGCCCTGCCCGGCCCACAGGCTCATCCGCTCGGTGTCGCCCCGGGCGGCGGCCGCGGCCCGCAGCGGGCGGGTGGCGTTGTTGATCTCCGGGTAGCCGGCCGGGGCGTCGCCGTGGTCGCGAATGAACCCGTTGACCAGGCCGCGGGCCCACCGGCCGCTGAAGGCCCTGGTCAGGGCGGTCGCCGGGTAGCGCGGATCGGCGAGGGCGTCCTTGTACCGGGGGTGCGCGCCGCTTTCCGGGCAGCGCAGGAACGCCGTCCCGCACTGCACCGCCACCGCCCCGGCGGCCAGTGCGGCGGTCACCTCGGCCGGCCCCATGATGCCGCCCGCCGCGACCTGCGGCAGGCCGGTGACCTGGGCGATCTCGCCGATCAGGGGCAGCAGGCCGAGGCCGTGGGCGCCCGCGTCGTCATTGGCGAACGTCCCCCGGTGCGCCCCGGCCTCCACACCCTGCACGCAGAGCGCGTCCGCCCCGGCAGTGGCCGCGAGTGCGGCCTCGCCCGCGCTGGTCACCGTCACCGCGACCAGGCAGCCGGCCGCGGAAAGGTCGGCGATCAGCGCGGGTGATGGACAACCAAAAGTGAAGCTAACGAGCGGTGGCGCCTGTGCCAGCAAGATGGCCGCCTTCTCGTCGAAGGCGTCGTCATCCCAGCTCGCCTGCCCGAGCGGCCCGCCGACCGCGGCGGCGTCGGGCGCCAGCGAGCCGAGATATTCGTCGATGACCGCGGCCTGCGGCGATCGGGTCCCGGGAACGAAGACGTTCACCCCGAACGGGTTGGACGTGGCCGCCCGCACGGTGGCGATCTCGGCCGCCATCGCCGCCGGGGTCTTATAGCCCGCGGCCAGGAAGCCGGCCGCCCCGGCGGCGGCCGCCGCGATCACCAGCTCAGGGGTCGAGGGCCCGCCCGCCATCGGCGCTACCAGCACCGGGCGGCGCGACAGGTCGAGAACGCTTCGCTTCGCCATCAACGAACCAGCCTATCCCCAGCCCGCTGGCCAGCGGAGCGGATGCTGCCCACGCGGCCGGGACTGTTTCATCCGACCGGGGCCGGGCAGGCAGACCAGGCAGGTTCGACCACCGTGCCTGTGGTCTTGCCAGGACAAGCGAACCAGGAGAAGACCCGTGACCAATCCGGAGACACCACGACACGTCGAGATCAAGAATGACGGCGACGAGACCGTCGCCGAGGCCGAGGTGAACACCGGCCTCGGCCCCGAGGGCACCGTCCGGACCTCCATGCACGCCAAGGACGCCTACGTCGGGACCGGCTACCGGTCCAGCCTCGTGGACGCGGTCATGGACCTGCCCGAGGTCCAGGCGAGCGAGCGGGTGGAGGCCAGCGTCCCCTACGGCGACGGCGAGTCGCTCGACCGGCTGCGCGAGCGGACGGAAGACGCGAAGACCCGCGCCGCCGGTTCCACCACCCTGTTCGACGCGACCATCCCGTCGGCCCGCCCGGCGGCCGGCGGTTCGCCGGCCGAGGACCCGGCGGCGGGCGAACCGCCGCCCGACGCCCAGTAATCCCGGCCAGGCGTGACCGCCGTCTGGGTCGGCACCTCGGGCTGGAGCTACGGCCACTGGGAGCCCGAGCTCTACCCGCCGGGGCTTCCGGCTCTCGGTCAAGGCGCCGCGCGGGCCTGCTCTTACCCGGGTCACGCGGCCTCGGCGACCGGCGCCGTGGTGGTCTTCGGTACCCGGGTGCTCGCGGCCAGGTGGTCGTCGATGAACGCGCCGGCGATGGCGGCGAGCAGCGCCCAGCCCGCGGTGACCAGGTAGGCGACCCGGAAGTCGAGGCCGTTCGCGGCGGGCACGGCGGTGATGACGATCGTCGCGATGCTGATGCTCAGCGCCGACGTCAGCTGCCGGTTGATGTTCCAGATGGTCGCGGCCGAAGGCGTTTGCTCCGCCGACACCTGGGCGAACATCGACGTCTGGAGCCCGACCATCGCCGAGCCGTTGGCCATTCCCGCGCCGAGCAGCAGCAGGACCATGACCCACAGCGGGCTGCCCGCGGCCAGGAAAGCGATCGCGGTGAGGATGGCCGCGAGCGCGATCTGCCCGACCGCGACCATGCGGCGCGGGCCGATGGCCCCGTAGAGCCGGCCGACGGTCTGGGCGGTCGTGACCACCCCGACCGGCACGGCCGCGGTCACCAGCCCGGCGACCAGCGCCGAGTTCATACCGTCGCGCTGCAGGAAGAGCGGGGTGACGTAGATCAGGCCGCCGAGGAACGCGGCCGTCTGGCAGGTGGTCGCGATGTTGGTCCGGCGGAACAGCTCGCCGCGGAACAGGCGCAGGTCGAGCAGCGGCTGTCGGCTCCGCCACTCCACCACCGCGAACAGGGCCAGGCAGACCGGGCCGACGACCATGCTGACCAGGATCGCCGGGGCCGTCCAGCCCCACTCGTTGCCCTGACCGAGGACCAGCAGGGTGGCCGAGAGGCCAAGGCCGGCGAGCACGAAGCCCCGCGTGTCGAAGCGGGCCGGCCGGCGCTCGGCCGGGAGGTCGGGTACCCTCCGGGCGACCAGCAGGTAACTGAAGACGCACAGCGGGACGTTGACGAAGAACGCCCACCGCCAGGAGAAATGGGTCGCGAACAGGCCGCCGAGCGGGGGCGAGAGCGCGGGACCGAGCGCGATCGGCATCAGGACGGTGCGGGTCAGCCGGGCCCGTTCGGCCGGCGGGTAGGCCCGGTACAGCATCGACGTCGCGACCGGCATCAGCATGCCGCCCGCGGCGCCCTGGACGAGGCGGCAGACGATCAGCATCGGCAGGTCGGCGGCGAAGCCGCAGGCCGCGCTGCCGAGCCCGAACGTGATGATCGCCACGCCGAGTACGCGGCGGTCACCGAACTGGGTCGACAGCCAGGCCGACGAGGGCATGGCGATCGCCAGGGCCAGCACGTAGCCGAGGATCGTCCACTGCGTGGACTCGAGCGAGGAACGGAAGCTGGCGGTGATGGTGGGCAGCATGACGTTGACGATGTTCGAGTCCATGCTCGACATCAGGGCGCAGGCCACGTAGGCGATCGCGATCGCGAGGGCCGGGGTGATACCCCGTCCGCCGCGCCGCCGCGCCGGACGCGGTGAACCTCCGTTCAGCGGGCTCGTCGCGATTTTGGCTGAGCGGGGCTGACGGGACATGACCGCAAGTAACCCGTCCGGGCACCGTCCCGGTCAACCAGGCCGAGCCGCTCAGCGGCTCACCCTCATTGACCGGCGCCGGCGCCGCCCGCCACCATCGCAAGGGACGCGATGGACGAACTGCGAGGACGATGCGTGACCGTAACCCGATCTGCTCAGCGTGCTGAACTGGTGCCGCCGCCCGGCATCAGCCGCGTCATCACGACCGCGGACGGCCCGGTGCACTACCTCGACGTCGGCGAGGGGCCGCCGCTGCTGCTCATCTCGGCCTGGGGCCCGCAGCCCGGCGTGACCGGGTGGCTTACCTACCGGGACGTGCTGCCCGCGCTCACCTCGCGGTACCGGTGCCTGGTCGTCGACTTGCCGAACTTCGGGCTGACCGGGCCGGTCGTGTTCCGCGAGCCGGTCCACGACGTCGCCGCCCGGGCGGCCTTCGCCGTCCTCGACGCCGCCGGCGTCGAGACCGTCGCGGTGATCGGGACCTCGATGGGCGCGACCACGGCCCTGGACATGGCGCTGGCCAAGCCCGACCGGGTGCGGGCACTGGTCATCGGCGCCTGCCACGCGTCAACCGGCGGCGACCCGTACCTGCTCACCCCGTTTCCGTCCCAGGCGAGCGTCGCCTTCCGTGACCTGCTGGCCGAGCCGGACGACCGCGGCGCCCTGTACCGGCTGCTGCGCTCGCTGGTCCACGACGAGTCCCTGGTCACCGGCGAGTTCGTCGACGAGATGCTGGCCTTCCGGGCCGAGCACGCCGATCACCTGGCCGCGGTCCGCCAGTCGGTCAGCGTCCCGCATTCCAACGTGACCTCGCTGGCCTCGCTGACCATGCCGGTCCTGGTCATCCACGGCCGCTTCGATCGCATGGTCCCCTTCGAGCAGGGGCTGATGATCGTGAGCTACCTGCCGCAGGCCGACATCGTCGTGCTGAACGCTTGCGGGCACTGGCCGCCGTTCGAGCGGCCCGATGACTTCGCCCGCTACGTCCAGGCGTTCCTCGACCGGGAGGGCATCTGATGTCCGGCACCGACCAGGCCGAGCAGCGAGTCGGCCAGGACTGGCATGTGGTCGGCCCGGAGAGCGAGCTGCTGCGGACCGAGTCGGTCCGGCTCGCGATCCGCCCGCCGGTCGCCGTCTTCAACCTGGACGGCGAGTTCCGGGCCATCGACGACACCTGCACGCACGCCGAGTCCTCGCTCGCCGAGGGCTACGTCGAAGACGGCGCGGTCGAGTGCATCCTGCACTTCGCCCGCTTCTGCATCAGGACGGGGGCGGCCCTGTCCGCCCCGGCCGTCGACCCGGTCCGCACCTATCCGGTCAAGGTCGAGGACGGCGTGGTCCTCGTGGATCTTGCCAGCCGCCGCCACAGCTGAAACCGGACCGCTCAGCGGTCCGCGCTGTTATCCGATTGCAGGATGGTGACGCAGGCTTTACACGGCCGGAACGTGGGCCTGTGAAGATTTTCGATATCGACCGCTCACCTCGCCACCGGGAGGTTTAGTTGACGGCCGGAATCGCATCGCATGAAGGCCCGGACCGCGCCGGGCTGACCGGGCTGGGCGCCGGACTGGCCGGGGAGGCCGGCCCGCCGACCGTCCTCGGCAAGGTCCAGGCGGTCGTCGAGACCCTCGCCAGCCAGGGACCGCTCGGCACCGTGGCCCTGGCCCGGGCCGCGGGCCTGCCCAAAACCACCGTGCGGCGGCTGTGCGCCGAGCTGGTGGGGTGGGGCGTCGTGGAACAGATCGACGGCAAGTACCGCATCGGCCGGCGGCTCACCGAGCTGGCGCTGATGGCCCCGCCCTACAAGTCGCTGGCCGACGAGGTGCAGCCGTTCGCGAACGACCTGTTCGCCGAGCTGCGCAGCCCGGTCACGATCCTCACGCCGCACGGAACGCAGGTCCGCTGCATCGCCACGGTGTCCTCGCCGTCGGAGCGGACGCCGCACGTGATGCGGGGCGTCCGCGCCCCGATGCACGCCACGGCGGGGGGCAAGGCGATGCTGGCGTTCAGCCCGGCCGAGCTGTTCGCCCAGGTGGTCTCGCGCCCGCTCGTGCGGCTCACGCCGTACACCATCTGCTCGGCCACGATCTTGGCCCGGCAGGTGCGCGAGGCCCGGCAGCAGGGATTCGCCACGATCCGCCAGGAAACCCGCATCGGGCACGCGGCGATAGCGGTGCCATTCCACAACCGGTACGGACGGCTGATCGGCGCGCTCGCGGTCAAGATTCCGGTTCAGGCCACCGACCTGTCCAGATACGAGCGGGCACTCAAAACGCAGGCGGAGAGAATTTCCTGCGTTGTGGCGTGAGTTACTGCCTTTCGGACCGGTGAGCGGTTCGCGCATATGGTCCGTCCTCAGCCGCCCCCGTACCGTTATGCGCACTGAATGCCGCCGGATCAGCCGACCGGCCAGAAGGCGCGGCGCACATTACCGACGGGAGGCGATTTTCGATCGTGAATGCTCCGACACAAAACCGGCCAGAAGTGCTACCCGGGCGTCCGGTTAAAGCCGGCGAGCACGAACTATGGGTTATCGAAACAGGCAGCGGAAAGCCGCTGGTTTTCCTGCACGGGGGCGGGCCTGGCTGCACCGCGTGGACCGACTTCGCGCCCGTCCTTCCGGCCTTCGCCGACCGTCGCGTCCTCCTGGTGGACCTGCTGCTGTACGGCCGTTCATCGGCGGTGAAGATCGAGGGGCCGCGCTGGTCGTACCAGGCCGATCACGTCGCCCTTGCCCTCGCGGAACTGGGCGTCGAGAAGGCCGATTTCGTCTGCAGCTCGATTGGCGGCGCGGTGGCGCTCGCCCTGGCCGCGCGGCACCCGGGACTGGTCGGCAAGATCGTCCTGTCCGGCAGCATCCCGACCCAGAAGGACGCCCGCCCGCCGACACCGGAACTCGGCAAGGAAGGGTCGACGGCCTGGTCGAACTACTATGCCGGCGACGGCCCGTCGTGGGCGAAGTCGCGCCACATCATGGCCAGGCTCGAATGGTTCGACGAGTCCAAGATTCCCGACAGCACCGTCGACCAGCGTTATGAGAACAGCCTGCTCGACGGCCCGCGCCTGGTCGGCGCCGACTGGAACAACACCGGTACGCCGGAGGATCTCGGGCCGGTCCTGCCGACCATTAAATCCCGTGTCCTTTTCCTCTGGGGACTTTACGACCCGTTCCTCGTACCGGAATACGCGCTGTCGCTCGCCCGCACCGTTCCGTACGGCGACGTCTACGTGATGGACAAGGCCTCGCACCACATGGAAGAGGAATATCCCGAGGCTTACTCCCGCGTCGTCACGGCATTTCTCGCCGGACCCGACGAAATCGACGAGCTGGACTGAGGAGGCACAATGGCGATTAACCCCGACGAGCTGCGCGAGCTGGTGGACTGGGAACACGGCATCATCAGCCCGGAGATCTTCATCGACGACGCGATCTACCGGGAAGAGCTGAACAAGGTCTTCGGCCGGGCCTGGCTGTTCCTCGCGCACGACAGCATGATCCCGAACCCGGGCGATTTCCTGAACACCTACATGGGCGGGGACCCGGTCATCGTGGCCCGCCAGTCCGACGGCGGCGTCAGGGCGTACCTGAACGCCTGCCGGCACCGGGGCATGAAGGTATGCCGGGCCGAGGACGGCAACGCCAAGGCGTTCGTCTGCACGTATCACGGCTGGGCCTACAACACGGCCGGCGAGCTGATCAGCGTGCCGAGCTACGAGGACGCTTACCACGGCGAGCTCGACCTGTCCCAGTGGGGCCTGGTGCGGGTCGCCCAGATCGACTCCTACAAGGGGCTGATCTTCGCGACGTTCGACAAGACCGCGCCGCCGCTGATCGACTACCTCGGCGACGCCGTCTACTACATCGACACCTGGGCCGACCGCACGCCGGGCGGCATCCAGGTGCTGCCCGGGGCCATCAAGTGGACGATCGAGGGCAACTGGAAGATCGCCGCCGAGCAGTTCGCCGGCGACGGCTACCACGCCCCGGTCACCCACGCCTCCTCGCTCGGCGCGTTCAACCCGGCCGTGCTCAAGCAGATGCCCCCCGGACGCCAGTACGTCTCCCGGCAGGGTCACGGGCAGTCGATCGCCGACAACGCCGACCCCAACCTCAGCCGCTTCGCCGACGATCCGCTCTACGACTACAAGCAGGAGAAGGACGCCCAAGCCCGCGCCCACCTGGGCGAGGACCGCGCCCTGATCCGCGGCAACTTCACCGTCTTCCCGAACATGTCCGGCCTGTCCGGTCTGGCCAACCTGCGGATCTGGCACCCCAAGGGCCCGAACAAGTTCGAGATCTGGTCGTGGACGGTGGTGGACGCCGACGCCCCCGACGAGGTGAAGAAGGAGCAGCAGCTCTCCTCGACGCTCACCGAGGGCGCGGCCGGGATGGTCGAGGTCGACGACGGCGAGAACTGGAACCTGATGGGCCAGCTCCTCGAGCGCGGCTACCAGACCCGCAAGATGGCCTGGAACTACCAGATGGGACTGGGCCACGAGACCGACCAGGACGAGAAGTACCCCGGCCGGATCAACGCCACCTTGTACGGCGAGACCCCGCAGCGGGGCTTCTACCGCCGCTGGCTGGACTTCATGACCTCGGACAAGTGGCCGGTCGTCGACGCCATGCACGAGACGCGAGAGGAATCATGACCGAGACCGCCGAGCTCCCGCTGACCATCGGCTACGAGCTCCAGTACCGGGTCGAGCAGTTCTACTACTCCGAAGCCGAGCTCCTGGACGAATGGAAGTACCAGACCTGGCTCGAGCTGTTCGCCCACGACCTGCACTACCGGCTGCCGGTCCGCCACAACCGGCTGCGCCGCCAGCGCTCGGTGGACGAGACGGCACCGCGCGGCATCGAGATGGCGCACTTCGACGACACCTACGAGACCATGGCCCACCGCGTCGCCCAGCGCGAATCGGGAACGAACTGGGCCGAGGACCCGCCGTCGCGGACCCGTCACATGATCACCAACGTGCGGATCGAGCCCTGCGCGGAGGAACGGGGGGCACTGTCGGTCCGGTCGATCTTCTTCATCTACCGCAACCGCCTCGAGTGCGAGGTCGACACCTGGGCGGGGGAGCGGTTCGACCGGCTGCGGCCGGCCGGGAACTCGTTCCTGATCGCCCGGCGGGTCATCCTGCTCGACCAGAACGTCGTGCTGTCGAAGAACCTCAGCGTCTTCTTCTAAGGCACCGATGACTCCATCCGTCATCGCCGTCGTCGGCGCGAACCTGGCCGGCGGCCGCGCGGCCGAGGCGCTGCGCCGGCGCGGCTTCACCGGCCGGATCGTGCTGTTCGGCGACGAGCCGCACCCGCCCTACGAGCGGCCGCCGCTGTCCAAGCAGGCCCTCGACGCTGGCACCGAATTCGAGCCGGCCTGGCTGCGCACGGCCGAGCAGTGGGACGACATCGACGTCGAGCTGGCGGTCAGCGAGCGCGTGACCGGGATCTCGGCCGGCCGACGGACGCTGGAGACCAGCGCCGGCCGGACGCTGCGGGCCGACCAGGTCCTGCTGGCCACCGGCGGGCGCAGCCGCCCGCTCGGCGTCGCCGGCGAGAGCCTGCCTGGCGTCTACCACCTGCGCACCTACGCCGACGCGATGCTGCTGCGGGCCGCGCTGACGGCGGGCCGCCGGGTGGTGGTCGTCGGCGGCGGCTTCATCGGCACCGAGGTCGCCGCGAGTGCCATCGCGGCGGACGGCGACGTCACCGTGGTCGAGTTCGGCCCGGTGCTCCTGCGGCGCGGCCTCGGCCGCCACTGGGGCGGGCACCTGGAGCGGGTGCATGCCACCCGCGGGGTCACGGTCGTGACCGGCCGGGCCGCCGTCGCCCTGCACGCCGACGGCCACGGCCGGGTCGCCCAGGTCGAGCTCGATGACGGCCGGCGGCTCGACGCGGAGGTGGTCGTCGTCGGGGTCGGCCTGGTCCCGGCGGTCGAGCTGGCGGCCGCGGCCGGCGCGCGCGTCACCCGCGCCGGCGTCGTCGTCGACCAGGGCGCCGCGACCAGCGTCCCCGGCATCTGGGCGGCCGGCGACGTCACCGTCCAGCCGGTCAGCGGCCGGCCCGGCCTGGTCCGCCTGGAGTCGTGGCAGAACGCGCAGGACCAGGCCGATGTCGCGGCGGCCAGCATGCTCGGCCAGCCCTGGCCGAAACGCTCGGTGCCGTGGTTCTGGTCCGATCAGTACGGCCTGAACATTCAGATCGCCGGCGAGCTCGGTGACGCCGGCGACGCGCACGTCATCCGCGGCGATCCGGGCGGTACCTCCTGGCTGGCGTTCCACCTGGTCGACGGGCGGGTCCGCGGCGTACTCGGCCTCAACCGCGGCCGGGACATCCGGGCCGCGACCCGGCTGATCGAGCGGGGCACCCTGGTCCGGGCGGGCGAGCTGGCCGACGAGTCCGTCGACCTGCGCCGCGTCGGCGCCGCCGTCTAAGGCCGGGTAATGGCGCCCAATTGTTGCGTCCGTGTAAAGGTCGGCGATCGGGCCGCTGGGCGGTTCGCCGGGGGCGGCATCTATCGCCACAGCGGACACACTATCCCTATTAACGAAAGGAGCCGCCGATGAGCACCAGCGATTTCCCGCCGCTGGCCGCGACGCCACTGCTCCGTGCTGTCGGCGTGAGCAAGAGCTTTCCCGGGGTCCGCGCGCTCAGCAATGTGGGCATCGAATTGCGGGCCGGCGAAGTTCACGCGCTCACGGGTGAGAACGGCTCGGGCAAGTCAACCCTGTCCAAGATCATCGGGGGTACGTACCAGGCCGACGAGGGGTTCATCGAGCTCGACGGCCAGCGCGTCGACATCACCAGCCCATCGGTGGCCCTCGACCACGGCATCGTCACGATCAGCCAGGAACTCACCCTGGCCCCGACGCTGACCGTCGCGGAGAACATCTTCCTCGGCCGGCTGCCGCGCGGCCGGCTCGGCATCGTCGACTGGGGCCGGCTGAACGATGCCGCCGCCGACGTGCTGCGCGGCCTCAACGTCACCCTCGACCCGCGGGCGATCGTCGACTCGCTCAGCGTCGAGCTGCAGCAGAACGTGGAGATCGCCCGGGCGCTCTCCACCAAGGGCCGGCTGCTCATCCTCGACGAGGCGACCAGCTCGCTGTCCGAGGCGGCGACGGACCGTCTCCTCGAGATCGTCGAAGAGCAGCGGCGGGCGGGCACCGCCGTCCTGATGATCACGCACCGGATGGCCGAGGTGTACCGGTCGGCGACCATCGCGACCGTGCTGCGGGACGGCAAGCTGGTGCGCACCGCTCCGCTGGACCAGACGCCGGAAGCCGACCTGGTACGCCTGATGGTCGGCCGTGAGCTCGTCGACTACTACGGGACGCGGACCTCCGACATCGGCGAGCCGGTCATGACCGTGCACGAGCTGCGCTCGCGCGACGGGTCGCTGCGGCCCACCTCCTTCCAGCTCAGGCGGGGCGAGATCCTCGGGGTCGCCGGGCTCGTCGGCTCGGGCAAGGCGGAGTTCGGCCTGTGCCTCGCGGGCGCGCTGCCCGCGACCGGCGAGGTCCGGGTGAACGGCGCCCCGGTCAGCCTGCGCAGCCCGCGGTCCGCGCTGGCCGGCGGCATCGCGCTCGTGCCCGACGACCGGCGCCGCCAGGCGATCCTGCCCGGGCGCAGCGTGACCGACAACTTCACGATCTCGTGGCTGCGGGAACTGAGCGTCCACGGGCTGCTGCGCACGTCGGCCGCCCGGCGCCGGGTGGCCGAGGCCATCCGCCGCTACGGCGTGATCACCGCCTCCGACGCGACCCACATCAACATGCTCTCCGGCGGCAACCAGCAGAAGGTCGTGCTCGGCCGTAACTTCTCCCGCGGGTGTGACGTCTTCGTGCTGAGCGAGCCGACCCGCGGTATCGACGTCGGCTCCAAGAGCCAGGTGTACGCGCTGCTGCACGAGATGGTGGCGCTCGGCGCGTCGGTCATCTTGATCTCCTCCGAGCTGCCGGAACTGCTCGGGATGAGCGACCGGATCCTGGTCTTCTACCAGGGCGCGGTCCGGGCCGAATTCGATTCAGCCGACGATCTCGACGAGGCGACCGTCAACCACGTCGCGATCACTGGCGTGGCTTACCAGGAAGAGGGAGTAGTCGGATGACCGTCTTGGAAAACGGCGATCCGGTCGCCGCACCGCTGATGTCCGACCCGGCCACGCCCGCGCGGATGGCCAGGCGGCGGTTCACGATCGGCGGCCACCTGGGCGTGCTGATCGCCCTCGTCCTGGTGTGCGCCTACCTGGCGAGCACCCAGTCGGCCTTCCGCACCTGGGGCAACGTCACCAACATCGTCGGGTCCAACTCGGTCACGCTGGTGCTGGCGCTCGGCGCGACCTACGTCATCATCGCCGGCGGCCTCGACATGTCCATCGCGGCCGGCACCGCGGCGACCGGGATGATCCTCGGCCTCGTCGTCCAGGCGGGCGCGCCGCTCATCTTGATCCTGCTCGCCCCGATCGGCTTCGGGCTGCTGCTCGGCTTCATCAACGGTGCCCTCATCACCTTCGCCCGGATCTCGTTCCTGGTCGTGACGCTCGGCGCCCTGTCGGTCTACACGAGCTTCGCGCTCATCGTGCAGAGCGGATCGACGATCACCGTCTTCGGCGACAAGGGCTTCAGCCCCATCTACGACTTCACGACGAACAAGGTCGGCCCGATCCCGATCGTGATGATCTTCGATGTCGTCCTCGCGCTCATCGCCGGCGGCGTGCTCCGCTACACGAGCTTCGGGCGCTCGGTCTACGCGGTCGGGTCCAACCGCGAGGCTGCCCGCCTCAACGGCATCAACGTCACGATGATCGTGCTGATGGTGTACATCATCACCGGGTTCACCGTCGGGCTGGCCAGCATCGTGGAGGTCGGCCGCCTGACCGGCGCGTCGCCGACCGTCGACCCCACCCTGCTGCTCGGGGTCCTCGCCGCCGTGCTCATCGGCGGCACCGCCTACACCGGCGGCGCCGGGAGCATCACCGGCACGATCATCGGGGTCCTGTTCCTCGGCGTCGTGCAGAACGGCCTCACCATCGTCGGCGTCTCGTCCTTCTGGCAGGGCATGGTCAACGGCATCATCCTGATCGCCGCCGTCGGCATCGGGGTCCTGCGCGAGCACGGCCGGTTCTCCCTGCGGCTGCTGCGCCGGCGGCCGGTAGCGTCCACCTCTTCTCCCCCTCCCTCGTAACCGCCGCGCCCGCCTTAACCCGCCGTTCATCACCATCACCCACCGACGTGACCGGAGCTCCTCCGGCCGCGCGCTGTCCCATTCCCTTCCAGACAACGAGGTCCGGTGCCGAATAGAGAAAGGCACGTCCAATGCCAAGCAAGAAGCGGATCAGAGCGTCCCTCGTTATCGCGGCCGGCTCCGCCGGGCTCATCGCCCTGAGCGCGTGCAGCTCCTCCTCGAGCAGCTCGAGCTCGGCCGCCGCGAGCGGTGACAGCGGCACCACCAGCGCGTCGGCCGCCGCTGCCGCGGGCAGCCAGATCACCGTCGCGTACGCCTCGCCGGTGGCTTCCCAGCCGAACCAGCAGGAATTGTACGCAGGGATGCAGGAGGCCGCGAAGTCTCTCGGCTGGAAGATCGAGATGCTCGACTCGGACCTGTCGGCCAACACCCAGGTGTCGAACATCCAGACCCTGATCCAGGAGAAGGTCAGCGCGATCGCGTCGTGGACGCTCGACTCGGGCGCCACCGCCGGCATCTACTCCCAGGCCGAGGCGGCCGGGATCCCGATCATCGGCATGAACTCGGTCGGCACGGGCGTCGCCTCGACGGTCTGGTACGCGGCGAGCACCTGCGACCCGGGCGGCCCGGCCGACACCGAGGCGGCGGCGATCGCCAAGAAGACGCCGGGCGCGTCGATCATCTTGATCACCCTGACCGGCGTGCCGTCGATCGACGCCTCGACCGCGTGCTTCCAGGCCGCCGCGACCAAGGCCGGCCTGAAGGTGCTGACCGTCCAGTCCAACACCGCCGACAACGCCTCGGGCGGTGACCAGCTCGCCACCAACCTGCTGGCCAAGTACCCGAACGTCCAGGCGTTCTACGACTACAACGACGCGTCGGCCGAGGGCGTCGCGTCGGCCGTCATCGCCGCGGGCAAGAAGGTCATGTCGGGGACCTCGACGACCGGCATCCAGATCTGGGGCAACGGCGCCGACTCCGACGGCATCGCGGCGCTGAAGGCGGAGCGGATCACCGGCACCGTCGACGACAACCTGACCGAATCCGGCTGGGCCGTCGTCGAGGCGATGAAGATGCTCCTGGCCAAGCAGCCGATCAAGCAGATCACGGTCAAGTCGGCCCTCGTCACCTCGGCCAACGTCGGGACGTTCGTCGAGCCGTCGGCGCGCAAGGTCACCTTCACCACGATCCCGATCGTGTCGGAGACCAAGTAACCACCCGGGCGGGCGGCTCGCGCCGGCCGTCCGCCCGGGCCGGCCTGAGGCGAGGCGCGGTTTCTGCATAAGTGCTGGGCTGCGGGGAAGGAGGCCAGCATGTTCGAAGCTGCCGATATCAGGGAATGGCGCGGTCACGACGTGGTCGACGCCGAGGGTCACAAGATCGGGGACTTGGAGGCCGTCTACGTCGATACCGTGACCGACCTGCCGTCCTTCGCGACGGTGCAGATCGGGCTGCCGACCCGGCACCGGCTGGTATTCGTCCCGCTGGCCCAGGCGACCGTGGGCCCGGGCTACCTCAAGGTCGCCTACGACCGCAAGCTGGTGAAGGACGCGCCCTCGATCGACGCCGACGGTGAGCTGCCCGCCAGCGACGAGGCGGCGGTTTTCACCCACTACGGCCTGCCCTACCAGCCGGGCGCCGACGGCGCGCGGCTGCTCGGCCGCCGCTGACCCGGCGGCAAGGAAGCGGAGGACCAGATGATTGCCTTCTTTCTCCTGCTGGTGATCGTGGCGATCGTGCTCGGCATCGTCGGCGTGGTCGCCAAGGGCCTGCTGTACCTGCTGATCATCGGCATCGTCGTGTTCATCGCCGCGCTCGTACTCGGCGCGGTGCGGATGCGGAGCCGGCGCACGCACGTCAGCCGCTAGGCGCGCTATAAAGGCACGATGAACAGGCAGCCGAACGCGATCGCCCGGCAGTTCGACTTCTCCGACGACAGCTACGAGTGGCGGCGGCTGTTCGCCGAGGTCCTCGGGACCTTCTTCCTCGTGCTGGTCGCCGTGGGCGGGGGGATGGTCAACGCCCGCTTCGGCGGCGACGCCGTCCCGCCGGCCGCGCGGGTGGTCGCGCCCGGGCTGATGGTCGCGGCCATCATCTTGTTCATGGGCGCCGTGTCCGGAGCCCACCTCAACCCCGCGGCCAGCGTCGCCTTCGCGCTCCGCGGCGACTTCCCCTGGCGGCGGGTACCCGGCTACGTCGCCGCCCAGCTCGCCGGGGCCATCTTGGCCACGCTGCTGCTGTGCGCGCTGATTGGCAAGCAGGGCACCGCCGGCCTGACCCAGCCGGGCAGCGGCATCACCACGGTCACCGCCATGCTCTGGGAAGCGGTGCTGACCGCCGGGCTGGTGAGCGTCATCCTGGGGACGGCGTCCGGGGCGCAGCAGATCGGGTCGTTCGCGGCGATCGGGGTCGGCAGCTACATCGTGCTCGCCGGGCTGTGGGGAGCGCCGGTCAGCGGCGCCTCGATGAACCCGGCCCGGTCACTCGGGCCCGCCCTGGTGCTCAACGACTGGCACGCGTGGTGGGCCTACCTGGCCGGCCCGGTGATCGGCGGCGTGATCGCGGTCGGCCTCGCCTACATGCTGCGGGGACCGGGCGGCGGCCTGAGCGGGACCCAGGCCGCGGCGGGCACGCTCGGCACCCGCTGGCGGCCGGGGCCCATCGGCCCCCCCGGGCCGCCCCCGGCCGGCACCCCGCCGGTCAGCCCTTAGCCGCGCGGGCGGTCATCCGGCACGGCACCAGGACCTTCTCGTTCAGGTGATAGCTCGCGCACACCCGGTGGTAGCCGTCAGCGATCCACAACGGCTCCCCCTGGATCAGCAGCACCGGGGACAGCTTGCTGCCCTGGCTGACCTTGTCCAGGTCGTTGGCGACCTCCGAGTCATCCGGGGACAGCAGCGACAGGCCGGAGGCCCGCAGGATGTCCTTGGCGGCGAAGTGCTCCAGCGTCTTTTCCTTGCTCAGCGCCTTGACCAGCTTGTGCGCTGCCGCGTGCCCGATCAGCATCGAAAGATAGGACTCGGCGGCGGGATAGTCCCGCGCCGCCGGCTCATCCGTCCAGTGCTCGCTCGCCATGGATCCCATGCTCCTGTCGTCAGGCCGGCCCGTACCCGGCCGCGGTGAGCATCTGCCGCAGGTCGACGACGGTCTGGGCGTCGATGTCCTTGCCGGCCGGCGGGTCAATGAACGCCTGCCCGTCGCCGACGGACACGTCGGCCTTGCCGTCGGGCCGCGTCGTGACCGTGCCGACCGCCTCAAGCAGCGACACGACCGCGTGCCACTCGATGTTGTGGCTCACCGGATGCGCGAAGATCTGCCTCAGTGTGTCGCGATGGCGGCCGCTCAGGTGCTCGGCTTCCGGCGTGTGGGCCATGGACGCTCCATTCTGTTCCCGCCACCATAACCACTTGGGCAACGCAATTCCTAGACGGGGACATGATCACGAAGGTTTCATATACCTATAAGATTCGAAATTTACGTCAGGAACAAATCCTTCGCGATCATGGGGCGATATCGCTTAGCTGGTGGTGCTGATGGCGGATCGTTGTCCATCCCAGGCCGGCGGACAACGATCCGCTATCGGGGCCCCGCGCCTTCGGCTCGGGTTCAGCCCTTGACGAAGGAGGTCAGTTCTTCCTTGTTGCTGATCGTCTGCGTGGCCCCGTCCACGTCGACCATTTCCGACTGGACCGGGCCGACGCCGGGGGCCAGCCAGGTCTTGACGTCGGTGGTCACGTTGACCCCCTCGACCTTTTCGCTCTCGAGCATGCTCACGACGGTGGCGCTGTAGGTGCCGGCCGGGACGGTGACCGACTGGGTGCCCTCACCGGTCGCGGTGATGTGCGCGGTGACCGTCTGCGTCTTGCCCGCGATCGCGAACGCCATCGTCATCGTGCTGTGGTACGCCTGTCCGCTGGACAGCTGGGCGGATGACGGCCAGTACATGCCGCCCGAGATGAGCTTGATCGAGACGGAGCTGTCGCCGAACTGGCCGACCGGGAGCGAGATCTGCCCGTTCGGCTGGACGACGTAGGAGTAGTGGTCGCGGGTGGTCGTGCCGTTGTCGGTGAAGGTCGTGTCCATCAGCACGTCCTGGCCGGCCGCGGTCTGGGTCACCGACCCGATCTTGTTCTCCGACGTGCTGCCGTCGGTGTTCTTGTAGTACCAGGTGTCACCGGTGGTCGTCGGGAACGGCAGGGATCCCGAGGCCACGACCGTCGAGGCCGACCCGCTGGTGCTCTTGGCCGCGCTGCCGCCCGACGACTGCCCGGCGGCTGACGACGCGGCTGACGATGTGACCGTCGACTGCGCGCTGGCCGCGCTCGACCCGCTCGAGGGACCGCATCCGGTCAGGATCAGGCCCGCGGCGGTGGCCAGCACCGCGACCGCGACGGCCGGTCTGAGCAAATCCTGGGCGTGAATCTCCATGGTGTTCTGAACCCCGATCTTGGCTTGGTGGGTGCTGCGGATACTGCGGACGGTTAGCTCGGCCGGGCCGGGCACACGGGGCTCCGGTGGTGCGGCGCGGCCAGCAGCGGCATGGACTGCAGCCAGACCGAGCCGGGCCCGGAGAGGACGGCGAACTGGCGGGCGTCGTTGCCCGCCTGGCCGCCGGCCGGCTGCTCGAACTCGGCTACCTGGACGACGACCGACGCGTCGGACATGCCGAGGTGACCGGGATGAGTGCGCAGGGAGACGCCGGGCCGCAGGTCGCGCCGGACGACGTCGCCCGACAGCTCGACCCACGCGCGGCCGGCACCGCCGATGCGCCGCAGCACGAATTCGTCGGCCGCCGCCCCGGCCGGCGCAGGCGCCCCGAGCGCCTGCCGGAAACCGGTGCTGATCTCGACCCCCGGAGTCCCGGCGAGAAAGGCGCGGCGGTGGATCATGAATTCGCGCCCGGGCACGACCTCAACCGACATGATGGTGCCCGGCAGCCGGGCCGCGAACGCGACCGTTCCGGACCCGGCCATCGCCTGGTAGGCGCTCATGCCGGCCCGGCCCGCGGTCATCTGGATCGAGTCCGTCATCCAGGCGAACTCGCCCGTGGCGGCGACAACGCTCTCACCCGGCTCAAGGGAGATAGACAGCACCGGCTGCGTCGAGCCGAGAAGCTGATCGTGCACGGTATCTCCCTGCCCCGGTCGAGGTGATGGCGAAGCCCCGCACCTTTTCTATCGGGGTCAAGGGGCCGGCCGAATCACGGCAATCATGTAAATCGCCGTGGGCGGTAAACCCGACATAAGGCCCATTGGGGGAGGGTGGTCTTCCCGGCCGGCCCGGGCGCCCGGCCGGCGGCGGATCGCGCTATAACATGACCGGTTTCGGCCGCGACGGCGGCGGCCCGCCGAGCCCGTTCTCCATAGCGAACCTGGCCGCCTCGACCCGGCCGCCGAGCCCGAGGTTGCGGTAGATGGTGGCCAGGTGGCGCTCGACGGTGGCGATGCTCAGGTACAGCTCGGCCGCGATCTGCTTGTTGCTCAGGCCGGCGGCCAGCAGGGTCAGTACCTCGGCCTGCCTGCCGGTCACGTTCTTCGGCCGGGGAATCTCGGCCCGGGCAGCCGGTGCAGCCGGTGCAGCCCGGGCAGCCGAGGCCGTCGCGGCCGGAGCCCGCTCAACCGAAGGCCGGCCCGCCTGCTGACCGGCCGGCCGCGCCGCCTGCTCGCTGGTGACCTCGGCGAGGGCCGCCTCCGCGACGGCGAGCCGCTGCGAGCTGCCGATCTCGGTGGCCAGCGCGATGGCCGCGCGCAGCTGGCCGACGGCGGCCTCCTGGTCCCCGGCCTGGGCGTGCATCCGGCCCAGGCCGATCATCGCCTCGACCACGTCGTGCGGATGACCGCCGGCCTGGTTCGCCGCGATCGCCGTCTCGAACCGCTCGGTCGCCAGCGCCCAGTCCCGCCGGTGCGCGGCCAGCGCCCCCTGGTTGCAGGCGATGGCCCCGATCAGCTGCGGGTTACCGGCGGCCAGGCTGGCCCCTTCGGCCAGCACGGTCTCGGCCTCGTCCCACTGGCTGGTCCTGATCAGGACGTCGGCCAGGTTCGCGAGGCCGATGGCGATCGACCGCTGCTCGCCGAACTCGCGCTTGATCGCCAGCGCCTGCTCGAAGAGTTCCTGCGCGCGGTTCAGGTCGCCGTCGTCCAGCTCGAGCAGGGCCAGGTTGTTGATCGCCACCGACGTGCCCCGCCGGTCGCCGAGCCCGGCCCGCAGTTCCATCGCCCGCTCGAAGCCGCGCCTGGCGCCCTCGTGGTTGCCCAGGTACCGGTTCGCGGAGCCGATGACGGTGGCGGCCAGCGTCATCCGCAGCTTCAGGTCGAGCGGGCCGAAGATCGCCATGGCCAGCTCGGCCTGCCGGACCGCCTCGCCGTAGTCGCCGTTCTCCGCGGCCAGCACGGCGGCGGCGCAGTAGGCCCGGCCCGTGTCCTCGTCGCGCCGGTCGCCGGCCGCGGCCAGGAACCGGGCCAGCCAGTCACGGCCGACCGCGAGCCGGCCGCTGAACAGCCACCAGCGCCACAGCCCCGAGCTGACGCTCAGGCCGAGGTCGGCGTCGCCCTGCTCGGCGGCCCAGTGCATCGTCAGGTCCAGGTCGGCGACGGCCGCCTCCAGGCGCGCGGCCCACCCGGTCGCGTCCGGTCCGGCCAGCTCCTGCTCGCTCTCGGCGGCCACGCTGGCGAAGTGCAGCGCGTGACGGCGCCGGACCGCCGGGCCGTCCTGCGTCTTCTCCAGCTGCAGCGCCGCGAAGGTCGCGATGGTCTCCAGCAGGCTGAACCCGTTCTGCTCGGCGCCGCGCGCGACGACCAGCCAGGACGAGTCGACCAGCGCCCGGACGGTGGCGGCGGCGGTCGGCCCGTCCACGCCCAGGACGGCCTGCACGTCGGCCAGGCGGAACGACCCGGCGAACACGCTGAGCATCGCCAGCCGCCGTTGCTGCTCGGCGGTCAGCAGGTCGTAGCTGACCTGGAGCACGTCGGCCAGCCGGCGGCCGCCGGGCTTGGCCGGCTCGGAGTCGAGCAGCACGGCCCGCTGCTGCAGGATCTCCCGTATGGACAGCGTGCCGACCCAGCCGGCGATGAGCTCGATCGCCAGCGGCAGGCCGTCCAGGCGGCGGCAGAGCTCGGCGATCGCGTGCGGCGCGACGTCGGTGGCCCGGAAGTCGGGCTGCCGCTCGCTCGCCCGGGCGATGAAGAGCTGGACCGCGTCCGAGCCGGCGATCTCGGCCGCCCCCGCCGCGACCGAGGGGCAGGCGAGCGGCGGGACCGTCCAGCACACCTCGCCCGGCATGCCGAGCACGACCCGGCTGGTGACCATGATCCGGAGCTCGGGCACCGCGTCGAGCAGCTCGCCGGCCAGCTCGGCGACCTGATCGGCCAGCCGCTCGGCCCCGTCGAGGAGCAGGAGCTTCTTGCCGCCGGCGGACAGCGCGGCCCGCAGCGACGCGATCAGCGGTGTGCCCTGCTGGTCGTGCACCTGGAGCCGGGAAGCCAGGGCCGAGGCGAGCGTGCGCGGGTACCTGACCTGCTCGAGCCCCACGAAGACCACGTCGGTGTCGCCGACCGCGCCCCGGCTGAGCACCTCCGCCGCCAGCCTGCTCTTGCCGGCCCCGCCCGGGCCGATGAGCGTGACCAGCCGCGACTGCCCGAGCAGCTGGGCCAGCTCGGCCAGCTCACGCTCACGGCCGACGAAGCCGGACCTGGCCGCGGGCAGCGCGGTGCCGGCGAAACCCGGGCCGGCCGCCCCGGTCTCGCCCGCGGCGACCTCGGCCTCGAGTTCGGCCAGCGCCGTCGCCGCCTTGGCCGAGATCTGGGTCCGGCCCGATTCCCACCGGTTGACCGTGGCGAAGGAGACACCAAGCCGCCGGGCCAGCTGCTCCTGGCTCATCCCGAGACGGCGGCGCAGCTCTTTCAGCCTCATGCCGACCGAATCGGTACTGCCAGGCTCGCTCACGATCGAAGCCTACGGGCTTTCCGGCGCACCGGGTCGCGGCTTCCGGCCAGCCGTTATGGCACCACCACGACCGGGACCGGCGCGCGGCGGACCATGCTCACCGCGACCGAGCCGACCAGGCGGTGCATCGCCTGCGATGAGCTGCCGACCACGATCGCCACGGTGTCGTCCGGGTGGGCGTCCTGGGTGGCCTGGGCCGCGGCCAGCAGCTCGTCGGCGATCCCGCCCTGACGCCGCTCGAACTTCCAGCGGTCCTCGCGGCCGCTCAGCTGCTCGCCGGCCGCGGTGCGCAGCTCGCGCTCGATGTCGTCGAAGTCGACGCGCATCTCGGCCAGGGCATCGGCCGACATCATGTCGACGGCGGGCATGTGGGCCACGTACAGGACGTCGATGCTGCCCGCGCGGCCGTTCAGCAGCCGGACGGCGGCGTCGAGCGCGCGGATGGCGGGAGGGGAACCGTCATACCCGACGACGAGGTACAGGTTGACGGCAGGCGATGTGTCAGTGCTCACCGGACTCACATTAGCCCCACTATTGACGCGCTTCCGGGGCAGGCTAGTTGCCGTACACCTGGAATTCAAACAGCGAGTACCCGTACTGGGTGCCCCGGTGGGTGCCGTACATCCGGACGTAACGGCCCCGGCCGCTCACCTCGAGCGTCTGCTTGCCGACGAAGCCCGAGATCGTCGGGTACAGATCCGTCCAGGTCGACCCGTTGTCCGAGACCTGGATCGAGAACGCCGTGGCGTAGGCGTTTTCCCAGTAGAGCACGACCGAGCGGATGTCATCGACGGCCCCGAGGTCGACCTCGAGCCACTGCGGGTCGCTCCAGGCACTCGACCAGCGGGTCGTGAGGTTCCCGTCGACGGCGTTGACCGCCGCCCACGGCTGGCCCTGGATCGACGACGCGGTGACCGGGTGGTCCTGCGAGAGCAGGACCACGGGCTTGACCGCGGCCCGCGACCGCCGGGCGTCGGCCGAGGCCCGCACGGAAGCGGGCGAGTGGGTGGCCGCGGGCGCGGAGGCGCTAGCGGAAGCGCTGGCCGAGGCAGCCGGGTGGCTCCCGGCGGTCACGCTGTGCGCGGTGGTCTTGCGGGGAGCGGAGTTGCTCGCGGCGGCCAGGTGCATGGCGACGCAGATCGCGACGACCGCGGCGGCGGCCAGGACGGTAGCCGCGGCCACGGCGACCAGGCGCCGCCGCCCGGTGCGGGCACTCCCGCCACCGCCACCGCGACCACCACCGCGACCGCCGCCACCCCGGCCGTAGTCGGCGGTCTGGGCCGTCGCGAACTCCGCGGACCGCTCCCACGCGGGAGCCCCGGCCCCCGGCCCCGGCCCCGGACCCGGGTCCGCCCCCGGCCCTGGACCCGCCCCGGGAGCCGACTGGGACGCCGCCGGGCTCCAGGGCAGCCAGGGCACGCTCGCCCGGGGCAGCTCGGCCGAGCGGGCCACGCA
>Ga0302314_10003897_pt1 | contig 27448 bp, 20 predicted proteins | sample III_Palsa_N2_3_FD_200533 | JGI IMG/M metagenome (GOLD analysis project Ga0302314, IMG submission 200533) | Peat permafrost microbial communities from Stordalen Mire near Abisko, Sweden - III_Palsa_N2_3 | ecosystem: Environmental > Terrestrial > Soil > Palsa > Peat permafrost | place: Sweden...
TGTCGCCGAAATAGATCTCGCTATAGGCGACGTCGGACAGCACATACATGCCGCGCGCCCGGGCGAACTCGACGATCTCGCCGTAGAAATCCAGATCGCGCACCTCGGCGGTCGGGTTCGACGGGTAGTTGACGATGAGCGCGATCGGCGCCGGCACCGAATGCTTGTAGGCTCGCTCCAGCGCCGCCAGGAACTGGGCCGGCTCGCACGGTGGAATATGCCGGATCGCGGCCCCCGCGATCATGAAGCCGAAGGCATGGATCGGATAGGAGGGGTTCGGCACCAGCACCACGTCGCCGGGGCTGGTGATCGCCTGGGCCAGGTTGGCGAGGCCCTCCTTGGAGCCCAAGGTCACGATGACCTCGGATTCCGGATCCAGATCGACTTCGAAACGACGCTGGTAATAGCCCGCAATCGCCCGGCGCAGGCCGGTGATGCCCTTGGAATTGGAATAGCGGTGGGTGCGCGGGTCCTGCACCGTCTCGATCAGCTTGGCGACGACATGGGGCGGCGTCGCCATGTCCGGATTGCCCATGCCGAAATCGATCACGTCGCGCCCGGCGGCTCGTGCCGCTGCCTTCAGCCGATTGACCTCGGCAAAGACATAGGGCGGCAGGCGGCGGATGCGGTGAAATTCGGACTCGGCCATGGCGGGACGCAACTCGGGGCTGATAGCAAAACGGGGCGTCCACTCAGCACGAAATACCCGGGTCCCGCAATAAGCGGATTGTTCAGGTCAGCTTTTCATTCCGATCATGTCGGAAAGTTGGGCATTCGTGAAATCCGCCTCCTCGACATGGGCACCGGTGAGGTTGGCGAGCGATAGATCGGCACCGGTGAAATTGGCGCGCCGGACATCGGCCCCGCGCAGATCGGCATGGCGCAGTTCGGCGCCGTCGAGCCGGGTTGGCAGATAGCGGCTGCCGCCCAGCACCAGAGCGCCCAGATTGCAGTCGCGCAAGTCCGCGTAGTTCAGCTTCGCGTGCTTCAGATTGGCGCCGCGCAGATCGGCGCGGACCAGTTTGGCCGAGCGCAGATCGGCCCCTTCGAGCTGCGCGCCCTGCAGGCCCAGCCCTTCCAGATCCAAGGACACGAACACGGCACCATTGGCCTTGAGGGCGGCCAGCTGCGCGCCGCGCTTGATCCGGGCGTGGCGCAGGTCGAAGCCGCTGACGTCGAGCGGCGCGCCGCTGGCGCCATTGGTCGCGGCCCATTCCTCGTGGCGGCGGACCAGATCTTCGAGCGGCATCGACAGTTGGGACAGCGGCTTGCCGGAGGCGCGGTCGGTCAGCACGCCGCTCATGTCGGCGCCATGGGTCTCGGTCGCACTCATGTCGGCGGCGACCAGAATGGCGTCCTTCAGACAGGCGCCGCGCAGATCGGCCCCGTTGAGGTCGGCGCCCTCCAGATTGACGCCGGTCATGTTGGCATTGCGCAGATCGGCGCGCACCAGCTTGCAGTTGCGCATGATCGCGTCGCTGAAATCCGTATGGGTCGCGACCATGCCCGACATCTTGGCCTGGGTCAGGTTGGCGTTGACCATGCGCGCGCCGACCAGGTCGCTGGCCCCCTCGTCGATGCGGACATTGACGATCTCGCCGCTGCCGCTCCGGATCGCGAGCGTGCCGTCGCGCAGGTCGGCATCGAACAGGTCCGCCCCGGTCAGGTCGGCACCCCGCAGGCTCGCCCCGCGCAGGTCGGCACGGATCAGCTTGGCGGCGCGCAGATCGGCCTGGGCGAGATTGGCGCCGAACAGAATGGCGCTGTTCAGGATGGTGCCGGCGCAGCGGGCGCCGGTCAGGACGGCGGCGGACAGGTCGCCGTCGGCCAGATTTTTGCCGCTGAGATCGAGCCCGCTCAGATCGTGATAGGACAGCATCGCCCGCTGGCCGCCGTGGCGTCCGGCCTGGAACAGCGCGTGGCGCCGGATCACCTCATCCAGTTCGAGCTGGGAAATCGGGATACGCGGACGGCTGACGCTATCGGAAACCATGTTCTTACTCGCTGCTCTCCTGGGGAGTGAAGCGCGTTCCGGCTGGGAAAACCAGCGAGAACTCGGTCTCCAGCAGGGCCAAAAGCGCGTCGTCCGTCGCGACCTCATGGCGTTCGGTCTGGCCGTTGGCGCGGACTTCGAGCACTCGGTCGCGCAGGATCGCACGGCGGTGGCGCCGGATGCGCTGGACGGTCAGGGTGGAGCGGAACGGCGAAGACGGATGGGTCGCGACAAAATGATTGCCGACCTCCAGATCGACCGCATGCTGCGGCTCGAGCGTGAAGGCGTAGAGATCGCCCCAGCCGTCGCCCACGTCGGCCTCCAGCACCCAGAGCCCGCCCTCGTGGCGCAGCCGGTGCGCGCTGCCCGGCTTGTGACTGACCAGTTCCGGCAGCAGCGGCATCGGCTGCAGCGGCCCGTCGCCGCCGAAGCCGACATCGGCCAGGTATTGGCCCTGGGGCGTGTCGACCTCCAACAGGAAATGGCTGCGCGGGCGGATGACGCCGGGCGGGGTCCGGATGCGCACGCGGGCAGCAAGCAGGCGACAGGAAAATCCGATGCGTTCGAGCGCCGCCTTGAACAGGGTGGCATGCTCGAAGCAATAGCCGCCGCGCCGGCCGTCGACCAGCTTGGCCTGGACCGAGGCCAGGTCGACCCGGATCGGCAAGCCCAGCAGAATATCCAGATTTTCGAACGGAATCGCCGCCAGATGGGCCTCGTGCAGATCGGCGAGGCAGGCGGCGTCGAGCGCCAAGCGGCGATCGTAGCCCAGGCGGGCGAGATAGGCGTCAAGGTTGAACTCGTCGGGATTCATTCGAAATCTCCTTTCCGAATGTTGCGCGCGTAACCGCTATTGCGCAAGAGCACGCAAATATCTTCTTGCCGGATCGCCTCGGCCTGGGTTAGCGTCCGGCCCAACATGAACCGGTATCTGACCATTCTGGCCATTCGGCGAATTATTCGCCCGGTCCTCTAGGAGGATCGGGTCGAGTTGTTACGCCTTTATGCCCAAAGTGAGTTGCCCCATCATGTCTACGGATTCCGTCCGTCTCGACGCTGACCGCGTCGACACCGCCCAACAAACCCAGCCCTACCGCGCCTGTTTCGCCGTCCGCGCCGCCGCGGATCCGGGCAGCCTGCCGCGCATCCTGGAAATCTTCGCCAAGCGCGGCCTGGTGCCGTCCAGCGTCCAGGCCCGTCTGACCAACGATGCGGAGCCGGCCCTGTCGGTCGATCTGCAGGTGACCGGCATGGAGCCGGCCCTGGTCGAGGTCGTCGCCGAAACCTTGCGGCAGATCTGGGTGGTCGAGCGCGTGCTCACCGCCGAGGTTCTGTCGGCGCGCGTCGCTTAAGCACGAGGGGACGGCGAGATGACGCGTATCCATCTTTACGACACGACTCTGCGCGACGGGGCTCAGACCCGCGGCGTCGATTTCTCCGGCGCCGACAAGCGCGCGCTGGCCCTGATGCTCGACCGGCTGGGCGTCGATACGATCGAGGCCGGCTGGCCCGGCGCCAATCCGGCCGACACCGCGCTTTATGCCGATCTGCCAGCGTTGCGCCATGCCCGTTTCGCCGCCTTCGGCATGACGCGCAAGGCGGGCCTCAAGGCGTCGCAGGATCCGGGCCTCGCCGCCGTGCTGTCGGCCAATACCCCGGCGGTCTGCCTGGTCGGCAAGAGCTGGGATTTCCATGTCACCTCGGCCCTGGGCGTCAGCCTGACCGAGGCGCTCGACATGATCGCCGACACGGTCGCCTACGCGGTCGAACAGGGCCGCGAGGTCGTGTTCGATGCCGAGCATCTGTTCGATGGCTGGAAGGCGAACGCGCCCTTTGCCCGCGATTGCCTGCGCATTGCGGCCGAGGCCGGCGCGCGCTGGCTGGTGCTGTGCGACACCAATGGCGGGACCTTGCCGCACGAGGTCGATCGCATCGTCGGCACCATGGCCGATCTCGTGGGCGGCGACCGGATCGGCATCCATGCCCATGACGATACCGGCAATGCCGCCGCCAATTCGCTGGCGGCGGTCCGCGCCGGCGCCCGCATGATCCAGGGCACGTTGAACGGGCTGGGCGAGCGCTGCGGCAATGCCAATCTGATCAGCCTGATCCCGACCCTGAGCTTGAAGCTCGGCTATGAGACCGGCGTCACGGCCGAAGCGATGGGCGAATTGACCGCGCTGTCGCGCCAGGTCGATGACCGGCTCAATCGCGCGCCCGATCCGCGGGCACCCTATGTCGGCGCCGCCGCCTTCGCGCATAAGGGCGGGCTACATGTCTCTGCCATCGCCAAGGATGCACGCTCCTACGAGCATGTCGAGCCGTCGCTGGTCGGCAACGAACGTCATATCGTCGTCTCCGACCAGGCCGGCCGCGCCACGCTGATGATGCGCCTGGCCGAGCTCGACCTGAAGCTTTCGGCCGACGATCCGAAGCTGGCGGCGCTGGTCGCCCAGGTGAAGGAACGCGAGGCCGCGGGCTTCGCCTATGACGGTGCCGGCGCCAGCTTCGAGCTGCTGGTCCGCCGCGCGCTCGATATCGGGGCACCGCCGGCCTTCTTCCGGCTGGCCGGGTTCCGCGTGGTCGACGAGCGCCGCCGCGCTGCCGACGGCAGCATCGAGACCCTGTCCGAGGCCCAGGTCGAGGTCGAAATCGGCAACCGGCCGATCATGGTCGTGGCCCAAGGCAACGGCCCGGTCGACGCGCTCGACACCGCGCTCAGGCGCGCGCTGGAGCCGGTCTTCCCGGCCCTCGCCGGCGTGCGTCTGACCGACTACAAGGTCCGCATCCTGACGCCCGAAGCCGGCACCAAGGCGGTGACGCGCGTGCTGATCGAAAGCCGCGACGGCTCGGGCGAGCGCTGGTCGACGGTCGGCGTCGGCGCCAATGTCATCGACGCATCGTATCAGGCGCTCGAAGACGCGCTCATCTACCGCCTGATGGTGCAGGGGGCCGAGACCGACCGGGCTGTCGCTTAAACGGGATCGAGGCGATCCCGTTCAGTCGCCCGCAAATATGATGACGGTATAGTCGCCGACCGGGCGGAAGCCCAGGCTTTCGTAGGCGCGCTGGGCGGAGATGTTGCGCTGGGGCGTGAACAGCACGGCGCGGCTGATGCCGCCGTCGCGGGCTGACAACAGCGAGCCGCCGACGACCGCGCGGGCATAGCCGCGGCTGCGCAGCGCCGGCGGGGTCCAGACCCCGCCGATCTGCACCGTATCGGCCAGGCGGGCATTGAAGGTCGAGGTCGCGACCGGCGTGCCGGCGGCTTCCAGCACCCATTGTTCGGCGCGGTCGACATAGCGCTCGATCGTCTCGCGATTGCGTTGGCGCGACAGGTCCGTCTCGCTCTCGCCCAGAGTCTCGGCGCTATAGGCGGCGCGCCAGTCGGTCAGCAGGTCGAAATCCGCCGGCCGGCCGTTGCGGCAGCAGACGCGCCCGTCGGCGAGCGGCTCGGGCGTGCGGAGCTGGGCCAGCGGCAGAGCGTAGAGGATTTCTTCTTCCGCGATATGGGTGGCGCGGCCCATCAGCCCCAGCCCGCGGCGGGCCGCCATCACCTGCGCGTGTGGTCCGATCAGGCCGCCCAGCCGGCGGCGGCTGGCCTTGACCGCGGCGGTCGCCAGTTCGGCCGCCTGTTCCGGCGCCTGCAGGATCAGGTTCTCGTTCCAGAAATGCCCCACGACCGCGACGATCTCGCCCTGGCGGACCGCGGCGGCGTAGGTTCCCTGCAAGGCCTGGCCATGGTCGACCAGGCCGGCGATCCTGAGGTTCGAGCGCAGAAACAACGAACTATCGGCATGCCGCATCAGGAAGCGATCGAGCCACGCCTCGTCGCCTTCGCCCAGGATGCGGATGCCGGTGCCGGTCATGATGAGCGGGCGAGCGCCGCCGGGTTCATCACCCGGATCGGGTTGCCGGCGAGCCAGGCCGCCACATCCTCGACCGTGTCGCGATAGAACACCTGATAGGTATCCTCGGTCACGAAGCCCAGGTGCGGCGTCAGCACCGTCCGGGGCGCCCGGCGCAGCGGATGGTCGGCGGGCAGCGGCTCCTGGTCGTAGACGTCGAGGGCAGCACCGCCGATCGTGCCGGCATGGAGGGCCGCCAGCAAGGCCGCCTCGTCGATGATCGGCCCGCGCGAGGTATTGACCAGCCAGCCGTCCGGCTTCATCAGCGCCAGATCCGGGGCCGCGACCAGCCCGCGACTCCGGTCGGATAGGATCATGTGGATGCTGATCCAGTCGCTGGTCCGGAACAGGGTCGGTTTGTCGACCAGGCGCACGCCCGCCGCCTCGGCCTTCTCGGCCGTCAGGTTCGGGCTCCAGGCCTGGATCTGCATGCCGAACGCCTTGCCGATGGCCGCCACCTTGCTGCCGAGCCTGCCCAGGCCCAGCACGCCCAGCACCTTGCCGTCGACGACCCGGCCGACCGTGGTCTGCCAGGCGCCGGCGCGCATGCCCGCGGTTTCCGCCGGGATGTGGCGTGCGGACGCCAGGATCAGCGACCAGGCCAATTCCGCGGTCGCCTGCTGGCTGCCGTAGCCGGTGTGGCTGACCACGACGCCCTGGGCGCTCGCCGCGTCCAGATCGAGCGACGGCGCACGGCCACCGGTCAGCGTCATGAATTTGAGCTTCGGCAGCGCCTGGAACAGGGATGCGGGGAACGGCGTGCGCTCGCGCATCATGCAGACGATGTCGAACGGCGCCAGCTTCGCCGCGGCGTCGGCGCCCAGCGCCTGGTCGAACACGGTGATATTGACCCGGTCGCGCAAGGGTTCCCAATCGGCCAGCGACAGGGCGATGCGTTGGTAGTCGTCGAGGATCGCCAGTTCAAACATAATCGCAACTCATGCCTTCCAGGCTGTCGGGCGGTTCCGGCACCGGCCGGGGCCGGCCGTTTTCATCGATGGCGACGAAGGTGAAGGTCGCTTTGGTAACCTGAACGCTGTCGAAGTCGTGACGCGGCCGGCGCCAGGCTTCGACCTGGAATTTCATCGAGGTCCGGCCGACACTCAGCAGGCGGGCATAGAGGCTGACCTCGTCGCCGACATGGACCGGCGACAGGAACGCCATGCCGTCGACCGCGATGGTGACGCAGCGGCCGCGCGCGCGCCGCGCGGCGGCGTTGCCGGCCGCCAGATCCATCTGCGCCATCAGCCAACCGCCGAAGATATCGCCGGCCGGGTTGGTGTCCGCGGGCATGGCGATGGTCCGGATCATCGGCACGCCGGCCGGCAGGATGGGCGTTGGTGTGGACTGGGTCATGACCTTCTGTCCTCGGCTGACGAAATGTGCATGTGCGAAAGGGTCGCCCCTGCCAAGGCCGGCGGCAAGGGCTTTCCTCATACGGCCGGAAGGGCGATGCCCCGCGCGATGCGGAACGCCGCCATCTCGTCCAACAACCATCGGGCGAACGCGATTGCGCTGGGACTTTGCGGTCCGCCTTCCGGCGTTACCAGCCAATAGGCGCCAAAACAAGAGATTTGCGGTAACGGCTGCGCGAGACGGCCGGCCGCGACATCGTCACCGGTCAGAATGGGGTCGCCCAGTACCACGCCTTGGCCGAGCACGGCCGCTTCGATCGCCAGAGTCGCATCGCGGAACACCGGGCCGCGCCGCACCGCAAGATCGGGCAGGCCGGCCTCGCGGAACCAGCGCGCCCAATATTCGCGGTCTTCCTCGTGCAGCAGCGTATAATGCACCAGGTCGGCCGGCCCTTCCAGCGGCGGGCCTTGGGCAAGCAGGCCAGGCGCCAGCACCGGCGCGCCCCAGATCTCGGCCAAGGGCTGGCTTTCGGTGCCGGGCCAGCTGGTCTCGTCGTCGGAATAGCGGATGGCGAGTTCGGCACCGCTGCCGCTGAGATCGACCAGGTCGAAATCCGGATCCAGCACGACATCGATCTCGGGATGGCGCTGGTTGAACCGCCCCAGCCGCGGCAGCAGCCATTGCATGGCGAACGGCGGCTCGACGCTGATCTGCAGCAGGCTCTCCGGCGTGCCGCCGCCGATGTGCCGCACCGCGGCCTCGATCCCTTCGAAGGCATGGGTGGTCGCCGTGGCCAGGCTGGCCCCGGCCTCGGTCAGTTCGACCCGGCGATGCAGCCGGTGGAACAGGGGCCGGCCCAGCGCCTCCTCCAGCTCGCGGATCTGGCGGCTGACCGCGGCCTGGGTCACGAACAGCTCGTCCGCGGCACGGGTGAAGCTCTGATGCCGTGCCGCCGCCTCGAACGCCTTCAGCGCCGTCAGGGACGGTAACCGCCGCACCATGGGAAGGCTCCTGCCATCGCATAACCTGTCGTTATGCGGAGCCCAAGATATCGCCGTTTGCGGGATCTGGCGAGACCGGTTGTTATGGCGACACTCAAATCGAGGAGTATCCGACCATGTCGTCCTGGATCCTGCGGGTCTATGGGGAGCTTGCCGGCTTCCTGACCCTGCGGCCGGCGGCTCAAAGCAAGCTTCCGGCCGAGATCTGAACTTGAGCCAAACCAACGGCCGGTCCTCCAAAGGGACCGGCCGTTTCGTCTTTCGGCCCCCGGCCTCGCTTAGATGTTATTGATCTGGAGCGATTTCCTGTCGTTTGGATGATTCCATCCCGGCGGAAAGCACTCTAGGGTGGCGCAAAACATCCATAAGACGAGGTCCCGATGAAACTGTTGTTCCGTACTTGCTTCATCTTGAGCTTCGTTCTGCTCATGGCCGGTCCCGCCAAGGCGGCACCCAGCCCGTCGGATGTGATCCGTACATTCTATGACGTCCTGCTCGACAATATGAAGAACGCCCAGGCGCTGGGCATCAAGGGCCGCTACGACAAGATCGAGCCGGTCGTGTTCGCCAGTTTCGACGTGCCGTTCATGTCGCGCCTGTCGGTCGGCACGTCCTGGAGCACGCTCGCGCCGGAGAAGAAGCAGGAGCTGGTGAAGGCGTTCGGCCGCTATATTGCGACCACCTACGCCACCCAGTTCGACGGCTATTCGGGCGAACAGCTCAAGGTCGATAGCGAGCAGAAGATCAAGCACGCGACCCTGGTCAAGAGCGAGATCGTGAAGTCGAACGGCGAGTCGGTGCAGCTCAACTACCTGCTGCACGACAATGATCAAAAATGGCAGATCCGCGACATCTATCTGGCCGGCACGATCAGCCAGCTTGCGACCCGCCGTTCGGAATTCGCCTCGATCATGAAGGGGCAGGGCATCGACAAGCTGATTGCCGTGCTCAATGAAAAGGCCGACGCGTTACAGCATTAGACGAGCATTGCCAGCTGTGCGGCCAGCAGCTCGCACTGCCGGCGGATGTCGGGTACGGCGGTCATTTCCCAGAAGGCGCCGCGCGTGACCGGGCCGACGGCGAACAGCTGCCGCGAGATGGCGCCGCGCCGGTCCTTGAGCGCGCCCGAGGGCGTGACGTCCAGACCCAGGCGATGGGCGTCGGGCCGGACCATGCCATCCGCCAGCAGGCGGCGGACCAGCGGGTGCGGGATCCGGTCAAAATCGCAGGCCGGGCCGGCGCAATTCACCACGCGGGCGATGCGGAGTTCGTGGCGCTCGACCCTGCCGCGCGGGCGGTAGGTCACCGTGGCACCCTCCCCATCGGCGGCTATGCTGTCGATCCGTCCAGCGTGTATCTGCAATTGGCCCCGGGCCCGGGCGGCATCGATCCGGCCTGAGACCTCCGGCGCCAACCGATGGCGATGCACGTCCCACCAGGGCCGCAGATGGCGCAGGAACCGCGTCCGGTCGTCGGACGACAGGTTCTGCCACAGGTCGCGCCCGAACGGCCTGAGCTCGTCGAGCGCCGCCTGCCAGGTGCTGCCGTCATGCACGGCCCGGCGCGCTTCGGCGCGCAGCATCTTGACGCAATCGGTCAGCCGGTCCGGGATCGCCGCCCCCGGCCGGCGCGGCGGCTTCACGGCGGCGGCATGGCACAGCGGCGTCAGGCCCCGGCGTGACAGGGCATGGATCGGTCCGCGATGGCCGGCATCTTCGAGCGAGGTCACGGTATCCACCATGGTGAGGCCGGTGCCGATCAGCAGCACCGGCGCGTCCGGGTCGAGCCCGGCCAGCGTATCGGCCGCCCAGGGGTCGGGGCGATAGAGCGGCGTGTCGTAGAAGGCATGGTCGGCGATCGCCGGTGGCTCCGGCGGGAAATTGCCGATGGCGAGCACCGCCAGATCGGCCTCGATCCGGCGGTCGCCGATACAGAGCGACAGGGGGCCGTGCGGGTCCGTCTCGATCGCGGCCACATCGCCGCGCACCAGCTCCAGCCGCCCTTCGGCGCCGGGCCGCCGCAATTCCTCATGCAGCAACTGGCGGATATAGGCGCCGAACTGCCGACGCGGGGCGAAGCTGCCGGGGCCGAACCCGCCCGGGGCATCGGGCTGGCGCGCCAGCCATTCGAAGAAATCCTGCGGCCGATCGTGAAACGCGCTCATGCGCGCGGCCGGCACGTTCAAGAGATGGCTGGGATTGCCGGTGGCATAGGCGGGGCCCTGGGCGAAACGGTTCTGCCGTTCGATCAGGACCACCCGCACCCGGGTCGGCGTTCGGCGCAGCAGATGCAGCGCCAGCAGAGTGCCGCTGAAGCCGGCACCGACGATCGCGAAGGTGGCCATGATGGATCGGACCTCCTGGGCTCGGGAGGGCGATCATCAGTTTCACGCGCATCTTTCGTCAATAGATTTTAAATTACAGAAAAAATTCGAGCATATGGTCGGCGCGCGTCCCGGCCTATGATCGGGAACCCGAGCCCTCTCGATCCCGGAGCCACCCGCCTCGTGACTGCCGCCTTCCCCTCCCTCCATCTGGTCGATCATCCGCTCATCCAGCACAAGCTGAGCCTGATGCGCGACAAGACCACGCCGACCATCCAGTTTCGCCAGCTCCTAAAGGAGATCGCGCTGCTGATGGGCTATGAGCTGACGCGTGATCTGCCGCTGACGACCGAGCGGATCGAGACGCCGATGACCGCGATGGATGCGCCGCGCATCCATGGCAAGAAGGTCGCGATCGTGTCGATCCTGCGCGCGGGCCTGACCATGGCCGAGGGGCTGCACGAGCTGATGCCGTCGGCCCGCACCGGCCATGTCGGGCTCTATCGCGACCATGACACCCATATGCCGGTCGAATATCTGGTCAAGCTGCCGGAACCGGAGGGGCGGTTGTTCATTGTGGTCGACCCGATGCTGGCGACCGGCAATTCGGCGATCCATGCGGTCGACGTGCTGAACAGTCGCGGCGTCGAGGATGCGCGCATCCGCTTCATGGCGCTGGTCGTGGCGCCCGAAGGCATGACGACCTTCGCCGCCGCCCATCCGGGCGTCACGGTCTATGGTGCCGCCCTCGACGAACGGCTGAACGAGAACGCCTATATTATTCCGGGCCTGGGCGACGCGGGAGATCGTCTCTTCGGTACGAAATGAACCGGAACTCGCGCGCGCGCGCGACGTTTGCGATCATGATCCGTCTGTCTGCCCGCCTGTTTCTGGCCAGTTTGCTCGTCGCCCTGGTCTCGGCGACTGTCGCGCGGGCCGACGGCATCGCCTATGAAACCAAGATAACCGGCATCGACGACAGCGCGCTGCAATCCGATCTCGAGGCCAATTCCCAGCTGATCAAGCTGCAGGACGACAAGCCGCCGGCGACGGTCGCAGCACTCTCGCGCCGTGCCCGCGACGATACCGACCGGCTGACTGCGGTGGTCGAGGCCGCGGGCTATTACGAACCCAAGATCGCGCCGGTGATCGACGAACAGGCGAAGCCGATCCAGGTCGAGGTCAAGATTACGCCCGGCCCCCGCTATACGCTGGCCAAGGTCGCGATTACCAACCAGGCCGGCACGGCGCCACCGGAAATCGGCCTGTTCGATCCGGCCGCCGTCGGTCTCATCGTCGGCGGTCCTGCCGTTTCCGCCCCCGTGGTCGATGCCGACACCCGCATCGCGCGGCTCTATCAGGTTAAGGGCTATCCCTTCGCCCGCATCGTCGACAAGCATGTCATCGTCGATGCCGCGACCAGGACCATGGAGGTGACCTTCATTCTCGATGCCGGCGCCCGGGCCCGGTTCGGGCTGACCGTGGTCAACGGCCTGGCGCGGCTCGACGACAGCTGGGTGCGCCGGCGCATCAAATGGACCGAGGGCGCCAGCTTCGATCAAACCCAGGTCGAGGCGACGCGCCAGGCGATGGTGTCGAGCGCGCTGTTCGGCACGGTCTCGGTCGCCCCCAACGGCCCGGTCGGGCCCGACGGTACCGTGCCGATGCAGGTCTATGTCATCGAGCGCGCGCCCCGCTCGGTCAGCATCGGCGCCAGCTACGACACGACCGAGGGCATCTCGGCCAATGTTTCTTGGGAACATCGCAACCTGTTCGGCGGCGGCGAGGATCTGAAATTCACTGCGACCGGCGGCACGTCGGACAACAGCCTGGCGACGATCTTCCGCCTGCCCGACGTCTGGACCGACAACCAGGATTTCGTCGCCTCGCTGATCTTGGACGACCAGAATTTCAAAGCCTATGATTCGATCGAGCAGAAGGGCCAGGTCGGATTCGAGCGGCATTTCGACCCGACCTTGAGCGGCGGCGTGTCGCTCTTGGCCGAACATGCCCGCGTCGACGAGAAGGTCGATTTCCGCACCTATGTCCTGGTCGGCACGCCGGTGTTCCTGAAAAAGGACGGCACCGACGATCTGCTGAACCCGACCCGCGGCTATCGCGTCGGCATCGAATCGACGCCTTATGTGCGGGCCCTCGGCTCCAACCTGACCTTCCTGCAATCGAAGGCAACCGGCAGCTGGTACGACCAGCTCAGCCCCAGCGGGAATTATATCCTGGCGCTGCAGGGCACGCTCGGCTCGACCGTCGGCACCGCGTTGGATGCGATCCCCAAGGATCATCGCTTCTATGCTGGCGGCGGCGGCTCGGTCCGCGGCTTCGGCTTTCAGGAGGCGGGGCCGCTCGACCGGCTCGACAATCCGATCGGCGGCCTGTCCCTGGCCGTGGTCTCCGCCGAACTCAGGACCAAGATCACCGACACGATCGGGCTGGTGCCGTTCCTCGATGCCGGTTCCGACTATGCGAGCCAGGTGCCGGACTTCAAGGGCCGCATCTCGATCGGCGCCGGCATCGGCCTGCGCTACTACACGGCGATCGGCCCGGTCCGCCTCGACCTCGCGACTCCGCTCAACCCACGTGGCGGCGGCGTCGATTCGCCGATTCAGATCTATGTCAGCCTGGGACAGGCGTTTTGATCGCGGTGCCATTCCATCATCTCCTCTCCGCCCCATTGGGGCGGAGAGGTCGGGTGAGGTGGGGAACGCTCCTGCCAGAGGGCGTTCAGCTCGGTGCTGAACTGAGCTATCCCCCACCTCACCCAGCCTCTCCGCCCCCAGGGGCGGAGAGGGGAAGATCAATGCAGGGAGGCTTGTCATGACCCGCGCGCTGCGCTGGATCGGTCTCGGTCTGGCTGGCCTCGTCGTCCTGATGATCGTGATCGTCGGTGGCGGGTTGCTGTGGTTCGCCAGCAGCCTCGGCCATTCCTGGCTGACCGCCGAGCTGACGCGGGTCTTGAGCGATACCGACACCAAGGCGACCGTCATCGGCGTCGAGGGCGCGGCGCCGTTCCATCTCCAGCTGGCCCGGCTCGATCTGGCCGACCGGGACGGGGTCTGGCTGACGGTCGAGAATGCGTCGGTCGATCTCGATGTCGGCGCTCTGCTGCGCGGCACGGCGCGGATCGATCGGATCGCCGCTGGCCATATCCTGGTCGCCCGCGCGCCGCTGCCGCCGACCCACCCGGCGACGTCGAGCGAGACCTTCACGCTGCCCCATCTGCCCGTCGCCGTCGAGGTCGGCACGCTCAGCGTGCCCGCGATCGATCTGGGTCCGTCGCTCTTGGGCGAGCCGGCCAGCTTTACTCTCGCCGGTGCCGCCAGCCTGCACAGCGGCCGGGCCAACGCCTCGCTGTCGCTGGTCCGCTTGGGATCGGCGCCAGGCAATGCCACGGTCATGCTGAGCCTGGATGACAAGCTGCTGGATCTCGACCTGCAGGCCGTCGACAGTTCCGGCGAGCTCTTGGCCAAGCTCGATCCCGATGCCGGCAAGCAATCGCTGACCCTGGCGCTCAAGGGCCGCGGGCCGCTGTCGGCCTGGCAGGGCCGGCTCGACGGCGCGACCGGGGGCGGCTCCAAGCTCGGCGCCGATCTGACGCTCGGGCTCGACCAGGGTTGGACCGCCTCGATCAAGGGTTCGGCCGAGGTGGCGTCCCTGCTGGCGGATCAAGTGAAGCCGACCGCCGGCAACGCCATCACCTTCGACATCGCCGCCGCCGGCCCGGCCGGCAAGCCGGTGACGCTCGATCATGCCGACATCCAGCTGGCCGCCGGCACCATCGCGGCCAAGGGCTCGTTCGATCCGGCGCACCAGACCGTCGATGCCACGGCCATGATCAAGGGCGATCTCCACACGCTGGAGGGACTGGCCGGCCAGCCGGTCACCGGCACTTTCCAGCTCGATGTCGGCGTGAAGGGCACGACCACGCGCCCCACGGCCTCGATCCTGTTCAAGGCCCAGGCGCTGGGTGATGGCGACAATGGCGTCAGCGACGCCATCGCCAAGCTCGATCTCGCCGTCGGCCCGGACGATCTGCTGCATATCGCCGGCAGCGGCCGGTTCAGCGGCATCAAGGCGGCTGGAGCACCACCGCCGGATGCGCTGGGCGACAGCATCGACTGGACGCTCGATCTGACCAGCGACCAGCAGGGTGGCAAGATCCAGCTCGGCAAGGCGACCGCCACGGGCGCGGGCATCCAGTTCGATGCCTCGGGCACGTTCAACGGCGTCGCGGCCGACGGCAAATTGCATCTGGCGGCGGCGGACCTGTCGCGCTTCGCCGGCTTGGCCGGGCTCGATCTGGGCGGTGCGGTCGTGCTCGACGGCACGGTCACCAGTCCGGACGGCAAGGCGGTCGATGCCAAGCTCTCCGGCCGCTTCGCGGGTCTCAAGACCGGGATCGCCGAGGTCGACGGGCTGTTCGGGCCGGCGGTCGCGCTCGATGCCGCCGGCGGTCGCTCGGCCACGGGCGCGCTCAGCCTGAGCGAACTCAAACTCAACGGCACCGACGTCACTCTCTCCGGCAAGGGCACGTTCGATCCGGCAATGCAGAAGCTCGGCGGCAAGGTGACGCTGACGCTGCCGCGGCTCGCCGCCCTCGGGCCTGGCTATGCCGGCCAGGCGACCGTCACCGCCGATGCGACCGGACAACCGAAAGACCCGGCGGTGACGCTGCAAATCGATGGCAGCGGCATTGCCGCCGGCAGCCGCAAGATCGATCGCCTGTCGCTGACCGCGACGCTGGCGAGCTTGGTTCAGCGCAGCGTGGCGCTGACCGCCAAGCTCACGTCGGGCACGCTGTCGGCCACGCTCGACGGCACCGTCGCCCAGACCGGCGACACGGCCTATGCGGTGAAGGGCCTGCATCTGACCGGGCCGGGCACCAGGCTTGCGGCCGACCTCACCCTCGATACCGCGACCAAGCGCGGTGCCGGCACCGTCACCGGCGCGGTCAACGATCTGGTCGTCTGGGCGCCGCTCGCCGGCGAGCCGATGGGCGGGGCGGTGAAATTCTCCGGCAAACTCGCGGGGGCTGCGGCCACGCTCGATGCCGACGTGGCTAAATTCTCGTTCGGCGCCGGCGCCACCGACCAGCGCATCACACTTGATCATCTGACTGCCAAGGCGGATCTCAGCGATATCTGGACCAAGCCGCGCGGCACGCTGGCGGTCGAGGTCGGCAGGCTCGTCACCCCCGGTGCGTCGGTCACCCAGGCAAAACTCTCGGTCGCGAGCGACAAGGCCGGCGCGTTCGGCTTTACGCTCGACGGGGTCGGCACGGCGCAGAAGCCGTTCCAGCTTGCCGCCCAGGGCTCGCTGACGCTGGGCGCGGGCCAGGATCTGACGCTGCGTCTCGCGCGCTTCGACGGCAAGCTCGCCGACCTGCCGCTGACGCTGCGCCGGCCGCTGATGCTCGCGCGCAAGGGCACCGGCTATACGCTGGCCGACCTGGCGCTCGGCATCGGCCAGGGCAGCCTGACCGGCAGCGGCAGCGCCGACAGCAAAAGCCTGCGGCTCGATCTCGACGGCAAGGGCCTGTCGATCGGGGCGCTCGGCGCGCTGGCCGGCCAGGTCGGGACCGAGGGCACGCTGGGCCTGGCCGTCCATATCTCCGGCTCGGCCGCGAAGCCGGCCGGCACGATCACGGTCGCGGTACCGGATCTGAAGCTGGCGGCGGCGACCCATCCGGACTTGCCGCCGGTCGGCCTTGCCGTGACCGCCGATCTGGCGCCGGGGCGGGTCGATCTCAAGGGCAAGCTCGACGGCTTGAAGGACCAGGCGATCGGCTTCTACGGCCATGGTCCGCTGCAGATCAAGCCCGACCTGTCCGGCGTCGTGATCCCGCCCGACGGCGGGGTCCAGTTCAAGCTCGAAGGCGCCGGGCGCCTGGAGACGTTGAGCGAGATCCTGCCGCTCGGCGAGGACCGGGTCAGCGGCGCCTTCACCATCGACCTGTCGGTCGAGGGCACGGTGGCACACCCGGAGGCCGGCGGGCGGCTGGCGGTCAGCGACGGGCAATATGACAATGATGCCTCGGGCATGACGTTGCGTGCCTTGACGGTCGAGCTCGATGGCACCCAGCAGAGCTTCGTGCTGAAGAGCCTGACCGGCAACGACGGCGGCCAGGGCACGATCGGTGCGTCCGGCCGGATCGATCTGGCGACAGCGAATGGCCCGACGCTCGATCTCAAGGCCGAGTTGAAAAGCTTCACCGGCGCCCGCGGCGACACGGCGACGGCGGTGTTGAGCGGCACCGCCTCGGTCACCGGGCCGCTCGCGGGGCCCGCGGTCAAGGCGGACATCACGCTCGACAAGGCCGACATCAATATCCCGGATCAGCTGCCGCCCAACGTCGCCACGCTCGATGTCGTGCGCGTCGACAGCCGCTATCCCAAGCGCGGCGGTCCGGCGGGGCCGGCGGTCGCGGCGGCACCGCCGTTCGCGGCTACGCTCGATGTCGATTTCACCTCACCCGGTCAATGCTTCATCCGTGGCCGCGGCCTCAACAGCGAATGGCGCGGCAAGATCCATGTAAAGGGCACCAGCGCCGCACCTGTCGTGACCGGCCATTTCGAGGTCGCCAACGGCACGTTCGACATCCTCAGCCATACCTTCACGATCGAACGCGGCGTGATCGGCTTCGCCGGCAACACCAACCCGGAACTGGACCTGCTGGCGACGGCGAAGACGGCGGACATCACCGCCAACATCACGATCCAGGGCTCGCCCTCCAGCCCGTCGATCAAGCTGACCTCGACCCCGGATCTGCCGCAGGACGAAGTGCTGTCGCGCGTGCTGTTCGGCACTTCGGTCGGGCAGATTTCAGCGGTGCAGGGGCTGCAGCTCGCCGCCGCCGCGGGCTCGCTCGCCACCGGCGGCGGGCCGGGCGTACTGGATCGGCTCCGGAACGCGACCGGCCTCGACCGGCTGACGCTCAGTTCCGACAATACCTCGACCTCCAGCGGCTCGACCAACGGCAACAATCAGAAGAGCGCGCTCGGCGGCGCCTCGGTCAGCGGCGGGAAATATGTGGCGCCCGGCGTATTCCTGGGCGTCGACCAGGGTGCCGGCGTCGGCACCACCAAGGCGCGGGTCGAGGTCGAGGTGCTGCCGCGCGTCACCGTCGATGCGACAGTCGGCGCAGGCTCGGATTCGACGAGTCTCGGCGTAAACTATAAGTTCGATTATTAAGCGGGCAAAATGCTCGCAGAAGTTTGATCGTTGCCGAGGGCCGGACCGGCGTAAGGTCGGCCGTAACTATGTCTGGAGGAGGGACCGTTCACCATGCGTAACGTCGCATCCGATATCGCCGGCCTGTTTCCCACGATGGACCTGAGCCGTCGCGGCTTCGTTGTCACCACGCTCGCCGCCGGCTTCGCCATGACGGTCCAGCCGGTGGCGGCCAGCACGATCACGACCGATACGGTCAATCTGATCGCAGGCGAGGTGAAGATCCCGACCAAGGACGGCACGATTCCGGCCTATCGGGCCCAGCCGGTGGGCTCCGGCCCCTATCCGACCATCCTGGTGGTCGAAGAAATCTTCGGCGTGCACGAGCATATCAAGGACATGTGCCGCCGCTTCGCCAAGCTCGGCTACCTGGCGATCGCGCCGGAGCTCTATAGCCGGCTCGGCAATGTCGTGGCGATGACCGACATCAAGGAAGTCATGGCGACGGTGAACAAGGCGCCGGACGCGACCTGCTTCGCCGATCTGGACGCGACCGTCGCCTGGGCCGCCAAGAACCGCGGCAACGTCAATCGGCTGGGCATCACCGGCTGGTGCCGCGGCGGCCGGATGGTCTGGATGTACGCCTCGCACAACCATAACCTCAAGGCGGCCGTCGCCTGGTACGGCCCCTTGGTCGGCACGCCGAACCCGGCGATGCCGACCAACCCGGTCGATATCGCGGGCCAGGTCAAGATCCCGGTGCTGGGGCTCTATGCCGGCCAGGACCAGGGCATTCTGGCAGACCATGTGGCACAGATGCGGGCGAAGCTGGCGGAAACCGGCAATACCAAATCGCAGATCGTCGTCTATCCCGACGCCCAGCACGGCTTCAACGCCGACTATCGCCCGAGCTACAACGAGGCCGATGCCAAGGACGGCATGGAACGCTGCGTCGCCTGGCTCAGGGCGAACGGCGTCGGTTGAGGCCGTCCGTCAAATATAGGTCGTCATGCCCGGGTCAAGCCCGGGCATGACGGTTGGGTTGGGGCGCGACGATTACTTCGACATCCCACACCCGGTCAGTTCCGGCGCCAAGAAGGCTTCCTTGGCCGGGATGGTCGCGACTTTTTCCAGATAGTCCCAGGGGTATTTGGAGTCCTCGGGCTTCTTGACCCGCATCAGCAGCCGGTCGAACACCAGCTTGTTGTTCGATTGGATCTCGCCGTGGGCGGTGAAGATATCCTCGACCGGGGCGGCCTTCATGGCGGCCACGACCGGCGTGGTGTCGGCGGTGCCGGCCTTTTGGATCGCCTGCAGGTAGTGCGTGATGGCCGAGTAGACGCCGACATGGCTGTCGTTCGGCATGCGCTTCATCTTGTCGAAATAGCGCTTGGCCCAGGCGCGCGTCTTATCGTCCGTGTCCCAGTACCAGGATTGCATCAGCAGCAGCCCTTGCGCGTCCTTCAGCCCGATGCTGTTGACGTCGGACAGATAGACGACCGGGGCGGTCACCTGCTGCTTCGGCGAGATGCCGAACTCGACCGACTGCTTCAGCGAGCCGATCAGATCGCCGCCGGCATTGGCCAGCACGACGACCTTGGCGCCCGAGCCCTGGGCCTGCAGCAGGAAGGACGAGAAATCGGCGGTGTTGAGCGGATGCTTGACCGAGCCCTTGATCGTGCCGCCGAGCCTGGTGATCTCGCCGGTCGCGTCCGTCTCCAGGCTGCGGCCGAAGGCATAGTCGGCGGTCAGAAAGAAGAAGCTGTCATAGCCCTGCTTCATCAGTCCGCGGATCGGCGCCACCGCGTTCGACCAATTGTTGTGGGTCCAGCCGATGCCGGTGGCGGTGCAGGCCGAGCCCGTGAGGTCGGACGAGGAGGCCGACGTGAAGATCGCCAGCTTGTTCTGATCCTTGGCCAGCGACTGCACGGCCAGCGCAATCGCCGAATTGGTGAAGTCGATGATCATGTCGACATGATCGGGCCCGTACCATTGGCGCGCGATCGACAGGCCGATGTCGGCCTTGTTCTGATGGTCGGCGACCAGGATCTTGATCGGCTTGCCGCCGACCGTGCCGCCGAAATCATCGACCGCCATCTGGGCCGCCACGACCGATCCCGGCCCCGCCAGATCGGCATAGGGGCCGGACTGGTCGTTCAACACGCCGATGCGCACCGCATCGCCCGTAATCTCGGCCTCGGCGCTGGCGGCCGTCAGCATCAGGGCGAGCACGCCCAGGACCCGTCTCATCACCATGAAGCTCCTGTTGCAAGCAACGCCTCTCACGGGCGTGTTTGATCGGAGTTTAGAACGGGTTACCCGTGCGCGTCACTCTCCGTTACGCCCGCCCAAATCCCCCGCCGCCGGGCGTCTCGATCACGAACACATCGCCGGGCGCCATCGGCGTCTCGTCGGTGGATGCCAACGCCTGGACCGACCCGTCGGCGCGTTCGACCCGGTTCAGCCCGGTCCGGCCGGGGGCGCCGCCTTCGAGGCCGTAGGGCGGCACGATGCGGCGGTTCGACAGGATCGCGGCGGTCATGGGTTCGAGGAAGCGCAGGCGGCGCACTGTGCCGTCGCCGCCGCGGTATTTGCCGGCGCCACCCGACCCAGGACGAATGCCATAGCTTTCCAGCAGCACCGGAAAACGCCATTCCAGCACTTCCGGATCGGTCAGGCGCGAGTTGGTCATGTGGGTGTGGACGGCGGTCGTGCCGTCGAAGCTCGGGCCGGCACCGGCACCGCCGCAGATCGTCTCGTAATATTGGTGGGTCGCATTGCCGAAGGTGAAGTTGTTCATCGTGCCCTGGGCGCCGGCCATGACGCCCAGCGCGCCATAGAGCGTGTCGGTCACGGCCTGGCTGGTCTCGACATTGCCGGCGACGACGGCGGCCGGATAGCGCGGGTTCAGCATCGAGCCTTCGGGGATGACGATTTCCAGCGGCCGCATGCAGCCGGCATTCATCGGAATGTCGTCATCGACGAGGGTGCGGAAGACATAAAGCACGGCCGCGAAGCACACCGCCGAGGGTGCGTTGAAATTATTGGGCAATTGCGCCGACGTGCCGGTGAAATCGATCTTGGCGCCGCGCTTCGCCCGGTCGATCGTCACCGCGACCTTGATCGTGGCGCCATTGTCGAGCGCGTAGCTGAAATCGCCGTCCTTCAGCACGTCGATGACGCGCCGGACCTGCTCCTCGGCATTGTTCTGCACGTGGCCCATATAGGCCTGGACCGTGGCGAGGCCGAATTGGTCGGCGATGCGCTTCAGTTCGCTCACGCCCTTTTCGTTGGCGGCGATCTGGGCGCCCAGGTCGGCGATGTTCTGGTCGGGGTTGCGCGCCGGATATTTGCCGGACGAGAGCAGTGCCCGCATCTCCGCCTCGCGCATGCGGCCGCGCTCGACCAACAGGAAGTTATCGATCAGCACGCCCTCTTCCTCGACCGTCTTGCTGCCGGGCGGCATCGAGCCGGGGGAGATGCCGCCGATATCGGCGTGATGGCCGCGGCTCGCCGTATAGAACAGCGGCCAGACGCCATCGCCCAGGAACACCGGCGTGACAATGGTGATGTCCGGCAGGTGGGTGCCACCGTTATAGGGCGCGTTCAGCACATAGACATTGCCGGGCGCCATGGTGGCGGCGTTCTGGCGGATCACCGTCTTCACGCTCTCGCCCATCGAGCCCAGATGCACCGGCATATGCGGCGCATTGGCGATCAACTCGCCGTCGCCATCGAACAAGGCGCAGGAGAAATCCAACCGCTCCTTGATGTTGACCGAGTGCGACGTGTTCTCCAGGGTCGAGCCCATCTGCTCGGCGATCGACATGAACAGGTTGTTGAACACCTCCAGCATGATCGGATCGACGGTCGTGCCCATGGCATGGTCGCGCGCCAGCGGTACCACGCGCTCCAGCACCAGATGGCCCTTGGCGGTCAGTTCGGCGCGCCAGCCGGGCTCGACGATGTTGGTGCCGGTCGGCTCGATGATCACGGCGGGACCCGCGACCCGGTCGCCGGCGCGCAATTCCAGCCGGTCGAACACCTGGGCCTCGCGCAACGCGCCGTGGGCATAGAGCCGGGTGTGGGCGAGCGGGACCGGCGCCTGGGTCGAGGCCGCGACCGGCGCATCCTCGTGCCGGTCCATATGGCCGATCAACTCGACCGCGACCGCCTCGACGATATGGCGCTTGCCCGGCACGGTGAAGCCGTAGCGGCGGATATGGGCGGCCTCGAACCGGCGGACCAGCTCGTCGGCGGCCTCGGGGCCGGCGGGCGGCAGTTCGACCACCAGGAACGCGTCGGTGCCTTCATAGCGCAGGCGCGCGGTCGGGATCGCGGTCATCTGGCTGTCCGGAATGCCCTGGGCCGCGAGATCGCCGCGTGCGGCCTCGCTGAGGCGCGCCACATGGGCGGCGAGACCGACCAGCGTATCGGCGCTGACCGGCGCCTCGATCGCCAGCTCGCGCATCACCCGGAAATCGGCCAGGCCCATGCCATAGGCCGACAGCACGCCGGCGAACGGATGCAGGAAGATCCGGGTCATGCCCAGCGCGTCGGCGACGGCGCAGGCATGCTGGCCGCCGGCGCCACCGAACGAACACAGCGTGTATTTGGTGACGTCATAGCCGCGCTGGATCGAGATTTCCTTGATCGCATTGGCCATGTTCTCGACCGCGATGGTCAGGAACCCGTCGGCGACCTCGTGCGGGCTGCGCCGGGTGCCGGTTTTGTCGGAGATCTCGCGCGCCAGGGCTTCGAACTTCGCCTCGACCGCCGCTTTGTCGAGCGGTTGGTCGCCATTCGGCCCGAACACCTTGGGGAAGAAATCCGGCGACAGCTTGCCGACCATGACATTGGCATCGGTCACGGTCAGCGGGCCGCCGCGGCCATAGGCGGCGGGGCCGGGATTGGCGCCGGCCGAATGCGGGCCGACGCGGAAGCGGCTGCCGTCGAACGACAGGATCGAACCGCCGCCGGCCGCGACCGTATGGATCTGCATCATCGGCGCCCGCATGCGCACGCCCGCGACCTTGGTATCGAACGCGCGCTCGTACTCGCCCGCATAGTGCGACACGTCGGTCGACGTGCCGCCCATGTCGAAGCCGATCATGCGGTCGAACCCGGCCGACAAGGCCGACTGCACCGCACCGACGATGCCGCCGGCCGGGCCGGACAGGATCGAATCCTTGCCCTGGAACAGCCGCGCGTCAGTCAGCCCGCCGTTCGACTGCATGAACATCAGCTTGGCGCCGCCCAGCTCGTCGGCGATCTGGTCGACATAGCGGCGCAGGATCGGCGATAGATAGGCATCGACCACGGTGGTGTCGCCGCGCCCGACCAGCTTCATCAGCGGGCTCGCCTCATGGCCGACCGAGACCTGGGTGAACCCGATCTCGCGGGCGATGTTGGCGACCGCGATCTCATGGTCGCGCCAGCGATAGCCGTGCATGAACACGATCGCGCAGGCGCGGATGCCGGTGGCGTAGGCCTGGGCCAGATCGCGGCGGGCGGCGTCCAGATCGGCTGCCTGCAGCACGGTGCCGTCGGCCATGACGCGCTCGTCGATCTCGACCACGCGTTCATACAGCTGTTCGGGCAGGATGATCTGGCGCGCGAAGATCAGCGGTCGGTCCTGGTAGGCGATGCGCAGCGCGTCGCGGAAGCCCTTGGTGATGACGAGCAAGGTGCGGTCGCCCTTGCGCTCCAGCAGCGCGTTGGTCGCGACCGTGGTGCCCATCTTGACCGCGGCGATACGCTCGGCCGGGATCGGGTCTTTGCTGCCCAGTTCCAGGAACTCGCGGATCGCCTGCAAGGCGGCGTCGCGATAGCGTTCCGGATTCTCCGACAGCAGCTTCTTGGTGGCGAGCGTGCCGTCAGGCCGCTTCGCCACCACATCGGTGAAGGTGCCGCCGCGATCGATCCAGAATTGCCATTGCTTGGGCGCCATGTCCTGCATCGTCTCGTCCTTCGGGCCATCATCGGGTCGGCAGCGATTTAGACGCGCGAAAGTTCACGCGTCCAATTTTCAATTTCTATGCAATCCGATCAATTTTGGTGATGGGTCACCTTGGTCCCTCTACCGCTTTTCGCGGGAGAGGGAAGGGGCCCGACGCCTCAGCGTCGGGAAGGGTGAGGGCTTTGCGGCTTGAATAGGTCTACCGCGCCGCGAGCCCAGCCACCCTCACCCTCCCGCTTCGCGGGTCCCTCCCTCTCCCGCAAAATGCAGTAGAGGGTAAGAGCCTCAGTGCTTGGTGCTTTTGGCGGCGATCTTGAAGTTGCGCAGCTCGCCCAGCAGGGACTGCACTTCCGGGAAGCTCATCGTGGCACTGCTCCAGGCGTCGTCGCGGACCGCAACATCGTCCTTGGCCGGGCTCTTGCCGGCATAGGCGCCGAAAATGACTTCCGCGCCGGCCGGGTCGAGATAGCTGACCTTGTGGCTCGGCACCTTGGTCGTGCCGGCGATGCCGATCCGGACGTTGGCGTTGCCGTGCTTGCGCTTGCAATCCATCAGGTTGCCCAGGATGGCGCGCACGTATTCTTCCTTGTTTGCCAAGGTCGGCAACGCATCGGTGATCGTCGCGTTCGGCTCGAAAATTTGGACTGCCATGGTCGCTCCGTTCTATCCAGCCGGCCAGTATAGAGGGATCGCGGGCTGGGTACGAGCTTTGCTGTAGGGGATGCGGTGGATTAGGGAAATCAGGTGCTTGGCTGATCGCCCAGCGTTTCGAACCAATGCCAGAACGCCGCGTCCCATTTGATCGATGGCAAGGTGATGATGAAGGCCTCGCGCGATGTTTGGCGAGGAAGCAGGATCAGGATGTTTTTGAAGTCGCTGATCCGGAAGCCGACAAGCGCGTCCCGCCGGATCGACTTCTGTCGGAGCCAAGGGCCGTAGACGACCCGATCAGGGTGGAGCGTCACGGCGCCGCGCCACAGGAGGACGGGCAGCCACAGCGACCATGGGATGAAGAAAGCGCCCATGATGAGGACGGGGATCAGCATCATCGACTGGGCCGGTTCGCTCACAGCGACGATGATGAGCCGGACCAAGGCGCCCATCGGTGCCAGGCTCCCGATCAAAACGCACAGCAGCAACCACGACCGCATTCGATAGCGCCTAGGATATCCCGCAGGATCGAACGCCACGCTCACCCCCGCCGGCGCCGTCCCCCGCCTGCGGGCTCGTCGAACAGTTCGGCCAGTTTCTCCATCACCGTGCCGCCCAGCTGCTCGGCATCGACGATCGTGACCGCGCGGCGATAGTAGCGGGTGACGTCATGGCCGATGCCGATCGCGACCAGCTGGACCGGCGAGGTGCGTTCGATCATCTCGATCGCCTGGCGCAGGTGCTTTTCCAGGTAGTTGCCGGGATTGACCGACAGCGTCGAATCATCGACCGGCGCGCCGTCGGAGATCACCATCAGGATGCGCCGCTGTTCGGTGCGGGCGATCAGCCGGCTGTGGGCCCAGAGCAGGGCTTCGCCGTCGATGTTTTCCTTCAGGATGCCTTCGCGCAGCATCAGGCCCAGCGAGCGGCGGGCGCGACGCCAGGGCGCGTCGGCGGATTTGTAGACGATGTGGCGCAGGTCGTTCAGGCGTCCGGGGTTGGCCGGCTTGCCGTCGGCGATCCAGCGTTCGCGCGACTGGCCGCCCTTCCAGGCTCGGGTGGTGAAGCCCAGGATCTCGACCTTGACGTTGCAGCGTTCCAGCGTGCGCGCCAGGATGTCGGCGCTCATGGCGGCGACGCTGATCGGGCGGCCGCGCATGGAGCCGGAATTGTCGATCAGCAAACTCACGACCGTGTCGCGGAAGTCGGTGTCCTTCTCGCGCTTGTAGCTTAAAGGGTACGCCGGGTTGGTGACGATGCGCGACAGGCGGGCCGCGTCCAGCATGCCCTCTTCCAGGTCGAATTCCCACGAGCGGGTCTGCTTCGCCATCAGGCGGCGCTGCAGCCGATTGGCGAGCCGCGAGATCACGCTCTGCAGGTTCGACAGATGCTGGTCGAGCATGGCCCTGAGCCGCGTCAGCTCGTCGGCATCGCACAGTTCCTCGGCCAGCACGACCTCGTCGAACGCGGATGTGAAGGCGCGATAAGCGTTCGGATCGTCGGCCGGGCCCCCCGTCTGGCGCTGGTTGGCCTTGCCGGGCTGGCTCTCGTCGTCATCCTCGGCGCTGCCCGGCATCATCTCGCCGGACATTTCCTCGGCGCCGCCGTCCTCGCCGTCTTCCGGCGCGCTGTCGGACGGCATGGTCTCGGGCTCGCCGCGCTGGCCCTCGCCGGATTCTTGCTCGGCCTGCTGGCTGTCGCCGGCCTCGCCCTCGTCGGAGCCGTCCTGCTCGTCGTCGCCTTCGGTGCTATCGCCCTCGGCGTCGCCCAGATCCAGGTCCAGATCCTTGATCAGGCGGCGCGCGGCCGTGGCATAGGCTTCCTGGTCGTTGATCGTGCTTTCGAGTGCCGCGAAATCCTGGGTCAGCTTGCCTTCGAGAAACGGGCGCCACAGCTCCATCAGCTGGCGGGCGGCCGGCGGCGGCTTGGCGCCGGTCATCTGTTCGCGTGCCAGCAGGCGGATGGCTTCCGGCAGGGTCGCGTCGTTGCGCTCGATCACCCGGTCTAAACCGGCGCGGCGATAGCGCTCGTTCAGGCCCATGGCCAGATTGTCGGCGACGCCGACCATGCGGCGGGCCCCGATCGCCTCGACACGGGCCTGCTCGACCGCCTCGAAAATCGCGCGCGCCTGTTCGCCGGCCGGTATCCGGCGGGCATGGACGACCGGGTCGTGATGCTTCAGGCGCAAGGCGATCGCGTCGGCGGCGCCGCGCACCTGGCCCGCGATCTCGGGCGGCAGGTCGCGCGGCGGCGCCGGCAGGCGGGCCTTGGTCCCGGTCAGGCCGGGCGGATCGGCGGCATAGGCGACCGTGACGTCTTCACGTTCGGCCATGGCCCGAAGAGTGGCGGCGGTGGCCCGCTTGAACTCTTCGACCGCGTCGTCAGCTTGGTTCATTTAAGCCCGGCCAGCCCTGATGCCGGTCTCCTTCAGCTCGGTGCCGAAGCAGCGCTGATAGTATTCGGCCACGGTCGCGCGCTCGATCTCGTCGCACTTGTTGAGGAAGGTCAGGCGGAAGGCGAAGGCGACGTCATTGTCGAAGATCCGCGTGTTCTCGGCCCAGGTGATGACCGTGCGCGGCGACATGACGGTCGAGATGTCGCCGTTGATGAAGCCGGCGCGGGTGAGATCGGCCAGCGCCACCATGGACGAGACCATCTTGCGGCCGGCCTCGTCGTCGTAATTCGGCGCCTTGGCCAGCACGATCGCGACTTCGTCCTCGTGCGGCAGATAGTTGAGGGTGGCCACGATGTTCCAGCGGTCCATCTGGCCCTGGTTGATCTGCTGCGTGCCGTGATAGAGGCCGGTCGTGTCGCCAAGGCCGACCGTGTTGGCGGTCGAGAACAGGCGGAACGCCGGGTGCGGGCGGATGACCTTGTTCTGGTCGAGCAAGGTCAGCTTGCCCTCGACCTCGAGCACGCGTTGGATCACGAACATCACGTCCGGGCGGCCGGCGTCGTATTCGTCGAACACGATCGCGGTCGGGCTCTGCAGCGCCCAGGGCAGGATGCCTTCGCGATATTCGGTGATCTGGACGCCGTCCTTCAGCACGATCGCGTCCTTGCCGATCAGGT
>Ga0302314_10003898_pt1 | contig 27432 bp, 23 predicted proteins | sample III_Palsa_N2_3_FD_200533 | JGI IMG/M metagenome (GOLD analysis project Ga0302314, IMG submission 200533) | Peat permafrost microbial communities from Stordalen Mire near Abisko, Sweden - III_Palsa_N2_3 | ecosystem: Environmental > Terrestrial > Soil > Palsa > Peat permafrost | place: Sweden...
TCCAAGCGGTGGTAGCTATGCCCTGGAACGTGGCGTCGATACCGGCTGCCCGCAGTTCTTGGGCGACGATGGAGTCGTCCTCGGCGTAGTCGGTGTAGGCGGCCGGGTCGGTGATGGTGAGCGCGACGGTCTGGCCGTTCTTGGCGAAGAAACCGTTGCTCCCCTTCGTGTAACCGGCCTTGGTCAGGATCTGCTCGGCCGCGGCCGCGCTACCGGTGGCCGAGACCGTCAGGCTGGAGACCGGCCCCGCCCACGCGTTGTAAGTGGGCAGCGTGAGGCCGGTCGCGTTGAGCACCGGATCCTCCAGGCCTGCCTCACCCTCGGAGGCGATCAGGGTACGGTTGATCGCCGCGCTGATCGCCTGGCGGACGGCCAGCTGGTTGGTCGGCCACTTGTTCAGGTTCGGCATCAGGCTGTTGGTGCCGCCGGGCGCCTCCCAGAAACCGTGTTCGGACGGGTTGGTGTCGACGAAGTCCTTCTGCAGGCCGGGGATGAAGTTCCCGGTCCAGTCGATCTCCCCGGCGAACAAGGCGCTGAGCGCGCCGGTGTTGGAGGGGTAGGCCGGGAAGTAGACGTTCGGGACATGGACCTTGGAGGCCTGCCAGTAGTTGGGGTTCTTCTTCAGGGTGAAGCCCTGCGGCGTGAAGGTGCTCAGCATGAATGGCCCGGTGCCGACTGGGTTCGGGTCCGCGTAGGTCGCCGGGTTGCCGACCGTGCTCCAGATCGCCTGCGGCACGATCGCGGTGCCTGCGATGTTCTGCAGGTTGGCGTACTGAGCGGTGGGGAACGTGAGCGTGACGGCGTTGCCGGATGTGCTCACGTTGGTCATGGTTAGGCCGTCGAGGTTGATCGCCGCGTTGCTCTTGAGCAGGTTGAAGGTGAAGGCGACGTCGGCTGGCGTCAGCGGCGTGCCGTTGTTCCACTTCACGCCCTGGCGGATCGTGAAGGTAATCGCCTTGCCGCCGTTGGACCACGCGTAGGACGTAGCGAGCCACGGGTAGTACGTCGGGGGCGCGGCCACGTCGAACTGGAGCAGCGGCTCGTAGATGAGCCCGTCGGAGCCCATGCCGTAGGCCGCCTGGGTGGTCACGAACGGGTTGAACGCCTGGGTGATAGAGGTCTCCGGGGAGCTCTCCATGACCAGGGTCTTTCCGGTCGTGGTGGCGCTGCCGGTCGAGCCAGAGCTTGCATTCGTGCTCGAACTCGTGCTCGACGAACAAGCGGCGACTCCGGCCGCGAGCAGGACCGCGGCCGACAGGGCCAAGAACTGTCTTGGATGATTCAATCTCCTCATCTTCTCCTTCTCTCGGGTTTCTCTTGATTTATGAGGTAGCTGGCCGTCGCGCCTTTACCTCCTCACGGCGCGGCGACCACTTCGGGCGCGGCGATGTCCAGGTGCCAGCAGGCGGCGCCCCGGGTGGGCGAGATCTGCATGAGGGGGGGATCGTCCTGCCGGCAGCGGTCGTCGGCGAACGGGCACCTGGGACTGAACGGGCAGCCAACCGCCGGGACGCCCTCGGGGTTCCGGCGCGCCGAGGCGCTTTGGCTTCCCTGGGCGCGCCGCGCGCTGCCGCGCAGCGCGCTGCCGAGGTTGTCAGGGTCCGGTGCCGATGCGACGAGCAGCTGGGTGTAGGGATGCGCCGGGTGCTGGGTGATCTCCTCGGCCGGGCCGCGTTCCACGATCTCCCCGGCGTACATGACCAGCACCTCGTCGGCGAAGTAGCGCGCGGAGGCGATGTCGTGGGTGATGTAGAGCATGGCGAGCCGAAACCGCTGGCGAAGATCGTCGAGCAGGGCGAGCATCTCAAGCCGGATGGAGACGTCCAGCATGGAGACTGGTTCGTCGGCCAACAGCACCGCCGGGCGGGCGGCCAGGGCCCGGGCGAAGGAGACTCTCTGGCGCTGGCCGCCGGACAGCTCGTGCGGGTACTTGGGCAGGAATTGCTGCGCGGGCGTGAGCCGGACCTGGTCCAGCAGCGCCGCGACTTCCTGGCTCACGTTCGCGTCCGGCTGGTGCAGCTTCACCGGGCGCTCGAGATGGTAGCGCACGGTATGCACCGGGTTCAGCGAGGAGAACGGATCCTGGAAGACCAGCTGGACCTCGCTCTTGTACCTCCGGAAGTCCCCTCGGCTTGCTACCTTGACCGGTTTGCCGTCCAGCTGGATCCGGCCTGAGGTCAGCCGTTCCTGCCCGGCCAGCAGCCGCGCGGCCGTTGACTTGCCTGATCCGCTCTCGCCAACCAGCGCGACGACGGCACCGCGGTACAGATTGAAGGAGACATCGCGCACCGCGTGCAGGATCTGGCCGCGGCCGATCCGGAAGTCCTTGCCGATCGAGATCGCTTCCATGGCCAGCGGCCCGCGTTCGGCGGCCGCGGACGTCAGGGTCAGTTCGGTCATGGCCCCAGCTCCGCGACGGTGCTCAGATCCCCGGCCTCGGAGGCCCCGGGTGGTGTCCGGATCTCCGGTACCGGGGTATCCGGCAGGACGAACGGGCAGGCTGTCACGTGCGCCGGATCGGAGGACGTGATCACCGGCAACAGCTGCATGTCGACCTCCTCGCACGCCGTGGTCCCGTACGGGCAGCGCGGCAGGAACGGGCAGCCAGGAGGCGGATAGCGCAGGTCAGGCGGGGAACCTGGGATGCCCGCGAGCTCGCGGCGGGGACCGTGCAGCGACGGGAAGGAGTTCAGCAGACCCTTGGTATAGGGGTGCGAGGTCTCGTGTTGGATCTCCTCCGCCGTGCCGACCTCCAAGAGCTGGCCCGCGTACATGACCGCGATCCGGTCGGCCAGCTCGAGCAGGAGCGACAGGTCATGCGTGATGAACAAGATCGAGAAGCCGAGGCGCTCCTTCAGCTCCACGATCTGAGCCAGGATGTCGCGCTGCACCACGACATCGAGCGCGGTGGTCGGCTCGTCCATGATGACGACTTCCGGTTCGGTAGCCAGCGCCATGGCGATCATCACCCGCTGGCGCATGCCGCCGGACAGCTCATGGGGGTAGCTGCGCAACCGGGACCGCGGGATGCCGACCAGATCGAGCAGGGACGCGGCCTTCTCCCGCGCTTCGTCCCGCGGCATCTTCAGGTGGGCGTGGATGGCGTCAACCAACTGGTCGCGGACCCGCAACACCGGGTTCAGCGCGTTCATCGCGCTCTGGAACACGATGGCGATCTCGCGCCAGCGCAGTCGCCGCAGCTCCTCGGGTCCCATCTCGAGCAGGTCGACAGGCCTGGACAGCCGGCGGCCCCGGTAGATGACGCTGCCGTTCGTGATGAGCGCGGGCGCGCGCAGCAGGCGGGTCGCGCCGTAGACCAGCGTCGACTTGCCCGACCCGCTCTCGCCGACCAGGCCGAGGACCTCGCCGGCGCCGAGGGCGAGGTTTACCCGGTCCACGGCCCGCACGTCACCCCCCGGTGTCCGGTAGGCGACCGACAGGTCACGGATGTCGAGCACGGTATCCGGGCTGAGGTCAGCGGAAGAAGCTCGGGCCCGGCCGGTGGCCAGAATCGCCGGGTCCAGGGTCCGGTCCGTGCTCATCAGCGTCCACCTCCCGTGACGTCGTCGAGCAGGGAACTTCGGGAGAACGAGTGCAGGAACCGGGCGACGCGGCCGCCGAGGCGTACCTGAGCCAGCACGGGCGTCGGGTCGGCGGGCGGGAGCCAATGCCCGGCGATCCTGCTGGCGCTGCTCGCGTCGCGCAGGCGCGGGTTGCCCAGCTCGTCGATCCCGGTGTTCACCAGCACCAGGGCGGTACCGATCAGCGCCACGGCCAAGCCCGGCGGTACGAACCACCACCAGGCTCCGAGCTGCAGGGCCTGCTGGCTCTCGGCCCAGTAGAGAATGGTGCCCAGGCTCCAGCTGTTCAGGTCGGCGAGGCCGATGAAAGCCAGGGCCACCGAGGCCCCGATCGCGTACAACACGGTGTTCACGAAGCTCGCCGCGATCAGGCTCACCTCGTTGGGGATGATCTCGAAGGCGATGATCCGCCAGCTTTTCTCCCCCGTCTCCCGGGACGCGGCCACGAAGTCGCGGTTACGGATGGCCAGGGTCTGGGCCCGGATCACCCGCGCCCCCCACGGCCAGCCCAGGCCGGCTAGCACCAAGATCGTGGGCGCCTGCCCCCTCAGCGACGGGTAGCCGAGCAGGACGATGAGCAGGGGCAGCGGCGGGATCACCAGGAACACGTTGGTAATCAGCGACAGCACCTCGTCCCAGAAGCCGCCGAGGAAGGCGGCCGCTACGCCCACGATCACGGCCAGCGCCGTGGCCACCACGCCGACGATGATCGCGAGCTCCAGGGTGAGCCGGATCCCGACCAGAAGCTGCGATAGCACGTCCTGCCCGCTCTGCGTGGTGCCGAGCAGATGGGCCGCGCTCGGCGCGTTCAGCGACGCGCCGGGGGAGGGATTCCCGTACGACGGGTCGTACGGGGTAACCTGCGGCCCGATGATGGCCGCGAGCACGAAAAGCCCGAGCACGACGGCGCCGACCTTCGCCTTGGTCGGCATCCGGCGCCAGCGGCCGCGATAGGCGATTTCCTGGGTGACCGCGGTCGAGTCGACCCTGATCGCCGGGGCGACAGTCATCGCGCCTCCCTGGTCCGTGCACGGGGATCGACGAACACGATGATGAGATCGACGATCAGGTTGGCGATCAGGACGGCGAAGGTGATCACGAGGAAGATCGCCTGCATCAGCGGGTAGTCCTCGGAGGTGACCGCGTTGAGCAGCAGCAGGCCGATCCCCGGGTAGGAGAAGACGATCTCCATGATCAGGGCGCCGGACACCACGAAGCCGATCGCCAGGCCGAATCCCTGCAGCTGCGGCAGGATCGCGTTGCGCGCGGCGTAGGTAAAGATGACCCGGCGATCGTGCAGGCCCTTGGCCTGGGCCGCGACCACGTAGTCCTCACCGGTGGTCGTGATCATGACGTTGCGCATCTGCAGCATCCAGCCGGCGATCGAGGTGAGCACGATGGTGAGCGCGGGCAGCAGTGAGTGGTAGATCGCGCTGCTGATGAAGTCCCAGTGCCATCCCGGAATCAGGCCCTGCCCATAGCCCTGGCCGACCGGGAAGACGTGCAGCTTGAGGGCGAACAGTTCGAGCAAGATCAGCGCGAAGAAGAAGTAGGGAATCGCCTGCAGGAACATGAGCCCGGGCAGAACCCGGTCCAGGCTGCCGCCGTGCCGCCAGCCGGCCACGATGCCGAGGCCGGTGCCTATCACGAAGGCGATGACGGTCGCGGTGCCCACCAAGGTGATCGTCCAGGGCAGCGTCTCGCCGAGCAGGGTCGAGACCTGCGCCGGGTACTCCGCGACCGAGGTGCCGAAGTTGAAGTGGGAGACGTCGACGACGTATGTCGCGTACTGGTGCCAGATCGAACCCGGATGTCCCACCCCGAGCATCGCCTCCAGCGCGTGGTAGGCCGAAGGCTGCAAGTCGGGAAACTTCGCCAGGATGGCCTGGACCGCGTTTCCCGGCATGAGGCGCGGGATGAAGAAGTTGATGGTCAGCGCCACCCAGGCCGTGATGACGTAGAAGATCAGGCGGCGGATGATGAAGTACATGGCGGCTCCCTAACCCCTCGCTGCCGGGCGGGCGGCAGAGGTGGACCTGGCCGGTTTGCGGGCATTATGGTTCCCTTGCCCCGCGGGGGCCCGGTACATGCGGGAGGCCGCGAGTGCCTCCACGGGCCGCCGCGTCAGGGTGCCTGGCGGGCATCCGCAGCTTGACCGCAGCACGAGCACGGTCGGCAGCAGTTCCACGGTGGGCGGCAGCCCGGGGCTGGCGATCCGGTCGAGGAGGCGGGCGCAGCCCCGCTCACCGAGCATGCGGGTGGGCTGGTGAATGGTGGTAAGCGGGGGATCGAACAAGCTGGCGGGATAGATATCGTCGAAGCCGACCACGGCCACGTCCCCAGGAACGGCCACGCCAGCCTTACTGAAGGCCCGCAGTACCCCGATGGCCATCTGGTCGTTGGCGCACACGACCGCCTCGGGCAAGTCCCCGCGGTGCCTGACGAGCAGTTCTTCCCCGGCATGCTCGCCGCTGCGGACGCTGAAGATGCCGTGCACCGAGCCGATGAGCTGGCACTGCGGGTTGCCGCGCAACACGTGGTGGAGGGCGAGCCGCCGCTCGACGGCGTCGGGTGCATCCGCTGGCCCGTCGACGTGGAACAGCCGCCGTATGCCGTGCTCGGCGATGAGGTGGGTGACGATCGCAGCCGAGCCGGAAAAGTTGTCGGCCGCCACCACGTCGGCCGCACGTTCGCCGGGTGTCCCGGCTATGACCACCACGGGCATCCGCGCGGCGAGGCGCTCGATGATAGACGAGGCAACGAAACCTTCGCCGATGAGGATCCCGTCGGTCTTGCCCGAGAGCGCGTGCAGCCGGGTAACTTCCGGCTCGCCCATGTCATCTGACTGCAGGAAGGTGATCAGGAGCGACCAGTCGTGGTAGCGGATGTGCTCCTCGACGCCGCGTAGCACCTGGTCGTAGTAGAGTAGCCCGGCGTTCTCCAGAGCGTCATCTACCTCACGCTCCTTGCACACCAGGCCGATGACGTCCTTGCGGCGGCGAGACAGGCTCTGGGCGGCCCCGTCGGGGACGTAGCCGAGCTGCTCGATGGCCTGCCTGACCCGGATCCTGGTTTCCTCGCGAACCCGATCCTGGCCGTGTACTACCCTCGAGACCGTGGCCGTGGAGACGCCGGCCAGGCGCGCGACGTCATAAAGTGTTACCACGTCTTCTCGATCAGTGACATGGCTGTAAGTGTCTGACCGACCAGCAGCATCGCCATAGATCCCTTGCATCACGGTTGTAGATCCCTTGTATAAACGTCATGTAAACGTTTACATCCGAAATCTAAGCGCTTACACTAACCCTCAGCACAGGGCCGGTCAAGGTCCGTGGTCATGTAAAAGTCGTGTAAAAAGGAGAGGCTGATGACTGAACCGGCGCCAGGTGCTGACGGTGTCCTGGCTTTCCCCGACGGGTTCGTCTGGGGAGCGTCGACGGCCGCCTACCAGATCGAGGGGGCGGCGAGCATCGACGGCAAGGGCCCGTCCGTATGGGATACCTTCAGCCACGCGCCGGGCAACGTCCGTGGCGGCGACACCGGCGATATCGCCTGTGACTCCTACCATCGGTACCGCGAGGATGTCGCGCTGATGGCCTCACTGGGCCTGAACGCCTACCGGTTCTCGATCTCATGGCCGCGGGTCCAGCCCGGCGGCCGCGGCCCGGCCAACTCCAAGGGCCTGGACTACTACCGTGCTCTGCTGGACGAACTCGGCGAGCACGGCATCGCGCCCACGGTCACCCTCTACCACTGGGACCTGCCTCAGGAACTCCAGGACGACGGCGGCTGGGCGGTACGCGATACCGCGCAGCGGTTCGCCGAATACGCCGCGATCTGCGGCGAGGCCTTCGGTGACCGGGTGACCCGCTGGATCACGGTGAACGAGCCGCAGGTCGTGGCCAACAACGGCTACCGTCACGGCCAGCACGCGCCGGGGCTGCGCGACGATGCCGCCGCCGCCGCCGCCACCCATCACCTGCTGCTCGGCCACGGACTCGCTACCCAGGCGCTGCGCGGCCTTAGCACGGCCGAGGTCGGCATCACCCTGGACCTGCACCCGATCCGCGTGCTCGGCGACGGCCGGGATGCCGTGGAGAGCGCCCGGCTGATCACCGACGCGATGGTGAACGGCATCTTCCTCGACCCGGTGCTGCATGGCCGGTACCCGGTGCACGCGCCCGAGGCCCTGCTTCCGCCCCCCGCGCTCGTCGGCGATACAGACCTGGAGATCATCCATCAGCCGCTGGACTTCCTCGGCGTCAACTACTACTCCCCGATCTTCCTGGGGGCCGGCGATCCGGACGACCTGCGGCGGAACCAAGAGCGGGCCCGCAGCGCGGTCCCGGGCGTCGTCGAGTACCTGCCGGACTGGCTGGAGCGGACCACGATGGACTGGCTCGTTGACGCCAGCGGGTTGCGCGACCTGCTGCTGGACGTGTCCAAGCAGGCTCCCGGGCTGCCGCTGTACGTGACCGAAAACGGCCGCGCGGCCGAGGACTACGTGAACCCGCAGGGCGAGGTCGACGACATCGAGCGGGTCAGGTACCTGCACACGCACCTGGAGGCCGCCGCACGCGCCATCAATGACGGGGCGAACCTGGCCGGCTACTTCGTCTGGTCGCTGCTGGACAACTTCGAGTGGGCCTGGGGCTACCAGAAACGGTTCGGCGTCGTCTTTGTCGACTTCGGGACCCAGCGCCGGATCCCCAAGTCCAGCGCCCGGTTCTACTCCGATGTCGTGCGGGCCAATGCCGTGCCACCGCTGCCCGCCGCCTGGCCACGGTGACAGTAGTCACCTAACCTCCTCTAATCCGGCAGTCGAGGGGCTTCATCGCCCCTTCGGCTGCTGGCGCAGCCGAGAGATGACTAGGGAGTTCACGGATTCCAGCCCTTGCTCCGCGGGCGGACGCTGGCGCGCAGCAGCATCGGGGTCAGTTCGTAGCTGGCTTTGACTGGGCTACCGTCGTTGGAATGCACCCGCAATCCGCTCGGCTGACGTTCCGTGAGATGACCCGTGCTGACCTGGACGACATGGCCGTCTTGCTCGGTGACCCCGAGGTCATGACCTACTACCCGCGGCCGAAAACCCGGGATGAAGCCGCCCGGTGGATCGAGTGGAACCGCGGTCTGTACCAGATGCGTGGTCACGGCCTGTGGCTGCTGAGCACGCCCGATGACGGCTTCGTGGGTGACTGCGGCCTCACGCCGCAGGAGGTGGACGGCGTGACCGAGCTGGAGGTCGGTTACCGCGTGCTGCCCGCGCTTCAGGGCCGCGGCTACGCCACCGAGGCGGCGGCCGCCTCCCGTGACTTCGCCCGCGACGTGCTCGGCGCCAAACGGCTCGTCGCGATCATCCATCCGGATAACCGGCCGTCGCAGCGGGTCGCGGAGAAGATCGGACTGCGCCCGGAGAAGCGGGCGGTGGTGCACGGCGGCCGGGACGCCATCATTTACGCCGCCGCCCTGGACCAGGAGTAACGATACTGATGCCCATGCGCCAGGAGACAGCGGTCGACGGGTTCCGGCTGGCCTACGAGCGGATCGGGCCGGGACCCGGCAAGCCGGCCGTGCTGATGCTGCACGGGTGGCCGGGGGACCGGACCGACTACCGCGCGCTCGCGCCACCGGTATCGGCCGTGGCCGACGTGGTGGTGCCGGACCTGCGCGGGTTCGGGGAGTCGGACAAGCACGAGGCGGACCCGGCTCAGCAGTACACCGCCGCCGCCCAGGCCCGGAGCCTGATCGCGCTGATCGAGGAGCTCGGCCTGGTCCGGCCCGTACTGGTCGGCTACGACATCGGCAGCCGGATCGCCCAGGCGATCGGCCGGGACCGGCCCGACCTGGTCCGCGCGCTGGTCATCGCGCCGCCGCTGCCGGGGATCGGCGCCCGGATCTTGCAGCCGCGGGCCCAGCAGGAGTTCTGGTATCAGGCGTTCCACCAGCTCCAGCTGTGCACCGAGCTGATCGACGGCCAGCCCGACGCGGTCCGCGCCTACCTGCGGCACTTCTGGTCGCACTGGTCCGGCCCGGGCTACGAACCGACCAGCCAGCACCTGGACCACCTGATGTCCGTCTACGGGCGGCCCGGCGCGTTCACCGCCTCGATCGCCTGGTACCGGGCGGGCGCGGGCTCGGTCGCGGCCTCCCTGGCTGAGCAGGTTCCCGGGCACAAGATCGCGGTGCCCACCACGGTGCTGTGGCCGGATTACGACCCGCTGTTTCCTCGCGAATGGTCCGACCGGATCGGCGAGTTCTTCGCCGCGGCCACGCTGACCTGGCTCGACGGCGCCGGTCACTTTTCACCGCTGGAGGCCGCGGACGCCTACGCCGCCGCCATCACCGCCGCCATCGCCTTACGCTTCGGGGTCGATGCGCAGTGCGCTGAAGCGCGCGGCCAGGTCCTGGACCCACTGTGGTGGTGTCCGGTGATCCGCCAGCGGGAGGCCGGCTTCGCTGCGCCACAGCACGTCGCCGAGGGCCTGGCGCAGATGCCAGGCCATCACCCGGGCAGGCGACAGCTGCCGTCCGGTGACCCGCTGGTAGTGGCGCATGATCGCGGTCAGCAGTTCCAGGCCGGGACCCATCCCCGGACCGGGAAAGGCGCGGAGCTCATATTCGGGCTCGGCGGCCCCGATGTTCTCGAAGTCCACCACCAGCCGGAGCTCGGCGCGGTCCCACACCTGGTTGTCGCCGTGCAGGTCACCGTGCACGAGGACGGCCGGGCCGGGCGAGGCGAGCACGGCGTCGGCCCAGTCGCACCATCCGGCGACGGTCCGGAGCTGATCCGGCCGGACCCAGGTCCCCAGCCGGTCCCGCAAGGTCCTGGTCGTGACCGGCGGCAGCTGCGCGCCGGTGAGCGTACCGACGGCGGCCTCGGCGCGCTGGCGGGCGGCCGGGTCGTGCAAGGCGGCCAGGAACCGCACCAGCTGCCTGGCCGCGTGGTCCGGGTCGATCGAGCCCGCCACCTCGAACAGGGATGTCCCCGGCACCCGCCTGGTGATCATCAGCAGCGGGTCGGTGCTGCTGGCTACCACCTCGGGCAAGAACGGGACCTGCGGTTCTCGGGCGAGCGCGGCCAGGACGCCGATCTCCCGCGCCAGCCGGAGCGCCGCCGGACGTGACCAGGCGAACTTCACGAAGAACCCGTCACCAACCGGCACGCAGCCCGAGTGGTACAGCGGGTCCGCCTGGCCGGTCCGCCCGGGAACTGTGACCGGATACCCGCTCAGCTCCGGTGCGACGGCCCCCAGTGCCTCACGCAGCGCCGCAACAGAGCACTCAGCCAGCCATTTCATAGCGCGTACGTGGCCTTCTCCATCACCAAACGGCGGACTGAGCGGTTCAGGCCATTGTGGCGCGTCGGCCGCGCGCTACGGCGGGGGAACGGGCGCGGCCTTGGCGTCGGACCAGCAGCGGACGATCGTGGTGTCGGAGATGAACCGGACCCCGGAGCCGGGCGCCCAGCGCTGAGCGGCTTCGCGCAGGCCGTCCTCGACGATCTGGGCCACCTCCTCGCCGCGGGAGACCGGGCAGTGCACGAGCAGCTCGTCGTGCAGGCACAGCACGACGCGAGCGTCCAGGTGACCGCACCGGGCCCGGACCGTGACCGCCCACATCTTGAACAGCTCCGCCGCCGCGCCCTGGATCATCGCGTTGCGCGCGTACCGGCCGTAGGCCGCGGCCCGGCTGGGGCTGCGTGGTGCGGAGGGAGTCAGCACGATCAGGCGGCCGCCGTAGGTCCGCAGGTCACGCCCGGCCCGCCCGGCCCGGTCGGCCGCGTCCAGGTAGGCCATCGCGACCGGGTAGGCGACGTTGAGGCGGCGTAGAGCCTGCGCCCCGAATCCGGTGGTCTGCCCGTACATCGCGCCGAGCACCGCCACCTTGGCCGTCGGCCGGTCCACCCCGAGCTGCGCGGCGACCGGCGCGTACAGGTCGTCGGCCCGTGCCGCGACGACCAGGGCCTGATCCGCGGCCACCGCGGCCAGTACCCGCGGCTCGATCTGGCCCAGGTCGGCCCGGACGAAGACGTACCCGTCGGCGGCCACCACCGCCCGGCGCATCGCGGTCGGCATGTTGTGCAGCCCAGCCGACGCGGTCATCCGGCCCGCGGCGCCGTCACACCCGGTCCAGGCGCCGCGCAGCCGGCCGTCAGCCCCGAGGCTCTCGTCCAGCCACGCGTACCCGTAGGTGGTCGCGATCCGCTCCGCCTTGCGCCACTGCAGCAGGGCCGCGATCAGCGGATGGGCGTCGCGCAACTCCCGCAGCCGCCACGCCCGGGTGTCCGGCACGTCGACGCCAATCCGGGCCAGCAGCGACTTGACCTGGGCCGGGCTGCGCAAGTCGACGGCGACCCCGGCGGGCGCGTGCCGCAGCACCTCCGCGTCGCGCGCGGCCCGGGTGGCGGCGGCCTCGGCGTCGCTGCGCGGCCGGGGGCCGACGAAGGAAGCCAGCACCTGCTCGGCGAGCGCGCGGTCCATCGGCAGGCCGTCCGCGGACAGTTCGGCGCACAGCAGCTCGGTGGTGGACTCGGAGCGAGCCGTGGGCAGCGCCATCGGCCGGCCGGGCAGCGCGGCGAGCGCCGCCTGCTGGAGCCCGGCCAGGGCCCGGGCCAGCTCGGCCCACCGGGGCAGGCGATCGGCGCGGTCCGACCATCCGCCACTGACCCACTCGGGTCGCAGGTACCCGTCCGGCGCCACCGGATCGTCGTCGTCTCCGTCGTCGGGGCCGGTCATCCCGAACAGGTCCAGCGGGCCGTCGCCGCGCAGTGCCTGCGTGTCCAGGCCGCTGACCAGGGCCCAGGCCCAGCCAGGGTCGGCCCGCCAGCCGCCGAACAGCAGCCGGTGCGCCGCCGCGATGTCCCAGCACGTGGTCAGGCGTGCGCCGTAGGCTACCAGGTGCGCCGCGGTTTGACCCGACCAGAGCGCCCACCGCGGCCGCAGCGCCTCATCCGCCTGCACCACCTCCGTGGCCCAGGCGGCCGCCGGCTGAGCTCCGGGGCCGGGGGCGACAAGCCAGGCGCGTTGCGCGGTCGCCACGCCGAGGCCCAGGCCGGGAGAGATAACCAGCCCCACGAGGTCGCCGCGGGCCACTCCGGCCTGACGCAACGACGTCACGAGGTCCACGCACCCACCTTGTCACGGACCGACCAGCACCGAGACTGAGACCGAGACGGCCGCGCCGCGAGAGACGTTCCGAAATTTTCTAGAACATTTCGACCGTGATCGCCCTACCAGATTTCGGCGTGCCGCCGGTCAAGGCTTCTGTTTCGGGCTGGTTAAACGTCATGAAACTCGGCCTTATGCAGGCTTTAGTAGGTGACGAGCGCGCCGTGATGGGTTACGATACCATAATCGAAATAGTTTCGAATACGGGTGGGAAGGGTGACGCAGTGGCGTCCAGCAGGGAGCGTACGCCCGACCGGGCTATTACTGTGCCTACTGTGCCGCTTACCGGTCGGGAGGATGCGTCGGGGCGACGCATCACGCTGGCCATCATCGCGGCCGAGGCGGGAGTATCGCTGCCCACCGTGTCCAAGGTGGTCAACCGGCGCCCTGACGTCGCGGCCGCCACCCGCGCCAAGGTAGAGCGGCTGCTGGATCAGCATCACTACCTGCGCTCGGGGAACCGCAGGCAGCGCCGGTCGGGCCTGATCGACCTGGTGTTCAACGGCCTGGACAGCCCGTGGGCGGTGGAGATCCTGCGCGGGGTCGAGGAGTGGGGCGCGAGCCACGAGACGGGCGTGGCGGTTTCGGCCGTGCGGCACGGCAACGCGCGGCCGACCAGCTGGACCAGCACGCTGGCCAGCCACGATACGGACGGGGTGATCCTGGTGACCTCCGAGCTCACCCAGGAGCAGCTGGAGCAGGTGCGCAGCGGCGGCATCCCGCTGGTGGTGGTCGACCCGGTGAACCCGCCGCCGCCCGAGCTGGCCAGCGTGGGTGCCACCAACTGGGCCGGGGGACTGGCGGCCACCGAGCACCTGCTGAACTTCCGGCACCGTCGGATCGCCGCCATCGCCGGGCCGGAGGACTACCTGTGCAGCAGGGCCAGGATCGACGGCTACCGGTCGGCGCTCGAGCGGGCTGGCATCGGCTTCGATCCGGCGCTGGTCCGGCACGGCGACTTCCAGCACGAGGGCGGCTTCCGGCGCGGCGGCGAACTCCTGGACCTGGCCGAACGTCCCACTGCGATCTTCGCGGGCAGCGACCAGCAGGCGCTGGGCGTTTACGAGGCAGCCCGGCAGCGCGGCCTGCGCATCCCGCAGGACCTGAGCGTGGTCGGCTTCGACGATCTCCCGGTCGCCCGCTGGGTCTCGCCGCCGCTGACCACGGTGCGCCAGCCGCTGGCCGAGATGGGCCGAGCGGCGGCGCAGATGCTGGGCGAGATCCTCGAGGACCGGCCGCTGCGTAGCAGGCGGGTCGAACTGTCTACCGAGCTGATCATGCGGGAATCTACCGGACCGGTCCCCGGGACGGCCAGGTGAGCCGCCTGCGCGTCGGGCCGGACCCAGACAGAATAAGCACAGCCACGGCGGAGATCTGGCGTGACTCCGCGCGGTCGGCCGCGGAGCGAGTCGAGGATCTGCTCGGCCGGATGACGCTGGAGGAGAAGGTTGCCCAGCTGACCAGCGTCTGGATTGGCGACCAGTCACGCGACGCCGACGTCGCCCCCATGCAGGGCGAGATGAGCGTAACCCCGCCGCCGCTGGCCGAGCTCATCCGCGACGGCCTCGGGCAACTCACCCGGGTGTTCGGCACCCGACCGCTGCCGCCCGCCGCGGCGCTGAGCACGCTTCGCGAGCTGCAGGCCCAGATCGCCGGGGCGAACCGGTTCGGCATCCCCGCGGTCGCACACGAGGAGTGCCTAACCGGCTTCGCCGCCTGGACGGCCACGGTGTTTCCGACCCCGCTGGCCTGGGGCGCGTCGTTCGATCCCGATCTGGTGCACGAGATGGCCGGGGCCATTGGGGCCAGCATGCGCTCGGTAGGCATCCACCAGGGCCTGGCCCCGGTCCTCGACGTGGCCCGGGACATGCGCTGGGGCCGGACCGAGGAAACCATCGGCGAAGACCCCTACCTGGTCGGGTCCATCGGTACCGCCTACGTCCGCGGCCTGCAGTCGGCCGGGATCTGGGCCACCTTGAAGCACTTCGCCGGCTACTCCGCGTCGCGTACCGGCCGCAACCTGGCCCCGGTGAGCATGGGGCCACGGGAGTTCGCCGACGTGATGCTGGTGCCGTTCGAGATGGCGCTGCGGCTCGGCGGAGCCCGCTCGGTGATGCCGTCCTACACCGACGTGGACGGCGTTCCGGTCAGCGGGGACCGCTCGCTGCTGACCAGGCTGCTGCGGGACGAGCTCGGCTTCGACGGGGTGGTGGTCTCGGACTACTTCGCGATCTCCTTCCTGCAGACCCAGCACGGCGTGGCCGGGACACCCGCGCAGGCCGCGGCGCTGGCCCTGGACGCGGGGATGGACGTGGAGCTGCCCAGCGTCCGGTGCTACGGTCCCGAGCTGACCGGCGCGGTGCGTGACGGCCTAGTCCAGGCCGAGCTCGTGGATCGGGCCGCGGCCCGGGTGCTGCGGCAGAAGTGCGACCTGGGGCTGCTCGATCCCGGCTGGTCACCCGCGGTTGCCCCGGCCGACGGGGGCGACCCGGCCGACGCGGGCGACCCGGGCGCGTCGGTGGACCTCGACCCTCCCGCGCACCGGGCACTGGCCCGGCGGCTGGCCGAGGAATCCGTGGTGCTGCTGGCCAACGCCGGCGCGATCCTCCCGCTCCGGCCGGACGCGAACATCGCGGTGATCGGGCCGCTGGCCACCGATCCGCTGGCCTTCTTCGGCTGCTACAGCATGGCCCGTCACCTGGGCTATCGGTATCCCGAAGCCGCTGACGGCGTGCACGTCACCACGCTGCTGGACGCGCTGGCGGCCGAACTACCCAGCGCGACGATCTCGCACGCGCGCGGCTGCGACGTCCGCGCGCCGGACCGCTCGGACTTCGCGCACGCCGCCGCCCACGCCCGGGAGGCCGACCTGGTGGTGGCCGTGCTCGGAGATCAGGCCGGCCTGTTCGGCCGGGGTACCTCCGGCGAGGGCTGCGACGTCTCCGACCTGCGGCTGCCCGGCGTCCAGGAGGACCTGCTGCGCGTCCTGGTCGCCGCGGGCAAACCGGTCGTGCTGGTCCTGGTGACCGGCCGGCCCTACGCGATCGGACCGCTGGCCGGGGAGCTCGCCGCGGCCGTGCAGGCGTTCTTCCCCGGTGAGGAGGGCGGCCGCGCGATCGCCGGGGTGCTGTCGGGCCGGATGGTGCCCAGCGGCCGGCTGCCGGTCGAGCTGCCCAGGCTGCCGGGCGGCCAGCCGTCCTGGTACCTGCGCCCGCGGCTGGCCGGCCGCCATCCGGGTAGTTCGGTCGATCCGGACCCGCTGTTCGCGTTCGGGCACGGGCTTTCCTACACCACGTTCGAGTACGCCGATCTCGTCATCCGATCCGCCGAGCCCGTGGCCGACCCGGGCGGCCTGGCTCAGGTCCTGGTCGGCACGGACGGCACGGCCGAGATCACCTGCACGGTGCGGAACACCGGGGCCCGGCCGGGAACCGAGGTGGTCCAGCTCTACCTGGGCGACCCGCTGGCCCAGGTGGTCCGCCCGGTCCGCTGGCTGGCGGGCTTCGCCCGGGTTCCGCTTGAGCCGGGCCAGGCCCGCCAGGTCACCTTCGGGCTGCACGCGGACCGCACGGCGTTCTGCGGCCGCGACGGCGCCCGCGTGGTCGAGCCGGGCGAGATCCGGGTCGCGGTCGGCGGAGCCTCGGATCGCCTGGTCCTGCACGGGTCGTTCACGCTCTACGGCGCCGAACGCCCGGCCGGCACCGACCGGGTCCTGGACACGCCGGTAGCCATCGGCGAGCCTCAGTAGCTCATGCCCATGGCCGCCCGGACCTCGTCCAAGGTGGCCGCGGCGATGGCGTCGGCGCGCTCGTTGCCCCGCCTCAGGATCTGGCGGACGTAGCCTAGGTCGCGCGCGTACTCGGCGCGGCGGGCCCGGATCGGGGCCAGCAGCTCGTTGACCGCCATCGTGACCGTGTCCTTGAGCGCCGCGGCGCCGCCGGTCCCGAGGTCAGCGACCACGTCCTGCGGGCTGCGCCCGAGGGCCAGCGCGGCCAGCAGCACGAGGTTGGAGACCTCCGGCCGGCGCTCCGGGTCGTAGCTGATGTACCGTTCGGCGTCGGTCTTCGCGCCGCGGATAAGCCGGGCCGTCTCGTCGGCAGTGGCCGCCAGCGCGATGGCGTTGCCGCGGCTCTTGCTCATCTTGGTGCCGTCGGTGCCGAGCAGCAGCGGCGCCGCCGACAGCAGCGCGTCGGGCACCGGGAACACCGGCGTGTCGTACCGGCTGTTGAACCGGCGCGCGATAAGCCGGGTGATCTCCAGGTGCGGCAGCTGGTCCTGCCCGACCGGAACCAGGTTCGCCTTGCAGAACAAGATGTCGGCCGCCTGGTGCACCGGGTAGGTGAGCATCAGGCCACTGACCGCCGACTGGCGCGAGTGCGCGATCTCGTCCTTGACCGTGGGATTGCGCTGCAGCTCCGGGACCGAGACGAGGCTCAGGAACGGCAGCAGCAGCTGGTTGAGCGCCGGCACCGCGCTGTGCGCGAATACCACGGTCCGCGCCGGGTCCAGCCCGATGGCCAGGTAGTCCAGCACCAGCCCGGTCACGTACTCGTCGAGGTGCTCGGCGTTGTCGCGGTCGGTCAGCACCTGGTAGTCCGCGATCAGCACGAACACCTCGGCGCCGAGGTCCTGCAGCGTGACCCGGTTTCGCAGGGTCCCGAAGTAGTGACCCAGGTGCAGCTGACCGGTCGGCCGGTCCCCGGTCAGGATCCGGAACCGCGAAGCGTCCCGGTCAATCAGTTCCTCGAGCTCGGCCGAACGCCGCCGCGCGAGCCCCGTACTCATGGTCATCGTCCTCCTTTACGGCCGGCCGGACAGGCAACGGCCCAGGAAGAACGAGAAAGGCCGCCCATCCGGACGGCCTCGAACACGGGTGAAGGTGAGCCGTCCTAACCGGCCGGCCACCACTGGGCACCCGATACGTATCGCACCCCGTAACTATAACAAGCTTTCTTCCGAACGGGCCGTGGTACCCGTCTGCGGGCCTCCTTCCGAACGGGCCGTGGTATCCGTCTGCGGGCCGGTTCGTGCCGCCGACCGCAACCGTGATGCTGGTCTGGCCGCCTTCGGCGGCGGGCTGATCAGCGCGTAGGCCGCCGCGGCACACGCCTCGAACCCGGCCGCGATGAGCAGGCAGGCGGTCACCGACCGGCCAGCCAGCGGGCCCGCGAGTGCCGCTCCGGCGGCCAGCCCGCCGATCTTCAGGCTCGCCGCCGTGGTGAAGATCTGGCCGCGCATGTGCTCGGGGGACTCCCGGTGCCGCACCGCGAACAGCGCGGTCAGCTGCGGTCCCTCCCCGACCCCGCCCAGCGCGACCGCCGGCACGATAAGCCAGCCCGGCGCGGCCGCCGCCACGGCCATGCTGACCCCGATTACCAGCGTGCTGACCAGCACGCGGACGTCCGGCTGGCCACGCGGTGCCCGGCGGGCCAGGATCCAGTTGGCGGTGAGCGAGGCGGCCGCGATCGCGCTGATCAGCAGCGCGCCGCGGGCCGATCCGCCCAGCCGCTGCGCGCCGAGCAGGGGGCAGCACACCAGGAGCATCCCGATCCCGACGTAGGACAGCACGGAGGTCGCGGTGGCCCGCAGCAGCGGGCGCCGGGTGACGATGGCCGCGAATCCCGCGGCCACCTGCCGGTGCGGGGCCGACCGCGGCCCGCTGGCCGGCCCCGGCGGGTAACGCGACAGCGAGCGGGCCGCGGGAATGGCGAGGGCGACCAGGGCCGCGGAGGTGATGACGGCCGTCCGGGCGCCGAGCCCGGCGGCGATCACGGCGGCCAGGGCCGGGCCGACCAGGCTGGCCGCGCTGTAGGTCATCGCGTCGAGCGCGAAGCCGCGGGCCAGTTCAGGCCCGGTCACGATGCGCGGCAACTGCGAGGTCCAGCCGCCCGCCACCGCCGGGTTGAACAGCCCGGCGGCCACCGCGATCAGCACCACCAGCGGCACCGGCAGCCGGCCCACCGCGGCCGCGACCGCGATGACCCCCAGCGCGTAGGCGGACAGGGTCAGGGCGAGCACCCGGTCCGGACGCGGGCTGCGGTCCAGCAGCGCACCGAACACCGGGCCGCCCACGGCCGCGGCGATAGTCAAGCCCGCCAGCAGCGCGGAGCCGACGGCCGGCCTGCCGGTTACCGCGAATCCGAGCAGCAGCAGCGCCGGACCCGTCATCTCGTCGCCGGCCCGGGACGTCGAGGTGCCGCCCAGGTACTTCCACAGCGCTCGCCATGGCGTGTGACTGGAGTTCACAAAAATACGTTACGGCCGCGGACCGCCAGGCCCGCTACGCCGCCAGGTGAACCGCGGCGCCGCCGTGAAAGGCTAGCAATATGGAATACATCAACCTGGGCCGTTCGGGCCTTTCGGTAAGCCGGCTGTGCCTCGGCACGATGAACTTCGGGCCGCTGACCCCGCCCGCCGAAGCGCACGCGATCATGGATCACGCCCACGAGATCGGCATCAACTTCTTCGACACCGCCAACCGCTACGGCGGGCCGACCACCCCGCCCGGGCAGGTCGGCCAAGACGACGAAGCGCATTCGGGCTGGACCGAGGAGATCATCGGTGACTGGTTCGCGGGCGGCCGCGGCCGGCGGGAGCGGACCGTGCTGGCCACCAAGCTGTACGGGGCCATGGGGGACTGGCCCAACGAGGGCAAGCTTTCCGCGCTGAACATCCGGCGCGCCTGCGACGCGTCGCTGCGCCGGCTCCGCACCGACCACATCGACCTGTACCAGATGCACCATGTCGACCGGGACACCATGTGGGACGAGATCTGGCAGGCGATGGAGGTGCTCGTCGCCCAGGGCAAGATCATCTATGTCGGCTCGTCGAACTTCGCAGCCTGGCATATCGCCCAGGCTAACGACACGGCGGCCGCGCGTGGCTTCTTCGGGCTGGTCAGCGAGCAGTCCATCTATAACCTGCTGGTCAGAGAGATCGAGCTTGAGGTGCTGCCCGCGGCGATTGAGTACGGCGTCGGCGTCATCCCGTGGTCCCCGCTGGACGGCGGGATACTCGGCGGCGTGCTGCGCAAGGAGCGAGAGGGGCGCCGGCGCGTGGCGGGGCGCGGCCGGCAGACCCTGGAGCGGTACCGCGAGCAGATCGCGGGCTACGAGGACCTGTGCGGGGAGCTCGGCGAGGAACCAGCCAATGTGGCGCTGGCCTGGCTGCTGCACCAGGACGGCGTCACCGGGCCGATCATCGGGCCGAGGACCCTCGGCCAGCTCGATGACGCGCAGCGTGCGGTGACCCTCTCTCTGGATGAGGACGTGCTCAAGCGGCTCGACGAGCTGTTCCCCGGCTATCGCCCCGCGCCGGAGCACTACGCCTGGTGAGCCTGGCCAGCACTACCGAGGCGCGTCGGCCGGGACTGCTGCGGCACCGGTCCGGCGTGCAGCGGGTCACGAACATCGAGCTGTTCTTCGACCTGGTGTACGTCTTCGCCATCACCCAGCTGTCGCATTACCTGCTCGCCCACGCCGACCTGCGCGGCGCGCTGCGGGCCGGGCTGCTCCTGCTGATGGTCTGGCTGGTCTGGGCGTACACGACCTGGGTCACCAACTGGCTCGACCCGGACCTGATGGCGGTGCGCCTGCTGCTCGTGGCGCTGATGCTGGCCAGCCTGGCCATGTCGGTGTCACTGCCGCGGGCCTTCGAAGACCTGGGCCTGTGGGTCGGCGGGGCGTACGCGGTTCAGCAGATCGGCCGCACCGTGTTCATGATGATCGCGCTGCGCGGGCACCCGCTGGAGGCCAACTTCCAGCGCATCCTGGCCTGGTGCGTGGCCAGCAGCGCGTTCGCCATCGCGGGCGGCCTGGCCCACGGCAACGCCCGGGCCCTGCTGTGGCTCGGCGCGGTCTGCGTCGACCTGCTGGGCGGGGTGGTCGGCTTCTACACGCCAGGCCTGGGCCGGTCCCGCACCTCGGACTGGACCATCGAGGGCGGTCACTTCGCCGAGCGTTGCCAGGCGTTCGTCTTGATCGCGCTGGGCGAGTCGATCGTCATCATCGGGGCGACCCTGAGCGAGAAGCCCGTCGCGGCCGCGAACGTGGCGGCCTTCGTGGTCGCGTTCGCGGGCTCGGTGGCGCTGTGGTGGCTGTACTTCGACCAGAGCGCCGAGGACGCGGCCGAGAAGATCGCTCACTCGGCCGATCCGGGCCGGCTGGGTCGTTCGGCCTACCATCTGATCCATCCCGTGATGGTGGCGGGCATTATTGTCGTGGCGGCCGCCGACCAGAAGGTCCTGTCCGAGCCGGGCGCCACCGCGAGCACGGCGTCGGCCTGGATGATCCTCGGCGGTCCGGGCCTGTTCCTGGCCGGGCACGCGGCGTTCAAGTGGGTGGTATGGGGCCACGTGTCGTGGCCCCGGGTGGCCGGGGTCGCCCTGCTCGCGCTGCTGGGCCTGGCGGCTAAGGCCATCCCCGAGCTCGGCCTGGCCGCGTGCGCCGCCGGCGTGGTCGCCGCCGTGGCCGCCACCGACCGGCTGCCCGGGCTGCATCCGGCGGCCTGATCCCGTCACGGTTTACGGCCGACGGCCCGCGGGGCCGCGGATCCCTCGATAGCGGGGTCTGGACCTCACGTTTCCTTGATGATCTCGGCCAGGAACTGTGCGGTCTCGGCGGGAGTCAGAGCGTCGGTGCTCAGGTGGTTCATGACCTCCAGGTAATGATCGACATCCTCGCGTTTATCCAGGTACAGGGCGCTTGTGAGCTGTTCGATGTACACCACGTCCGGCACGTCGTCGTCGCCGAAGCGCAGGACGCTAAACGACCCGCCGGCCGCGGCGTGCCCGCCCCGGCTGAACGGCACCGCCTGAATGGTGACGTGACGCAGTTCGGAAAGCTCGATGAGCTGGTTCAGCTGCCCGCGCATCACCGCCCGGCCACCGAAGGGGCGGCGCAGCGCCCCCTCGTCCAGGACCGCCCATACCTGCGGGGGCCGGGGACCGGTAAGCAGATCCTGGCGCTTGAGCCGCAGGCTCACCCGCCGGTCGATTTCCTCGGCAGGCGCGACGGTGTTGCCGAGCAGGGTGACGGCGCGGGCATAGGCCTCCGTCTGGAACAAACCGTGCACGAACTGCAGCTCGAACGCGCGGATGACCGAGGCGGCGGCCTCCAGCCCGAGGTACTCCTCGAACCAGTCGGTCATGATGTCGCCGCCGTACTTGGACCACCAGCCCGGGGCGTTCGCCTGCCGGGCGAGCGTCATCAGGCCGCCCCGGGTCTCTTCGTCGGTGATTCCGTACAGGTCCAGCAGATCGGCGACGTCACGCTCCTTGAACCCGACGCGGCCATTCTCCATGCGGCTGATCTTGGACCGGGAGGCCCGGATCTCGTATCCCGCCCGGTCCGGCGAGATGCCGGCCGCCTCGCGGAAGCGGTGCAGCTGGTTGCCGAGGATCATGCGCGGCACGGTGGGACCCGATATGTCGGCAGATGGCTCGCCGTCCGTGCTCATCCTCACTCCGAGAGCCGGTAGGTTAACGCCCAGTGCCCGCTCGCCCTAACGACCGACCGGCCACCGCCGTGCCGCCGTCCGCAGACCAAACGGCAACGGCGAATGCACATGCAGCACAATACCATTGCGCTGCCGCATCGTCGGAAGACCATAAGTAACTTATGGGTAATAACGTGACACTACCACAAGGGTTCGGGGTACAAGTCATCGAACTCGCCGTTTTTTACCCCGGTCAAGAACGCGGTGATCTCGGCCCGTGTGTATATCAGCGCCGGACCCGAAGGATGCCGGGAATTGCGGACGGCGATCGCGCCGTCGGGAAGCTCAGCGACCTCGACACAGCTCCCGTTGGGATTGCTGACCGCGCTCTTGCGCCAGGCCGCGGAGACGATCTGATCGGCCTGGATGCCGTTGTTGAACTGCATCGTTCTCCCTGCTTCTTATTTCGTGGGAAAGAATCCCCGGGCGGCCGGACCCATGGTCAGGCGTCCGCTGTCTGCGCCGGGCAGCCTGTAGAGCAAAATGCAAATGCATCTGAGTGTGCAAATGCTCATGACATCGATCATGTGCATCGAAGCCTGGCCTGCGACGGGAGTCGGAAGCCGTCGCTCATAGTAGCTCACAGTAGCGAGTCGAGTTGGATTTGTGACGGAACGGTGTCCCAATCCGAGGCTGACCCCGGCCCCCGAATCGACCCGCCGGCTTGAATCCGGCCCTGTGACTCAGCTCACGGCCCGTAAAGCACACGGGCCCGTGTGGTGGCGTACCCCGTAACGATCCCGTAGCGCTTGATTCCTAGCCTTGAATTGTCAATAGGAAAAAAGCGCACAAAGGGGTGCGAAATGCTTCAACGGGGACTGTTCTGCGCCGCCGCCGCGGTAGTGGTCTGCGCCATCGGCGCGGCCGCGCTCCAGCTAGCGATCCTGATTCTCGGCATGCCTGCTCCGCTCGCGATCACCGGGATTACCCTGGTGGCGGTCGTCCTGCTCAATTCACTGCGTCGTCGCCTACACGCCAAGCACCGCTTCGGCCCAAGAAACCCCCACGGTCTGCACCGGTGAGCGCTGAGCGCGCTAGTTTCCGGGTCAATGGTGCCGTAGTACATGCTCTCCGGGAGCGGGCTGCGGGAGCGGGGGGCGGGAGCGGGTTTACCAGCGGCTGCGGTGGACGACTTCGCTGAACGGTCGGCGGTTCGGGTTGCGGACCGGGACCAGGGGCCGGTCAGCGGGATAGCCGAGCGAGATGAGGAAGGCCCAGTGCCGGTCCTGCGGAAAGCCCAGCAGTTCGCGGGCCAGCGGCAGGTCGGCCACGCCGGCGTGGCAACTGCCGATGCCGAGGTCGGCGGCGGCCACCAGCATGGCCATTGTCGCCTGGCCCAGGTCGAGCTGGGCCCGGTGGAACTCGTTGTCGGCCGCGGGTCCGATCACCACAATGGTGGCGGCCGAGCCAGCAACGTGACCGGCGCCGCGCCAGACCTTGGCCAGCTCGCGGAGCTGCTCACGGTCGGTGACGACGATGAAGTCCCACGGCTGCCAGTTTTGCGAGGACGGGGCCCGGCGGCCCGCCTCGAGGATCCGGTCCAGGTCGGCCGCTGGTATCGGGCGGTCGGTAAAGGACCGGACGTTACGGCGTGACGTGATCGCTTCCCAGGTCTGCATGCCGACCTCAGCCTTCGGGTGCGTAGGGCGGGCTCGGGGGTTCGCCCCACCAGCCGCGCAGGAACTGTCCGGCTCGTTCGCAGGCCCCGGCCAGCGGGCCGGACGGGTGCCGAAGCGCCTCGCGGATGAGATCGGTGATCGAGACCTCGACGTCGGCCAGGACCTGGTCCGCGGTCGCGTCGACCGCCGCCCGGTAGCCGATGACCGCGCCCGCATTGCACACGAAGTCGGGCAGCGCCACGATCCCGCGCTGACCCAGCACGTCGGCCCCGAGCGCGGTGTAGGCCACGTTCGCGGCGGGCGCGATGACCCGCACGCCCGGCGGCAGCGATCCGGCGCTGCGGGCGCTGATCGCCCCGGGCCGGGTACCGGGGACGACGACGTCGGCGTCCACCGCGGTGAACAGCTCGCCGGCCGGCCCGGCTGGAAGCCCGTAGTGCCGGACGCAGGCATCGCCGTGTGCGCGGCGCAGCGCGAGGAGCCGCTCGACGTCCAGCCCGGCCGGGTCCGCCAGGCACCCGGCCACGGTCGACACCGCGGCCACCCGGCCGCCCCGGCGGGTGACCTCCCGCGCCACCCCGCCGCCCACCTTGCCGAACCCCTCGATGGCCACCGAACGCCCGATCCACCCGCCGCCCCACCGCTCGCTCAGCGCCGCCTCGGCGGCCACCGCCACGCCGAACCCGGTCAGCAGGTCCTCGAACGGCACGCCGTCCACGACCGCGCCGATCGCGGCCGGTGCGGCCCGGTACTTGCGCAACGGCGCGAAATCCTCCTCGGTCGTGCCCATGTCCGGCCCGGTGAGCAGCCGGCCGGCCTCGGCCAGTGGAGCGATCTCGGCGCAGAACCGGGCCATCAGCACCGCCTTGCCCGCGCGGTCCGCCGGATCTCCGCGTACGCCCGCCTTGGCCCCGCCCGTCTGCGCGCCCAGCGCGGCGAACTTGTACGTCATCGCCCGGGCCAGCAACGCCACCTCGGCCGTGCTGACATCCGGCGCCAGCCGGGTGCCGCCGGCCGACTCCGGCGCGCCGGGCAGGTCGAACACCACGAAGCCAGGGACCGAGCTCAGCTCGACTATCTCCGGACCACCCACAAGCGGTTCGCCTGTCATGCCCTCTCCGATCAGCCGTCTGCGGCATCGTAGCGTCCCAGGATCTGCCGGGCCGTGGCCACCAGCCCGGCCCGGACCGAGGGCGGGCTCAGCACCTCTACCTGGTCCCCGAAACCAGCGAGCCGGTGGACGGCGGCCGGTTCGTGCTCGAAGGACAGCGTCAGCACCCGCCAGCCGTGCTCATCGGGGGGCAGCGCCGCCGCCAGCGGTGGCCCCGCGGCCTGGCCGAAGATCTCGCCGAAGGACGCCAGCGCCCGGGGCGAGGCCCGGAGCGCGACCGGGAGCCAGGGCCGGCTGGCCTCGAACTCGGCCGACCACTGCCGCCAGAACGTGGCCAGCTCGAAGCCGGCCGGACGGTCGAACGGCTCGGCCAGCGGCCGGGCCGAGGCGATGCGCGCGATCCGGAACACCCGGATGCCGGGCCGGTCATGAACGCCGCCTGCGGGCGATGCCACCAGGTACCACAGGCCCGCCTTGTTCACCAGGCCGAGCGGCCCGACGACGCGCGGCTCCGCGTCGCCCGGATCCTCGGACGGCCAGTACAGGGCCAGCCGCCGGCCGGACCGTAGCGCCCGGGCCAGGTCCCGCAGGCACGGGACGTCCTCCTGGCTGCCGAACCAGCGCGGCATGTCCAGGTGGACCAGCGCGGCTCCGCCCCCCGCGGTGATTCGGATCTGGCGCTGCGCCGCGTCCAGGGCCGCGTCCAGCCCGAGCTCGCCCAGGACGCCCGGCACGCCGAGGATGAGCAGCGCCTCGGCCTCGTCGGGCCGCAGCCCGCGCAGCGGGAACCGGTAGCCCTCCATGAGACGGCAGCCGCCACCGGGGCCGGACTCGGTAAGGATCGGCACGCCCGCCGCGACCAGGGCCTCCAGGTCCCGGTAGACGGTCCGGACCGACACCTCGAGCTCGGCCGCGATCGCCTGGGCCGTCGCGTGGCCCCGCGCCTGCAGCAGCAGGACCAAGGACAGCAGCCGGTCGGCGCGCACCGGTCCAGGCTAGCCCGAGTCGGTGACACGAGATGTCAGCGATACGCCGATAGCGTCCGCGACATGATCACCTGGAGCGAATTCGAGCGGCAGCAGTCCGCCCTGGCCGGCGCGGGCCGTAGGCAGTTCTACCAGCACGACATCGGCCTGGCCTTCCTGGCCACCATCCGGCCCGGCGGCGGGCCGCGGGTGCACCCGGTCTGCCCCGTCATCAGCCCGGCCGGGCTGCACCTGCTGATCAGCGCCGGACCCAAGCAACAGGACCTGCGCCGCGACGGGCGGTACGCGCTGCACAGCGAGACATGCCCGCCGCCGAGGCACGATGACGGTTTCGCGATCACCGGCCGGGCCCGGGAGGTGACCGACACGCAGACCGCCGGCGTGGTCCGCGGTCAGGTCCTGACCGAACGGGACGGGAAGGTCTGGCCCGGCTTCGACGAGGACGTCATTTTCGAACTCGGCATAGAAAGGTGCCTGCTGATGCTGACCCAGGCCGACGGCGGCTTCCCGGCCGGACCTACGATCTGGAAGGCAGAAGGCATTGCGACGCCGGGAAGCATGGCGCGGCCCGATATCGTTATTTAGCGTTAGCTCAGGGCTCGCCGGGTCTTGGGTCCGAGGGAAGGGTCAGCGACACGATGAGCCATGCGACGGCGGACAGGTACGCCTGGACCGAGCCCGGAGTCGAGGATCTCGGCGGCGGCGTGCACCGGATTCCGCTGCCGCTGCCGATCGACGGGCTCAGGGCGGTCAACGTCTACGCCATCGCCGACCCCGCCGGGATCGACCTCATCGACGCCGGGATCGCCCTGGTTCCGGCCCGTGAGCAGCTCACCGCGGCGCTGCGCCAGCTCGGCTACGAGCTGGGCGACGTCCGCAACTTCTTCGTGACCCACGTCCACATCGACCACTACTCCCTCGCGGTCGAGCTGCGTAAGACGTTCCACAACATCATCAGCCTGGGCGAGCACGAGCGCGCCAACCTGGTCGCGACCAGGGAGATGGTCAAGGGCAACGGGAAGGGGTTCTTCGGCGTCGATGTCATGCGCCGGCTGGGTGCGCTAGAGCTGGTCACCGGCTTTTCCGCGCAGAACCGGCAGCCGCCCGCGATCGTCGACTGGGAGGACCCGGACCACTGGCTCACCGACGGGATCGACCTCGATCTGCGGACGCGTACGCTCCGCGCGGTGCACACGCCAGGGCATACCCGCGGCCACCTCGTCTACCACGACGCCGCGGCGCAGCTCATGTTCGCGGGCGACCACGTGCTGCCGCACATCACCCCCTCGATCGGTTTCGAGGCGGCAGGTAACCGGATGGCCCTGAGCGACTACCTCGGCTCGCTGGCCCGCATGCTCGCCATGCCCGATGCCCGGCTGCTGCCCGCCCACGGGCCGGTGACCGGCAGCACGCACGAGCGCGTCCACGAGCTGCTGGCCCACCACGACACGCGCCTGGCCGAGACCCTCACCG
>Ga0302314_10003899_pt1 | contig 27425 bp, 26 predicted proteins | sample III_Palsa_N2_3_FD_200533 | JGI IMG/M metagenome (GOLD analysis project Ga0302314, IMG submission 200533) | Peat permafrost microbial communities from Stordalen Mire near Abisko, Sweden - III_Palsa_N2_3 | ecosystem: Environmental > Terrestrial > Soil > Palsa > Peat permafrost | place: Sweden...
AACCCTGTGGGCTCGGGGGTCGCCGAGCCCACAGGGTTCTTCGCGTGATTCAGGTCCCTCAGGCGTGATCGGGCACGCCCGCGTCGCCCGCGACCACGGTCGACGGTTCGGCCTGGCTCTGCGCCAGGTCCTCGACGGTCACATCGGGCAGGTTGGTGTCGAGATCCCGCAGGGTGGGCCGGCGGGCGACCACCACGACGAAGACGACGGTGGCGATGCCCAACAGCATGGTCAGCGCCGCGAACCCGCGCCCGTAGCCCTCGCCGGTGCCCACCAGGTAGCTCCAGAACCCGCTCTTGAGCTGGTTGCCGGGGACGATGTTGTTCGGGAAGTTGGAGCACAGCGCGGCCACGACGTTGCCGGCACCGTAGGTGATGCCCACGACGAGCTGCTTGAGGCCCATCATCCGGCCCATCAGGTCCGGCTCGGTCTTGGTCTGCAGCAGGGTCCCGATGATCGCCATGATGTAGGCCCCGCTGCCGAGGAAGAGGACCGTAGCCAGGACGACGACGAAGAACTCGGGCCGGCTGGAGCCGAACACGAGCGCGATGCCGAAGATCAGGCAGTTGATGATCAGCCAGCGGACCGGCCGGTCCGGAAGGCCCCGGCGCACGATCACCACGGACGCGGCCAGCATGCCCGCCGCCCCGATGCCGAGCACGATGTTCAGGTTCTGCGACGAGCCGAAGCCGTCGCAGATCGCCCGGTCGGACACCTCGGCGAAGCCCACCACGAAGTTGAAGACGCCGAAGATGACGAACAGGGTGATCAGCCCGCGCCGGCTGCGCACGTAGGCCCGCAGCCGCTTGTGCGCGCCGCGGAAGGGCAGCGGCGTGCTCGGGGCGACCCAACCCGGCTGGTGCGCGTCGAGCGCCTTGACCCACAGCGAGGCGAAGATCGCGATGATCAGGATCGCGATCGTGATCAGCAGCAGGCCCTGCATGCCCACCGAGCCCATCAGCGAGGACGCCGCGGGATAGGCGAGCGCGGCCGTCGGCGTGGTCAGGAACATCCGCGGACCGTTGCCCCGGGAGATGTAGCGCTTGGGCAGCATGTTCGGCACCGCCGCGTCCAGGCCCGTGATCTGGATCGACTTGCACCCGGCCGCCGGGAGGACCGCCGCCCACACCCACCAGCCCGGCAGCCAGCCGGCCGCCAGGAAGATCGAGCTCAGCACCAGCAGCACGAGGCAGCCGGTGTTGCTGATCAGCAGCGTCTTCTTCGGGCCCCAGCGGTCGGCGAACAGGCCGCCGAGGGGGGAGGCGAGCGAGAAGGGTATGAAGGTGAGCGAGAACGCGACCGCGAGCAGCAGTACCCCGTGCGATTCGAGGGTGTCGTACGAGTTCTTGTAAATGGTGAGCCCGAGCGTGACCGTGGCCATGCTGAACACCGCCAGCAACTGGATAAACCAGATGAGGGCGTAGGCGCGGCCACCCTCACGCGGAGTGACCGTAAAGTGGGCGCTGTCGGAGCGTTGTGCTGTGGAAACCGCCACGGGTGCCTCTCCTCACTTGCTCTCTCAAGCCGGACGGGTGGCCGGAAAGGCCCCAGGAGAGCAGTGTAAAAGGCCTGTTCGCGGCCATCACGTCGCCTAAATGAGGGATCGGCGGCGTCGGTCGGGTGTTCGGTGAATCAGTCGCCCGCCTCGAGCAGAGCGAGATCGCGTTCGGCGTAGAGCCGATGCTCCCACTCCTCCTTCACGATGATGTAAAGGCACTGCTTGAAGGAGAAATCCTTGAGCCGGGGCCACCCGGGCTCGTCCCGGCTGATCTCACCCGCCAGCATCTCCTCCGTCAGCGAGGCGAGAACCCCGCGCATCGCCTCCTGATGCCGGCGGCGCTCCACCAGGACCTCGTCGAGCCCGGGCCGCGCGTCTTTGTCCCAGGGGATGCCCTCCCACCCGGGCGCCTCGTCCCAGGGCAGGTCCAGCGGATGCCAGGGTGTGAGGTGCCCGAGCACCATCCGCTCGATCCAGGCCCCGTGCGCGAAGTTCAAGTGTCGCAGCGTCTGGATGAACGACCACTCGCCGTCGACACCGATGTGCAGGTCCGCCTCGGGCAACCGCCGCGCCCGCGCGACGCTCTCGTCCCACAGCCGTTCGAGAATCGACCAGGCCTCGCGAAACCCCGCGACGTCCTCCGGCCGCATCTTCGCCCGCTCCGGCATCCGCCGGTCCAGCTCGGCGTCGATCAGCGGCCCGATGTCGACCCCGTTGATCACCACGTTGCGCAGTTCCCCGCTGATCGAGACGTCGACCAACTCGACCCCCCGCATCCGCGTCCCCTCGATCTGCACCCACCGCGCCGACCCCCCGACCACCTCGATCTTCCGCATCTCGGCGTCTTCCAGCCGCACACCGTAAACGCTCGCACCTCCCAGATCCACATCCTCGATGCGAACGCCGGACAGGTCCTGGTCGCGAAACTCCGTCATGACCCTCATGGTAGGCCCGGGCAGTGCGCTTGGGGCCCATTGAGTGCTATCGAGCGAGCCGAATCCCACTGCTCTCCGCGACAGGCCTCTTACATGTAGTCTTCTCGACTTCATTCGCGCATGATCCGCCGTTGCGATCACGCCGCCTCCGCCTGCTCCACTTCCGCGTCGTGCTTCCAGAAGCCGCTGAAGGTGATGCGGTTCTTGGGCAGGCCGTGGCGGTGGAGGTGGCGGCGGCCCTCGGTGGCGAGGGTGGATTCGCCGATGACGAAGGCGTAGGCGGTGGGCTCGGGAGCGGTCAGGGTGCGCAGGCGCTGGAGGGCGGCGTGGCCGGGGACGGAGTGGGGGTCGTGGTCGTCGCGGACGATCCAGTGGACTTCGAAGCCTTCGGGGGCTTCGAGGGCGCGGCGGTCGAGGTGGGCGGGCACCTCCTGGATGACGTGGCCGGTCAGGTGGCGGGGGAGGGAGCGCAGGATGGCGGCGGTGGCGGGCAGGCCGCTCTCGTCGGCGACGATGATGACGTGGGCGGCGTCGTCAGGGCGGTCGAACAGGAGGCCCTGGTCGAGGATCGCGAGTTCCTCTCCGGGCCGCGCGGACTCGGCCCAGATCGCGGCGGCGCCCTCGAGCCGGCCGTCCCGGCCGCGGTGGATCACGAAGTCGATGTCGAGTTCGCCCTCGTCTTCGTGGTAGGCGGCGACGGTGTGGTTGGCGCAGTGCCGGCGCTCCTCCTCGGGGATGGCGAGGTACGTCGTCCACCACTTCTCTCTGGGCAGGTCCGGCAGGTCGAAGCGGTCCTGGTGCGGGAGCCGCAGGAACAGCCGGAACCAGTGGTCGTAGCCCAGGTGCGCGAAGCCCTTGAGCTCGTCGCCGCCCACGGTGACGCGCATCATCGAGGGCGAGATCAGCTCGCTGCTTCGCACGCTGAGGCGGAACATCGCGGGCTCTTCGGTCCAGCCCTCGTGTCGTCTTTCCGTCGCGCACCGCCGCACCGCCGCGCTCGCCGCGCTGCTCGCGGTGGTGGTCTTCGCCAGTCTGGCGCTGGGGAGTGACCACCTGTCACTCACCGCCGTCGTCGACGGCCTACGGCATACCGGGCCGCCCGCGGACGCGGCGGGGGTGTGGGGATCACGGGTTCCGCGCACCCTGACAGGCCTGCTCGTCGGTGCCGGGCTGGGCATCGCGGGGACGGTGATGCAGGGGCACACCCGCAATCCGCTGGCCGATCCGGGACTGTTCGGAGTGTCCTCCGGGGCCGCGCTGGCGGTCGTGCTCGGCGTCTATGTCCTGCACGTGGACAGCGCCGAGGCGACGGTGTGGTTCGCCCTCGTCGGAGCGCTGATCGCGAGTGTGGCCGTGTTCGGGGTGGCCGCGGCCGGAAGCAGCACGGCGAGCCTGGTGCCGCTCGCTCTCGGCGGGTGCCGTGAGCGATCGAGCATGGCGAGCAACTGCTCGCCGAGCCGGGCTGCGGGCAGGTCGAGGTCGGCCAACACGGCGGCGGCGCTCGGCTCGGTGACCACAAGCCCCAGCAGGAGGTGCTCGGTGCCGATGTGGTCGTGGCCCAGAGCCCTGGCCCGCTCTTGGGCTTCGACAACGACCTCTTTCGCCGTGCTGGTGAAGCGATCGAACACCGTGCTTCCCCTTTCGGGCACCTGCAGGAGACCGGTGCAACTCCACGGCGAGGTTGGGGCGGGTCGCAGCCAGTCCGCTGGGTTCGCGATCGTGCTGTGTCGGCAGGGGCATGGTCGCGGGCTGATCGGCTGAAGCGCGGTCGTCTGCGCGTCGGAGTTCCCACGGGCTGGCGTCGCGCACACGCAGTTCGCCATGTCGACAGTGCCCGCGCCACGCGTTCCCGCTCGTTTCGGCGAAGACTGCCGCCAGCCTCCAGCGGCGCTGACGCCGCACTCACCTGCCGCTTCGAGGACAGCGCGTAGTGGCGAGCCGACACTTCGCACAGGCGCAGGTCCGAACGGCACGCCCGAATAGCTATTCATCCACTTGGCGCAAGCGCTCGGGCGCCGCCCCGGGCGCGGTCACCGAGGCATCCTGGGGCGAGGTCATCGGAGCACCCATCGCTCCACGAACGGTGGAGCGCCCCATTGGGAATAGGTCGACATCGGCGCCCCGGTCATCGGTGTTGAGCGGTGTTGGCCGGAGTATGCAGGCGTTGGGGGCTGATTTCGTGTGACCTATTCCCTGGCCTGCTCCACGGCTGCGCCAAAAACGATGGAGCGGGCGCCAAAAACACTCAAGTGATTGACGTGAATGTCAACCACTTGAGCATTTGGCCTGTGTTAATGCGGTGTGGACGATACTGGGATTGAACCAGTGACCTCTTCCGTGTCAGAGAAGCGCTCACGCCCCGTGAGTCACATTGACGGAAAGCCTTCCATGCCTCTGACGTGCAGGTTTATGAATCTGATGGTTCATCAATATTGCTGTTCGGCGCAGTTGCGTGAAGTTGAGCGCATCGCTGCTCCCCAGTTTCGCTCCCCTGTGAGCTCCCCGTGACGGGGCCGCGGATTCTGAGCACTTCTCCAGCGAGAGCTTTACTCTGACGCCCTGTCAGCGCCGGTTCCTTGTCGTGTGGCTGCTCCTTTGGAGTGGAACCGGCTTCGAGGCTCGGCCGCACTTGGCGGCGGCTCGATGGCATCTCTACCTGGTCCGATACAGTCGATCATCGGCGTACCGCGGGCTGCGGTCGCCCCGAGGCGGGGGCCGGTCGAGGTGGAGCAACGGGGGAGCCGGACGGGGAGCATGCTCCCCGCCGAGGAGGGGGCGGCCTTCATCTACCTGATGGCCAGTCAGCGTGATGCGACGCGCCCCGCCCTGGTCAGGAGTCGTTGAACTCTTCCGTGATCGCGTCGTGGGCCTCTTCCGCCTCTGTGTCGCGGAAGAGGCCATCGGTTCAACCGAACCCTGCCACGGCAGTGCCCATGAGGTGCGATAGGGAAAGCTGCAGAATGCCTTCCTCGCTGGGCTTCGATCTCGACCTTGATCAGCGCTGCCACGCCCAGCGGGCGCGTAGCGCTGGGAACTGAGGCGTACGTGTAAGGTGCCCGCGTCCTACGACGCGGGCACCTGGTGGATTGGAGTGTGCTGTTGTGGACACCTCACAGTGCGTGTCTACTTCTGGATATTCAGGCCGGGCTCGGTGAGGGTGGCGGCGGTCTCGGGGATGGTGACCTTCTGGGTCTTGCGGGCTGAGGCGAGGGCGACGGCTCCGCCGAAGAGGGTCACGGCGCCGATTCCGGTGAAGGCGAGGCCGAGGCCGATGACGAGGTAGGTGACTTCCCAGGCCTGGTAGGCGGAGAGCAGGGAGCCGCGCAGGGACTCGCCCATGAAGGCGGTCTGGCGCTCACCGGAGAGGGCGGTGAGGGTGGCGGCCGGGGTGGCCTTGTTGGCGAGGGCGGTCATGTACTCGCCGGAGACCTGGCTGTAGGTCTTGCCGTTGGTGGCTTCCTTGATGTGGGTCTCGATCATGTCGGAGAAGGCCTTGGCCTCGGGGCCGGTGGTGACCTGCTGTCCGGCGTATCCGGCTTCGGCGGCGGGCAGGCCGGCCTTGGCGTTGGCCGGGAAGCTGATCTGCTGGGCGGTGAGCTGCTGGGTGACCTGGTGCTGGCCGGAGATGCCGACGCCGATCATGACGGGTCCGGCGACGAGCAAGGCGATGCCGGTCAGGGCGGCGAGCCAGCGGACGAGGGAGCGGGCGGTGTGCAGCATGGGGATCGGTCCTTTCGGGTGGCTCGGGGTCTGCCGAGCCGGTCTCGGAGTCTGTGAGGTTTTCGGAGTGCACCCACACCATCCGCCCGGGGCCGCTGCGTTGCCTGGGCCGAGGGTCGCGCGTTGTCGTGGACCAAGTGCCCGGGTCCAGGGTCGCGGTTTTGGGACTTTCGGCCCGTGTGCGGCAGGTGAGGTGGGCTTACGGTGAGCTCATGACGCAGACACCGCACACGCCGCCGCCGCGCGATTCCGCCGCCCCGGTGCAGATCTTCCTGCTTGACGACCATGAGGTGGTCCGCAGGGGTATCAGGGATCTGCTGGAGGTCGAGGGCGAGTTCGAGGTGATCGGGGAGGCGTCCACCGCCGCCGAGGCCCTGGCCCGAGTTCCGGCGCTCAAGCCACAGGTGGCGGTACTCGACGTGCGTCTTCCGGACGGCGATGGGGTCTCGGTGTGCCGGGAGTTGCGTTCGCGGATGCCGGAGCTCACGTGTCTGATGCTGACGTCGTTCTCGGACGATGAGGCGTTGTTCGACGCGATCATGGCGGGGGCGTCCGGGTATCTGCTCAAGCAGGTCTCGGGGATGGATCTGGTGGGCGCGGTGCGCACGGTGGCTGCTGGGGGCTCGCTGCTGGATCCGAAGCTGACGGCGGCGGTGATGACGCGGCTGCGTACCGGGGACCGGAAGGACCCGCTGGCCGCGCTCACGGCGCAGGAGCGGCGGATCCTGGATCTGATCGGGGACGGGCTGACCAACCGGCAGATCGGCGAGCGGATGTTCCTCGCGGAGAAGACCGTGAAGAACTACGTCTCCTCGCTGATGTCCAAGCTCGGGGTGGAGCGGCGGGTGCAGGCGGCGGTCATGGTCTCCGAGCTCCGCAGCGAGCCAGGGCACGGAGGTTCGCCGAGGACCGGTGGCGGTCGACGCTAAGGACCAAGGACCCTGGTGACAGCCGGGTTGGGCCGGGAGTATCGGCCGTATGAATGAGACTGGGATCGCGCCCACTAAGCCGCTGGCCACGCTCACCGAGGCTGAGGCCATCGCGCTGCTCGGCACGCAGGCGGTCGGCCGCCTCGTCTTCACGCGCTGGGCGTTGCCGGCCGTCACCCCGGTCAACTTCGTGCTGCGGGACGGCGCGATCTGGATCTGGACGGCGTCGACCTCGTCGATGTGGCAGGCGGTGCGCGGCTCGGTCGTCGCGTTCGAGGTGGATCAGTTGGACGCGGGCACCCGCAGCGGCTGGTCGGTGGTGGTGCTCGGGGTCGCCGAACTGGTCACCCGTCCGGATGAGATCGAGGAGGCTCGGCGGTACGGTCCGGAGCCGTGGATCCCGGGTCGTAAGGAGTATCTGCTCAAGATCCCGCTCAAGCTGGTGTCCGGCCGACAGATCGTCCCCGGGGATCCGGATGGAGGTGCTTTCGAGAGTTTGAGCGATGAATCACCTCTCGCGCACCTGCCCGAGGGTCGATAGCGTGGGTTCATACGACGGCTCGTCCCGCGCCGACCGGCGGTTGGGCTCGGCCGCGCCGGTGGAGCGGAGCGTCTCGGTGGATGATCGGCTCGGTGACGAGGTCTCCCGGGTGCTGCCCCAGTTGCGGATCGACGAGCTGTTGGACGAGTTGCAGATCCGGCTCGCCGCGGTGCGCTCGTCCCGCGACCGGGTGCGGCAACTGCTTGAGGCGGTCGTCGGCATCGGCAGCGGCTTGGACCTGGAGTCGGCGCTGACCCGGATCGTGCAGGCGGCCGTCACGCTGGTGGACGCGAGGTACGGTGCGCTGGGGGTGCTCGGCGGTGAGCAGCGGCTCGCGCGGTTCATCACTGTGGGTATGACACCCGAGGAGATCGCGAAGATCGGGCCGTATCCTGAGGGCCACGGCCTGCTCGGCGAGCTTATCCGGCATCCGGAGCCGTTGCGCACCGATGATCTGACGACGCACGAGCAGTCGTACGGCTTCCCGGCGAATCATCCGCCGATGCGTTCGTTCCTCGGCGTGCCGATCCGGGTGCGCACCGAGGTGTTCGGCAATCTGTACATGACCGAGAAGCAGGGTGGGGTCCCGTTCGACGCGGATGATGAGGCGGTGCTCACCGCGCTCGCGGCGGCGGCCGGTGTGGCGATCGACAACGCGCGCCTGTACGACGAGTCACGGCGCCGTCAGGAGTGGCTGGAAGCGACCAGCGAGTTGACCCGCGGGCTGCTGTCCGGCCTGGCGGTGGACGAGGTACTCGCCGACTTCGCGCAGCGGGCTGCGGCCTTCGCCCAGGCCGACCTCGTCGTAGTGGCGCTGCCGGATGCCGAGCGTGAGGACCTGGTGATCGTGGCGGCGGACGGGGTCGGCGCCGAACTGCTGCGCGGAGTCGCGGTTGGCGTCGAGGAGTCGCTGCTCGGGTCCGTGTTCACGTCCGGGGAACCGGAGTCGGTGCCCGATATGTCGGCCGACGAGCGTGCCCGGCCCGATCTGGTGCCCGGTATCCAGCTCGGGCCGGGGTTGCTGGTGCCGCTCGGTGCGTCGGGGCAGGTGCGCGGGGTGCTCTCGATCGCACGGGTGGCGGGTGCGGCGCCGTTCGATACGTCGATTCCGCAGCTCACGGTGGATCTCGGGGTTCAGGCGGCGGTGGTGCTGGAGCTGGCCGACCGTAGGCGGGATAGCGAGTTGCTCTCGCTCTACGCGGATCGCGACCGGATCGGACGTGACCTGCACGACCTGGCGATCCAGCGGCTGTTCGCCACCTCCATGTCGTTGCAGGGCGCATACAAGATCACCCAGAAGCCGGCAGTGGCCAAGCGCATTGCCACGGCGATCGGCGACCTCGATGACACCATCAAGGTGATCCGGTCGACCATCTTCTCCCTGCACTCGCACGACCTGGCCGAGGACGAGGCGCCGGGTGCGCGCGCCCAGGTCATCGAGGCCTGCGAACGTGTCGCCGAGCAACTCGGCTTCAGCCCCTCGGTCCGCTTCTCCGGGCCGGTGGACACGCTCGTGCCCGAGGACGTGGCCGAGCACCTGGTGGCCGTGCTGCGCGAGGCGCTGTCCAACGCGGCCCGGCACGCTCAGGCGCGCAAGGTGGACGTCGAGGTCACCGTGGACGGCACGCACGTCACGCTCACCGTGATGGACGACGGCGTCGGCATCCCGGCCACCGGGCGGCGCAGCGGCCTGGCGAACCTGGCCGAGCGCGCGCAGCAGCTAGGTGGCCGGTTCAGCGCGGACCCCGGCGCGAGCGGTGGCACGGTCCTGGTGTGGTCCGTGCCGCTCGCTCAGGGCGAGGACGCTGAAAGCTGAAGTCAGCCGATGCCGAGTCGCGCAGCCTGCTCTCGCAGCGCCTCGCGCACCTCGGGGCGTGCCGTGCGCTCGATCAGGTTCGTGGTCTGCTGACGCTGGCCGACTCCGAACAGTTCTGCGCGGCCGATGTCGGTGATGATCGCGGTGTGCTGGAACGAGGTGGTCGGTTCGGTGAGTCGGCCCACGATCGTGGAGGTGTCCGACTTCGCGTGCCAGGAGGGCAGCGCGATGATCGCCTGTCCGCCGGGCGAGTGCAGGGCGCCGACGACGAAGTCGCTCTGGCCGCCGAAGCCGGAGTAGATCCGGCCCCTGACGTACGCGGCGTTCGCCTGGGCGTACAGGTCGACCTGGAGGGCGGTGTTGATCGAGGTCATCGCGGGTTGGCTGGAGATCTGTGCCGGGTCGTTGACGGTTTCGGTGCGCCGCATGTGCAGCCGCGGGTTGCCGTCCACCCAGCGGTAGAACTCGGCCGAGCCGAACAGGAACGACGTGGTCAGGCTGGTTTGCGGGTCGAGTACCCCGGCGTGTTCGAGGCCGAGGATTCCGTCGCTGAGCATCTCGGACCACACCCGCAGTCCGCGGCGGTGTCCGAGGGCGGCGAGGGCCGCGTCGGGCACCGCGCCGATCCCGGTCTGGATCGTCGCGCCGTCGCGGACGAGTTCGGCCACCTGCTCGCCGATTCGCGCGTAGACGCCGTCGCTGTCGTCGTCGACGGTGCGCGGTTCGGGTGAGGCGAGGGGTTCCTCGGCCTCGATGGCGAGGTCGACCGCGTCCACCGGGATCTGCGCGTCGCCGAACGTGTAGGGCATGAGCGGGTTGATCTGGGCCAGGACCAGCCCGCCGCGGGCGCGGCATCGCTCGATCGCGGCCGGCAGCACGTTGACCTCGATGCCGAGGGAGAGCATTCCGTCACGTGGCGGCGCGACGTGCAGTATGACCAGGTCGGGTTGGTGGCTGGTGGCGAGGATCCGCGGGACCAGCGAGAGCCGGGTGGGCAGGTACTCCAGCTTCAGCAGGCCGCGTACGCCCGGCCCGACGAACGGGCTCTCGTGCACGACGCCGGCGCGTCTCGGGACGCCCGATTGCGCGCCGAGCATGAAGAGGCGGTATTCCGGTACCGCCTTGTCGACTGCTTCCAGCAGCCGCCAGGGCGTGGCGTGATTTCCCGAGGCCACGATCCGCGGCGGGCGCAGCTGGGTGGGCAGGTGTGTGGCGAGTTGTTCGATCTCGATGATCCTCATACTTTGAAACTAGGGCGGGCTCGGGGCCGTCGGCAGGGACCAACGGCCCTGTCTGACCGGGCTGAGCGGCAGGACTGTGGAGCCATGGAGAGCCCCGATCCCGCGGACGCCTATGCACTGCTGACCGACGGGCGCTGCGTTCACGTGCGCTCGGTGACACCGGAGGACTGGCAGGCCGTCCACGACCTCGCCGCCACCCTCGGCCCGGACAGCCTGTACCGCCGGTTCTTCACCGTTCCGAGTCATCCCGGTGAGACGCTGGCCAACGCCCTGTGCTTGCCGGATTCCGGCCAGAGCCCGCCCGCGCGGGGCGCGTTGATCGCCCTGCTCGATGGGAGGGCCGTGGGCCTGGCCGAGTGGTATCGGACTCGGCGCGAGGGCGAGGCCGAGATCGCTTTCGAGGTCTCCGACGCGTGGCATGGGCACGGGGTCGCGACCTTGCTGGCCGAGCATCTGATGCTCGCGGCCCGGCAGGCCGGGATTCGCCGGCTCACCGCGATCACGCTCGGCGAGAACCGGCCGATGATCGGCGTCTTCCTCGCGCTCGGTGTTCCGGTCGAGCGCGATTGGGACGGCGGCGAGTGCATCTGGAGCATCCCGCTGGACCGCGCCGCGGTCGGCGCCGAGTCCGCGTTGGCGACGGTGGCGCGCCGGGAGTCGGTGGCCGACGAGGCGAGCCTGCGCAGCCTGTTCGCCCCGGCCGCGATCGCCGTGCTCGGCGAGGCCGGAGAGCCGGTGACCGAAACGCTGCTGCGCAACCTCGCCGCCTTCGACGGGCCGGTCCTGCGCGGCGGCGCGTACGGCGAACGGCTCGCGGCGGACGCGCGTCCCGAGCTCGCCGTGATCACGTCGCCGCCCGAGCAGGCCGTCGCGGCCGCGCGGCGCTGCGCTGAGCTGAGAGTCAAGGCACTGATCGTCACGGCGGTCGGCTTCCCACCCGAGCTCGGACGCGAACTGCTGCGCGTGTGCCACGAGGCCGGGATGCGGCTCGTCGGCCCCGGCAGCCTGGGCGTCGCGGCCCCGCACGGCGCCAGGGGATTCAGCGCCCTGCTCTCGGAGCACGTACCGGACCCCGGACACGCGGGCGTGGCGGTGCAGTCCGGCGGCGTCGGACTCGCGTTGCTCAGCCATCTGCGACGGCTCGGCATCGGCGTGAGCGCCTTCGCGGCCGTGGGCGAAAAATACGATGTCAGCGCCAACGACGTGCTCACGCACTGGGAGCAGGACACTGACACGCGCTTCGGCCTGCTGCACGTCGAGTCCTTCGGCAATCCGCGCAAGTTCGCCCGCACCGCTCGGCGGCTCTCTCAGCGCATCCCGCTGCTGGCGGTCGATCCGGAGCAGTCGGCGAGCCAGGCGCGCACCGCGCTCTACGCCCAAGCCGGGATCATCGCGCTGCCCTCGCTCGGCGCACTTGTCGGCGCTGCCGCCCTCGTCGCCCACCAGCCGCTCCCGAAGGGACCGCGCGTAGCCGTGCTCGGCACCACGCACGGCATGGTAACCCTTGCGGCGCAAGCGTGCCTCAAGGCGGGACTCGAGGTGACCGAGGCGCTGAACCTGACTCCGGCGGCCGACGACGCGGCGCTTACCGAGGCCGTCACCCGAGTGCTGGGGACGGAGAACGGCGCTGCCGACGCGGTCCTCGTTGCCGTGGCGCCGACAGTCCCGCGCACACTCAACCCGGTGACGGCGGCCGAGACTGCGCGGGCTGGTGCGACGGTGCTGGCGGTGGTCGCCGAGCAACCGGAGTCGGTCGCGATCTTGCGTTCGGATGATGAGTCAGGGGTCTGTCTTCCCGCGTACAACGATGCGGCGGATGCGGCCGGTGCGCTGGCGGCACTCGTGCGTGCCGCTGAGGTCGTGTGCGGACTGCCGCGTGAGGAGGCGGCCTTGACGGGGCTGGATCTCGCTGTTGCCGGTGGATTGATCGAGGGCTGGTTGCGGGACGCTCCTGAGGGACGCGAGCTGACTTCGGCAGAGGCGGCTGAACTGATGGCGGCGATCGGCCTTGCCGAGGGGGAGACGATCGCGGAGAAGCGGCCCGTCACGGTCACCACATGGCAGGACCCGGTCTTCGGGCCGCTGCTGTCCGGCGTCGCCGAGGATGGACGTGACGCGATGACGCTGCTCGTGCCGTTCGACGCGCGGGAAGCCGAGAATCTGGCCGAGCATCTTGCCTGCGACCCCGGTTCCGGTCTCGTCGACGCTCTGCTGCGCCTGTCCGCGCTGGTCGACGGGTGCCCGGAGCTTGCCGCGCTCAGAGTGACCATCAGGGAAGCCGAGGACCACGTGGCGACCATGCCTATGGGAGGCGCGGTAGCACCGGTGCGGACGGAGGATCCCTACCTGCGCAGGCTCCGTCGCGCGCCAGTGGAGTGACCGCCGAGGGTAGCGCGCACCCTCTAGCCCGCTGGCGAAACGTGGCTGAGCTCGACGGTCGTCAGCAGGTGTCTGCAGACGGCCGATGCCACCTCTGATCCGGTCCGCGCTTTTCAGACCGACAGCTCCTGCTCGCCGCGGAAGCCGTCCACGATCTCCTGCACCGTGGTGGCGAACGTGACGAGTTCTTCCCGCGACATCTGCCCTACATAGGAGTCGAGGTATCCATCCGCCTGGTGCTCGTACCACGAGTCCGGATCAGGGGTGAGGTCGTCGTTCGATCGCAGCTGTTGGTAGTACTCCGCGGCCCGGCGCAGGGTTTCGAGCGGTTCGTCGTCCGGGTCCGGCGCGGTCCGGTCGTCGTCGAAGGTGTCGTCGAACACGGCCGCCACGGCCTCGCCGGGCTTGGTTCCTTCGCCGAGGTTGGTGTTGGCCGGCCGAGAGATGACACCGGCTATGGCCGCGACGATCAGGACGAAAGTGCCGACGTTCCCGAGCCGCTCACGCAGCTTCCCTCGGGCACGGTGCGCGTGCGCGCCCACCGTGCCCGAGGACAGGCCCATGATCTCGGCGATCTCGTCGTACGAGCGATCCGCGATGGCGCTCAGCAGCACCACCGCCCGCTGCCGCTCGGGCAGTTCTTCCACCGCGCGCAGCGCCTCGTTGAGCGCGTAGACCGCGTGCGCGCTGGCGGCGGGCGCGGGGGAGACCCAGGTGGCGCGCTCGGCTGCCTTCCCGAGCTCCGTCCCGCAGTACCGCCGTAGCTTGCGCTCATGCTCGCGCTGGATCTTGCGGCGCACGACCGTGTACAGCCACGGCAACGGCCGCTTCACGCTGTCCCAGTTCAGCAGCAGGGCCTCCCACGCGTCCTGGACCACATCCTCCGCGAGGTCCGAGTGCAGGTCGTAGACGCCCGCCGCGTTGCGGGCGAAGCCCACGAGGTGGCGGTTCTCGGCCGCGAACAACTCCTCGTGACTCTGCCAGACCCGCTCTCCCGGCGCCGGGGGCTGGGAGACCAGCAGCTCCTGCTCGGTGGGGAGCTCGAACGGCTCCTCCGCGGTCTGCTCGTCGGATATCTCGAGGTTGTCCTGCCGCACCTCGGCGCGCTGGGCCAACTGCTGCCCCTTAGCGCTCATCGTCCTCGGTCCTTCCCTGCTCGTCGGTCGGCTCCAGCGCCGACGGCGGCTGGTTAGGGCTTGGAAATGAACGACACGCTCAATCGGACCTTTCGGGCGCGATGACGTCGTAGTTCCATTCGCCGTGGAACTCGTGTGGCCTGACGTGCTGTTCCTTGAGCTGTCGCATCTCTTTGTCGCTGATCTTGATACCGCGGGGGTAGGTGCCGGTGTCGCGTTCAGCCTGGATGGTCAGTCCAGTGCGGGTGGTGGTTCCGGCGATCAGGTTGACGGCGACCTCGTGGCTGGTCAGGGGCTGTCCGGCCCAGTTCATCGAGATATGGCTGAACAGCCGGTGTTCCACCTTGTTCCATTTGCTCGTGCCCGGCGGCATGTGGCAGACCGTGATCGTCAGTCCGGTCTCGACGGCGAGTGCGGCCAGTTCCTTCTTCCACAGCCGCAGTCGGTAGCCGTTGGATCCGCCCGCATCGGCGGTGATCAGCAGCGTTGTGGCCTGCGGGTAAGCATCGGCCCCGGCCATGTGCCACCAGCGCCGGATGGTCGCCACCGCGAACGCAGCGGTGTCGCCGTCGCAGCCCACGGACACCCATCCGGCATCGGCGGCCAGGTCGTAGACCCCGTAGGGCACGGCCTTTCCCTGCGCGCCGGGGAAGTCGTGCACATCGACGCGGATCGGGTCACCGGACGGACGCCAACTCCTGCCCTTGTTCGCATAGTCCCCGATCAGCTCCTTCTTCTTGGCGTCCACGCTGATCACCGGCTGCCCGGCGGCGATGCGGGCCGTGGTCGCATCGTTGATGTAGCGGAACTGGGCGTCACGGTCGGGGTGCTGCCTGCCCTCCACCGTCTTGGCGTTGGACTGCAGGCTGTAGTCCAACTGCTCGGACAGCAGTCGGCCCACGCTGTGGTGGGAGATCCGGTGGCCTTGCTCGGACAGCTCGTCGGCCAGGTTGCGGGTCGATTTGGTGGTCCAGCGCAGCCGGCTCATCGGATCTCCCCGCGTCTCCGGCTCCACCAGCGCATCGAGCGCTTCCAGCAGGTCGGGATCGGCCTCGGTCAGCGGCTTGCGCCCGGCACCGGGACGCCGGGACCGGCCCGGCATCGGGTCCCGGCCGTCCTCCAGTTCCCCGACCCCGGCCGTGATCGTCACCCTCGAGACCCCGGAAGCCCGCGCCACCAGCGAGATACCTCCGTGCCCCAGCGATCTGGCCTCGGCGGCCAGCACCAAGCGTCGTTGCCGCTCGTCCAGATGAGGCAAGATCGCCTCGAACTTCGCCGCCAGAACCCGCTCGTCGATCTCCATGACCACAGCCATAGCAGAATCCTGCCAGGACAATCAGGACATGTAAAGATTATTTAGCGACAAGCCCTTAGGGTCGCGGCGCCGTTCGATACGCGTTGCGATGGCCTCGAGCAACCGTTGTACGCCCGGCACCGCCAAGACCGCCACCACGGCGGTCTCCGCCCCGTTTCCCACGGGTGATCACTTCCCTCTCGTGAAGATCGACGGTGCGTCGCGCGAGTCGCGGCGCGCCGTCGACCTGTACGTGGCCGCAGGTGCCCGGTTTCTTTACCGCTCCTCGAAGATTTCTCTCGACCGGATTCAGGCCGGGGGCGAAGGGGCCGGCCGAGGCCGTCCGGCGGTGATCAGCAGTAGGAGCGGTCAGCCTGCGGCGATTCCGATGCGGACGAGGCACCCAGGGTGCGAAAGTGGACCATGCCGAAGAAGCCGAAGAGAACCGACCTGCCAGATGATCTGCAGCTCATGCAGGCGATCATGGCTGCGGTTGCCTCCGCTCAGGAGAAGCACATGGCCGCTTCCGCTCTGATCGGCGTTGGCGGGTACTGGCCCAGCGCGTACACCCTCGCGGCCCTCGGATTCGAGGAGCTCGGCAAGGCCTACCTGTGCCTGAGCGCCATCACCGTGCGGGACTTCGTCGATGGCGAGGGGCAGTTCGTCGCCGACTTCTGGGACGCGTTCAACGGCCCCGGGGCTCACCGGGCGAAGAGCAAGGCCTCCTATCTCATGCTGCGGATGCTCGGTGATTCGATGCCGCTCCCGGTCTACGAACAGGTAATGCGGGAGGTGAGTGAGGCCGCGGAGACGACGAACGACCGGAAGTTCCGTTCGCTCTACGTCGACTTCACAGTGGACGACGACGTGCTGGCGCCCACCGACGTGGACGAGCGTGAGTCCCGCACGATGACCGACCTGCTCGGATCAGCCCTCGACCTCATCGAGACCCATCACGTCCTGCCTACCGCGGAGGACACCGATCCGGCTGAGCTCGTCACCTACTTTCAGCAGTTGCGCGCCGGCCTGGACCGCGACGCGATGGCCGAGGCCGCCGGCGACAACCCGGTCAAGCTGATCGAGTTCACCGAGCAGATCCGTGGCCCGGTTCTCGCGGGAGCGGATACCCCGCCCGATTTCCTGCGCAAGCTCTTTCCGAACGTCCCGTTCGACGACGGCACCGATGCGGACCCCTAGGACGAACCGGCCGATCGAGAACCCGTATCAACGGATCGGAACCACTGCGACCGGCGTGCCGGGGTGCGCGAGCAGTTCGCGCACCGTGCTGCCGAGCCTCGGCGGCAATCCGCCGCGCCGCCGGTGTGAACCGACGACCAGCATACGTGCGTCCCGGGCTGCCGCGTGCAGCACTGTGGCGGGGTCGCCGTAGTCGGCTTCGAAGGTGATCGGGACCTCCGGGTACTGCTCGCGGATCTGGTAGAGCAGGGTGCCCATCCCGATCATGGCGTCCTTGCGGCCGATCTCGACGTCGTCCACGTAGACGCCGTCGAATGCGGTGGCGGGCTCGAACGCGCGCACGGCCCGCAGGTCGAGCCCGAGGCGGGCGGCGGTGTGGAACGCGAAGTCGATCGGTGCGGGGTCCTCGTCGAATTCGAGACCGAGAACGAGTTCGGACTTGGTGGTGTCCGGCTGGGTGCCCCAGACGGTGACCACGGGGCAGTACGTGCGCGCGGTGACCTCTCCGCTGACTGAACCGAACAGCAGCACGACGAGGCCGCTGCGGCCGCGCGTGCCGGTGACGACGAGTTCGGCGTCCAGGCTCAGCTCGGTCAGCGCGCTCGCCGGGCTCCGGTCGGTCAGGACGGTGTTGACGTGCAGGTCGGGGTGCCGGTTCGCCAGGTGCCCGGCGGTCAGGCCGAGCAGCGCGGCACCCTGTTCGCGGCGCTGCTCGAGGGGCCCGAGGGCGATTAGCGGAAGGCCCACGGTCCTTGGTAGGTCGAGCGCGTGCACGACGGTCAGGGCGGTGCCGCGGTCCGCGGCCTCGCGGGCGGCCCAGCTGACCGCGTGGCCGGACTGCGCGGTGGCGTCCACGCCGACGACGACGCCTGGCGAGAGCGGGTTCAGATGCGTGTTCACAGCTCCTCCTTGGGGAGCGTCAGGTACGTCAGGGGATCGGGATGACGGCGACGGGGGTGTCGGCGTGTGAGAGCAGGCCGTGCACGATGTGCCCGGGGCCGAAGGACAGCGGTCCGTGGCGGCGGTGCGATCCGACGACGAGCAGCCGAGCTCCGCGCGCCGCCTGGACCAGCGACGGAACCGGTACGCCCTGCCAGGGCTCGATGACGACCGGCACCTGCGGGTAACGCTCGTGCGCCGCTTTGATGAGGGCTTCGACCTCGATCTCGATCTCCGGTTGCGTCCGCGCGTAGTAGCCGCCGTAGGCGATCTGCGGCTCGAAGGCGGAGACCGCGCGGACCGTCAGGCCGAGCCGGGCCGCGGTACGGAAGGCGAAGTCGATCGGTGCGGGAGCCTCGTCCCTCGCAATGCCGAGCACCACCTCAGGGATCGCCTCGGCGGGTTGGTCCACGCCGATGACCACGACAGGGCAGGGCGCGTGCGCGGCGAGCTTGTTGCTGACCGAGCCGAGCAGCATGCCGGTGAATCCGCCGTGTCCGCGGGTTCCGGTGACCAGCAGGTCCGCGTCCTGGGCCAGAATGGCCAGGCCTTGAGCGGGCGGGAGTTCGGACAACTCGGCGGTGACCGGCAGGTCCGGGTATCGCCGGCCGAGCCGCGCGGTCGCCTTGGCCAGCACGCCCTCGCCGTCGCGGTGCCGCCGCTCGGTGTAGGACGTCTGCTCCGACCATCCGGCGTCACAGTTGGGGGCGAGCAAGTCAAGTGCGTGCGCGACGGTCAGCCGGGCGCCGAGCTCGACGGCCAGCGAGGCGGCCCACTCGGCGGCGCGGGCGGAGTTCGCCGAGGCGTCGACGCCGACCAGGATGCGGGTGATCTCCTCAGGACTCGCATTCGCGGTGTTCATGGTGTACTTCCTCCGGTTGACTCAGCGGGTTCACGCGATGGGGACGACGGCGACTGGGGTGTCGGCGTGCGAGAGCAGGCCCTGGACGACGTAGCCGGCGCCGACCGAGAGCGGAGCGCGGCGGCGGTGCGCGCCGATGACGATCATGCGGGCGTGGTGGGCGGCGTCGATGAGGGAGGGGACGGCGTTGCCGCGGACGGTCCGCAGGGTGACGCGCACGTCGGGGTGCTCCGTGCGCGCGGTGGCGATCAGCTGTTCGACGTCGTCGAACTGCTCCTTGTCGCTGGCCGGTTCGTCGGTCAGGAAGCGTCCGGCGTAGGAGGGCGCGGAGAGCCAGGCACGCACGACCGTCAGCCGGGTGCCGAGGCGTTCGCAGGATTCGAAGGCGAAGCGGATCGGGGCCTGGTCCTCGTCGCGCTCGACGCCGAGCACGATCTCGTCGTGCAGGTCGCCGTCGTCCGGCGTGCCGCGTACGACGATGGTCGGGCAGTGCGCGTGTGCGGCAGTGTGCAGGCTGACGGAGCCGAGCAGCAGTCCGGCGAATCCGCCGTGGCCGCGGGTTCCGGCGACGATCAGGTCGCCGTCCCCGCTGAGCGTGACAAGCGTTTCGGCCGCGCCGAAGTCGGAGGTCTCGATCGTCACGCGCAGCGTCGGGTCGAGGCGGAAGACCTGTTCGGCAGCCTGTTCCAGCAGCAGCTTGGAGCAGGACCGTCCGGACGCGACGTACTCCGGCGGGATCAGTGCGCCGGGTCCGCGGGTGGGCAGGTCGAGGGCGTTGACCAGGTGCAGCGGAAGGCCGCGGGCCGCCGCCTCGCGCGCGGCCCAGGCGAGCGCCCGCGCAGCGTGGGCACTGGCGTCGACGCCGACCAGGATCCGGCCGCGGGTCGTGTTCTCGGTCATCTCATGCTCCTTATGGCTGAGCGCTGTCATTAGAGTTCTTTGACGGTGTAGGTCGGCCTGCCCTCGACGGAGACGACTCCGTCGATCCGGCCGACGGCGGCGTACACGGCCAGGACGTCACCGTGGGTGGGCAGTTCGCCGTTCAGGGTCAGCACCCCGCTCTGCACGGCCACGCTCCAGCCGGCGGGCACCACGCCGAACTCGTCGGCGATCAGCACGAGCGCCTCGGCCCGGATCTCGGCGTCCCGGCGCAGGTAGGGGCGCAGCAGGTCGCGGCGGCTGACGATGCCGAGCAGATGCCCGTCCTCGTCGACCACCGGCAGCCGTCTGATGCCGCGCAGTTGCATCCGCGCGGCGGCGCTCGCCGCCAGTTCGCGCGGGGCGGCGGTGATCGCGGGTGAGGTCATCAGGTCCATGGCGGTCAGCGCCTTCGCCTTGTCCGGCTCCGTGCCCGCCCCGCGCTTCATCGCGGTGCGCCCGATCATCGGCCCGCTCGCCCGAATCTCCTTGGCGAGCAGGTCGGCCTCGGTGACCACGCCGATGACGCACCCGGTCGGACCGAGCACCGGCACGCCGCTGATCGCGTAGGCGCAGAGCAGTCCGGCGACGACCTTGTACGGGGTGTCCGGGCGCGCCGAGACGACCAGGTCGGCCGGAGTCATCAGCTGCTCGACGGTGCGGTGTCTCATGATCGGGCCTCCTGGTCGTCTCCGCTGCTCGGAAACGTTCGTCACCCGAATCGTCCGTCGCGCCGGGCGCCTTGGTCAGGGCCACAGGTCCCGGTGCGGGCGAGCCGTGGGTCCCGGCCGGCGGTGTGTGGAGGGGCGCTTGACGTGCAGTCCCGTATCGGGTGGGGCGACAGGTCCCGGCCGTACGGGACTTTCAGTCCTAACGCCGAGAGCACGCGTGCGCGAGTGTGGAGCCCTCGGAGCACGAGACGTGCCGCCGAGGGCGAAGAAGCAGACTCATGGGAGGCCCCACATGTCCAAGACCGTCGAGAACCCGCCCGTGGCCGTGCCGGTGGAGTTCGTCGGCGCGACCTCGGCCGAGGAGCGCGAGTACGCCATGGAGAAGATCGACTCGCTGGCGCGGTATGCGCCGATCCGGACCGCGAGGGTGGTGATCCTCCGGGACGGCGACGGGTTCGACGCGCGGTGCGTCGAGGCCCGGGTGAACGTGCGCGGCGACCGGCTGTTCGTGCACGCCAGCGCGCACGGCATCACCATGAACGAGGCGCTCGACCTCGTCCGTCAGCGCCTCTACCAACTGCTCACGCACCAGCACCACCACTCGCGGCACGCCAGGCCGCGCGGCACGGCGCTGTTCGGGCGGCAGAAGGAGAACTGAGCACCCCCTCACGCGTGCACGAATCGGGTCCGGCCCTCTGTCCTCAAGGGTGCCGGACCCGATTCGTATCCGTCTCACGCGCCCTGGAACGGACGGCCGCGCAGTTCGGGCACCTCGGTCTCGAAGCGATCCCAGACGTCGGTCCGCTGTCTGCGCAGCTTGCGGAGCGAGCGCCGGGTGGAGCGCTGCATCTCGGGCGCGGGCACGACTAGCACCTGGCAGCGTGCGTGCCCCAGCAGGTAGCGGGCGACGGAGCCGGACCAGATGGCGCGGATCATGCCGTGGCCGTCGTTGCCGACCACGATCAGGTCGCGTGGGTCGCTCGCGTTGTTCGCCAGCGCGGCGCTGGTGGACTCGAAGACGGTGGTCTTGGTGAGTTCGATGTCGAGCGGGAAGCCGCCGAGGGCTTCGTGGAACGCCTCGTTGATGTACGCGTTCTCGACCGTGCCGATGCCTGCCTTGGCGTGCACGGCCTGCAGCGGCACGCGCCGGCTGCGGGCGATGCCCACGGCGACGCGCAGGGCTGCGTAGCCCGCTACCGAGTGGTCCACGTTGACGACGACCCGCGGGTGGCTGGTGTTCTCCATGTCTGCCGCGCTCCTTCCGAAAGCCGGTGAGTGTCTTGGTTGCTGCGACTTCGACACTGCCGGAGTACGCGGTCTGCGTTCAGGGCCCTTGGTCCGTGCTCCGCAGGGCCGTCGGGCCCCGGTTCCGTCGGAGACCAGGGGTTCGGGGCGCGTCAGGGAATGCGCGCATCGTGGACTGCGGCGGCCGCCTCGCGTTGCTCCTCGGTCAGGTCCTGCGCGCGGACCGGGATGATGAGCGTCCAATGGTGGCCGACCGGGCAGCGTTGGAAGCGCTTCGGGCCGAGGCGCACGGCCTTGAACGAGGCGCCGGGCACCCAGAGCGTGGTGAACAGGTGACCGTCGCTACAGCGCACGATCGTCTCGCCGCCGATGCCGTAGCCGCGTCGCCGGGCCAGCACCGTGCCGACGACGAGGACGGCCACGATCAGGATCACCGGCAGCGGGGCGATCAGATCGGATCTCGGCGCCAGCGCCGAGGCACGGCCCGCTGCGGTGTCTTTCGCGTCGTCTTTCGCGTCGTTCCTCAGGAACAGGGTCATAGCTCGATCATCCGTCCACCCAGACCGGCACGCCAGGTGCTTGAAGCGTGGCATGCGGGGTCCTGCGGTCCGCGTCGGCCGGGTCCTTCGGCCCTGCCCCGGTGCTTTGGTCGGCGGGAGCGTGGGGGTGAGAGCGCCCGACCGTCCTGCCGGGCACGCCGTCATCGGGAGGCCCGCCGTGTCCGTCCACATCACCGACATCCATGCCCGCGAGATCCTGGACTCGCGCGGCAATCCGACCCTCGAGGTCCTGGTACATACGAACGTCGGGGCGATCGGCCGCGCCTCGGTCCCCTCTGGCGCGTCCACCGGAGCCCGCGAAGCCCTCGAACTGCGCGACACGCACGACGCGCGCTTCGGCGGCCGGGGCGTGATGGCCGCGGTCGGACACGTGCGCGGCGACATCCGGGAGGTGCTCGTCGGCCGCGCCTACCGCGACCAGATCGAACTGGACGAGGCGCTGATCGAGCTCGACGGCACCCCGGACAAGTTGCGGCTCGGCGCGAACGCGATCGTCGGGGTCTCCATGGCCGCGGCCCGCGCGTTCGCCGCCCAGGACGGGGAGCCGCTGTGGCGCTCGCTGGCCCGCTCGGCCGAGCGGGCGTTGCTGCCGATGCCGCACTTCAACGTCGTCAACGGCGGCGCGCACGCGGCCGGCGCCCTGGAGTTCCAGGAGTTCATGCTCGCCCCGCTCGGCGCGCGCACCGAGCGTGAGGCGGTGCGGACCGGTGTCGAGGTCTACCAGGCGCTGCGCGCCCGACTGGCCGCAGCCGGACACTCCACCGGCCTCGGCGACGAGGGCGGATTCGCCCCCGGCATCGACCGCGTCGAGCAGGTGCTCGACACGCTCGTGGCCGCGATCGAGGACGCCGGATACACGCCGGGCCGCGACGGCGTGGCCCTCGCCCTGGACCCGGCGGCGAACGGCTTCTACCGCGACGGGCTCTACCACGTCGGCGGGCAGGCGCTGAGCAGCGCCGAGATGGTCGATTGGTACGAGGAGCTGACCACCCGCTACCCCATCTGGAGCATCGAGGACGGGCTGGCCGAGGACGACCGTGCCGGTTGGGTCGCGCTGACCGGGCGGCTCGGCGCGCGGGTGCAGATCGTCGGCGACGACATCTTCGTCACCGACCCGGTCACGATCGAGAAGGCGGTCGGCGAGGGCATCGGCAACGCCGCGCTGATCAAGGTCAACCAGATCGGCACCGTCACCGAGACGCTGCGAGCCATCGAAGTCTGCCGCCGGCACGGGTACGCGCAGATGGTCTCGCACCGCTCCGGCGAGACCGTGGACGACTTCATCGCGGACCTCGCCGTGGGTGCTGGCTGCGGCCAGATCAAGGCCGGCGCCCCGGCCCGCGGCGAGCGGGTGGCCAAGTACAACCGGCTGATGGAGATCGAGGACTGCACACTGATGCGCTTCGGCCTGCATGCCGCCTGAGGGTATGTCGGCTCTCTGCGTGGCCCCCCGGACCGGGGGGCCACGCAGAGAGCCTTTTTGCCTCGATCGGATCTCGGAAGATCGGACTCGCGTTCGGCGTCGTGCCGGCCGGCCGTTCCGGCAGGCCCTCGGATCTCGCGACGTCCCAGACCAAATGGCCCTGCCGCTCGTCCCTGCGCGGACGGGACTCTTGGCCCTGCTGCGGGCTCCGCTCTCGGACGAGACTCCGAAGGCATAGGGCCGCCCGACCGACTCGGACGGCGTACCGATCGCCGAGGAGCCGACGATGTCCGAGCAGAACGATCACACCGAGAACACCGAGTCCGCTGAGTCAACCCGGACCAGCCGTGTTCAGTCTGGCCGCACGCCGCAGCGCAGCAGGAAGAGCAAGGCCCGTGCCGGCTTCAACCTGTCCTTCGACAGCGCGGCGACGAGTGTGCCGGTCGGCATAGTCGAGGACTCACCGACGCTGCTGATCGCGGCCGTAGAGGACCTGTGCTGGCGGCTGGCCGTGCAGGACTGGTCCACGCGCGAGCCGCAGCGTTCGGACAAGGTCGGGCACGCTGCCTGGCAGTCCGAGGCCCGGCACTTCAACGACAAGCGCGCCCGGATCCAGGAGATGGTCGACGAGGCGCTGATGGCCTCCTGAGGCCGCTGACCGCGGACGCCTGGGCCCGCGGTACCTGCCACGGGACCCCCGCGGCGGTGGGACGAAGGACCCTGTCCTCCCCACCGCCGCGGTGTCACGTTGAAGGCAGGAAGCAAGAATCCGCCGATGTCACGGCGGGTGTGAAGGAGTTGATCCCCGTGTCCATCGTCCCCGAGTCCCCGGTCGTCGTGGGCCTCGACGGCACCGAAGCCTCCGCCGCCGCCCTCGCCTGGGCCTGCGCCGAGGCCACCGCGCACCACGTCCCCCTGGTGGTCGTGCACGTGCTCGACCCGCGCGCCTCGGCCGCCGTCTACTCGCACGCCGACGCGGAAGCCCACGGCGAGCAGGGCGACGCGCCGGCCCGCATCAAGGAGCTGATTGACCAGGCCGATGTGGGTCCGGTGGAACAGGTCTTCGAGATCGGCGTGCCCAGCCGCGTGCTGCTCCGCCTGGCCCGCGAGGCGCGGATGCTCGTGCTCGGCCACGCCGCCCACCACGGCGCCGGACACGAGGGCTACGAGGACGGACACGCCCCCACGCTCGGCTCGGTTGCGCGCGCCTGCGTGGCCCGCGCCGAATGCCCGGTCGTCGTGGTACCCGAGCCGCTGGCCGACAAGACGGCCGCGCTCGCCGAAGAGCCCGAACACCACGCCCCGCTGCGCGGCGGCCGGGCCATCTACCCGTTCCAGGGCCGCATCCCCGTGGCCCACCACTGAAAGGAAACGATCATGAAGACACGCCTGGTACGCGAAGTCATGACGAAGGATGTCGTGAGTGTGCGCACCTACACCTCATTCCGGCTAGTCGCCTCGGCGATGCTCGGCAACGACGTTGGCGCCGTGCCGGTGCTCGACGCGCTCGGCCACCCGGTCGGCATGGTCTCGCGCACCGACCTGCTGGCCAAGCGCGCCCACCTGGGCCACGGGCCGCTCGGCTCGGTCTGGGAGAAGCTCACCGCGCGCGGGCGCCGTACCGCAGCCGCCTCACACGGGACCACCGCGGCCCGGCTGATGTCGCACCGCGCGGCGACCGTCACCCCGGACGACACCGTCTTCCACGCCGCCTACCTGATGCGCAGGCACGACGTCTCGCACCTGCCGGTGGTGGACACGCGCGGAATCGTCGTCGGCATCGTCTCGCGCGGGGATCTGCTCGGCGAGTTCGTGCGCGAGGACAAGCTGATCCGCGATGACGTGCTCTCCGAGGTGATCGCGGACCGGTTCGAGGAGCCGAACATCGTCGAGGTGACCGTCGAGCGCGGCGTGGTGACGTTCGCTGGCGAGGTCCGCTTTGCCTCCGACGTGGCCTACATCGACGAGCACACCCGGCGGATCTCGGGCGTCATCGACGTGCTGGATCTGCTGCGTTGGACCACGGACGACCGCAAGCCGCAGGTCGGCCAGGTCGGCCCGCTGTTCTAGAACATGGTCTGTACGGCTGGAAGGGGCGGATCCCGCGGGATCCGCCCCTTCCAGCCGTACGTGCAGTGACTTACTGCTTGTGCGTCGGTACGACGGCCACCGGCGTGGGGGAGTGGGCGAGCAGGCCGTCGACGACGTAGCCGGCGCCGACCGAGAGCGGGCCGTAGTGCCGGTGCGTTCCGACGACCAGGAGCCGGGTTTCGCGGGCGGTCTCGATGAGCACCGGGACCGGGTTGCCGCGGGTCGCGGTGATCTCGACCTTGACTCCGGGGAACGCGGTGCGGAACGGGTCGATCAGGTGCTCGACCGCCTCGGTCTCCTGCTTGCGGATCTGCTCGAAGTTGGAGAAGTTCGTGCCCATCGGGCCGGTGTAGGTCGAGCGCGGCCACCAGGCGCGCACCGCGTGCAGCACGGCGCCGTGACGCTGGGCGGCGTCGAAGGCGTAGCGGATCGCGTCGGCGGGCTGGCCGGGCTCGACGCCGAGCACGACCTCGTCGAGCACGTCCTCGGGCTGGTCGCCGCGCACGACGACGAGCGGGCTGTGCGCGTGCGCGGCCAGCTTGCGGCTGACCGAGCCGAGCAGCATCCCGGTGAACCCGCCGTGCCCGCGGGTGCCGGTGACCACGAGCGAGGACTCGAGGCTCAGCGTGCTCAGGGTGCGGGCGGCCGAGAGCTCGGACAGTTCGGTCTCGATCTCCAGGTCCGGGAAGTCGGCGCGCAGGTCGCGGGCGACGAGGTCGAGCAGCTTGCGGCCCTCCTCGCGCCGGCGCTGCGCGTGCTCCACGGGCTCGAGCGTGAGCGCGGCGCCGTCGGGCAGGTGCAGGGCGTGCACGACGGCCAGCGGGATGCGGCGGGAGACGGCCTCCCGCGCGGCCCAGGCGGCGGCTCGGGCGGAGTTCTCGGAGCCGTCCACGCCGACGATCACACGGCGCGCGGTCTCCTCGTTATTCTCAGTCATAGCAGGCTCCTTATAGGTGATGGTTGTGGGCTTCGGGCAGGTTTCGTTGACGCTCCTGCCGGTCGGTGTTTCCTCTCACCTGCACGGTCTCGCTGAACGGGGCGCGGGGTCAGGGTCCTTGGTCCCGGCCCGCGCCCTGCGTTACGGCGTGTTCAGTGGGCCGAGAGCGCAGGCGCCGCACGATGCGCGGTGCCGCCGGGGTAGGTCGGCCGGGCATCGTCTTCGTCCGCCAGCACTTCGCGGCGGATCCGCGCGGCCAACGCGGTGACCACGGCGGCGATCGGGGGAGACATCCGCTCTCCGAGGTCGAAATCCCTCCCGCGCACGGTGTAGTAGGTCAGTTGCCGCGGCAGCCGATCGAGCGAATCGGCGAGCTGTAACGCGGTCGCCAAACCGCAGCATCGGCCGTCCGGAACGATCCCGTCGGACTCCGCGGTTTCTTCGCCACGCAGCAACTCGCCGCGGTGCACGTAGCCGTACCGCTCCGCCCCTGCCCTCGCGGTGCTCACGACGATCGCGTGCTCGAAGCCGTCCCAGAGTTCGATCAGGCGGGCCGGGTCGCCATCGCAGGCGGCCAGCCGCACCCGCCCGCCTAAGCCTGGAAGGTCGTAGAGCGCGGCCAGGACGGCAGCGCCGAAGCCGTCGTCTCCCCGGGGGACGGCTCCGACGCCGATGACGACGACGCTGGGTTTCGCGGTGCCGGACATGGGTCTCACCTTTCAGCCGGGGCCGGGAACGACCCTGGAACGCAGGCTTCGTAGTTGTTCGCGAGCACGGCGCGGAGCTCGGCTAGCCGGTCCTGGCCGATCGCCGGGTCGCGGTGCCGCGCCGTGCGCTCGGTCCGGCGCAGGTCCAGCTCGACGGCGGTCCGGTTCAGTTCGTCGGGACCGATCAGCCGGGCGGTGCCGACCGTGCCGTCCGGCTTGAGGTCGTAGCGCTGATACAGCAGCCCGGACGGGCTCTCCGTGGCACAGGATCCGCGACCTTGCCCGGGTTCCGTCGTCGGCCTCCGGGGTGGCGGATCGGCCGGTTCGTAGTGCTCGATCAGCGCTTCGGCCTCCTCGAGCGCGTGCACCAGCTCCACGGCGCGGAT
>Ga0302314_10003901_pt1 | contig 27417 bp, 23 predicted proteins | sample III_Palsa_N2_3_FD_200533 | JGI IMG/M metagenome (GOLD analysis project Ga0302314, IMG submission 200533) | Peat permafrost microbial communities from Stordalen Mire near Abisko, Sweden - III_Palsa_N2_3 | ecosystem: Environmental > Terrestrial > Soil > Palsa > Peat permafrost | place: Sweden...
CCCTGACTCCTACCCCCTAGCCGGCCCTAACCCATTAAACGATATAAATCCAATTGCAGGAGTGCGGAGGTGGTTATTAGCCCAAGAGGTAGGCGAAGTAACTGTTGCGCAGCCGGTTGAGCGGATCCGTCCGCTGCCGCAAGGCGCGGAACAGTTTGACGCGTTCGCCGAAGGACTTCGCCACATGTTCAGGCTGCAGGGCGCGCGTCTGATTGAAAGTGGGCGTGCCGCCCAAGCTGGATGCGAAATCGTTGAAATCGATGAGAAATTCGTCCCAGCCCTTGTCACCGGTGGAGGAGGGCTCGATGGTGAACGCGGGGCCCGAATAGCTGGCGCTGAACAGCGAGCCGCGGTCCTGATGCAGTCGGCTCGCGCCGGTGACAACATTGCAGCGGTAGCGATTCTCTTTGTAGTACGACTTGCAGAACGCGAAGTACTCGCTCAGCACCTTGGGATAGTCGGCCTGGGGGAACGCCCACAGGCTGTAGGTATGGCGCGCCTTCCAGGCTTCGACCGGCATGTCGCGCATCCATTCGTGCGCATACATCACCACGCCCCGTGTGCTGCGGTCGAGAGTCGCACGCAGCGCTTTTTGCATGCCGGAGAGCATCACTGCGCGCAGGCCGGGCGCGGCCAGCACGCTGCCCACGGTGGACCCGAAGGCCGGCAGCACATTACGCATCACGGATTTGCGAATCTGCCAGATGCCGGAGCGGCTAAAGGAGGCCGACTCATCGAGAGTGCGACGTTCGACCGTGATTCGATCGTTGAACGGCGACATGTGCAGCCGTAAGGCCCCCGGCGCTTCGACGATGGATGCGAATCGGGCGTTGAATTCCTTCAGCGGCAGCACCTGATAGTCGATCTTGACTGCGGTCAGGGGCCGCACGCGCAGCACCACCTCGTGCACGACGCCCAATAATCCGAAACTCGAGCGCAGGACGCGCATCAGGTCGCGTTGCTGCTCGGTGACGACTATTTGCTTGCCTTGCGGCGTGACCAGTTTCAGTTCTGTGATGCAGGACGACAGTTGTGCGAGGCCCGCGCCGTAGGAGGCCTGGGGCAGAGTGGTGACCGCCACCGCACCCAGGGAAATTCGGCCCATTTCAGGGGTCAGCGGCAGCTCGAGACCGCGTTCGGCGAGCGCCTGAACCAGGGTGCCCACGTGCACTCCGGCCTGTGCCCGCACGCTGGTCTCACCGAACTCCACGATTTTGTCGAGCGCTCCCGTGTCCACGGTGGTGCCGCCGTCGCCGCCGACGCAGCGCGTCTGCGAATAATCGGCACCCACCATGCGAATGGGGGTGGGATAGCTCTTGGTTTTGCTCAGAACGGACGGCAGGTCTTCGGCGCGCTTGAGTTTGAGGACCATCTGCGGCCGGCGATAAATGCCCGATGAGTCCGCGCCCGACGAACGAGTCACTTTATTTACCATAAGCTTCCCCCCGCAAGAGCCAGAGAACGATCCTGCTGTCGGGGGTTACAAAACCGGAAGGTTTCGCTGCGCATCGTACAATGCGCGTGGCTACTGGCGACCCCGCTATCGTCAGACTTCCTCGACGGAAGCCCCTTAGACCGGTGGTTTTGCGTCCCCACCTTTCGGCGGGTTTGCCCTTGAACAGCGCTCCCACTATGCGGCGGATGCCGCTATTCTGTAAAGGGCTTTTTTGCCCGGCGGCGGATCGCCCATTCAGCCCATCAGAAGCAGCGTCTCGGTGTGCTCGACGCCCTCTGGGGTGCCGCACACCACCACCACATCCCCTTCCTTGAACAGAGTATCCGGGCTGGGTTCGCGCCCGACGATGCCGTCGCGGCGCACTGCGCTTACCATCGCTCTCGAGCCCCGGGCGGTCAGTTCCGCGATACTGCGGCCCACGGCCCAGGCGTGGGGCGGCAGAACCACGCTGTGCAATTCCTCGCGGAAGGCGTGGCTGTCATCCAAGGGCTCGGCGTCCGCGGCGCGAAAGTACTGCCGCAGCATGCTGTAACGGTGGCTGCGAATGTCGTTCACCGTCCGGATCACGCGCGGCACCGGCAGTTTCAGCAGCAGCAGCAGGTGCGACAGCAGCATGAGGCTGGCCTCGAAGGTTTCCGGCACCACCTCCGTCGCTCCCGCGGACTGCAATTGTTCGAGCTTGGTGTCGTCCTGGGTGCGCACCAGAATCGGCACGTCCTCCCGAAGTTCGCGCACCGCCCGCAGGATGCGCAGCGCCACCTCGGGGTTGGTGAAGGTGATCACCACGCAGCTGGCACGCGCGAGCCCGACGTTCTCCAGGACCTTGGCCTGGCCGGCATCGCCGTAAATGACCGGATCGCCGGCCTGCCTGCCCGCACGAATCCGGTAGGCGTCCAGTTCGAGGGCAATGAACTCGAATCCCGTTTGCTCGAGCACCCGCGCAATATTCTGTCCTACGCGGCCGAACCCGCAGATGATCACGTGATCGCGCCCGGCGACCGCCAGCGTCGCCTGAGTCTCGCGCATCGCAGAGCTGATCGGCGGCCCGGACTCTCCGAGCAGGGCACGCGTGATGCGCCGATTTTGGCGTATGAGGATGGGCGATGCGACCATGCTCAGAACCGTGGCGGCCAGCAGGGGCTGCACCAGGGCCGGCTCGAGCAGCTCGCGCCGCAGAAGCAGGGTCAGCAGCGCAAAGCCGAATTCCCCGCCTTGGCCGACGACCACGCCCGTGCGCAGTGATTTGAACCAGCTCTTGGTCGCCGGTTTTGCGACGACGGTGACCACCGCCGCCTTGAGCAGCAGCATGACGACGAGAATGACCGTCACCAGCAGCAGATGGCGCAGCAGCAGCCGCACGTCGAGCAGCATGCCGACGGTGATGAAGAACAAGCCGAGCAGTATCTCGCGGTACGAACGGATCGTCGCCTCGATCTGATGGCGAAACTCAGTCTCGGCGAGCATCATGCCTGCAAGAAAGGCACCGAGTGCCAGCGACAGCCCCACTGCATGAGTGGCCCAGGCCGAAGCCAGCACCGCGAGCAGCACGGCCAGCGAGAACAGCTCCGCGGAGCGCACCGAAGCGATCGCGAGGAACAGCGGACGCAACAGCCACCTGCCGGCAGCCAGCACCAGCAGCAGTGCGACGACGGCGATGCCGATGGCGCTGCCGATGTGTGCGGCGTCCGTGGGCTTTCCGCCGCTGCCGAGCACCGACACCAGAGCGAGAAACAAGGGAAAGCTCAAATCCTGAAACAGGCAAATCGCGACCGCGAGGCGCCCATGTGTCCGGTTATTTTCCGACTGTTCGGTGAGCTGCGCGATGATGATGGCCGTCGAGGACATGGCGACGGCGCCGCCGATCGCCACGGCCACCGCCGGGACGACATCGAAGAGCATGACGGCGCCCGCCCCGACGATGGCGGTGGTGATGGCCACCTGCGCGCCACCTACGCCGAGCACTTCCCAGCGCATCGCCACCAGCCGCGGCAGGGAGAATTCCAGTCCCAGCGTGAACACCAGGAAGACCACGCCGAAATCCGCCAGCAGCTGCGTCGTTTCAGTGTCGAGGGCGAGAGCGAAGGCGTGCGGGCCGAGGAGCATTCCTACTGCGAGATATCCCAGAATCGCCGGCAGCTTCAGCTTGCGCACGCCGGCGACCACCCCCACCGATGCGGTGAGCAGGATCAGGATCTGTAACAGCGGATCGTTGTGCAGACTCATTGCCTGCTAGCATATAGCGGTGAATCGGACACCAAGCAATGAGGGCGAGCGCCGCGCGAGTGGGTGGTTCGGCCGCGACGCTGCCTGACACATGACGGTCCTGGCGCTTGAAGGGGCGGACGGGGATTGGCATCTGCACCTGAACGGCGATTGGTCATTGGCGGCCATGGCGCAAATCGAGGCGCAGCTCGAAACCCTGCCCGGCACCTTGCAAGGCACCCTGGCCTGCGATTGGTCGCGGGCCGAGAGACCGGGGATCGGCCCGGCATGGGCATTGCTGGTGCGCTTGTCCGGCTTCACAGCTCAGCCTCTGGAGATTCGCCACGTCGGCGATCCGCCGCATTTCCTGGAATTTCTAGAGAAACTCCACGCGGAACGGCATGCGGCACGCGCCGGGGCCGAGCCCGAGCCGAGCTTGGAAAGATCGGTCGGCAAATTGGGGCGGTGGGTCGTGCTTCAAGGCACCGAGGCGCGCGCGGTGATCGGCTTCTTTGGCCGAATCGTCAGGGTTTACGACGGGGTGTTCTCCCGGCCGCATGCGCTTCGCCCCTCGTCGCTCGCCAGGCATATCTACGAGACCGGCATCACCGCCATCCCCATCGTTTCGCTCATCGCCTTTCTGATCAGCGTGATCGTGGCCTATCTGGGGGCGCAGCAGCTCAGTAGGTTCGGCGCCAATATTTTCGTCGTGGACCTGGTGACCATTTCCGTGCTGCGAGAAATGGGAGTGCTGCTGACCGCCATCATCGTGGCGGGGCGCTCCGGCAGCGCATTTGCGGCCGAGATCGGCGTGATGCAGCTCAACGAGGAAACCGACGCGCTGCGTGCAATGGGCATGAACCCGATCGAGCTGCTCGTGGTTCCCCGGGTGCTCGCCCTCGTCATCTCCCTGCCGCTGCTGACGGTGATTGCGGATGCCATGGGCCTGGCAGGCGGCGGACTCCTGTCGCTGGTCAATTTGCATATTCCGCTGCCGCAATTCCTGCATCGGCTGCGTGAATCGCTATCCCCCACGACCTTTTGGTCCGGCCTGATCAAGGCGCCGATTTTCGCCATCCTGATCGGTATGGTGGGCACCTACCGCGGTATGCAGGTGCGCGATTCCTCCCGCGAGCTCGGGCGTCTGACCACGGTGGCCGTGGTCCAGTCCATTTTCCTCGTCATTCTGGCGGACGCTCTGTTCGCCGTTTTGTTCGTGCAGATCGATTTCTGATGGCCGAGCCCGTCTCAACTCCGGTCATCCGCGTAAGCGGCCTCGTCAGCCGCTTCGGCACGCAGGTGGTTCACGACGGCCTCGACATGGAGGTGCGGCCGAACGAGATCTTCGGCATCGTCGGCGGCTCGGGCACCGGAAAGTCCGTATTGCTGCACGCCATCCTGGGATTGCGGGAGCCCGACGGCGGCAGCATCGAGCTGTACGGCAAGGACGTGCAGCAACTGGCTGCCGCGGACCGCAGCGCCTTGGTGCGAAGCTACGGCGTGACATTCCAAAATGGCGCGTTGATCTCCTCGCTGACCGTCGCGCAGAACATTCAATTGCCGCTGCGCGAATATTACCCGGTGTCGGAGCAGACCCTCGACGAACTGGCGGAATTGAATCTGGCCCTGGTAGGGCTGCCGCCGGACGCCGGGCCGAAATATCCCTCGCAGCTCTCCGGAGGGATGATCAAACGCGCCGCGCTGGCGCGGGCACTGAGCCTCGAGCCCAAGCTCTTGTTGCTGGATGAGCCGACCGCGGGCCTGGACCCTATTTCCGCCGCGGCCTTCGATGAGCTACTGTTGTACCTTCATTCGCAACTGCGGCTCACCGTAGTCATGATCACCCACGATCTGGATACCTTGTTTCGAACCTGCAGCCGGGTCGGGGTGATCGTCGATGGGCGCATGATCAGCGATACCTTGGATGGACTGCTGCAGAATCAGACTCCTTGGATACGCGAATACTTTCACGGACCGCGGGCGCGAGCCGCCGAAAAGGATACACATGGATAGGGATGCGAATTACGTGGCCGTCGGCGCCTTCGTGCTGCTGGTCATCGCCATGGCGCTGTCCTTCGTACTCTGGTACTCGAACCAGCGGGAAAAGCACGTCTACCTGCGTTATGAAATCTACTTTCCGGGCACCGTCAGCGGCCTCAGTCCGGGCGGCCCGGTGCGCTACCTGGGCGTCGATGTGGGCCGGGTGGCGCGCATCCTCATCGATCCACAGCAGCGCAACCGCGTGCTCGTCATCGTCGATATCGAAGCCAATGCCCCGATCGACGGGCGGACCCGGGCGTCGTTGAGCCTGCAGGGCATCACCGGCCTGCTGTTCATCGATTTGAAGCAGGACGGCAACGCCGGTGCGGCGCCGGGGGCTCTCGCGGACGGCTTGAACTACCCCGTCATCCGCTCCGCGCCATCGGATTTCGACGTGCTGCTGAGCAATCTGCCGGCATTGAGCGTGCACCTCGTGGATCTCGTGGAGCGCTTCAACCAGGTATTCAGCGACGAGAACGTGCATACGTTCAAGGCCACTCTCGACAATGCCCGGCGCGCGAGCGAGCGGCTGCCCGCCACGTTGGAGGACATACAGGGAATGGTGGCCGACATTCGGCGCACCAGTCAGGAAGTGCAGGCAGCAGCCGCCGATCTGCGGGGCGTCGAGGAGCATTCCGCGTCCGACCTCGAGTCGAGTATCGCGAACGTACAGCATATTTCCGACAATCTGGCGAAGACGTCGGACCGCTTGGAGCATTTCATGGCGGACAACGAGCCCGGCATCTCACGCTTCACTCAACAGAGCCTGCCAGAACTCGAGCAGTTGCTGCGCGAAAGCCGCCAGGCGGCACGCGACTTTCGCGATCTGTCGCGCAGCCTGAAGCAAGACCCGTCGCAGCTCATCTATGAACCGAATTACCGCGGCGTCGAGGTGGCGAAGTGAATCGTTGCGCCGCATGCGCCGTGGCACTTCTGTTCATTTGCCTCGCCGCTTGTACGGGTTCACTGTTCCGCAGCAAGATCGCGCCGCCCACCGTCTATATGCTGTCGGCGGGAACCGGATCGACGGCCACGCCGGCGCCTGGTGCGGTGATTCCCGCCGATCTCGCGGTTCTCAAGCCCAAGCTGCGCACCGGACTCGAAACGGACCGCATCGCCGTGCTGTATCCGGACCGGCACCTGGATTACTTCGCGGATGCGCGCTGGAGCGGGCCTCTCGGCGATGTGCTGCAGGATTTCGCGGTACAAGAGTTTCACGCTCACGCCAACTTGCGTACCGTCAGCGGAGATGCATCGGTATTCCCAAGTACCTACTGGCTGGAAATGGAAGTGACGGACTTTCAAGCCGAGTATACCTCCGCGGCGGTTGCCCCCACGGTGCACGTACAGATCTTGGCGCGCATCGGCAATTCCGGCGACCGCCGCGTTCTCGGCCAGTTCGTGGCGAATGCCCAGCAGCAGGCGGCGGAAAACAGATTGACCGCCATCGTGGACGCTTATGCCCGCGCGGCGCAGGCGGCGCTGGCGGACATCATCGCGCGTGCCGATGAGGCGCTCGCCAAGTCTTCAGAAGCCGCCAAGTCTGCGGAATCCCCAGGTCTTCAAAAGCTGGAAAGTCCGGTGGCCTCCGCAAATCGGTAACGCCAATAGCCGATGATCGATTCTTGTGCAAAATCCGCGTCAGCGGATGCACTCGACCAAATTTCAGTGAAATATTGCGTTGCCGCCCGCGCGGCCGCGGCCCGTGCCGGCAGGCGTAGCTCCACGTTCGCTTCGAGATTCAGATCGCCGAGGTTGCGGCGCGTAAAGTTGGCCGAACCCAGGTTCATCCACAGATCGGCGCGATGCCGGACCAACAGCAGATGCGGATGCGCCACTGCGAAATCAGCGGAGTACCAACGTATCTCGATGCGGCCGCCGCCGTCGCCGAGGAGCTCGCCGGCTACCGCCCGATTCGGCACCGGATTGCGAGCCAGCAGTACTTGCAGATGCGCGCCGCGCGCGGCAGCGCGCAACATCGCGGCGATGAGCTGCCGCTCGCTCAAGTTCTGCACGGCGACGCAAATCTGATCGCCGTCGCCTGCCGCCGCCAAGGCGTCGAACAGCGCGCCTTCGATGGCGCCCTCGGTGAGGAATCGGGCATCGATCGACCCCACTCCGCGCCCCTCCGTCTGCGGGCTTTGCGGCAGACGGTCATCTTGCGTGGACCACGCCGCAACTTGCAGCTCGCTGGCGATCATCGCTCGAGCCAGTGATCCGTGCAGTACCAGGGCCGCGCCCGACCCCACGCTCTGCGTCCAGCCGCCGGCGCCGTCGTCCGCCACCAGGAGTTGCCGCTGGTCGGCCTTGAAATTCAGCATGCGCGACCAGGCGGGCAGAGTGATTTCGCCCGGTACCTCGTCGAACGGATCGCTCCACCAGCTCAGCGCCAGGCGCCAAAGGCCGGAGTACAGGGGGTTCGAATCGCGCAAACGGTCCAGCCGCACGCGCGCGACGATGATGCCGGCCTCCTCGAGGGAGGCCAGGAGAGGCGCCGGGGTGCCGCCGAAAGCTTCGTTGCCGGGGTCCGTTACCACGACGATTTTGATGTTGGGCCGCTGCCGCTTTCGAGCCAGCAAGTGCTGCGCGAGCTCAGGGGTCACCGGAGAGCGGTCGAGCACGATCAATTGCTCGGCACGATCGATGGCCGGGATGTCCAGCATGGATGGAGCTGGGCGCCGCGGCGATTCCCGCGGTGACTCCCTCGGTAACTCAAACAGAAAATCGACGTCGGCCTCCGGCAGGCGGGCCGTCTGCGACACCGTGTGCGTTCCCGGCGGCAAAGGTTTCGCTGAATTCCATAGCACCAGCGACAGCCACGCGAACAGCAGCGCGAGAAAAATAATCTTGGCGCCGCGTGCGAGCCGCCATGCACCACTGGCGGCCACCGCTGGGCGCAGCGGCGCTTCGGGCGGCAAGTTGGAGTCCGGCATCGAGTTCAGTCGGGGACGCCGACCTCTGCCTCCGCCGCCTCGATCGACGTCCCAATTTCCAGCCAGCGTGCTTCCATGGCGGCCGAGTCGCGGGTCAAATCGGCATGCCGACCCTGCAATCCGCCATGCATGGGATCCTTGCACAGCTCCGTCTCGATGAGAGTGAGCTCTGCGGCGATCGCGTCGATGCGCTTTTCGACCTGCTCGATTTCGCGGCGCAGCTCGGCCAATCGCCGGCGCGACCGCGAGTCGCTTTTAGGGGGAACCCGCGGGGCGGCCGGCGGGGTGCGCTTCAGCCCGTCTTGCTTGGCCGCTGCGGAGGCCGTTTTGCCGCGTGATCGCAGCCACTGCTGGTAATCGTCCAAGTCGCCTTCGAATACCTGAAGCCTGCCGTCGGCGACCAGCCAGAGCGAATCGGCCACCGTTTTGATCAAGTGACGATCATGGGACACGATCACCATTCCGCCTTCGAAGCTTTGCAATGCGACCGTAAGAGCGTGGCGCATGTCTATATCCAGGTGATTGGTCGGCTCATCCAGCAACAGCAGGTTGGGCCGGCGCGCAACCAGCAGCGCCAGAGTGAGGCGCGCCTTCTCACCGCCTGAAAATCGTCCCACCGGCTCGAATGCACGATCGCCCTCGAAGCCGAACCTGCCCAGATGATCGCGCACGCGCTGTTCGTCGCCTTTCGCGAAATCCGGGCCGCCCAAGACGCGTACATGCCAGAAGGCATCGCAGTCCGGCCGCAACTGCTCGAGCTGTTGCTGGGCAAAGTAGCCGATGCTCAGGTCCGCGGCAGGAATGCGCTTGCCAGCCAGCGGAGCCATCTCGCCCGCCAGCATCTTGGTCAAGGTGGATTTGCCGGCGCCGTTGGGTCCTAGCAGAGCGATGCGGTCTTGCGGTGCGATCGAGATGTTGACTGCATTGATGAGGGGCGTTCCGGCGTAGCCGCAGGCAGCGTCTTCCACCGTCAACAGCGGGCGCGGAGTCTTGAGCGGCATGGCAAACTCGAACTCGAACGGGCTGTCGACATGTGCCGGCACGATGCGCTCCATGCGCTCCAGCATTTTGATGCGGCTTTGCGCCTGGCGCGACTTGGTGGCGCTGGCGCGAAAGCGGTTCACGAAGGCGGTGATTTCTGAAATGCGCCGCTGCTGCCGCGCCTGCAGCGTCTGCTGCAGCGATAATTCCTCGGCCCGCTTCGCCTCGAATTGCGAGTAGTTGCCGGAGTAGGCGTGGATGGCGCGATTCTCGATGTGCAGAACCCTGTCGATGATGGCATCGAGGAATTCGCGATCGTGCGAGATCATCAGCAAGGTGCCCTGGTACGCCGTCAGCCAATCCTCGAGCCAGACGATGGCGTCGAGATCCAGATGGTTGGTCGGTTCGTCCAGCAGCAACAGATCGGCGCGCGAGCACAGTGCCCGCGCCATCGCCAGACGCACGCGCCAACCGCCGGAAAACTCCGTGACCCCGCGCTCATGATCCGCCGTTTTGAAGCCGAGCCCATGCATGATCGCCGCCGCCCGCGCTCTGGCTCGATAGCCGTCGATCGCCTGCAGCGACGCATATCCTTCGGCGATCGCCATGGGCGCATCGCGCCGCTCAGCGTCCTCGATGGTGGCGAGCACGCTGCGCAGCTCGGTGTCGCCGTCCAGCACGAATTCAATTGCCGCCCGTGCGCTGGCGGCGACTTCTTGTTCGACATGGGCGATCTTCAGGCTCGCCGGCCGGTCGATGTCGCCGCGGTCGGCGGCCAGCTCGCCGAGAATCGCCGCGAACAAGCTCGACTTGCCAGCGCCGTTGGCGCCCGTGATACCGACTTTGTTGCCGCGGAAGACCGTGAAGTTCGCCTGCTCGACGAGCGGCTGCGGGCCGCGCCGCAGGGTCAGTTCCCGAGCCGATAGCACAGTATTGCTACGAAGACAGTCGAATCGGCCGCAATACCGTGGGGACGCACAAGGCCGCGTGATGAGGCGCTCCGCCGGCCTGGCTCGACAGTATTTCGAGCAGCTTGCCGGCTGCCATGGCATCGCCGAACAGGCGTCCCTGGGCATAGTAACAGCCATGCTTGCGCAGGAATTCCAGCTGCTCGCTCTCTTCCACGCCTTCCGCGATCACCTCGAGATCGAGACTCTTTCCCATGTCGATGATGGTGCGGACGATCGCGGCGTCGTCGGAGTCCACGGCGACATCGCGGACGAACGATTGGTCGATCTTCAGGGTGCCGATCGGAAACTGCTGCAGTGCCGACAGCGAGGAATACCCCGTGCCGAAATCGTCGATGGCCAGGTTCAAGCCCATGGCATAGAGCTCGTTCAGAAGGCCGATGGTGCGCTTCGGGTCCGTCATCAACGTGGTTTCCGTGACTTCCAGTTCGAAGCAGGTGGGCGAGACCTCGTGCTTGCGGAACACGCTGCGGCAACGGGCGATGAAACTCGACTGCTTGAGCTGGCGCAGCGAGAGATTGATGGCGATTCGGCCGGGTTCCGGCACGGTCTTCTGCCACTCGCGATAATCCGAGCACACGCGGTTCAAGACCCATTCGCCGATATCCAATATCAGGCTGGTCTCTTCGGCCAGAGGAATGAAATGCGAGGGGGAGATGTCGCCATGCCCCGGCAGGCGCCAGCGCAGCAGCGCTTCAGCGCCGACCACACGGCCGGTGCGCAGGTCCACCTTGGACTGATACAGGATCACCAATTCGTCGCGTTCCAGTGCGCGGCGCAATTTGCTCTTCAGCATCAGTCTTTCGACGGCCGCTGCATTCATCTCCGGCACGTAGAATGCGCAGCTGTTGCCGCCGTTCTGCTTCGAGTGATACATCGCCGCATCGGCGTTGCGGATCAGATCGATCACATTCTCGGCGTCGTAGGGGCAGATGGCCACGCCGACGCTGGCGGTCAAATAGACCTCCTGTTGATTCACGTAGAACGTGCGGCTTATTTCGTCGAGCAAGGTGCGCGCCAGCGCGCCGATGCTCGCGCGGTTGTCGACGTCCATGGGCAGATCGTCGACGAACATCGCGAACTCATCGCCCGCCAGCCGGCCGATGACCGTCTCGCTGGTCAAGCTTCTGGTGAGACGTTCGCTCAGAATTTCCAGAGTGCGGTCGCCGGCGGCATGCCCGAAGGTGTCGTTGACCTCTTTGAATCGATCTAAATCCAGGTAAAGCAACGCCAACGAGTGCTGGCTGCGGCGCGCGCGGGCAATCGCCTGCTGCAGCAAATGCTGGAACTGCATGCGATTCGGCATCTTGGTGAGCGTGTCGTAGCGGGCCAGATAGCGGATACGCCGTTCTGCGCGCTTGCGCTCCGTGATGTTGCGCGCCACATAAATATTGCCGCGGAATTGCGGGTCCTCCGTGGTGATCGCCGAGCCGGCCATGGACACCGGAATGGTCTGTCCGCTGGCCGTGCGCAGCACGGTCTCCCGAGCCTCGGGCGCCGGGTTCGCCAGATCGAGCGCACCCCGGTGCGCTTCATCGATGAAGCTGACCAAGGGTTTTCCCAGAAGATCGGCTTCCTGGTAGCCGAGCAGCTTGTGCGTCGCCTCGTTGCAGCTCTTCACGATGCCTTCGGGAGAAGTCACGAAGACGGCATCGCTCAGACTATTGAGCACCGTGTTGAGGTAATTCTTGGTGATGGTGGTTTCATTCAGCTTCTGACGCATGCGCTCGAGAGCGAATTGCAGTTCCCCGAGCTCGTTGTGGCGCACCACGGCGAGGGGCATGGTGTAGTCACCCTGGCCTATGCGGTCGGCGCTCATGACCAGCGCCGAGATCGGCCGCTCGATCTGCCTGGCGATGAACCAGGCGCCGACCAACCCCAGGAGCAGCAGCGGCAAGGTGATGCCGGCAAGCAAGCCGCGCATGCGCTTGATCTGAAAGCCCTGCTGGCTCTCGAGCTGTTTGCGGATGCTGGCGAGAGTCTCGTTCATCTCTGCGCGGCTCATCCATATCCGCAGACTGCCGACTCGCTGCACGGGCGCCGATACCAGGTTCGAGTGAATGGTGCTCTGAAATGAAAACCAGTCCTCCGACTGCTGCGCCGCGGGATCGCCGCCCCGGAACAGCACCGTGCCGTGCGCATCCAGCACTTCGACCCGTTCTATGTCGCGTTCGTCGAGCAGGCGCTCCGCAATCGACGTCACCGCGGCCTTGCTCCCCGAACTCAGCGCGGGACCGAGGGAGGTGCCGGTGATCTCGCTCAGGCTGCTCGCGCGCGTTTCCAGGTCGGCTTCCAGTCTCTGCGCGACGGTCGCATAAGTCAGCTGGTTGACGTCGGCGGCATCGACCCGGTGCTCGTAATATGACAAGGTCCCCAATAACAGCGACAGCACGGCGCCGAACACCAGTGCAAGCAGCAAGTACTTCGTTTTCAGGCTTCGAGCCATTGACTAGGGCGACCGTTCGCGTCGGGGAAAAAGGAATGATACCCGTTCAGGCCATGCCCTATAAGGGGGCGGGTACAATCAGCCTAATATGGGCCCCAATATGCGAATTGATATCTATTCCGATACGGCGTGCCCGTGGTGTTACCTCGGCAAGCGGCGCTTCGAGCTCGCGATGGCGGCGCGTCCGCAGTATGAACCGCGCGTGACATGGCGTCCTTTCGAGCTCAATCCCAACCTGCCCATCGAGGGCGTCGACCGCGCGAGCTACCTGGTTTCGAAGTTCGGGAGTGCGGAACGCGTGGCCCAGGCGCACGCCGAATTGAAGCGCCAGGGCGAGGCGAGCGACATCGGGTTTCGATTCGACTTGATCGAGTTCATGCCGAATACCCGCCGTTCCCATTTGCTGGTGGCCCATGCGGCGCGTTCCCGCCGTCCAGGTGCCGTTCACGGCATGGCGGCTGCGGTCAAGGATCGAGTCATGCGCGCCTATTTCGAGGAAGGCTGCGACATCGGAGATATCGAGACGCTGGTCAGACTGGGAGTCGAAGCGGGCCTCGCGGAGCGTGAGTGCCGTGCCGCGCTGATATTGCGCGCAGGTCAGGACGGCGTGATCGCCGCCGAACGTCACGCTTCGGTTCTCAGGATAACCAGTGTACCCACCTTCATATTCGACGGCATTTACACCGTTTCGGGCGCGCAGGAAGTGGGAACCCTGGCCGGAGTGTTCGATCAGGTCGCGGACTTCGCCGCGGCACGCGACGCGGCATCGTGAACGACGGCGAACTGACCGGGCAGGCCCGCAGCCACGTCGCCGACGTGCCCGACCCGCAATGCACCCTGCACGTGCACGTGGTCGCTCCCTTCTTGAATTTGCGCCGCGCTGCCCTGGCCGATGGCATCCATCTGGCGCCGATCAGCAGTTTTCGCGACTTTTCCCGTCAGCTGTCGATATGGAACGGAAAGTTCAGCGGCGAGAAGCCCATGCTGGACGCATCGGGCCGCCCCATCGACGTGAGCGAACTCAGCGCCGGCGAGCGAATCGAGGCGATTCTATTGTGGTCCGCTCTTCCCGGAGCGAGCCGGCATCACTGGGGCACGGATGTCGATCTCATCGATACCCAAGCCACCGCGCCGGGCTACCGGCCCCAACTCATACCGGAGGAATTCGCGCCCGGCGGCCCCTACGCCGCGCTGGCCGGGTGGTTGGAGGCCCATGCCGCGCGGTTCGGATTTTTCCGCCCGTTTCGCGGCCTACTGTCGGGCGTACAACCCGAACCCTGGCATTTCAGCTTCGCCCCCGTCGCCGAAAATGCCCGCCGCGCATTGACTCCTGTGGTGTTGCGTAGGGCCATCGACGCAGCGCCGATACTCGGTAAACAACAGCTGCTCACGCAGCTCGATACGTTGCACGAGCGCTACGTCGCCGCCATCGATTGGCCCTAGTCGCTCATCCACCTCTGCACGGTGATGTTGACCGGTTCACAAGGTCAGGGGGATAAGAGGCTGGACGCCAACGTAAAGGCAGCAGTTGGCGTCCAGCCTCTTATCCCCCTGACCGTGCGCACTGGCCGAGGCACATCACCGCGCAGGATGTAGTACATCACCACATGAGGAGCAGATTCGGTGCCCTTGGCGCGATGGTGTGGAGCGGCGAGAGTATCCGCCCGAGGGGCTGAGCCGTTGCCGGGCAACTGCTGCCTCGTTGCCCGGCAACGGCTCAGCCCCTCGGGCGGATACCGTCAACCGGTCAAACACCACCTTGCCGAGGTGTACTAGCTCCAGTCGCCGCCGCCCCCGCTGTCGCCACCACCGCCTCCGCCACCGTCGTCCCAGCCCGAGCCGGGGTCGTTCATGCCGAAGTCGGAGCCGCCCATGTCGCTATTGCTCGAGTTCGAGTCGCTTGCCTCGGCTGGCGGTATGACACCGCCGCTGCTGCGTTCGCCGCCATCCAGGAAGTGATGCGCCAGCTCTTCGCCGGCCACCACACCGGCGCCCACCGCCAAGCCGGAGGCGAGGCCACCTGCAATGCCGGAACCGATGCCGCCACCGCCGCCCATCGGAGCGGGGCCGTAGCCTCCTGGTCCGTAAGTTCCGGGCGCGCCGCCCATGCCGGGGCCGGCGCCAGGATACTGCTGGACATAGGTATTGCGCCGGCGAAACACCATCAACAGAATGGCGACCACGCCGGCCAGAATCAGCACGGTGCCCCAGGGAAACGGGCGTGGTGCAGGAGCTGACCTCATCATCGTCGGGCCGGTCATCATGCCCCGCGCTTGTCCGAGCTGCGCTTTGAGTTCTTGCACGGCCCGAGGATTGGCAAAGGGCAGTCCGGGCTTCAATTGCTCGGCGGTGCTCAGTTCCGAGCGCGCCTGCGCCGTTTTACCTTCGCGCGCATACAGCTCCGCCTGCACGTAGTGAGCCTGGCCACTGTTCGGATGATCGGCCAGTACCTGGCTGATCATCTGCTGGGCCTGGTCGAGATGCCCGGCCTCGGCGGCGGCGTAGATCTGTTGGGAGGTGGGATCGGCATCTGCAAGCGCAGGCAGAGCGACGAAAGTCGCGGCCGCGGCAAGGGTTGCAGCAATTAGGAGTCTTCGCATAACAGGCCCTCGGCAGGTCGAATTGACCCTTGCTGCGTTAGATGTGGGCGCTTTGGCGAAGTTCAACGGTTACCAAGGGCCAACCGCTGCGGTGGGGCGACAACACGCCCGCCCGGTCGCGGCTACGGTTGTTACGGCGACGCCGTCGCCTTACCCTGGCCGCGAATGGTGGTGCCGAACACATGGTCCCAAATGGGGGTGGTGACGCCGAAGTTGCCTCTTTTCGGCGAGTAATGATGGCGCATGTGCCAGGCGCGGAGATCATTGAAATAGGAGGGCGATGAAGTGTTCGAGTGGTGATGGACCATGTGATGCACGACCCCATACCACCAATATCCGATCATCACGCCGGCCGTCAGTCCATCGGCGATGTTGAACCCCACCCAAAACCATACGGGAAAGAAAAAAGCACCGCTGAGTACCGCCACACTGATCCATGCCGGCGTTCCGATGAATGCCAACGGCGCAGCGTGATGCTGCCCGTGCATGGGTGCAAAGTAGGTTTTTTTGTGCAGCACCGACCGGTGCAGGACGTACTCCAACAGCGTCCATATCACAAAACCCGCCATTGCGACGCATAGCCATTCAATGCGATTCTGCCAAGTCGAACGGGTCAATCCGCAGGCCGCCAGTCCGGCGATGACCACGGGATAGACTACGAAGTCCGCGTAATAGGTTGATTTACTGGGTCGCATGGGCCTGCCCTTCGCTGGAATTCGATCCACTATTTGACCACGAATTGCGCGGAATGTTAGCGAAAGAATGATCCAGCTGCTTGGTAGAATTTTCAACGATGCATAATACCTTGGTCATTGTCGGCGGCGGCTTCTGTGGCACGGTGCTGGCCGTCAATCTGCTGCGCCGGCCGCCGGCCGCGGCGACCGACATCGTCCTGGTGGAGCGCGGTGCGGTCATGGGCCGCGGTGTGGCATACGCTGACCGCGAGTTTCCCTACCTTCTCAATGTGCCCGCGGCGCGGGTGTCGGCGGATTCGCAGGACCCCTTGCAATTTCTGCGCTTCGCGCAGCGCCACATGCCGGGCGCAGACGGCGAGGATTTTCTGCCGCGCGCGCTGTACGGCGATTACTTGCAGGATTTGCTGTTGCAGGCCGAGGGGGCGGCGCCCGCGGGCATACGGCTGGTGCGGCTCTTCGACGAGGTTCGGCAGGTCACGCGGCGCGGCGAGGGCAAGCCGTTCGCCGTGGAGTTCAACGACCGCGCGCCGATCCTGGCCGATCGCGTGATCCTGGCGCTCGGAAATCCGCCCCCGCCCTTCCAGCCATGGGCTGCCGCGATCCGCGACCATGGGGGGTATCGGCATGATCCTTGGGAGCTGCCGAAAACACTGTCCGCGGAACACTCGGTGTTGATCGTCGGCAATGGATTGACGATGGCGGATGCGGCCGCGGCGTTGACTCAGGATGCGAGCCGGGCGCCCATGCTGCATACGATTTCGCGGCGCGGCCTGGTTTCTCTGCCGCAGGCGACATTTCGCCCGTCCACGGTGCGCAGCGACGGGGAGGCATTGCTGGCGTGCGCGGGTTCGCTCAGGCGCGTGCTGGCGACGGCCCGCGAATTGGCGCGCGAAGTCGAGAAAAAAGGCGGCGACTGGCGCGAGACCGTGACCTTCGTTCGCCACGTGGCGCCCGCCTTGTGGCCGCGGCTGCCCCTGGCCGAGCAACGACGCTTCTTGCGGCACCTGCAGGCGTATTGGGACATACACCGGCACCGAATGCCGCCACAATTGGGGGCCCGCATCGCCTCTCTGCGGCGGAGTGGCAGATTGCAGGTGAATGCGGGCCGCATCGATTCGGTGTGCGCCGCGGGAAATCAATTGAAGGTGTCGTGGCGGCCGCGCGGGGGCAGTTCCGCGACGTTGACGGTGGACTTGATCGTCAACGCGACGGGCCCGAACTATGCGCTCAAACATGGCGGGCTGCCGTTGCTGGAATCGCTGCGCAAGGCGGGCTTGGTGTCCGAGGACGCGCTGAACCTCGGGCTGCGTACGGGGCACCATGGGGTGTGCGTGGACGCGCAGGGGCGCCCGAGCGAACACCTCTACTACCTCGGACCCATGCTGCGGGCCAGCCATTGGGAGGCGACGGCCGCCGCGGAACTCGGCAATCACGCCGAGCAGCTGGCGGCGCATCTGGCCGGACGCTGACGCCGCCGCCGACGCGGCCGACACGATGCGGCCGACACGATGCGGCCGACACGATGCGCTGGGCCGGCCGCGTCATGCGCTCACGATAGCTTTTCGATTCCCGCCAGCAGGCGATTCAACTCATCGCGGGTGTTGTACATGGAGACGCCGGTGCGAAGCAGGCCACCGCGCTCGGCCAATCCAAGCACTTGCACCGGGCGCGACGCGTAGAAGTCTCCGTCCCAGACGCAAATGCCTTGATCGCCGAGCGCCTTGGCGGCTTCGGCCGCCGTGACCTTGCCCAGAGTGATCGATACGGTCGGCGCGCGCACGCGGCCTTCGGCAAAGTCCGGTCCCCAGACACGCACGCCGGGAATGCTGCGCACGGCGTCATGGTAGATCTTCGCCAGGCCGTGCTCGTAGGCGGAGATGTGCGTCATGGCGTCGACGATGCGTTCCCGCAGGCCGGCGCCGCTGCCCCAGCTCGCGATGTACTCCACCGCCGCGCGCACTCCGTCGATCGCCGAAGAATTCAGCGTGCCGGTCTCTATGCGATAGGGAGCTGCGGGATCCTGCACGCTCAGCCGGTCCGTCGGCATTCGATCGAGCAAGCCCGGCCGGGAATACAGCACGCCCACATGCGGGCCATAGAATTTATAGCCCGAGCAGAGCAGAAAATCCGTATCGAGCGCCTGAACGTCGATGGGAAAATGCGGTGCGTAGTGCACGGCGTCGATCACCAGCAGGGCGCCCACCTGCCGGGTCAGGCGCCGCGCGAGCGCGAGATCATTGACCGTTCCCAGAGAATTTGCCGATCCGCCGATGGCGAACAGCTTGGTGCGCGGCGTGATCTTGGCGGCCATGTCGCCGGCGTCCAATTCGCCGGATTCCAGCAGGCGCACTTCGCGCACCAGCACGCCGCTTTCTTCGAGCTTGAGCCAGGGTCCGCGATTGCCCTCGTGGTCGAGTTGGGTGATGAGCACCTCATCGCCCTTTTTCAAAGTGCGGCCGATGGCGGTGCTCAGGCTGAAGCTGAGCGTGGTCATGTTCTGACCGAACGAGATGCAGGCGCCGCTTTCGGCGCCAAGAAATGCCGCGACGACGCTGCGCGCCGCTTCCAAACGCCGGTCCACCTCCCGCGAGGGCTCGAAGTTGCCGTGAGTGTTCACGTTGCACGAGGCATAGTGATCGGCGATGGCGTCGACCACCGTCTGTGTCACTTGACTGCCTCCCGGCCCGTCGAGGAAGGCGAGGCCGGGGTTTTTCTTCAGCGCGGGGAAATCCTGCCTGGCGCGCAGGCAATGTTCGAGCGTGTAGGCCATCAGAGTAGATCGTAGGTGAAGTCGTAGCTCGACGATTTGGCGTCGCGGGGATGCAGCTTCATGCTGCCCTTGGCGCCCGCATACTTGCCGGTGCCGCCAGTGACCGTGAACAGAGAATCGCCTTCATCCATGAAAGGTCCTTCGACGGTGATCTGGCCCGCTTTCAGCGTCAGCGTCCAAAAGCACTCCCAGCTCTTGCCGACGACGGTGCGCACGCAGTAACCCTGGTCGCCGCCGACCTGAATCTTGTTTGCAGCGTCGAACACGCCGTTGGCGAACACCAGCATGTCGCCGGGGGAATCACCCTTGGGCCCGAGATCCACGGTGGTCTCGCCCACCGGCCGTTCGACCACTTTGATTTGTTCGGCGGCGAACGCGGACGCTGCCGGCAATGTCAGCAGCGCCGCGGCGAGCGCCGCGATCCGTCCCACGGTGATGTTCATATCTCCCCCCTCATGGTTGTTGTCTTTGCGATAATAGCAAGCTGGACGATTTTTGACTTAGGAAGCGAACATAAGGTGCTGCGATGCTGACGAGCGATGTGCTGCCATTGATTCATGAAGCGGCGAAGCGCGTGTATTCGGTGGTGCGCGAAACGCCCTTGGTGCCGCTGCCGCAGACGCCGGCCCCGGCCCCGGCCCCAGGGATGGCGTACGCCAAGCTCGAACAGATGCAGACCACGGGGTCCTTCAAGCTGCGCGGCGCGACCAACAAGCTCATGAGCTTGAGCCCGCCGCAAGCGGCCGCGGGAGTCATTACTTCATCCACCGGCAATCATGGGCTCGGGGTCGCGGCGGCGGCGAAGGTTCTCGGCATCGACGCCGAAGTATTCTTGAGTTCACAGGTGTCGAAGGCCAAGCAAGAAAAAATCATCAAGCAGGGTGCGAGAGTCCGTCTCGTCGGCGACGATCCGCTGGCCGCTGAAGTCGCGGCGAGAGAGGCGGCCGTCAAGAGCGGGCGCAGCTACGTGTCGCCGTACAACGATCCGCATGTCGTGGCGGGACAGGGCACCGTCGCCGTGGAACTGTTGCGCCAGCTTCCGGACTTGGATGCCATATTCATCGCTACGGGCGGCGGCGGGCTGATCAGCGGCATCGGCACTTTGCTGCACCACATGGCGCCGCGTGCGGAAGTGATCGGCTGCTGGCCGGAAAATTCGGCTGTTTTGTATGAATGCCTCAAGGCGGGAAGGATCATCGAGGCACCGGAGTCCCCTACGTTGAGCGAGAGCACGGCCGGCGGCGTCGAGGAGGGTTCCATCACCTTCGATCTGTGCCGCGAAGTCATGCATCACGGCGTATTGGTCACGGAGGACGAAATCCTGAGCGCCATGCGCTGGGGTCACGCGCAGGGCTGGGCCATGGAGGGCGCGGGCGGTGTGGCATTCGCCGCCTATTTCAAAGAGGCGGCGCGTTATGCGGGCCGCAAAGTCGTTGTGCTCAACTGCGGCGGGAATCCGTCGCCTGCGATTCGCGACTTGCTAGGCTGATTCGAAGCTCGATGCGACGACTTCGATCAACGTGGGTCCGGCGTGACTGAGGGCGGTGCGCACGGCGTCGGTGAGCGCGGCGGGATCGTGCACACGATAGCCCTCCGCACCGTAGGCGTGAGCGATAGCGACGAAATCGGGATTTTGACCGATGACGCCGAGTTGTGGGATGCCCGCGGCCACCATGTCGTCACGGATCTGGCCCAGCGCCGAGTTGTTCCACACCACGATGGGCAGGCTCAATCCTGCTTCAACGGCGGTCATGAGTTCGGGCAGAGTGAATTGCAAGCCGAAATCGCCCGCGAGCGCGACGACGGCGCGGGCGGGGCTCGAGATCTTGGCACCCAGTGCGGCCGGTAGCGCGAATCCCAAAGTGCCGTAGCCGGATGGATGGAACCATTGGCCGGGGTTGTCGACGGGATAGGCGTAGTTTCCAAGATAGGCGATTTGCGTCATGTCGCTGAACACGGCGCCGTCCCAGGGTAGCGCGCTCTTGATGGCGCGCAGCGCGCTTGACTGGGCCTGTGCCTTCGCATCCAGGCCGTCGTCGATTTCGGCGCGAAATTTTGCGGCTCCGCCGATCTCGGTGCGCCAGCCCGTGCGGGCCTGCGCATCTTGCGGGCGAGCCGCCAGGGTTTGATTGATGGACTGCAAGGCGCTGCGTGCATCGGACCAGAGGCACACATCGGCGGCGTATTGGTCCGACAGCTTCACCGGATCGATGTCGACACGGATGAGCAGACCGCCCAGCGGCAGCCGGGTGGTGGAATAGATATCGGTCTCGCCCAGCTCGGTCCCCACCGCGAGCACCACATCGGCGTCTGCTATCAAGCGCTGAATGGGCGGGTACGGCAGGGAGGCGCCGAGGTTCGCCGGATGGCTGTCGGCGAGCACGCCCTTGCCCGCCGCAGTCGTCACCAGCGGACAATCCAGTGTTTCCACCAGGCGCCGTAGTTCCGCGCCGGCGTGGCGGGCACCGCCCCCCGCGATGACCAGCGGACGCGCACTTTGCGCGAGCAGGCGCGCCGCCGCCGCGATGCGCTCGGGGCTCGCTTCCGGCAGCAGCGGCGTGGACTCGAAGCGCTGCGCTTCGAGCGTCGTGATTTGCGCCAGCACATCGAGCGGAATTTCCAGATACGCCGGCCGCGGACGTCCGCTGCGGAGTGAGGCCAGGCACAGCCGCAGGTGATCGCGGACATCTTCGGCGCTGTGGGCGGAGCGCGCGACGCCGAATACTCCGGCGGCGAGCGCGGCTTGGTCGTACAACTCATGCAGCACGCCCCACCGCTTGTGGAAGGAGGTGCGAACCGGCGCGCTGGCGACGACCAGGAGCGGCACCGAGTCCGAATAGGCTTGCGCGGCCGCGGTCAGGATGTTGGTGAGTCCCGGGCCCGAGATCACGAAGGCGGCGGCCGGGCGGCCGCTCAGGCGCGCAAATCCGTCCGCCGCGAATCCCGCGCCCTGTTCGTGGCGCACCAGCACATGACGCAGGTTCGATGCGGTCAGCCCTCGATACAGCTCCAAATTGTGTACGCCGGGAATACCGAACACGGTATCGATGTCGTTCTTGGCCAAGAGTTCGACTAGATAAGCGCCGATATTGCGCGGCATAGGGGCCCTTCTTGTAGTTGAACACTAGTTCATCGGAGTTGCGCGCGTTAGGATTGCGCACTGCCATCAGGTAGGCAAGAGAAAAGATGCAATATTCACCCCTGGTCAAGCGAATCGCCGGCGACGGCGCGGACGCGTGGCGCATTCACTATGCGGCGCGGCAGGCGCTCGAGCGCGGTGAAGACGTCATCTTGTTGAGCGTCGGCGATCCCGACTTGGATACGCCGGCGCCGGTGCTGGAGCGCGCCATCGACAGATTGCGCGCCGGCGATACGCATTACACGCCGGCGACGGGCCGACAGCACTTGCGCGAAGCGATCGCGACTGCGCACACCGCGCGCACCGGGCAGAAGGTCGACGCCGCGCAGGTCATCTTCCTCGCCGGGGCACAGAATGCCTTGTTCGTGACTTCGCTGTGCATCGCGGGACCGGGTGATGAGGTGATCGCGTTCGAGCCCCTGTATCCGAGCTATCCCGCCACGCTCGAGGTGTCGGGCGCGCGAATGGTGCGCGTGGCGGCGTCGGCAGCGCGGGGATTTCACATCGACTTGGCGGCGCTCGAAGCGGCGATCACGCCGCGCACGCGCGCGCTGTTTTTCGCCACGCCGAACAATCCGAGCGGCGTGATTCTGAGCGCGGCGGATTTGGCCGTGATCGGCGCTCTCGCGCATCGTCATTCGCTGTGGGTCGTGGCGGACGAGGTGTACGCGGGACTCGCTCCCGGCGGCCGCGTGCCCGGTCTCGCCGCCGAATTGCCGGAGCAGGTCGTGACCATCAGCAGCCTGTCCAAGTCGCACGCCATGCCGGGCTGGCGGGCCGGGTGGCTGGTCGGTCCGCACGAGCTGGTGAGCCACGCCGAAGCCATGGCGCAATGCATGCTGTTCGGTCTGCCGGGTTTCGTCCAGGAGGCGGCAGCCATGGCCTTGAGCGTGTCGGATGCAGCGGAAGCTCGAGTGCGCGAGTACTGTGCCGTGCGGCGCGATTTTCTACTGGCCGGGCTCAGCGGCATTCGCGGGCTGCAATGCTTCGCCCCGGACGCCGGAATGTTTCTCTTGGTCGACGTGCGCGGCACGGGTCTTTCGGGCTACGATTTCATGTGCGAGTTGTACAGGAGCGAGCGCGTGTCGGTGCTCGATGGCGGAGCGTTCGGCAAGGAAACGAGTGGATTCGTGCGGGTGTGCTTTGCCACCGACGAGGGGCTGCTGCGCCAAGCCATCGTTCGCATCCGGCGCTTCGTTGAAACCCTGGTGAAGTAGTCAACCCTGATGAGAGGCGGTATGACGGACAAAGATGCGGACATGGGCGTGGTGGTGCGTGCGGCGGGCGGACCCGACACGCTCGAATGGACGGCGATGGACACCGCGGCCCCCGGGCCGGGCGAAGTGCGCATCGTGCAGCGGGCCATCGGCGTGAATTTCATCGACACCTACTTCCGCAGCGGCCTGTATCCCTGGCCGTCGACGCCGCTGATTCCCGGTGCCGAGGCGGCGGGGGAGGTCGCGGCCGTCGGCGCGGCAGTCATTGATCTGAAGGTGGGCGACCGCGTCGCCTACACTCTGCCTTTGGGGGCGTACCGCACTCAGCGCGTCGTGCCCGCCGAGCGCCTGGTCAAGCTTCCCGACGCCATCGCATTCGATGTGGCCGCGTCGGTGATGCTCAAGGGATTGACGGCGCAGTTTCTGCTCACCTCCTGCTATCCGGTCAAGGCGGGCGACACGGTGCTGGTGCACGCGGCCGCCGGCGGTGTCGGGCTTCTGCTCGGCCAATGGTTGAAGGCGCTCGGTGCGACGTCCATCGGCACCGCGGGCTCGCCGGAAAAGGTCGCCGTCGCCAAGGCGAGCGGATATACCCATGTGATCGACTATCGCAGCGAAGATTTCGTGGCGCGCGTCAAGGAGATCACCGGATCCAAGGGTTGCGACGTGGTTTACGATTCGGTGGGCAAGGACACCTGGCGCGGCTCGCTCAAATGCTTGAAGTTGCGCGGCATGTTCGTCCACTTCGGGCAGTCGTCGGGAATGATCGCGGACTTCAAGTTCTCCGACCTTGCGTCCAATGGTTCGTTGTACGCGGTGCGGCCCATGCTGTTCGACTACATCAAAAGCCGCGAGGAGTTGTGCTCCCGCGCCGCCGATTTATTCGCGAGGCTGGCCTCGGGCGAAGTCAAGGCCCATGTCGGTCAGCGAGTGGCGCTCCGCGATGCCGCGGCAGCGCACCGTGAGTTGGAGAGCAGGCGCACCATCGGCGCGACCGTACTGGTGCCTTAGCGGCACCGCCCGGACACTGGCGCGGCGCCCGGACACTGGCGCGCCGCCCGGATGCGGGCACGCCGCTTGGACGCTGATACGCCGCTCGAACGCGCCGGCCAGCGGCGCGCTACAAATTCGCGTCGATGAAGGCCGCCAGCTGCGACTTGGATACGGCTCCAACCTTGGTCGCCACCACTTCTCCGTCCTTGAAGAGCATCAGGGTCGGGATGCCGCGGACGTGATATCGCGAGGGCACGGATTGATTTTCGTCGACATTGATCTTGGCGACGCTCAACCGGCCGGCGTAATTGTCAGCCGACTCATCCAGTGCCGGCGCGATCATCTTGCAGGGACCACACCACTCGGCCCAATAGTCCACGAGAACCGGAAGGGATGATTCGAGCACTTCGCTGTTGAAGGTCGAGTCGGTGACGTGCTTGATCTTTTGGCTCATGAGATCTCCTGTTGGGGACGCGTGGCTGCTCGGGATGGGTGGCTAAACTCTCTCCCAACAGAGTATTGTTCGCATTGGTGCAGTTAAAGTGCTGAAATTCGAAAGATCTATTCATTAAACTGAACAATGGCCATGAACAAGCTCCAGGCAATGCAGGTTTTCGTGCGTGTGGTGGAGGCCGGCGGCGTGACGCGCGCCGCCGACAGCTTGCACATGCCGAAGGCCACTGCCACCACATTGATTCAACAGTTGGAAGCTGACCTGGGCGTGAAGCTGCTCAATCGCACGACGCGCAGTGTCAGCGTGACCACCGACGGCGCAGCCTATTATCCGCGCTGTGTCGCCATCCTGGCCGAGGTGCGCGAGACCGAGGAATCTCTCGCGCGGCGCCATGCCAGTCCCCAAGGACGGCTGCGCGTCGAAGTACCGACCTTGATGGCGCGCTTGGTCATCGTGCCGGCGCTACCGGCTTTCTTCGCGCGATACCCGGACATCGAGCTGCAGCTCGGCTGCAGCGAGCGGCGCACGGATCTGATCGAGGAGGGCATCGACTGCGCGGTGTGGAGCGGCGGGCTGGAGGACTCCTCGCTGATTGCGCGCCGCGTGGGCCTGCTGTATTTCGGCACGTGCGCTTCGCCCTCCTATGTCGCGGCGCACGGAGCGCCGCATCATCCCGATGAATTGGGCGCGCACCGCTGCATCAATCATTTCTCGCCGCGCACGGGCAAGATCTTCGACTGGGTGTTCGCGAAAAACGGCGCGCGGGTACAGACGGCGCTTCGCGGCTATATCGCCCTCGATGATGAGAACAGTTATCTGGCGGCTGCCGAAGCGGGCTTAGGCATTGCGCAAATTCCCGCCTTCGTGCTCAAGGAGGCGATGGAGCGCGGCAGCCTGGAATTGCTGCTGGGCGACTGGTTCCCCGAACCCACGCCCCTGAGCGTGGTGTATCCCGAGAATCGGCACCTGTCGAGCAAGATTCGAGTGTTCGTCGACTGGGTAGCGGAGCTGTTTGGTGAGCATGACGGCATCCAGCTGCGTTCCACTCTCAAATCCCCAGAGGCAGCGCGGTCGACTCCTTGATGATGGTGACGGCCACCGATGAATTCACCGACCGCACGCAGGGAATGCGGGATAAGTAGTCGAGATAGAAGGCTTCGAAAGCCTTGATGTTCTGGGTGACGATTTTCAGCAGAAAATCCCACTCGCCGGTGAGCGTGTAGCACTCCAGCACTTCGGCGCGGTCGCGAATCGCGGCTTCGAACTCGGCGATGGCGTCGCGGCCGGTGCTGGCGAGTTTGACGTGCGCGAAAATCGTGACATCCAGGCCCAGGGCATTGCGATCCAAGAGCGCCACGCGCGCCTTGATGACGCCGTTCTGCTCGAGCTGCTGAATGCGCCGCCAGCAGGTGGTGGTGGAGAGCCGGGCTTTCGCGGCGACCTCGGCGACCGACAGGGCGCCCTGCCGCTGTAGAATGTCGAGCAGGCGCAGATCCAGCCGGTCGATGGCAGGGCGGGATGAATTTTCCATTAATCTCGCGTTTTCGGAATGAACATACCGGATTATCCGGCCTCTCCCGAATGAATGCAACGTTTGGGGTCAGGGCGTCGTAAATTATGCGGATGAACAAACAATCGCGTTTGCATCTGCCCAGCCCGCCCGCCCGGCCCGGTGAAGCTCCCGACTTCAGTTATGTGCAACTCTCGCCCGCCGGCGCCGTCGCGCGGCCCGAGGTCAATGCACGCGCCCGCGACATCGAGTCCCTGTCCGTCGATCTGGTGCGTGTGCTCGATGATTCGGGGAAGGCGGTGGGACCGTGGCATCCGCATCTCGATCCTGCGGAATTGCAAGTCGGGCTGCGTCACATGCTGCTGACGCGCTTGTTCGACGATCGAATGCAGCGCAATCAGCGCGCAGGCAAGATCTCGTTCTACATCCGCTCCTTTGGCGAAGAGGCGGTGGCGGTGGCGCAGGGCATGGCGCTGCGGCCCGGCGACATGTTGTTCCCCGCGTACCGCAATCAGGGCCTGCATATCGTGCGCGGCATCGCACTGGTCGATCTGATGTGCCAGCTCCTGTCCAACACCCGCGACATGTGCAAGGGGCGGCAGCTGCCGGTCATGTACCACTCCAAGCCCGGCAATATTTTTTCAATCTCCGGCAATCTGGCGACTCAGTTCCCGCAAGCGGTGGGCTGGGCCATGGCCGCGGCCATCAAGGGCGAGGATCGTCTGGCGGCGACGTGGATCGGAGAGGGCAGCAGCGCGGAGGCGGATTTTCATCACGCACTGCTTTTCGCCTCGGTGTATCAGGCGCCGGTCATTCTGAACGTGGTGAACAATCAGTGGGCCATCTCTACCTTTCAGGGATATGCCGGCGGCGAGCAGCGCTCGTTCGCGGCGCGCGGCCCGGGCTACGGCATTGCGGGTATTCGCGTCGATGGCAACGACTTTCTCGCGGTCTACGCGGTCACGCAGTGGGCGGCTGAGCGCGCGCGTACCGGCGCGGGGCCTACGTTGATT
>Ga0302314_10003903_pt1 | contig 27410 bp, 24 predicted proteins | sample III_Palsa_N2_3_FD_200533 | JGI IMG/M metagenome (GOLD analysis project Ga0302314, IMG submission 200533) | Peat permafrost microbial communities from Stordalen Mire near Abisko, Sweden - III_Palsa_N2_3 | ecosystem: Environmental > Terrestrial > Soil > Palsa > Peat permafrost | place: Sweden...
CGCAGATCTACTTCTACAGCGCGGACGGCAGCGAAAGCGACTTCGCGGCCGGGATCACCGCGCTCGCCACCACGTACGACTGCAACGTCATCGTCGATGACGCGACCTACACCGACGAGCCGTTCTTTCAGGACACCGGCGTGGTGACTGAGGCGATCGAGAACGCGATTTCGCTCGGCGTCAGCTACTTCACCTCCGCCGGCAACAACTCCGACAATTTCTACCAGGCGACGTTCGACCCGATGAGCATGACGCTGCCGGGTTTTTCCGGCACGCAACTCGTGCACGACGTCGGCGGCGGATCGCCGTATGAGGCGGTCTCGTTCACCGCCAACGACCCAACGCTCGACTTCACCCTGGAATGGACCGAGCCATTCGGCGCGTCGCGCTACGACATCGGCGTGGCGATCTACAGCTACAACACGGCCAACAGCAGCTACACGCTCGTGGCGAACGTCACGACGTCGGATCTCGGTGGCGATCCGGTGCTTGCGGCGCAAGGCGTGCTCGACGTCGCTGCCGGCACCTATTACCTCGCGTTCTACGAAAGCGATTCGGAGCTTGTCGGCGGCATCCCGATCACCCCCGGCACGTTCAAGGTCATCTTCTTCCAGGACAGCAACGCCACGATCGATGGCGCCGGCGTGGGCAGCGGCACCGTGATCGGCCACGAGGAGGCCCCCGGCGTCAACAGCGTCGCCGCGGTGAACGTGGCGGACACGCCGGCCGAAGGCCAGGCTGTCCCCAGCACCGAACCGTACTCCTCCGCCGGCCCCGGCGAGACCTACATCGATGCCGCCGGCAACACGCTGGCGACCCCGGTCAGCGACGGCGCGCCGGATTTCGCCGCCACCGACGGCACACCGACCTCGGTGTTCAGCCCGTTCGACGGCACTTCCGCCGCCGCGCCGAATGCGGCAGCGGTCAGCCTGCTGATGTTGCAGGCCGACAGCCGGCTGGCCCCGGCGCAGGTCACCTACCTGCTCGAACGCTCGGCGATCTCCACCGGCAACTCGATCACCGGCGGCGCCGGGTTGATCCAGGCCGATACCGCGGTCGAAGGCGCGCTCACGGCCTCGACGACGCCGATCTGGACCGCGCAGGGCGGCTCGGCGCTGTGGAGCGATGCACTCAACTGGTCCGACAGCGCCGTCCCGGGATCGGCGAGCGCGGTGGAGATCACCGATGGTCTCGGGCTGTTCACCGGCGCCTACTCGGTGTCGCTCGACCAGGCCGCCGACACGGTCGCCGCACTCACCGTCGATGGCGGCAGCTTCACCGGCGCGCAGCCGACATTGCGGGTGCAGGCCGGCGATGTGCTGACGACAGGGAGCATCACGCTCGGCGCCGGCACGCTCGACGTCGCCGGCACGGTCGCCGACACCGGCGCGCTGCTCGCGGGGAGTGCAGCGGGTGCGATCACCGTCGACGGCACGGGCCGCCTGTCGATCGGCGCCGGTGCGGCGGGCGCGGGCATTGTCTATGGCGGCACCGGCGGCGACGTCGTGTTCAGCGCCACCGATGCCGCAACGCTGGTCTCCGGCCTGACCACCGCGATCAGCAACTTCGCCGCGGGCGACGTGCTCGATCTCAGCGGCCTGTCGGTGTCGTCGGTGGCGTCCGTCGACGTCAGCGGCACCACGGTGACCGTCGTCGACGCAGCCAACGACACCCTGGCGACGTTGCAAGTCAGCGGCAGCTTCACCCATCTCGGGTTCCGCGAGGATGCCGGGACCGGCACGGAACTCCTGGCGTGTTTCTGCGCCGGCACGCGCATCGCGACCGAATGGGGCGAGGTGCCGGTGGAGCGGCTGCGGACAGGCACACGCGTGTGCACGGCGGAGGGGCGATTGATGCCGGTCCGCTGGCTCGGGCGCAGCCAGGTCGGCTGGCGGCATCTGGACCCGCTGCACGCACTGCCGGTGCGCGTCCGCGCCGGCGCGCTCGGGCACGGGCTGCCAGCCCGCGACCTGCTGGTCTCGCCGGCTCACGCGCTGCTTCTGGACGGAGTGCTGGTCCAGGCCGGCGCGCTGGTGAACGGCGCGGGCATCGTCCGGCAGACGACGATGCCCGACACCTTCACCTACTGGCACGTCGAACTCGACACCCACGCGCTGCTGCTGGCCGAGGGCATCCCGGCGGAGAGTTTCCTGGACGGCGTCGAGCCGATCGGTTTCGACAACTGGCACGAGCGCATCGCCCCGCTCGACGCGCGGGAATTGCTGTATCCACGCTGCAAATCCGCGCGCCAGGTGCCGCACCGCATCGGCACGAGGCGTGCGGCATGAGCGGCGTCAGACGGCGCGGCTGATCCGGCCCTCCAGCGGGTAGGCCGGGTCGTTGTAGCCCGGCGTGGAGGGGTGCCCCGGCACGACCAGCCGGTCCACCAGCGCCTCGTCCTCGGCGGTGAACCGGTAGTCGAGCGCACCCCGATAGTCGTCCCACTGCTCGATCGTGCGCGGGCCGCCGATTGCGCCGGTGATCAGGCGATTGTTCAGCACCCAGGCGAAGGCGAACTGGCCCGGCGAGATGCCGCGCGCGCGGGCGTGCTCGGCCAGCGTCTGCGCGATGTGCAGGCTCTCCGGCCGCCACTCCGTCTCCAGGATGCGCTTGTCCTGCCGCCCGGCGCGCGTGCCCTCGGGCGGCGGGACGTCCGGCCGGTACTTGCCCGTCAACACGCCGCGCGCCAGCGGGCTGTACGGAAACACGCCGAGCCCCAGATGGTAGCAGGCCGGCAGATGCTCGACTTCCGGCATGCGGTTGAGCGCGTTGTAGTACGGCTGGGAAATGACCGGCCGGTCGATGCCCGCGAGGTCGCACAGCCGGCAGATCTCGGCCACGCGCCAGCCGCGGTGGTTGGAGACGCCGAAATAGCGGATGCGCCCGCTGCGCACGAGGTCGGCGATCGCGTGCACCACCTCCTCCAGCGGTGTCTCATGGTCCTCCTTGTGGAGATAGAGAATGTCGATGGTCTCGACGCCGAGGCGCTTGAGGCTCGCATCGACGGCGGTGAAGGCGTAGCGGCGCGACAGTCCCCGCCCGTTCGGCCCGACGCCGGTCGGGTTGGCGAGCTTGGTGGCCAGCACCCACCAGTCGCGGTGCCTGGCGATCGCGCGGCCGACGATGCGTTCGCTCTCGCCGTCGGTATAGACATCGGCCGTGTCGATGAAGTTGACGCCGCCATCGCGCGCCTTGTCGACGATGCGGACGGCGTCGGCCTCCTTCGTGGCGCCCCCGAACATCATCGTGCCGAGGCACAGCGGCGAGACTTGCAGGCCTGAACGGCCGAGCGGCCGGTAGGTGATCGGTTGGGTCATGGGCGCGTTCCCTGGCAGAACCATTGTCGGCCCAGGATCGTGCAAGTACGGCCGGCCGCCCAGGGGTATGCGCGCGGACGTGATGACGGCGCGCCCGATTGCCCGTTCCCCCGATGAATCCGTGTCCGGTTCCCCGACAGGACCGTCGGGGAAGCAGACAGGACCACTGCCATCGGATCGAAAAAAATCACTTGTTTTCAATCCTCTCGCTGTGGCCCGGGGCTTGCTCTGGCCCTTGCGACCCTGGCCGTCCCTCAGGCCCCGTTCCGGTCAGGCAGGAGCCCCAGACATGAAGAAGACACTGATCCTTTCCGCCGTCACCGCCCTCGCCCTGGCTGGTGCCGGAACCTATGCGCTCACGCACCCCGCCGACGCCGAGGATGCACCGTCCGTCAGGGTGGCGGACGGGTTTGGGGACGGACACGAGCATCGCGACTGGGGCCGGGGCCCAGGTGGCCATCACCATCACCATTGGAACGAGGCGCATAAAGGCTTCGGGCTGTTCTACCCGTCAGCCGACAAGAACCTCTCGGTCACCGATGTCCAGACGATCGCCCAGGCGATCCTGCTGCGGCACGGCAACCACGCCTGGAAGGTCGCCAACGTGGTCCAGAACCAGGACAACACGGTGAGCTTCGCCTACACGACCGGGGATGGCGGCGTCGTCGCCCGCTTCGCGATCGATACGCAGACCGGCCGGATGCATCGCGTCGGCTAGTCGGCGACCATGTCGCCATCGCAGCGCCGCCGCATCGCATCCGGGCTTGCCGATGCCATGCGGCGGCAGATGCCTCCGCCATGACGCCGCCCATCTGGCGGCGTCGCCTTGGTCATAGCGTGTGTTGCATGCTGGCGCTGGTCACGGTGCTGGCCGCAACGCGCGTCGCGGCGCAGTCGGCCGGCGGCGACACCCCGGACGATTCCACCGGCGCCGGCCAGACCCACCGCCAGCACCGGCGCGCCCAGTCGGGCGACCAGCCGAAACAGGCGGCGGTGGCTGAGCCGCATGCCGGGCCGGAACCGTGGCCGCGGTTGGACCCGGGCGCCGTCTTCTGCCGCACCGCAGACGACCTGCGCCAGCATCTTGCCGCCATTACCGCGCGGCTGGACGGCAACGGCACGGCGGCCGAGGCGCCCGGCTGCTCGGTGATCCGGGACCAGACGGCGATCGTGATCGTGGCGCGGGAAGCGCCGGGACGAACCCAGGTCCGCATGTCCAACGCACCCGGCGACACCGGATGGACCGATGCGTTCCTGCCGAACAAGAGCAACAGCCCTTGATGCTACAGCGCGCCGCAAATGAGATCGTTCCGGACAGGTATACTGGCTCGTACCCTGCCGGGTTTGCCGGGCCGGCCGGCCGCCGGGTCGCCATCGTGGTCGCCGGAATGCACCGCAGCGGCACCTCGATGCTCTCGCACCTGCTGACCCGGCTCGGCGCACACCTGCCGGACGACCGCATCGGGCCGGGGCCGGGCAACCCGCTCGGCCACTGGGAACCGCTGCGGCTGGTCGCGCTCAATGACCGGATCCTTCGAGAACTGGGCCGCAGCACGACGGACTCGCGGCCGATGCCGAGCGGCTGGCTGGTATCGCCACGTGCCGAAAAATTCGTGGACCGCGTCGTCCACCAGATCGAGGAGGACTACGGCGACGCGCCGCTGCTGCTGATCAAGGACCCGCGGCTCTGCCGGCTTCTGCCGCTGTATGCCGCCGCCCTCGATCGGCTGGACATCGACCTGCGCGTGGTGCTTTGCCTCCGCCATCCGCAGGAGGTGGTGCAGTCGCTGGGCGCGCGTGACAACACCGAGCCCGCGCTGGCCGAGATGCTCTGGGCGCGCCACGTGATCGAGGCGGAAGCGCACAGCCGCTTGCATCCGCGGGCTTGGACGAGCTTCGACGCGCTGCTGTACGATGGCGAGGGCGTCGCCGGCGCGCTGGGACGGGACCTCGGCTTCCCGTGGCTTGCCAGCGCCAGCCAGTGTGCGGCGGACCTGAGCAAGATCGCGCGGCCCGACCAGCGCCATTGGGCGGCAGCCGACCGCACCACCAGCCGTTCGGCCTCGCCGTTCCTGCAACGCGTGTGGCAGGCGGCCCGCTGCGGCGTCGCCGGCAAGGAGAGCGACGCGCGCACGCTGTTCGACGAGAGCCGCGCCTTGCTTGCCGAGTTCGACCGCTACCACCGCGCGCGCGACCGGCGCCTCGACGCCATGTGCGCCTCCGCGTCGTGGCGGCTGACCGCGCCGCTGCGCCACCTCAAGCGCGCGGTGCTTGCAGGGTGGTCCAGGTCCTGACCCGGCCGACCCTCGCGCTGGGCATCCTTGCCACGGCATGGCAGGCTGCGCTCCGAGCGCAGACGGAGAGGAACACGCCATGGCGGACCGCAGCCTGACAATCGGGAGCATGTTCGGCGCCGCCGACGCATCGACGTTCATGGGGCTGCCGGCCTGCGCCAATTTGCAGGATCTGCGCGCCGACATCGCCTTGCTCGGGGCGCCGGGCGCCACGCCCTATCCCAGCGTGGGCGCCTATTGCGCCGGCGCGCCGGCGGCGATCCGCGCCGCGGTGGCCGGTTACGCCACGACATTGGCGCACCATGATTTCGACCTCGATGGCCCGCTGCTCGGCGCCCACGGTGCGCGCGCGGTGGATTGCGGCGACCTGCCGTTCGATGCGGATGACGCGGCCGGCAACCGCGGGCGCATCCGCGACGCCGTCGCCGCGATCCTCGGCCGGGGCGCGGTGCCGGTGGTCATCGGCGGCGACGATTCCGTGCCGATCCCGGTGCTCGACGCCTTTGCCGGCCATGGCCGTTTCACCATCCTGCAGATCGACGCGCACATCGACTGGCGCGACGACGTCGGCGGCGAGCGCCTCGGTCTGTCCAGCACCATGCGTCGCGCCTCGGAGATGGGCCATATCGCGGGCATCATCCAGGTCGGGCAGCGGGCCGTCGGCTCCGCGCGGGGGAGCGATGTGACCGACGCGCGCGCCGCCGGCGTGCGTTTCGTGCCGGCCCGCGCTGTGCATGAACACGGCATCGCGCCCGTGCTCGACTTGATCCCCGCCGGTGCCGACGTGATCGTCGCGTTCGACTGCGACGGGCTCGATCCGGCGATCATGCCCGCGGTGATCGGGCCGGCACCGGGCGGGCTGAGTTTCTGGCAGGCAGCCGGGCTGCTGCACGGCGCCGCCGCCCGTGGACGCATCGCCGGGTTCAATCTCGTCGAGTTCATGCCGGCGCGCGATGTCGGCGGCGCCGGCGCGCTCGTCGCCGCCCGGCTTCTGGCCAACGTTATCGGCTTGCTTGCAAGGAACCTGCGCGGCGGCGCGTGAGCGTCGCGCCCGGACATGTCTGTCTACGCCGCCGTCAGATCGCCCCGTGCCGCGGCGGCAGCACGCCGTTCAGATAGTAGTTGCCAACGTTGACGTATTTGTAGCGTACCGGGTCGTGCAGCGTGTGCACGCGCGCGTTGCGCCAGTAGCGATCCAGCCCGTACTGCTCCAGCGTGGAGCGCGAACCGGTCAGCTCGAACAGCTTGCTGGAGACGTGGACCGACACGTCTGTCGCCAGCGCCTTCGCCTCCGCGACCGCAATCGAGGCCGCGGCCACGCTCTCCGCCGTCGGCGCGGCCTGTGCCACATCGGTGATGCGCGCGGCACGGCGCAACAGGGCATTCGCCGCGTTCACCCGGATCACGAGATCGCCGGACGCGGCGATCAGATGCGGGTCTTCCCAGCCGTGTTCGTATTTCGTCTCGAAGAACGGGCGGGCGTGCTGGCGGGTGAAGCGGAGTGTCTCCGCCAGCGCGCCGCGGGCGATGCCGACATCGACGGCCGCGTGGATCAACTGCGCCACCGGCCCCATCGTGGTCGGCCGGTCGAACACGTCCTGGTGCGGCACCACCTGGAACGGCGTGACCGAAATCTCGTCGAACAGCGTGCTGCCGCTGCCGGTGGTGCGCTGGCCGAAGCCTGCCCAATCGTCGATCAGTTGCAGACCGGGCGTGGATCGTTCAAGAAATACGAAGGCACTGCGGTCGTTCTCGTCCAGCGCCACCGCCACGATCACATGCGCGAAGATCGCCCCGGTGGAGTAGAATTTCTGGCCGTTCAGAACATAGCCGTCGCCATGCCGCGTCAGCCGCGTCTTGAACTCGACCGGCGTGCGTCCACCGATCTCGGTGAAGGCGTTGCCGAACCGGTCGCCGTCCAGCACGCGGGCGAACAGCGCCCGCTTCTGCGTCTCGCTCGCGCCGAGCCGGACGCCTTCGACGATGTACAGGTGGTTCTGCGGAATCTGCCCGAGGCTGCCATCGGCCGCCGAAATGATCGCAGTGACCTCGGCGAGCGTGGCGTTGGACACCCCGGCGCCGCCGTACTCCTTCGGCACGGTGATCGCGAGCAAACCGCTCTGCGAATATGCCTCCAGCTCCGCGATCGGCAGGCGCCGGTCCCGGTCACGCTCCGCCGCGCCCTCGGCGAAGGATTTTGCCAGTTCCCTGGCAACGGCAATCGCTTCCGCGTCGCGGGTGATGCGCCGAGCCGCATGGTTGCGCGGCGGGATGTGCGGCGGGATGTGCGGCGCGGGCCGTGCGCGCGCCGGCGCGTTGGCTTCATGCGAACGCCGGTCATGCGTGCTCATCGAACCGTCCGTGATGATGCGTGAACGTCAGGCAGCGGAGTCCGAAACGGCATCACGCCGCACGAATGTGGGCAGCAGCGACACGCCGATGATCGCCGTGCCCGCCCAGAACAGCAGCGTGTCATAGTGCCGGATGCCGAGAAAATGCTGCGACGCGCACAGCGCCTGCGCCAGTGTGCAAAGATCAGAATTGTGCGCGAGGCACGGCAATGCGCCCTGCACCGTCATCGAGGCATTGCCGATCAGCGTCCGAAACACCACCCACCACCACCCGACGGACGCCAGCAGCGCCGCGCCGCCGAGCAGCTTCAGCCCGAACGCCACCCTCGATCTAGTCATGGATCGGCCCCAGTGTCGCAAGCACCGTCTGCCGCAGATGCACGAGGTCGGGATCGTCCCGCCGGCGTGGCTGCGGCTTGTCCACGCGGAACTCGGCGATGATTCGCGCGGGCCGATCACTCAGCACGATCACGCGGTCGGCCAGCAACAATGCCTCCTCGACATCGTGCGTCACCAGCAACGCCGTGAAGCCGACCTTCTGCCACAGCGAGAGAAGCTCGTTCTGCATCGCCAGCCGCGTCAGGCTGTCGAGCTTTCCAAGCGGTTCGTCGAGCAGCAGCAAATGCGGGTCATTCACCAGCGCGCGCGCCAGCGCCGCCCGCTGCGCCATGCCGCCAGAAAGCTGGTGCGGATAGGCGTTGGCAAATTCCCCAAGCCGCACCAGCGCCAGCGCATCCGCCACGCGCTGTTTCTGCGCCGGCAGCAGGCCACGCGCCTCCAGCCCAATGGCGACGTTCTTCCACACCGTACGCCACGGGAACAGCGTCGGGTCCTGGAACACCAGGATGCGCGACGGATCGGGCGTGGTGATCGGCACGCCATCTTCCAGCAGGTCGCCGCTGGCCGGCGGCTCCAGCCCGGCGATCAGGCGCAGCAGCGTCGACTTGCCGCAGCCCGAAGGCCCGAGCAGCGCCACGAATTCGCCTGGTGCGACGCTCAGGTCGATGTTGTCGAGCACAGGCAATTGCTTGCCGCCGAGATCGAATGCGTGCGAGACGCCGCGTACCTCCAACGCCACGCTGCGGCGCGGTTCCGCGGTGTCGAGCTTCAAGGCTGCGGACATCAGATAATCCCCTTCTGCCAGGCCAACAGCCGGTCGCGTGTCACGAACAGCAGTTTGACGAGCCCGGAGCACAGCAGCGCCATGATCACCAGCGTCGCGTAGACGTTCGCATACGCCGAATACCCGGTCTGGAACGCCAGATACCAGCCGAGCCCGTATTTCGCGCCCAGCATCTCGGCCACCACCAGCACGGCGAAAGAATAGTACAGGCCCATGAACAGGCCGACGAACACATGCGGCAGCGAGCCCGGCACGGCAACCTTCCACACGAGAAAACGCTCGCGTGCCCCCAGCGTGCGGGCGACGTCGTAGAAGGCGCGATTGACGCTGGCAACGCCCGAGGCGGTGAGAATGGCGACCGGGATGCCGGAGGCGAGCGCGACCAGGAAAATGCTCGCCGCGAACGTTGTCGGCAGCACGAAGAAGCTGATGGGAATCCACGCGGTCGCCGGCACCGGCCCGATCAGCTTCAGGATCGGCATGCCCCAATAGGCGAACCGCTTCGACCAGCCGAGCGCCACGCCGATCAGAAAGCCGGCGACGATGCCGGAGCCAAAACCGTAGGCCCAGAGCCGCAGAGAGAACAGCACGCAGTAAACGAGGCGCTTCGTGTCGACGAGGTAGACGTGCAGCAGCCCCTGCGGCGGCGAGAAGAACGGTTTCGGCAGCCACCCCGTCTTCGCCGTGGCGACTTCCCACACCGCGAACACGACGCCGAGCGCCACGAGCCAGGGGCCGTAATGCGCGAGCACCCGGCCAACCTTGCCAAGCCGTTGCACGGCGAACGCAGCGACCAACAGGATCGCCGCGCCGCCGGCCAGCAGTTCCGCCCAGAGTTGCGTGCTGCCCCACGGCACCACGTCGGGCGAGGCGACGGTGACCACGGCGGCAACGAACCACGCCGCCGCCGCGATCAGCCCGTCCCGCCAGATCGCGCCCCATCCCGTTGAGAGGGGCGCGAGCGCACGGGTTGCCCCGCGCGCCGCGTCGCCCTGGACGGCATCACTCATTGCTCTTGCCTTACGCCAGCACGTTCACAGCGATGCGGTTGGCAAGCGCCTTCGCATCCGTGTCAGGGTCGATGATCTTGATCAGCTGCATATCGACGATGGAAACGCGGATCTGCTCGACCAGGGCGTCGCCGACCGGGTGATTGTGGTAGACGATCGAGCCCAGATCCGCGGTCAGGTCTTCCAGCGACAGGTTCGGCTTCAGGTTCTCGATGTACCATTTCGCCACCTCGTCCGGATGGTTCGCGGTGTATTCGTGCACCTCCAGATTGGCGGCGGCGACGCGGCGCACGGCATCGAGATTGTTCTTCAGGAACGGCCCGTTGGCGCCGAGCACGCAGCACACCCGGTCGGCATAAATGCCGGTCTGAGTGTCGGCAATCTGCGTGAGGTTGAAGTCCTTCTTGTAGCTGAACGCCCACGGGTCGAACTGCGCCAGCGCATGCGCGTCGCCGCGGTGCACCGCCTCGCCCACCAGATCCCACGGGAACACTTGCCAGTTCACGTCCGCATCCGGGTCGAATCCCGCCTTGGCGAGTGTCACCGCGAAAGCGAGCTTGGCCGGGCCGGCGAGGTCCGCCACCGCAATGGTCTTGCCCTTCAGGCCCTGCAAGGTCGTGATGCCGGAGGCAGGCGACGCCAGCAGGCGCTGGCAGCCGCCATGCGAGCCGACGAACAGCTTGACATCAAAGCCCTGCTCCAGCGGCTTGAGGAAGTCGAGCACGAGGCCGGCGCCGAGGTCGGCCTTGTTGGTCGCCAGCGCCTCGATCAGAGTGTGGCCGCTCGCACCCTGGTAATACAGCTCAACGTCAACGTTGTGCTTCGCATAGAAGCCCTGGGCGACGCCGAAGCCGAGCGGCGAATGGCAGGCCGCAACTTCCGTCCAGGCCAGCCGCACCTTTGGTGTCGGTGCGGCGACGGCGAACGGCGAGCCGCCGAAGGTGAACGCGCCGGCCGTGGCCACCGCCGCGGCCGCACCGGCGGTGCGCAGCACCGTCCGTCGCGAAAACCCTGTCGATCCTGTCTCGGATGTCATGGCACGATGTTCCCTTGTGGTCTGATGCGCTGATCGGTTTGCCACCCGTCCGGCCGCCTGCCGCACGCCGGCGGCTTCGGGGCGGCGGAACCCGGGGTCGACAGTCGGGTGGCTGACCGGCTCTTTTCACGCGAACTTATAGGATGAGACGGAGATTACCCGTTGCGATCTGTGTGTCAAGTAAGTCTATCTCTTCGATAGACTATAAGCTCGGAAGCGGCTGGTAAAATCACACAGGCTGCCGGCGTAGAAGTGCAACCGGCACGGCCGGCGGGTTGCACCTTCCTCGCCGATCGGCGCTACGCCGGAAAGCGGAAGCCCGCCGCCGGATGGGGCGCCGCGAGGCGGGCGTGGCCAGCGCCAAACAGTTTCTCGCGCAGCGCGCCCTGCGGATACGCCGTCCGGTAGCGGCCGCGACGTTGCAGTTCCGGCACCAACAGGTCCACGACGCCCTGCATCGTCTCCGGCCGCACGGCGAAGGCGAGGTTGAAGCCGTCCACCCCGGTCTCGTCCACCCAGGCCTCCATCGCGTCCGCCACGCGCGCCGGGGAGCCCGCCAGCAGCGGGCCGATGCCGCCGATCGCCACGTGCTCGGCCACCTCGCCCACGGTCCAGACGCGCGAGGGGTCGGCACGGGTGATGTTGTCCATCGCCGTGCGTCCCGCTTCGCTCTGCACGTGGCGCACCACGGTCGCGGGGTCGAGGCCCGCGAAATCGACGCCGGTCCAGCCCGACATCAACGTCAGCGCGCCTTCCGCGCTGGCGTACTGCCGGTACTCGGCAAGCAACGCCTCCGCCGCCGCGTCAGTTTCGGCGACGATCGCGGTCAGCATGGCATAGACCAGAATGTCCTCGCGCCGCCGCCCGGCCTGCTCGGCCGCCTGCCGCACCGCGGCGACGCGTGGCGCCAGCACCGCCTTGGAGGGGCCGGAGATGAACACGCACTCCGCGTGCCGCCCGGCAAAGCCGCGCCCGGCCGGGGATGTGCCGGCCTGGTAGATCACCGGCGTGCGCTGCGGCGACGGCTCCGAGAGGTGCACCGCGTCCAGCCGGTGCCACGGGCTCTCGTGCCGGATCGCCCGCACACGCTCCGGCCGGGTGAACACGCCGGCCGCGGCGTCGCGCACCACGGCATCGTCGGCCCAACTGCCTTCCCAGAGCTTGTACACCACCTCCATGTAGTCCTCGGCGATGGCGTAACGGTCGTCGTGCGCGGTCTGCCGCGGGCGGCCCATGCCGCGGGCGGCGCTGTCCAAATAGCCAGTGACAACATTCCAGCCGATCCGCCCCTCGGTCAGGTGGTCGAGCGTGGAGAACCGACGGGCCAGCGTGTACGGCGCCTCGTAGGACAGGTTGACGGTCACGCCGAAGCCCAGGTTGCGGGTGACGGTGGCCATCGCGGGCACCAGCATCAGCGGGTCGTTGACCGGCACCTGCGCCGCGTTGCGCAACGCCGCCTCCGGCCCCGCGCCGAACACGTCGTAGACGCCGAGCACGTCGGCCAGGAACACGCCGTCGAACAACCCGCGCTCCAGCGTGCGGGCGAGGTCGAGCCACAGGTCGAGCCGCCGATAATCGGCCGAGCGGTCGCGCGGGTGGCGCCACAGGCCGGGCGACTGGTGGACGACACAGTTCATGTCGAACGCGTTGAAGCGGATCTGGCTGGACATAGGGACGTTCTGGACCGGAAATGCGTGCGTCAGATGGTGCCGTGGCGCGGCGGCGCAACGCCGTTGAGCCAGTACTGGCCGATCGCGTGCAGCTTCCAGCGCGCCGGGTCGTGTACCGTGTGGGTGCGCGCGTTGCGCCAGTGCCGATCGAGGTTGTACTTGGCCTGCGTGGCACTGCTGCCGCCGAGTTCGATCAGTTTTGTGCCAGCCAGCAGCGACGCCTCGGTCGCCGCCACCTTGGCCTCGGCGACCGCGATCGAGGCCTTTGCCACGTCGTCGGCCGACGGATCGTGCTTCGCCGCCTCCACGATCCGCGCCGCCCGCACCAACAGCGCCTCGGCGCCGGCCAGGCGGATGCGGACTTCGCCAACGATCGCAATGGTATACGGGTCCTCGGCGGCGCGCGCGACGCCGCTGTCGGCCCAGGGGCGAGAATATGTCTGTACATAATCGACCGTATCGGCCAATGCGGCGCGCGCGGCGCCAATATCGATGGCGGCGTGCAAAAGCTGCGCAAATGGCCCCATGCGTGTTGGATGGTCGAACACGGGCTGCAACGGCACGACCGCCCCCTGCTCCACCGGCACATCCTCCAGCACCGTGGTGCCGGAGCCGGTGGTGCGCTGGCCGAAGCCGGTCCAGTCGTCGAGCACGGTGATGCCGCGGCTGCCCTGCGGCACGAAGGCGATACTGCGGACGCCCGGTTCGTCCAGCGCCACCACCCCCAGCCAGTGCGCGAACAACACGCCCGTGCAGTAGAATTTCTTGCCGTCCAGCCGCCAGCCGAGGCCGTCGCGCCGCAAGGTGGTGGCGATGTCCCGTGCCGTTTTCGTGCCAACCTCCGCCAGCGCGTTGGCGATGCGCTCGCCGGCGAGTACATGACCGAACCAGCGGCGCCGCTGCTCCGCCGCCCCCTGCAGCCGCAGCGCTTCGAGCAGGTAGTAGTGGCTTTGCGGGATCTGGCCGATCGCGGTGTCGGCAGCCGAAAGGGTCGCAAAGACCTCGGCGAGCGTCACCGCCGACACGTCGGCGCCGCCCAGGTCGCGCGGCACCGTCAGCGCGAACAGCCCGGACTGCGACACCAGATCGAGTTCCGCATACGGCAACGCACGATCGCGGTCACGCGCGGCGGCGCCTTCGGCGAGCGTCGCGGCGACCGTGCGCGCGACCGCCAGCGCCTCGGCGTCGGAGCCGATGCGTCTGGCCTGCGGCCCGCGCTGCGCGAGGCTGGCGGGCGTCGGCTGGCCCTGGATGGGCGACGTCACAGCGGTCATGCGTTGGTCTCCCCGCTCGGGCGCGTGGCCTTGGCCGGCCCACAACAGCGTGCGTCGGGGAACGGTCTATAGTCAATAAATAAGCTAGACTAAATGGGAATTCTCGTCCTAGAATTTCCGACCACCCGCCCGACCGCCGGGCGCGCAGGGACAGGCCAGGCGATGACCCGACAGATCCGCTTCAACGCCTTCGACATGAATTGCGTCGCCCACCAGTCGCCCGGCCTGTGGGCGCATCCGCGTGATCGCTCCTGGCAGTACAAGGACCTCGAATACTGGACCGACCTTGCGCGCATCCTGGAGCGCGGGCTGTTCGACGGCGTGTTCATCGCCGACGTGATCGGCTACTACGATGTCTATCAGGACAGCGCCTGGCACGCGATCCGCGAAGCCGCGCAGATCCCTGTCAACGACCCGATCCAACTGGTCTCGGCGATGGCGCTGGTGACCGAGCATCTCGGCTTCGGCATCACCGCCTCCACCGGCTTCGAGCACCCTTACACCTTCGCGCGACGCCTTTCGACCGCCGACCATCTCAGCAAGGGGCGGATCGGCTGGAACATCGTGACGTCGTACCTTGAGAGCGGCGCGCGCAACACCGGCGCCGAGGGGCTGCCGCGGCACGACAACCGCTATGACGTGGCCGACGAATACCTCCAGGTGATCTACAAGCTGCTGGAAGGAAGCTGGGAAGACGGGGCGGTGCTGCGCGACCGCGCCCGCCGCGTGTTCGCCGACCCGGACCGCGTGCACGAAATCCGCCACGTCGGAAAATACTTCAACGTGCCCGGCTATCATCTATGCGAGCCGTCGCCGCAGCGCACGCCGGTGCTGTACCAGGCCGGCGCCTCCGGCCGCGGCCGCGACTTCGCCGCGCGCCACGCCGAATGCGTGTTCGTCGCAGCACCCACCAAGACCGTGCTGAAAGCCTACGTGGCCGACATCAGGCGCCGCGCCGCCGCCGCCGGGCGCGACCCGCACAGCCTGCTGATCTACAACCTGCAGACCGTCATCCTCGGCGAGACCGACGCCGCCGCGGAAGCGAAATTCCGGGACTACCAGAGCTACGCCAGCTACGACGGCGCCCTGGTGTTCATGTCCGGCTGGACCGGCATCGATTTCGGCCAGTACGCGCCGACCGACATCGTGCGCAAGGTGGAAACCAACGCCGTTGTCTCGCTGGTGGATGCACTGGCCGAGGGCGACCCCGAAAAGAAATGGACCATCGACGAACTCGCGGCCTGGGGCGGCATCGGCGGCGTCGGGCCGGTCAATGTCGGCTCGGCGGCGACCATCGCCGACATTCTGCAGCAATGGGTGGAGGACACCGATGTCGACGGCTTCAATCTTGCTTATGCGGTGACGCCGGAGACGTTCGAGGACGTGGCCAACCTGCTGGTGCCGGAACTGCAACGCCGCGGCGTCTACCAGACATCGTACGCCGCCGGCACGTTGCGCGAAAAACTGTTCGCCGCGGGCGCGCGGCTGCCGGCCACGCATCCCGGCGCCGGCTACCGCAACCTCGCGGCGCTGCACGACATCGCCGCACAATAGACTGCCCGAGCGCTCCCTCGCGCCTCCGCCGACGGCGAGGCCCTGACGAAAGGTTCCGACAATGTCGCCAGCTTTCGATCTCCGCGCCGCCCCCCGCGTGAATTCGCCCGAGCCGTTCGCGGCATTGCCGCGGCCGGCCGCGGCGGCGCATGTCATCGCCTCCGACGCCGAGGCGATCGCGGTGGCAGAACGGCTTGCCGCGCAGTTCGCGACCGGTGCTGCGCTGCGCGACCGTGAAGCGCTGGTGCCGATCGACGAAGTGGAGGCCTATTCGCAAAGCGGCCTGTGGAACATGCGGGTGCCGAAGCGCTACGGCGGCGCCGAGGTGTCCTATGTGACCGTCACCGAGGTGTTCAAGATCATCTCGGCGGCCGATCCGTCGCTCGGGCAGATCCCCCAGAACCACGTCGCCGTTGTCGAGCACATCGCGCTCGACGGCACGGAGGCGCAGAAGCGCGAACTGTTCGAAGGCGCCTTGCGCGGCGTGCGGTTCGGCAACGCGACGTCCGAAACCGGCGGCAGGCATGTCGGCGATCTGAAGACCAGCTTCGTCGAGGACGGCGACGACGTGATCGTCAACGGCACGAAGTTCTATTCGACCGGCGCGCTGGTGGCGCACGTGGTTCCGGTTGCGGCTGTCGACAAAGACGGCCGTGTCTCCATCGTGTTCGCCGATCGCAATGCGCCGGGGCTGGAGGTGGTGAACGACTGGTCAAGCTTCGGCCAGCGCACCACCGCCTCCGGCACGGTGAAGCTGACCGACGTGCGCGTGCCGAAGCGCCTCGTGGTGCCGGCACATCAGGCATTCGAACGCGCGACCGCAGCCGGGCCGATTTCGCAGATCCTGCAAGCGGCGATCGACGCCGGCATCGCCAAAGGCACCATCGCCGACACCATCGCCTTCGTCCGCACCCAGGCGCGCGCCTGGGTGGACAGCGGGCAGGAGACGGCCGCCGAGGACCACTTCACCATTGCCGCGATCGGCGATCTGGAGATCAAGCTGCACGCGGCGGAGGCGGTGCTGGAACGCGCGGCGGAACTGGTCGACGCGGCACTGGCCGACGCCAACGAGGACACGGTGGCGGAAGCCGCGATCGGGGTCGCGGAAGCGAAAGTGCTGACGACGGAGGTGGCAATCCTCGCGGCGAACAAGCTGTTCGAGCTTGGCGGCACGCGCTCCACGCTCGCGGCACACGGCCTGGATCGGCACTGGCGCAATGCGCGCACCCATACGTTGCACGACCCGGTGCGCTGGAAGTTCTTCCATGTCGGCAACTACCACCTGAACGGCGTCAAGCCGCCGCGGCATCTGTGGCTGTGACGGAAGACCTTTCGACCGCGAACGAGACGTCGCCAACGATCGAGTTTCACGGCGATTGATCGTGTTTATGCAGCCATCGTATTGCCTCGCTTTTGTCAGTGTGATAGCTCAGTCGCACGGATTTTGATCGTCCAATATTGCGGTCCGCATCTCCCGCGGACGCGATGCCAAAGGAGGAAGTCGCATGAACCTCACCCCCTTGTCCTTGCCGCCGCTCGGGCGACGGTCGGCGCTGAAGGCCGGCCTGCTGGCGGCCGGGACCGCGGCACTCGGCTCCGGCCTGCTCCGCCCCGCCGCCGCACTGGCCGCGGACGATGCCTCGGTGCCGTCGCTGGCCGGCAAGCGCATCGGCATCACCGTGATCGGCACCGACCATTTCTGGGACATCAAGGCCTATCAGGCGCAGATCGACGAGGTGAAGCGGCTCGGCGGCGAGCCGATCGCGCTCGACGCGGGCCGCAACGACAAGACGCAGATCGCGCAGATCCAGACCCTGATTGCGCAGAAGCCGGACGCGATCATCGAGCAGCTTGGCACGCTCTCGGTGCTGGACCCGTGGCTGAAGAAGATTCGCGACGCCGGCATCCCGCTGTTCACGGTGGACACGGCGACGCCGCACAGCATCAACAACACCACGTCCGACAATTTCTACATCGGCGAGCAATTGGCGCTGCGTCTCGTCTCCGACCTGCGTGGCAAGGGCAACGTGGTCGTGTTCAACGGCTTCTACGGCGTGCCGGTCTGCGCGATTCGCTACGACCAGCTCAAGGCGGTGCTGAAATACTTCCCCGAGGTGAAGATCCTGGAACCCGAACTGCGCGACGTGATCCCCAACACCGTGCAGGACGCGTACACCCAGATCACCGCGATCCTGAACAAGTATCCCGACAAGGGCTCGGTCGGTGCGATCTGGTCGGCGTGGGACGTGCCGCAGGTCGGTGCCACGCAGGCGCTGGTGGCGGCCGGACGGACCGAGGTGCGCACCTATGGCGTGGATGGCAGCCCGGACGTCGTGGAACTCGTGAAGGACCCGAAATCCCCGGCCGCCGCCGTCGCGGCGCAGCAGCCCTCGCTGATCGGCAAGCTCGCAGTGCAGAACGTCGCCCGCTATCTCGCCGGCGACCATGAGCTGCCGCCGACGACGTTCGTGCCGGCGTTCATCGTCACCAAGGAGAACGCCGCCGAGGCGCAGAAGCAACTCGGCCAGGCACCGGCTTAACGGAGACGCCGTGGCGGTGCCGTCCGGCTCCGCCACGGCCGCCGAGATGTCGATGTCGCAGACGACAGAGCCCATCGCCGCACCGTTCGCGTTGGAGATGCGCGATCTGGTGAAGGATTTCGCCGGCGTCCGTGCCCTCGACCGCGCCAACCTGCACGTGCGGCGTGGCAGCGTGCATGGGCTGATCGGCCAGAATGGCGCCGGCAAGTCCACATTGATCAAGCTGCTGGCTGGCATCCATGCGCCGGATGCCGGCAGCATCACGATCGACGGTGTGGTGCAGTCGCACCTGACGCCGCATCGCGCCGAACAGCTCGGCGTACACTTCATCCACCAGGACCGCCTGCTGGTGCCGACGTTCACGGTGGCGGAGTCGCTGTTCCTGGGCGCCGAGCCGCGCCGCTTCGGATTGCCGCTGCTGCATGGCGCGCGCATGCGGCGCCGTGCCGCAGAAATCCTGCGCGACACGTTCGATGTCGCGCTGCCGCCCGACGCGCTGGTCGGCGAACTCAACGCGGCACAGCAGCAGTTGGTGCAGATCACCCGCGCGCTCTTGAACCGGCCCAAGGTGCTGGTGTTCGACGAGCCGACGGCGGCGCTGGTGCGGCGCGAGGTGGACAGCCTGTTCGCCATCATCGGCCGGCTGCGCGACCAGGGCATCACGATCGTCTATATCTCGCACTATCTGCACGAGATCCAGGAGATCTGCGGCTCGGTCACGGTGCTGCGCAACGGCACCGATGTCGGCACCGTCGATCCGCGTGCAACGCCGATGACGGACCTCGTCTCGATGATGGTCGCGCGCGACATCCACGACATGTTCCCGCGCAGCCGGCGCGTCGCTGGCGCACCAGTGCTGTCCGTCGCCGGCCTCGGCCTCGCGGGTGCGTTCAACGACGTGTCGCTGACGGTACGGCGCGGCGAGATCGTCGGCATGACCGGGCTCGTGGGCTCGGGCGCGAAGGAATTGCTGCGCTGCCTGTTCGGGCTGCAACGCGCGGATGCGGGGCGCGTCGAGATCGACGGCGCGGCACTGCGGCCGCGATCGCCGGCCGCCGCGGTCGCGGGCGGTCTGGCACTGGTGCCGGAAGACCGGCGCGGCCATGGCGTCGCGCTGTCGCTGTCGGTGCGGGAGAACACGACGATTGCGAGCCTCGACCGCGTCGCCCGCGGCCCGCTGATCGACTTCGCCGGCGAACGCGCGGAGGTGGACCGGCTGATCCGCGAACTGGCGATCAAGACGCCCGATCGCGACACGATGGTGCGCAACCTCAGCGGCGGCAACCAGCAGAAGGTCGTGCTGGCGAAATGGCTGTCGCGCCAGTCGAGCCTGTATCTGCTCGATGAGCCGACGGTTGGCGTGGATGTCGGTGCCAAGGTGGAGATCTATCGGCTGATCGACGGGCTTGCGGCCAACGGCGCCGGCGTCCTCGTGCTCTCCAGCGACCTGCTGGAACTGCTCGGCCTGTGCGACCGGATCCTGGTGATGTATCGCGGCCGCATCGTCTGCGACACGCCGGCCGCGGCGACCGACAGTGACGCGCTGCTGCTGCACGCGACCGGTGTCGGAGGCACGGCGCATGCCGCCTGATTCGGTTACGATGCAGGTGGCACCGGCGGCCGACGCAGCCGCACCGCCGCCGCGGCGCGGGGAAACCGCGCGCAAGTTGCTGCGGGCCGGGTCGTTGCTGACCTTCGTCGCGGTCTTCGCGGTGTTCGCGGCGACGGCGCCGGGGTTCCTGAACGCCGGCAATCTCGCCAACATCGTCGGCCAGGTCGCGGTCATCGGCGTGCTGGCGCTGGGCATGACCCTGGTCGTGGTCGGCGGCGGCAACGATGTCGTGCGCGGCGGCATCGACCTGTCCCTGGCCAACAACCTCGGCCTGTGCGCCGCCGTCTATGCGACCGTGCTCGGCGATGGCTGGGGCGATGGCGCGGCGCTGCTCGCGACTGCCGCGACCGGGTTGCTGGTCGGCGCGGTGAACGCGGTGTCGGTCGTGCTGCTTGGCATCCTGCCGCTGCTGGCGACGCTGGCGGTGATGAACGTCTGCGCCGGCCTGGAGCTTGTGCTCACGCACAACACGGTGGTCGCGGCAAGTTCGCCGGTGCTCGACGTGATCGCGGGGGAATATCCGGCGGGCGTGCCGGTATTGGGCTACGTGCTGCTGGGCGCCACCGCGGTGTTGTTCGTGGTGCTGCAACTGACTCCCGCGGGCCTGCGGCTTTATGCCGTCGGCGGGCATCGCGAAGCGGCGCGCGCCGCGGGGCTGCCGGTGGGCACCTATGTCGCCGCCTCGTATCTCGGCAGCGGGCTTTGCGCCGCACTCGCGTCACTGTTGTCGGTCGCACTGCTGAGCGGCAGCACGACCGGTTCGGGGGACATGCTGCTGTCGGTGGTGGTGACGGCGTTGCTCGGCGTGGTGTTCTCGCGCCGCCTTGTCGCGACGATTCCGGGAACGCTGCTCAGCGCGCTGTTCGTCGGCATGCTGATCAACGGCTTCCAGTTGCTCAACGTATCCAGCTACTGGGTGAACGGCGTTCAGGGCGTGCTGATCCTGCTGGTGGTCGCCGCCACGTCGACGCTGCGGCGGGAGGCCCGCTGAGATGCGTACCCCAAGCCGCTACGCCCTGGTCGTAGCGCTGATCGCGGTGTTCGCATTCTTCTCGGTCGCCACGACGACGTTCCTGACGCCTGGCAACCTGCTCGGCATCCTCGTCAACAATTTTGCGCTGCTGGCGATCGTGTCGATGGGCATGACGCTGGCCATCGCCGCCGGCGGCATCGACCTGTCCGTCGGCACGTCCATCGACATCGCGAGCCTGGTGTTCGTGGCCGCGGTGGCGGCGCACCAAAATTTCGCCGTGGCGCTGATCGGCGCCGTCGCGGGCGGCCTTGCTGTCGGAGCGTTCAACGCAGTGCTGATCGCGGCGCTGCGCGTCACGCCGTTCCTGGCGACGCTTGGAACCTTGTTCATCGGCCAGAGCGTGCAGCAACTGTCCACCAGCGGCGGGCAGCCGATCTATCTGATCACCGGGCACGTGCCGGCAGCCTTCTCGTTCATTGGCCACGGTACCGTGCTGGGCGTGCCGTTCACCTTGATCGTCGTCGCGGCGGTGGTGGCGGCGTTCGCTGCGATCATGGGCCGCAGCCTGTTTGGCCGGCGGGTCGTCGCGTTGGGCGCGCAGCCGGGCGTTGCCTGGTATTCGGGCCTGCGCGTGTCTCGCGACACGGCGCTGGTTTATCTGTTCAGCGCGCTGGCGTGCGCCATCGCCGGGATCCTGCTGTCGTGCACGGTGCGCGCCTACGTGCCGCTCAGCGGCAACGCCTATCTGCTCAACGCCATCGGCGCCACCTTCATCGGCACGACGTTCAGCCCGGCCGGCCGGCCAAGCGTGATCGGGACGCTGCTTGGGGTGCTGCTGCTCAACATCGTGGCGAACGGACTGCTGCTGATCGGCTGGAACTTCTATTGGCAGCAAGTCGGCACCGGCGTGCTCATCTTCCTCGTGCTGGTGATCAGCTTCGGCAGCCGCCGCCTGCGATCCGGCGCCGTGCCGCTGAACTCGGCCGCCAGTTGAGCCGATGCCCGCCCTATCCCTCCGTGCCCGTCTCCACCTCCGCCTCGCCCACGCGCCGGTCGCGAAACGCGCGGGCCGGCAGCGGATAGGCGGTCGTGTGTTTCAGGCATTCCATGGCAAAGCGCGACGTGACGTTCTTCAGCGGCACCGCGGCGATCAATCGCTTGTAGAAGGCGTCGAACTCCGCAGTGTCGGCGACCGCGACGCGCAGCATGTAGTCCACCTCGCCTGCCATGCGGTAAGCGTCCATGATCTCCGGCATCCGTTCCATCGCATCGGCGAATCGGGAAAGCCACGCCGGCGAGTGCTCCTGCGCCTCGATCGCGACGAACACGATCAGGCCGATGCCGACCTGCTGCGGCTGCACCAGCGCGACACGGCGGGTGATGACACCGGCCTGCTCCAGCTTCTGAACGCGCTTCCAGACCGGCGTCGGCGACAGCCCGACCTGCTCGGCGAGCAGCGCCATCGGCACCGTCGAGTCCTCCTGCAGCACAGCAAGAATCTTGCGGTCGATCTCGTCCATCATGTGCCAGTAAACCCCGGACCGTTCCTCGGTCGCATGTCGGCGGCCGGCAGCATGGCACCCTTCGGGGAGCCTGGGCCACAGCAATCCCATGCTCTTTCGCGGTCATATTTTGCAAGCAGCGTCGCCTTGCGGGCCACGCCCCGTTTGACGATGTGCACGTAATGGTCTTGCGGTTCCCCGGGCTTTCCCCGGCCGCCCGCAGGCAGACACCGCCTTGTGCGAGGAGTGTTCGATGAGTGACACCGCCGACTACCCGCTGGCCCGGACGCGTGACCTCGAAGCCGAGCTCAACTACATCGCCGCCGGCATCGAGCGGCCCCGGACGTACACTTATGCGCCGCCGGACGATGCCCCGCGCAGCAATGTCGTGAACGACCTGCACCGGGTCGCGATCCGCGATGCGCGCGCCACCACAACGCGGCCGGATCTGGACCGCGAGGGTTTCGCACTGATCCGCCACCGGAGCGCAGTTCAGGACTTCTGGGACGACACGGAGATCCGGGCGCGCTTCTATCCGGAGGTCGAGGCCGCGATCATCGCCGCCACGGGCGCAGACGAAGTCTTCATCTTCGACCATACGTTGCGGCGCCGCGTTGCCGGCGCGGAGGACCGTGGCGGCGACCTGCCCCGCCAGCCCGTGCCGCGTGTCCATGTCGACCACACCGAGCGGTCGGGCCCACAACGCGTGCGCGATCTGTTGCCGAATACCAGGGCGACGGAGTTGCTGCGCGGCCGCGTGCAGATCATCAATCTCTGGCGCCCCATCACCGGCCCGCTACGCGACTGGCCGCTCGCCGTCGCCGATGCGCGCACGGTCGAGCCGACCGATCTCGTGCCGTCCGACCTCGTCTATCAGCATCGCGTCGGAGAAACCTATGCGGTGCGCTACAACCCCGCGCATCGCTGGTTCTATGTGCCCGACATGCGCACGGACGAGGCGCTGCTGCTGAAGTGCTACGACAGCGCAACCGATGGCCGAGCTCGCTTCGCGCCACATACGGCCTTCCGTGATCCCACCGCGGACGACACCGTCAGGCCACGCGAGAGCATCGAGGTCCGCACGCTGGTCTTCCACGCCCACTGACCGAGTCAGGAAAGAGCTTCATGGCCCTCGACGCCGCGACCGGCGGATCGCCGTCCTGGCTGCAGTTCGCAGCACCACCGCCGGCCTCGGCGCAAGCCGAAGCAATCCTGGCCGCCACGCGGGAGAAGCTTGGCTACGTGCGCCATCAACAGACGGTGCTCGCGCACAAGCCCGCGGTGCTGGCGGCGGTCACGGCACTCGGCGACGCGATCGTCCGCGACCTGGACGGCGCGTTGACCGCGCGCGAGCGGGAGCTGATCGCGCTGGTCGTCAGCGTGCACAATCGCTGCGAGGCCTGTGTGTTCGGCCACGCCGCGGCCTTGCGCGGCTATTCGGGCGATGCCGAATGGGTCGCGACGATCGAGGTAAACTATCGCCGTGCCACCCTCACGCCGCGCGAGCGGGCGCTTGCCGACTACGCATTGCAAGTGACCCGCGCGCCGGCCGAGATCGAAGCCACCGACCTCCAGCCGCTGCGCGATGCCGGCATCAGTGAGCAAGGTATTCTGGAGGCGGCATCGGTGGCGGCCTATTTCAACTTCAGCAATCGCCTCAACAGTTCGCTCGGCATCCGCGCCAATGTCGAAGCCTATCGGGCAAACCGATGAGTTTTCGCGTGTCCCGGCGGGGCGCGATCGCCGGGGCGGTTGCCATCGCCACGATCGGCCGTGCCGAAGCCGCAACGCCGGTCTTGCGCCTCGGCGACCAGAAGGGTGGCCTGGAGGCGCTGTTGCGGGCGGCGGCCGAGTTGGAAGCCTTGCCGTATCGGCTGGAGATTGCCCAGTTCCCGGCGGCGGCGCCGCTGCTGGAGGCGCTCAACGCCGGGGCGATCGACATCGCGTGGGCCGGCGACGCGCCGACGACGTTCGCGCTGGCCAACGGCATTCCGGCGCATATCGTCTCGGCACACCGGTCCAATGGTGCCGGCACCGCGCTGCTGGTGCCGCCGGACTCGCCGGTGCGGACTGTCGCAGACCTGAAGGGCCGGCAGATTGGCACCAGCCGCGGGTCGATCGGCCAGGCGCTGGTGATCGCCGCGCTGCGGGCCAACAAACTTCCGCAGGACGCCGTGCGCTTTGCATACCTGCTGCCGGCGGACGCGAAGGCGGCGCTGGAGTCGGGCAGTATTGACGTCTGGGCAAGCTGGGGCGTGTTCGTCGCGCAGGCGGTGCTCGTCGACCACGATCGCGTTGTGGTGGATGGCTCGCACGGCCTGCTCAGCGGCCTCGGCTATCTGAGTGCGCTGGACACGGTGATCGCCGGGCAGCGCCCGCTGGTGCACGACCTCGTCGGCCGCGCCGCGCGCGCCGCGCGCTGGGCGAGCGCCAACGTCGACGCCTATGCGCGCTATTGGTCCGGCCTCGTCGGCGTCTCGTTCGAGGTGGCGCGGCTGTCCTTCACCACCGCGCCGGCTTTGGCGGTGCCGATCGATGCCCGCGTCGTCGCCGATCAGCAGGGCACCGCCGATCTCTACACCGGCGCCGGCCTGATCGCGCACCCCGTCGACGTGCGCGACTTCTTCGATACGTCCTTCAACGATGCCGTCGGCGTCTGACCTCAATCCGGCCCGCCGCTCTCGCAGGAGATCACTCATGAGCCCGTCGTCCGCCATCGAATTCATCGGCATGGTGCAGCCGCGCGAGCAGTCCGAGATCCATCCGGCCAGCGGCCAATCAATTGATCTGGGCTATTTCCGCGCCTCCGTGCAGGCGCACGAAGATGCCGGCTTCGACCGCTTCCTGATCGGTTGGCATTCCAACGGCCCCGACGGGCTGGGGCTCGCATCCTACGCCGCCGCGCACACGCGCCGCGTCGGATTCCTGGTCGCGCACCGCCCCGGCTTCCAGGCCCCCACCAACGCCGCGCGCAGTTTCGCAACGCTGGACCAGTTGAGCGAGGGGCGCGCGGCGATCCACGTAATCTCCGGCGGCGACGACGCCGAGCAGCGGCGCGACGGCGACTATCTCGGCAAGGATGAGCGTTACGCTCGCACCGACGAATATGTGGACATTCTGAAAACGGTCTGGACCGCGAAGGCACCGGTTGACCACGACGGGGTCTACTACGCGTTCAGGGATGCCTCGCCGGAGGTGCGCCCGGTGCAGGTGCCGCGAATCCCGATCTATTTCGGCGGCGCCTCCGAAGCGGCGATCGAAGTCGCCGGCAAGCACGCCGATGTCTACGCGCTGTGGGGCGAGACGCATGCGCAGGTGCACGAGATCGTCGCCCGCGTGCGTGCCGCGACACGCCGGCATCGCGGCGAACTGGCGGCGCGAAACATCCGCTTCAGCCTGTCCTTCCGCCCGATCCTGGCGGCGACCGAAGACGCGGCATGGGCGCGCGCCGAAGCCATCCTGGCCGAGGTCAAGCGGCTGCGCGGGCAGGCTGCGCTCGGCCCGGCGATGGGTGCGCCGGCCAATGTCGGGTCGCAGCGCCTGCTGGCCGCCGCCGCCCAGGGCGACCGGCCGGAGGGGCGGCTCTACACCGCGATCGCCGCCGCCACGGGTGCACGCGGCAATACCACGGCGCTGGTCGGCACGCCGCAGCAGGTGGCGCAGGCGTTCCTCGACTACCATGCGCTTGGCGTCACGACGTTTCTGATCCGCGGTTTCGATCCGCTGGAGGACGCCACCGAGTACGGCCGCGAACTGCTGCCGGCCACGCGGGCGCTGGTCGCCGCGCGGCTGGCGGCGCGCCGCAACGCCGTCGCGGCGGAATAGCGCCCCCGTTCACCCGCCGTCCTTGCCCATCATCGGCGGGATCTGCCGCAGCGCCTGTTTCAGCTTCAACAGCCGCCGGTCGCGTTCGCGGAACAGGTCGGCCGGGCTCGCGTCGCCCCAGTCGAAGAACCCCTTGCCCGCCATCACCCCGGTGCGCCCCTCGGCCAGCAGCGCCTCCAGCGTCGGGCTGCGAACATGCGGCGGCGGGGGAACGTAGCTGCCGTTGGTCAGCACCGTGTTGACCAGCGGCAGGCCGGTGAAATCGGCCTTCGCCAGCACCGCCAGCACAGGCAGGCGCAACGCGAGCCCATGCACCACCGACAGGTCCACCTCCTCGGGCGTCACCATGCCGGCGTCGAGCAGCGAATAGACCTCCGCCGCGATCGCCGCCTGGATGCGGTTGGCGATGTAGCCGGGCACGAACTTGCCGAACACGATCGGCGCCTTGCCCATCGCCGCGAGCATGCCCCTGACCGTCTCGACCACCGCCGGATCGGTCTGCGGGCTGCCGACCACATCGACCAGGTCCACCAGGTACGGCGGTGTGTACCAGTGCGCGATCAGGGTACGCGCTTTCAGCGCCTGCGGGACGAGCGGAAAGATGTCGAGCTGGCTGGTGTTGCTGGCGAGGATCGCCTCGCGGCCCATCAGGGTCTCAAGCTTGGCGAACAGCGTGCGCTTGGCGTCCTCCGTCTCGATGATGGCTTCCACCACCAGATCGGCGCCGGCGACGGCCTCCGCCAGCGTGTCGCACAGGCGCACCGCCTGCCCCATGCCGGTCTGCTGCGCGGGCGTCACCTCCCCGGCCTCGGCCAACGTCTCCAGCGCCGTGTTCATCAGCGCCGGCGCCCGGCGCAGCGTCGCCTCGTTGGTGTCGGTCAGCCGCACCCGGTGGCCACCCAGGGCAAACACCATCGCCAGCGCGTGCCCCATCGTGCCCGCGCCAATCACTGCAACCTCGCTCATGCCGTCTCCTCCAGTGCCGATCGTCCGGCCCATCTCGTGCCCGCCGGCCGCGCCCGTCAATCGGTCAGCCGCGTGTACGCCGTCGCCAGCAGAAAGATGATCACGCCGTAGAGGATCTGCTTGATCGGCTCCGGCGAGTCCAGCAGCGTCAGCAGCCCGTTGAGCACGGTCAGGATCAGCGCGCCGATGATGCTGCCGGCATAGCCGCCGCGCCCGCCGAAAATCGAGGTGCCGCCTATGATCACCGCCGCGACCGAGGGCAGCAGGTAGGTCTCGGCGAGGCTCAGGTCGGCGGAGTTGGTGTTGCCCACCAGCACGATGCCGGCCACCGCCGCCAGCAGGCTGCAGATCGCGTAGTCGACC
>Ga0302314_10003904_pt1 | contig 27408 bp, 28 predicted proteins | sample III_Palsa_N2_3_FD_200533 | JGI IMG/M metagenome (GOLD analysis project Ga0302314, IMG submission 200533) | Peat permafrost microbial communities from Stordalen Mire near Abisko, Sweden - III_Palsa_N2_3 | ecosystem: Environmental > Terrestrial > Soil > Palsa > Peat permafrost | place: Sweden...
TATGAGCGACGCCACGCTGCACGACAACGCCGCCTGGGCCGGCGCTGCGCCGCGGCTCTCGGTGCTGATCCCGTTTTTCCGCGACGACCCCTCGCGGCTGTTGACCACGCTGGATCGATCCGGCGTCTCCGCCGAGATCGTGGCGTTGGACGACGGCACCGGCGACGACGCCCTGGCCCGTCAGGTGATCTCGACCGTCGAGACGCTCGCCCTGCCCGCCCGTTTCGTGCGGCTGGCGGCCAATGAGGGACGCGCGGTGGGACGCAACCGGCTGGCCGCCCAGGCGCGCGGCCGCCACCTGCTGTTTCTCGACGCCGACATGCTGCCGGACGCTGAAGATTTTCTCGCTCGCTGGCTGGCGCTGATCGACGCCGAGGACCCCGCCGTGGCGTTCGGCGGCTTCTCGCTCGACCAGACGCCCCGCACCCGCGCCCACGCCGTCCACCGGGCGCTATCGCTCCGCAGCGACTGCCTGCCCGTCACCGAGCGGCGCAAGGCGCCGGAGAAGTACGTCTTCACCTCCAACTTGCTGATCCGCCGCGACGTGTTCGAGGCCGAGCCGTTCGACGCCAGCTTCGTCGGCTGGGGCTGGGAAGACGTCGAGTGGGGCATGCGGGTCTCGCGCCGGCATCCGATCGCCCACATCGACAATCCGGCCACCCACCTCGGCCTCGCGTCGGCGGCGGCGATGGCGGCGAAGTTCGAGCAGTCGGCGGACAATTTCGCCCGGGTCGTGGCCGCGCATGGCGACATCGTCAGCGGCTATCCGAGCTATCGGGCGGCACGCGCGCTGAAACGGGCGCCGCTGCGCCGGATCTGGCGTCCGTGGCTGAAGGCGGCGGCGCTTTTCGACGCCGGTCCGGTCGGGGCGCGGGCGTTTGCGCTGCGGCTCTACCGCGCGGCGCTCTATGCGGAGGCAGTCTGATGGTTGAAGCCTACCATGCCGACACCTCGTGGCGCGGCAAGATACGCCGCCGCACGGTGCGTCTGGCGACTCGACGTCCGGCGCGCGCGCCGACGGGCCCGATGATCTCGTTCTGCTTCGACGACGCGCCCGCCTCGGCGGCCGAAGCCGGCGCCGAGATCCTCGAACGACGCGGGCTGAAGGGTTCTTACTTCATCGCCGCGGCGATGGCCGGGACCGACGCCGCCTCCGGGCGCATGGCGGACGCCACGGCGGTCATACGGCTGGCCGAGGCCGGCCACGAGGTCGGCTGCCACACCTATTCGCATCTCGACTGCGGCCAGGCGACCGCCGCGGATGCGGTCGAGGACGTGGCGCGGAACGCCGAGACCTTGGCGATGTGGGGCCTACCGCGCCCGACCACCTTCGCCTACCCGTTCGGCGAAGTGGCGCCCGCCACCAAGCGCGCGCTTGCGGGTCGATTCGCTCTGATGCGGGCGCTGCACCCCGGCCTCATCACCGCCGGCGCCGACCTCAACCAGGCCCCCGCGGTGGGCGTCGAAGGCGAGGACGGCGAGACGCATGCCCGGCGTTGGCTGAACCGCGCCGCGGGTCGCAAGGCGTGGCTGATCCTCTACACCCACGACGTGGCCGACGCTCCGACCCCCTGGGGCTGCACGCCGGCGGCGCTGGAGCGCCTGGCGGACACGGCGCTGGCCGCCGGCTTTGAGGTCGTGACGGTGGCGGAGGGCGCGCGGCGCCTGAACCCCTGACTGTCAGAATCGAGACAATGGTGGGGGCGGCCCAGCGCGGAACAGCCGGATGTGGGCGGAAACAGCACAGTTTGGCCGCCGCTATAGGCGGCTCGGCTGGCACGGCCCCTGCAGCCGGATGACTTGTTAGTCGGTAACCACGAGAGCCCACGCATGCCCCCGTCCGGCGAGTTTCAAACCACCGCGACCGTGCTCGACCGCTGGCCGCGTCCGCGCCTCGGAACAGGACGATGGACGGAACGGGCGATCATCGTCGCGGCGCTGGCCGTCTACGCGGGCCTGCTCGCCCTGGCCTGGCAGGCGGCGTTCAAGCTGCTGCCCGATTCCCTGACGCTCCATATCGCCGGGCATGCGTTGCGCGTCGCCAACATCCATGACCGGATCGCCGGCAACGCCCTGGTGATGCTCTTGCTGCTGCCGGCGGCGTTTTGGCTGGAGTGTCTGTTCGTGGGCTGGCGCGGCAGTTCGCTGCGGCAGTTGTTCGTGCGCCCGACGGCGTCGATCCGCACCGACATGGCCTTCCTCCTGCTCTCCCAGGCGCACTTCATCGACCTCGTCGGCAAGCTGATGATGCTGGGCGCTTCGATGATCTCGAGCGTCCTGCTGCGCGATTGGCTGCGCGCCACCTTCGGCTTCGAGATCAACGCCACGGGCCTGCCGCTGCCGCTGCAGATCGCGCTCTACTTCTTCATCTATAGCTTCTTCGACTACTGGACCCATCGGATCGACCACACGCGGTACTTCTGGCCCCTGCATCGCTACCATCACGCCGCGCAGGATTTCTGCGTGATCAACGCCAATCGCGAGCATCCGGCGGCGTTCGCCTCGCTCTTCCTGATCAACCTGCCGATGGCGACGCTGGGCGCCACGCCGGACGTGATGATCTATGTGAATGTCACGGTGGCGGCGCTGGGCTTCATCATCCACTCGCGCATCGACTCGAATTTCGGCTGGTTCGGCCGCTACGTCCTGCAGTCGCCGACGCATCACCGGCTGCACCACAAGCTCGATATGTCCCACCCCACGGGCCACTTCGGCATGGCGCCGATCTGGGACCACCTGTTCGGCACCTGGTACGGTGAGGCCGACCAGTCGCTGGTGATCGGCGTCGACACACCCTATCGCCACGGTTTCTGGATCGGCGCGGACTTGATCAGGGACTACCGGGACTTCTGGACGGGATTCTTTCGGCGCCGCGCGGGCTGATAGCTTCGGCGGGAGTCGTTGTCCGCGCCGGCTGGGCGTCGGGGAGCGCCAGCTTCACCGCAAGGGCCACGAAGATCGCCCAGCGCATGTCGTTATATTGGACCGCGATGCTCTCCGAGAACGTCATCAACGCATAGACGACGAAGAACGGCAGCGCGAGATACGCCCCCTTCTCGCGGTAGAGGGCGACGATATTGGCCACCATCGTCTGCAGGAAGAAGGCGGACCAGGCGATCAGACCGGGCAGGCCCAGCGCCAGCCACTGCTCCAGCCAGGAATTGTGCGCGTGGTGGGGACGAAAGCCCGAGTCGTGGACGATCCAGGCCAGCGGCCCCCAAGGGCTGGTATCGTCCCACGTCGCCGCGTAGCCGAAGCCCTGCCAGGGTCGCTCGTTGATCTGGCGAATCACCGCGGCCCAGATCTTGGTGCGCCCGGTCAGCGTCGCATCCTTGCCCAGCAGGCCGAAGACGACGTCCGATGCGAAAAACGCGAAGCCCGCCACGAGCCCAAGCGCGACTACCGCCGCCCATGTGGCCGCGACGCCCGAGGTCGGACCCCGACGCACGGCCCAGACCATCGCCAGAGCGCCGACGCCGAGACCCACGGATACCAGCGAGGTCTTCGACGTACTCATCAGCACCAACAGCACGCAGAGCACCGCCGCGCTCCACCACAGGGACGCGCGCCGCTTGTTGAGCAGGGCGGCGGCGGCGCAGAGGGCCGCGCCCAAGGCCATGTTGCCGCCAAGCGCGTTCTTCTCGTCCCAGACCCCGCGCCAGGCGCCCGGAAAGATGTCGCTCATGCGCCCGATCGACGGCACGAAGAGCCCAACGAAAAGCGAGATCACCGCCAGAACCGCGAAGCATCCGGCGATCACCTCGGCGAGCCGCGCCCAGGAATAGCGCGCGGCGATGACCACGCCGCCGAGGGTGGTGAAATAGAGGGCGAACAGCCGCCGCAGCGTCTGGTCGGGCGATGACGACCAGATGAGCGAGACGCCGGCTATGCCGAGCAGCGCCAACAGGAAAGGTTGACGGACGAGCCCGCGGACCAGGCTCCAGGGCGTCAGCGCCATCAGGAAGATGCCAACGGCGTAGGCCGGCAGATAAAGCGTCCGGATCAGCGCCGAGTCGGCCACGTCTTCCTTGCCGCCCATCAGCGGCTCGACCCAGCCCTGGCTGTAGGTCAGCAACAGGAACACCGCGCCGATGAAGGCCGCCGTGTCGATCAGTTTGCGCCGATCATGGCGGGCGCGGCTCGGAATCGCGCGCCGGGACCGAGGAAACGGCGTGACGACGGCTGTCACGGGATGGCGCCGCGCAGGAACCCAGGCGCGTCGACCTGCACCCGGTTGACGAACAGGCCCGCGCAACGAGCCCCCGCCGCCTCCAGGTCATCGCGAAGCTCGGCTGGAGCGGCCGCGTCGCGCTCGTCCGCCGCGACCACCAGCACGACCTCGTCCATCAGCGGCGCGACGGTGAGGCCGGCCTGCGAGCGGTCGATCGCCGGCGCATCGACCACCACGAGATCGGCGTGGCGTCGCAGCGCCTGCCAATAGTCGGCGGCCGGCGTGACGTGTACGCCTTGGCGACCGCGCATGGCGTCGCGGCGAAAGCGCGTCACCCAGAGCGTGCCCTCGCCCACGGCATGGGCGTTGATGTAGCGCGAGTCCGGCCAGGAGCGGCCATCGGGGCGCTTCAGCGGCGGCTGCACGGTGAAGAACATCGATCCGTCGGGCGTCGCCGACGCGGGCGGTCCCAGCTTGCCGAAGCGCTCGGGGTCGCGCACGAAAGCTTCGGCGTGGCTCTGGCCCATCAGGTCCAGGTCGATCAGCCAGACGCGGCGCTTCTGCGTCCGGGCAACATGAAAGGCGAGCTCGCGCGCTACGGTGGAGACACCCTCCCCGCCCCTGGCGGCGATGAACTCGACCAGACGGCCGCGCTCACGCGGCGGCGCGGCCGACGAGGCGCCGAGCGCCGCCCAGAGATCCGCCATCTCGGCGCTCAGATCCACCATCGAACCGAATCGTCGCCTTTGCGCTGCTCCGCGAGGCTAATCCAAACCGGGCGAGCGCGCACAACTGGCCTCACGCGGTGTGCTTGAACGCCGCGGCGCCGAGCACCGGCAGATCGAGTGTGCGGGCGGCTGAGGCGGGCGTCGGCAGGCCCGGCCGCATAAAAACCCGAAGCAGCCCGATGCAGAGGGCTGAAAAGAGCGCGAACGCGAGCGCCAGCACCAAGACCGGCATCTTCAGGCTCTTGCCCGTCGTGGGCGGAACGGCGCGCTCGATGATGCGGATATTGTCGTTGGTGGCCGCGGCGACGTCTTGCGCCGCCTCGCTCTCTTCGGCCTTGGCCGTGAGGTCCTTGACGTTCGCCTGCAGGACGTCGCGATCGAGGCTCAGGTTCTGAAACTGCGGCTCCAACTTGGCCAGGCGCATGCGCCGATCGGTGAGCTTGTTCATCTCGTCGGCAAGCGCCGCGCCGGTCTGGCGCAGGCCGGCGAGCTGGGCCGAGAGCTCTAGCTTCTCGGTCTGGAAGGCCTGGTAGACCGGGTTGAGCCCGGTCCGTTCCTGTCCCTTGGAGAAGGTGCGGCCTGTCGCGATCCCGGCTTGCAGACGCTCGATCTGCGCGTCCATGTCCTTCACCGGCTGGGCCTCGGGCTTGTAGCGCGACAGCAGCGCCTCGCGCTGCACCTTCAGGTCGGCGAGCTTCGCCGCGGCGGTCGGGTCGGTGTCATGATAGAGGCTCGTTTCCGTCGGCAGGCCGGCGAGTTCAGAGTCGATCATGGCGAGGTGCGCGCTCTTCTCGCTCACCGCGGTGTCATTGGCGTATTGCTGCTGCTCGAGGGTTGCGGCGAGCTGAGACAGCGCGGTCTTGTCGGCCTCGAAGTCACCGATTTGGTTGCTGGAGAGGAAGTTCTGGTACGCGCCGTCTTCCTGCGCGAGCCGCTGTTCGAACGCGTGGCGCTGATCGTCAAAGGCGCTGGCCGCCGGAGACTGCAGGATCGAGCGCCGATAGGCGAGGTACTCTTCTAGCAAGGTGTTGAGCACCAGCGCCGCGAGCTTTGGATCGCTGTTCTGATAGGTGAGTCGGGCGACCGACAGGCCGGGCGCGGTGTCAATCTTCAGATTGCGGCCGATGCCGTCGGCCAGCTTGGCGATTATCACCTCGCGCTTATCGGGTGCGGCGGCGGCGTAGGCCGACGCGTGGCTCGGATCGAGCCGTGCAACGCCGATTCGCCGCACGACTCGCATTTCGAGCGCTTCGCTGGCCATGATCTCGGTCTCGGCCGCGACCATTTCGTCGCTGGTCGGAGTCGCGCCCCGGGCGGCGTCGCCGGACGGCGGCGCATAGACATATTCCTGGCCGAGTTTCACCAGCACGCTGGCGTGCGCCGGGTACATCGTTTGCAGCGTGAGGGCCAAGGCGGCGCCGATCACGCCGAGGCCCAGGAAGACGGCAAGCATCAGCCACCGCTCGCGCCACAGCAGGGCGGGAACCTCCGAGATCGGATACCGCGCGCGCGGCATCCAATCTTCCGCTTCGGACGGCTCGGGGCGCCGCCACGCGGGTCTTGCCGGATATACGCCTTGCGATGTCATGCTCTGTGCGCCGATGGATCGAACCTGATCCGCAAGGCCAGGGTCGCCGGGTGCGATTAAGCTTTCCTTACCCATTCTCCTTAACTTTCGGGGCATGCCAAACGCTCGCCTCGCTTGCGCCGCCATCACCCTGGCCCTCGCGGCCGCGGGGCCCCTCGCCGCCCACGCGGCGCGGCCCTTCACCAACATCCCCTACGCCACCTGGCAGGACGACGATCCGCTCTACCGCCTCTACCCGGGCGACGAGATAGACGTCGCGTTTCCCTCGGCGCCCGAGCTGAGCAAGACGTTGGTGGTGCAGCCCGACGGGCGAATCAACCTGCCGCTGGTGTCGCCGCAGATGGCCGCCGGCCGCAGCGCGCCGGAGTTGGAGCAACAGCTTTCGGCGGCCTACGCGAATCAGCTGCTTCGACCGGATGTGACGGTCACGGTTCGCGCCCAGCCGCTGAAGGTGTTTGTCGGCGGCGAGGTGGGCAAGCCGGGCGTCTACGATATGCCAGGCGACATCGACGCGCTGCGCGCCGTCATCGAAGCGGGCGGTTTCACGGACAATGGCAAGAAGCGGAAGGTCACCATCATCCGTCGAAGCCGCGACGGGCGCCCGATGATGCGGACCGTGAACCTCAGCGACGCGCTAGCGGGGCGGCCCGGTGCGGAACTCGTGCCGCTGCGGCGATTCGATATTGTCTATGTCTCGAAGACCGAATTTGCCGAGATTACGACCGTCCTGACGCAGGTGCGAAACGCATTGCCGGTAGACTTCAGCTACGCATTCACCCCCCTCTACTGAGGGGCGGCGAATTCGGCGACCTGACCTAAGCTGCGTGGATGTGAGAGCGAGCTTGGCGCTCTAGCCTTCCGCGAGCCACTGACGCGCCTGGCGCTGAGCCTCGGCGACGTCGGCCGGGTCCATCTCCCGGCTAAGCTCCTTGCGGTAGATCTTGGCTTCCTGCGATCCGCGCATGGCCGCCAGGTTGAACAGCATGTGCGCCGAGACGTAATCGAGCGGCGCGCCGCCCTGGCCGGTCGAATAGAGCAGTCCCAGTCGAAACAGCTCGTCCCCCGACGACTGTGGCCCCGGCAGCGGCAGGACGCCTTCCGGCGCCATTTCCCCAACCCCCAACATGTCTTGATCCTTCCCAGCGGCTGGATCGCCCCCCTTTCTGGGAGGCGCGCACCAGCCCTGGTTCGAATGAAAGTCGAGCTTCACTGAAGATAAGGTTAAGCGCGGATTCATCGCGCCGTCAGATTAGGCCCCCGCACCCCCTCGCGGCCCCGCTCAGCGCCGCGCCAACTGCCGGCCGGGTGTCGGGATCGATAATGGCGGGCATGCTGTTATTAGGTCTTATGGCGAGGAACTCGGGTTTGAATTGGTCGTCGCGGCCGATGTTGACCGGCTTGATCTCGTCCGGCGGCCCCACCTACTCGCGGGCCGCGCAAGCCGGACGTCATTCAGCCGACGTTCAGCCCCTATCTGCGCAATCTGTGGCGGTGAACGATGCGAAGACCCGCCGCCGGTCGCCCCTGGGGCGGCTGGCCCTGTTGCTTGCCTCGGTGCTGGCGATCGGCGCCGCCGGCTTGCCGGCGTTCGCGCAGTCGTACCACCACGGCGCCGCGCGTGGCGGAACGCCGCGTATGATGGCGCCGCGGATGGCCGGTCCGCGCGCGCCCTGGGGTGTCCGCGCCCCGACCTTCCCCCCGAACCGATACGGAGCGCCGCCGAATCGTTATGGCGCGCCGCCGGGTGCTGGCGCCTGGGGGCCGCCGCGCCCCGGCGCCTACGGCCCCGCCGGCCGCTGGTACGGACCGCCCCCCGTCTACGCTCGACCGGCGCCAGCGCCCGCGCCGCCCCCGGCCCGCGCCTGGCGGCGCGGCGGCTATCTGCCGCCCGAGTATCAGGGCTACGTGGTCCAGGACTACGGTCGCTACCATCTGCGTCGGCCGCCTTACGGCTATAGCTGGGTGCAGGTCGGCAACGAACTGCTGCTGATCTCGGCCAGCACCGGCCTAATCTTCGACGTGGTTCCCGCCAGCTGAGCTAGCGTCGGAACCGGATGTCCCAGCCGCGGGCGATCCAGCCGGCCTCGACGACATCTATGTCATGCACGCCGGCCGGATTGGCCTTCGACGGCGAATTCGCAAGGTAGGGCGCGCGCTCGTTTCGCCAGATTTTCAGCAGCCGGCCAAGTTCCGCCAAGGGCTCGGTGTGGTCGTCGACGCGAATCGACAGGTCAGGAAAATCCTCGGTGGTGACCATCACCATGGCGGCCGACTGCCGGCCGCGTCGGTCGCCGCCGGCCGCCTCCCCGGCCTCCATCGCCGCCATCATCCGCTCCGGCAGAGGCGCGGCGGGGTCTGCCTTGAAGCCGGCCAGCGTCGCGGCGGCGACCTGATCGTTGGCGAGCATGTTGCCGGCGACGCTGACGAACGGCTCGCCGACGCTGCCGCACCACTCGACGCAGTGTCGGCCGGTCCAGGCGGCGAAGCGGCCCTCGCGGTCGACCGCGTGAAGCTGGCGCACCTCGCGGCCTTCGTCGCCGGCCAGCGCCGCGTCGACGGCGAGCTGGGCGGAGAGGCCGCGCGCCAGGCTCTCCAGCGTCGCCGGGCCGAGGTAGCGGTTGGTCAGCGACTGGGTGCCCACCGCACCCACGCCAGCCCGCACGAACGGCACGAACGAGCCGGCGGCGAAGGCCCGCGTCGCCACCGTCGCTCCGAAGGCGCCGGCCTTTGCATCGTAGGCGACGATGGACCAGGTCATCGCGTCCTCCTTGCCTGCCCACTGGGCTTGTCGCGGCCCTCGCCCGCTTGATAGGGACCGGCCGGGAGCCTGTCATGACCCTTCTCGTCACCGGCAGCGCCGGCCACCTCGGCGAAGCGCTGATGCGGGCGCTGCGCGCCGCCGGCGAGGACGCGCGCGGCGTCGATCGGCTGGCGTCGTCCTTCACCACCCATATCGGCTCCATCACCGACGCGGCGTTCGTGGCGGACGCGATGCGAGGGGTTCGGGCCGTCATTCACGCCGCGACCCTGCACAAGCCCCATGTCGCCACCCATTCCCGCCAGGCGTTCGTCGACACCAATGTGACCGGGACCCTTGGATTGCTCGAAGCGGCGGTCGCGGCCGGCGTCAGGGCCTTCGTCTATACCAGCACCACCAGCGCCTTCGGCTCCGCGCTGACACCCGGACCCGACGCGCCAGCCGCCTGGATCACCGAGGCCGTCACGCCGATCCCGCGCAACATCTACGGCGTCACCAAGGTGGCGGCCGAGAGCCTCTGTGAACTGTTCCATCGCGATCAGGGCTTGCCAGTGATCGTGCTGCGAACCTCGCGCTTCTTCCCAGAGGTCGACGACAACGCCGAGGTCGCCGCCGCCTACGATCTCGCCAACGTCCAGGCCAACGAGCTGCTGTATCGGCGCGTCGACATCGAGGACGTGGTCAGTGCACACCGTCTGGCGCTGGATCGCGCGCCTGACATCGGCTTCGGCCGCTACATCGTCTCGGCGACGACGCCGTTCGGCTGGGAGGAGTTGGCCGAGCTGCGCGAAGACGCGCCAGCCGTGGTGCGCCGGGTCTTCCCCGACTTCGAGGCGATCTACGCCGCGCGCGGCTGGCGGATGTTCCCGAGCCTGGATCGCGTCTACGTCAACGCCGCCGCGATGCGAGACTTGGGCTGGCAGCCGAAGCGCGACTTCCGTGCGGCGCTGGACGCGCTGGCCAAAGGCGAGGATTTCCGCAGCGACCTGGCGCGAGCGGTCGGTAGCAAGGGGTACGGCGTCGACTCCCTTCCCCCTTGAGGGGAAGGGTCGGGGATAGGGGGTTCTCTCCGCAACAGCGGAGCAGCGGAAAGAGCCCTCCACCCGGCCCTCCGGGCCACCCGCCCCTCCAGGGGGCGGGTTCGCTTAGATTCCCAGCTTGCGCTTCAGGATCTCGTTCACCGAGGCCGGATTGGCCTTGCCGGCGGTCTGGCGCATCACCTGGCCGACGAACCAGCCGATGGCCTGGGGTTTGGTCTTCACCGACTCGGCCTGGCCGGGATTGGCGGCGATCAGGCCGTCGATCATCGCTTCCAGCTCACCTGTATCGCTGACTTGGCGCAGGCCACGCGCCTCGACGATGGCTGAGGCTGTCCCCTCGCCGGCCCACATGTGCTCGAACACCTCGCGGGCGATCTTGGACGAAATCACGTCGGTCTCGATCAGCTCGACCAGGCCGGCGATCTCGGCCGGCGCCAGCGGGCTCTCGTTGATCTCCAGCCCATCCTTGGCCAGGTGGCCGAGCAGTTCGTTGGCGACCCAGTTGGCGGTCAGCTTGGCGTCGCGGCCCTTGACGGCGGCTTCGAAGAAGTCGGCCCTCGCACCCTCGATGATCAGCACGCCGGCGTCATAGGCCGAGAGCCCGTACTGGCTCATCAATCGGCGGCGCTTGTCGTCCGGCAGCTCCGGCAGCGAGTCCTGGATCCGCTTGATCCAGGCGGGATCGAGCACCAGCGGCAGCAGGTCGGGATCGGGGAAGTAGCGATAGTCGTGCGCATCCTCCTTCGAGCGCATCGACCGGGTCTCGTTCTTCACCGGGTCGAACAGCCGCGTCTCCTGGTCGATGCGGCCGCCGTCTTCGAGGATCTCGATCTGCCGGCGCGCCTCGTATTCGATCGCGGCCTGGATGAACCGATAGGAATTGACGTTCTTGATCTCGCAGCGCGTGCCCAGCGGCCCATCCGGCTTGCGCACCGACACGTTCACGTCGGCGCGTAGGTTGCCCTTCTCCATGTCGCCGTCGCAGGTGCCGAGGTAGCGCAGGATGGTGCGGATCTTCTTCACATAGGCGGCCGCCTCGTCGGACGAGCGCATGTCCGGATAGGAGACGATCTCCATCAGCGCCGTGCCGGCTCGGTTCAGGTCGACGAAGGTGGCGTGCGGGTCCTGGTCGTGGATCGACTTGCCAGCGTCCTGCTCCAGGTGCAGCCGCTCGACCCGGACGACGAAGCTGGTGCCGTCGTCGCGCTCGACCTCGACCTCGCCTTCGCCGACGATCGGATCCTTGAACTGGCTGATCTGATAGCCCTGCGGCAAGTCGGGGTAGAAGTAGTTCTTCCGGTCGAAGCGCGACCAGGTGTTGATCTTCGCCTTCAGGCCGAGGCCCGAGCGCACCGCCTGCTCGACGCAGACCCGGTTGATCACCGGCAGCATGCCGGGCATGGCGGCGTCGACGAAGCTGACCTGCTGGTTCGGTCCCGCGCCGAATCCTACCGCCGCGCCGGAAAAGAGTTTCGAGTTCGAGGCCACCTGGGCGTGGACCTCGAGGCCGATGACCAGCTCCCAGGCGCCTGTGCGCCCTTCGATCAGTTTGGATTGCGCCGTGCTCATGGCGCTTGATGTAGTCGATCTTGGCGCGTTTCGCACCGGGCGATCTCCGGCGCGCCCGGCGCCCCCGGAGGCGCCGCCGCCACCTTCAGCTTAATACCCCTCGTGGGGTAGGCGCGACCAAAGGGCGCATCCGCCGGATAACAAGGCCGACACCGCCGCGTTTCAGCGACTCGTTAAGAACTTCAACCGATGGGTTATGTCCACGTCGGATAGTAACCGAGGTCGAATTGATCGACGCGTCCCGCTCCATCGCCGCACTGGCGCCAACGACGATCTCGTTGGCCGCTTGCCTCATCGCGTGCCTCAGGATCTTCGCCGAGGCCGCCGCCACGCCGCGGATGCCGCACCAGGCCTGGTCGCGCACCGCGAGCCTCGGCGCGGCGCTCGGGCTGGTGGTCTGGCTGCAGCCTTTCGTGGCCCTGAGCTTCCCCACCCATCGGTCGCTTTCGGCGCCCGGCGTGCTGGCGGCGCTGGCGCTTTCGATCGCCGCGGCGACCTGGACCTTCGCCGCCTTCGCCCGCTGCCAAGGCGTGCTCTGCGTGGTCGGGCCGGGCGCCGTGCTCGGCCTCGGCGTCGCGGCCAGCCACGGCCTGCTGCTGATGTCGATGAGCGGCGCCGGCGACTTCACCTTCGACGACGCGCCGTTCTCGCTCGGCGTGGCGCTGGCCAGCGGCTCCACGGCGGCGGCGTTCGCGGCGCTCAAGGTCTGGCGGCGGCCCCTCGTCGCCGCGGCCGCGATCGCCTCGGGACTCGCCGGCTCACAGATGCTGGCGCGGGTGTCCATCGGCCTGCCGCCGATCCACGTCCACGACCTCGCCACAGTTCCGCTCGCGCGGCTTGCGCCCCTCGTCATCGCAACGGTCGCAGCCGCCGTGCTGGCGCTGCGGATGGTCACGCCGGCTAGGTCCGCCACCACGGATCTGGCCGGGCGCGGAAGTCCGCGGCCTTCTCCAGCGCCGCACCGAGCTGGAACAAAGTCCCCTCATCCAACGCCCGTCCGATAAGTTGCAGCCCTAGCGGCAGGCCTTGGGCGTCCAGCCCCGCCGGCACGCTGAGCCCAGGCAGGCCCGCGAGGTTCACCGTCACGGTGAAGACGTCGTTCAGGTACATGGCCACCGGATCGGCCGCGTTGTCGCCCAGCCCGAAGGCGGCCGACGGCGCGGTGGGCGTCAGCAGGGCGTCGACCTTCTCGAACGCCTGCACGAAGTCGTCGGCGATGCGCCGCCGCACCTTCAGCGCCTTCAGATAGTAGGCGTCGTAATAGCCGGCCGAGAGCACATAGGTGCCGATCAGCACGCGCCGGCGCACCTCCTCGCCGAAGCCGGCGGCGCGTGTCGCCTCATAGGTGTCGGTGAGCGTGGGCCCATCGACCCGCAGGCCAAAGCGCATGCCGTCATAGCGGGCGAGGTTGGACGAGGCCTCGGCCGGCGCCACGATGTAATAGGCCGGCAGGGCATATTTGGTGTGCGGCAGCGAGACCTCGACGATCTCGCAGCCGGCGTCCTTCAGCCAGGCCACGCCGTCAGCCCAGAGCGTCTCGATCTCGGCCGGCATCCCCTCCGCGCGATATTCCTTCGGCACGCCGATCCGAAGCCCCTTCACCGACTTGCCGACGAAGCTGGCGAAGTCCGGCGCCTCGACCGGAAGGCTGGTCGAATCCTTCGAGTCGTGGCCGCTCATCGAGCGCAGCAGGATGGCGGCGTCCTCGACCGTCTTGGCCAGCGGCCCGGCCTGGTCCAGCGACGAGGCGAAGGCGACCACGCCCCAGCGCGAGCAGCGGCCATAGGTGGGCTTGATCCCGACCGTGCCGGTGAACGAGGCCGGTTGGCGGATCGAGCCGCCGGTGTCGGTGGCCGTCGCCCCCAGCGCCAGGTTCGCGGCCACGGCCGCCGCCGAGCCGCCCGACGAACCGCCCGGCGTCAGCGGCCGGTTCGAGCCGCGCGAGCGCCACGGGTTCACCACCGGGCCGAAGGCGCTGCTCTCGTTGGACGAGCCCATGGCGAATTCGTCCATGTTGAGCTTGCCCAGCATTACCGCCCCGTCGCGCCAGAGGTTGGCGGTGACGGTCGATTCATAGGGCGGGATGAAGCTCTCCAGGATGCGCGAGCCGGCGGTGGAGCGCACGCCCTCGGTGCAGAAGAGGTCCTTGATTCCCAGCGCCGCGCCTTCCAGCGGGCCGCCGTCGCCAGACTTCAGCCGGCCGTCCGACGCCTCGGCCATGGCCAGCGCCCGCTCCGGCGTCTCCAGCACATAGGCGTTGAGCGCCCGGGCCGCGGCGATGGCGTCCAGGTGCGCCTGGGCGATCTCGACGGCCGAGAACCGCCGTGCCTTCAGGCCCGCCAGCGCGTCCTTCAGGGTCAGGCCGGTCAGATCGCTCATTCGACCACCTTCGGCACCACGAAGAAGCCGCGCTCGGCGCGCGGCGCATTGGCCAGCACCACCGCCGCATCGCCGCCGTCGGTGACCACGTCCTCGCGCATCGGCAGCGTCACCGCCTCGGTGGAGGCCATCGGCGCCACGCCCTCGGTGTCGACCTCGTCGAGCTGCTCGATCCAGGCCATGATGGCGGACAGCTCGGCCGCCAGCGGCGCCAGCCGGTCGTCCTCGACGCGGATCCGCGCCAACCGCGCCACCTTCTTCACCGTCGCCGCGTCGATGGCCATCGGGCCGCTCCTCGGGATCGTACCAAGCCGGCGGGGTTAGCCGGCGCTTGGCGGACTTGGCAAGCTTTCTTAAAGAGGGCGATGGCCGTGCTCGAACTTCCCCTGTTGCCGGGCGCGTTGCCGCGCGGCGCGCCGATCGTCGGTCTCGACCTCGGCGAGAAGACCATCGGCGTCGCCGTCTCCGACACCAGCCTGATGATCGCCAGCCCCCTCGCCCTGATCCGCCGCGCCAAGTTCACCCTCGACGCCGCGGCCCTGTTCAAGCTGATGGAGAGCCGCGGCGCGGCCGGCGCGGTCATCGGCCTTCCCCGCAACATGGACGGCAGCGAGGGCCCGCGCAGCCAGTCCGTCCGCGCCTTCGCCCGCAACCTCTTACGCCTGAGGGACATGCCCATCGCCTTCTGGGACGAGCGGCTCTCCACCGAGGCGGTGAACCGGATGCTGATCGACGAAGCCGACACCACCCGCGCCCGCCGCGCCGAACTGGTCGACAAGGCCGCCGCCGCCTGGATCCTGCAAGGCGCACTGGACCGCATGGACCACCGCTAACCCCCTATCCCAGGCATGGCTGCGCCCCACCGCCGTGCTATGCCCCCCAGACCATGGCGCGCGTCCTAGTTCCTGTGCTCATCGCCGGCGGCCTCGCCGCGCTCGCCGCGAGAGCCGACACGACCCACGAGGTTCGGGGCCTGACGATCACTCCTGGGCCCGGCCCTACGGTGCAGTCGACCTACCCCGCTCCCGACGCCACGGTTCCCAGCGGCGTGATGATCCTGAAGATCGTCTTCGACCAGCCCATGACGCCGGACGCCTGGGCCTATGGCCACTCAGCCGACGGCGACTTCCCCGACTGCCTGGCGAACCCCCGGCTGCTCAGCGACCAGCGCACCTTCGTGCTGCTGTGCAGCGTCGAGGCGCACCGCACCTACGCCATCGACATCAACCCCGCGCGGCGCTTCGCCAGCACCTACGGGCGCTCGGCCAAGCCCTACACCCTGAAGTTCTCGACCAACGAAGTCATCACCCGCGCCATGCACGACGCCCTGCTACAGGCCGGCCTCGACGACACCGACGATCCGATCATGACCTGGCGCGACCCCGGCCAGGGCGTCTCGCAGACGGAGCCGCCGCAGTAGCTCGCCGCGGCGGCTGTTTCCGAGCACCCCCAACGATCACAGCTCATCGAACGGCGGGGGAAGCCGGCCCGCCTTGAACAGGATGAGCGGGTTCTCGTCGTAGTCGCCCAACTCCGCATCGGCGGAGGCGGTGAAGGCGACCACCCCGAGCCTGACCGTGGACAGGCGCTCGGCTCTTCGACAGGCCTCTTCCGCGGTTTTGCAGGAGATCGGAGGCTCCGACCGCAAGGCGCTCCCCCGACCCGCGATGAAGGCCTGCACCAGGTGGACCGTTTCTTTCGACATCGGATCCAATCCCCGGCGCGCTCGCCGGCGGCCTTACTTCTTCTTCTGGAATGGCGGTTCGAACGCGCGGGTCGCGGCGGCGGGCTTGGGCTTCTCCGCCTTCGGCTTGCGGATTTCCTTGTTGCTCTTCTTCTGACCTTTGGCCACCGCGCCCTCCTCTCAGGATGAGCTGCTCTGCGCCAGGCGTTCCTGGCGCTAGTCGTTCATACCGCTTCTATACCGCTTCGATCTCACATCTCGGTTTCATAGTGGCTGGCCAGGGCCTCGCACGCCGCCACATAGAGGGCCGTCAGGTCCCCATCAGGCTCTCCGGTCATTTCGGCGACGCGGGCGATCGAGTGTCCCTTCACCGCCACCATGTCCAGGATCGCGAGTTGCCGCCGACCGAGGGCGGCCCTGGCGCGCTTCACCCGGTCAACCGCGACGGCCCCGGACAGCCCGTTGCGCGCCGTCGATGCCTTCTCGACATGGCGGGCATAGGTCTGGGCCGCATCCAAGGCGGCTTCCAAGATCGGGTCGGTCATTCTGGGGGAATCCTCGGGCGCTCAGCAGACTGAGCCCACGTATCCATAGGCGCTTCTGGGCCCTGAGTCTCGGAACTGGTCCGCCCCTTGCCGAGCTGCAAGGCGTTAGCTCCCGCGCAGGCGACAATCGGTGATGAGCACGTACTCGAACCGCAGTCGTTGCGCCTCCGGGAAATGGAGCGTCTCCGCGAGCCAGTGAACCGCGTGGTCTCGTGTGCAGGCGGACCGGTAGCCCCTGCTGCCAACGGATAAATCCGGCGATCTGGACTCTGCGGATCCAGGGACCATCGGACTGGCGCGCAAGCTCGCCAGATCCGCCTCGGTGACGACGGCCGGCGCTTCGTCGAGGACGTTCATCATCGGGAAGAAGACTGCGGCTGCGATAAGTAGGAGCAGGATGGCGACGAGCGGCCCGTATCCTTGAGCGACCTCCGCCGCCCAAGTCCTTTCGCACGTGTCGGGGTGCGGTCTGCCCACGCCCAGTTTCCTGCCACGAGCCCGGAGCACGCCGCAACCCCGCCACTCCGTTCTCGTTCCCCGCCTTGCCGGCGGCCCCCTCTCGCGCCATGACGCGCCACGCCCATGACCCACCGCACCCCCCGGCCCGCCCCATGACCCCCCGTATCATCCTCCTCAACGGCGTCAGCAGCGTCGGCAAGGGCTCGGTGGCCAAGGCGCTGCAGAGGATCGCCAGCCGGCCGATGTTGCATGTGCAGATGGACGCGTTTCTGGAGATGCTGCCGGCGGCGATGTTCGGCGCGCCCGAGGGCTATGTGTTCGAGACCACCCTTCGGGACGGCAAGCCGGTTACGGCGGTCATCGGCGGCCCCGTGCTGGAAAAGGCGATGCGGGGCATGCGCGGCGCCGTCGCGGCCCTGGCCGAGGCGGGCAGCGACGTCATCGTCGATGAGGTGACGTGGGATCCCGAGACGCTGGCCGACTATCGTCGGCGGCTGGCGGGGTTCGACTTCCACGTCGTGGCCCTGCGCGCGCCGCTGGAGGTGATCGAGCAACGCGAGCGCCAGCGCGGCGACCGCGATCTCGGCCTAGCGCGCTGGCAATACGACAAGATGCACGTGGGCGTGGCCTACGACCTGGAGCTGGACACCTCGGTCGCGACGCCGCGTGAACTCGCCGCCGCGATCAAGTCGGCCTTCGATCTCTGAAGCGCCCTTCCCTCGCCGGCCGATCCCACCTAGAACGGCGCTTTAATGACCCTGATCGCGCCTGGCCCCGAAGAGGTCCGCCAACGGACCTTTCCCTTTCCCGCGCGCCATTTCCTATCCGTCGGCGATCTGGACCGCGAACAGGTGAGCGACCTGCTCGACCTGGCCGAGGGCTTCGTCGCGCTGAACCGCCAGAAGGCCAAGAAGCTGGACCTGATGAAGGGCCGCACCCTGGTCAATCTGTTCTTCGAGGCCTCCACCCGCACCCAGAGCTCGTTCGAGCTGGCCGGCAAGCGGCTGGGCGCCGACGTGGTCAATATGAGCCCGCGCGCCTCCTCGATCGTCAAGGGCGAGACCCTGATCGACACGGCGGTGACGCTGAACGCCATGCAGCCCGACATCCTGGTGGTGCGCCACGGCGCGTCGGGGGCGGCCTCGCTGCTGTCGCAGAAGGTGAGCTGCAGCGTGATCAACGCCGGCGACGGCCAGCACGAGCATCCGTCGCAGGCGCTGCTCGACGCCCTGTCGCTGCGCCGGGCGTTCGGCCATGTCGAGGGGCTCGTGGTGGCGATCTGCGGCGACGTGCTGCACAGCCGCGTGGCGCGCTCTAACGTCGGTCTGCTGACGATGATGGGCGCGCGGGTGCGGCTGGTGGGGCCACCAACGCTGATGCCGGCGGGCGTCGAGCGCTGGGGCGTCGAGGTGTTCCACGACATGCGGGCCGGTATCGCCGGCGTCGATGTGGTGATGATGCTGCGCCTGCAGCTGGAGCGGATGCAGGGCGCGCTGGTGCCGTCGACCCGCGAGTACAACCGCCTCTTCGGCCTCGACCGCGAGAAGCTGGCGCTGGCGTCGGCGAACGTGCGGGTGATGCATCCGGGCCCGATGAACCGCGGCGTCGAGATCGACTCCGACGTCGCCGACGACCTCGCCGTCAGCCTGATCCAGGACCAGGTGGAGATGGGCGTCGCCGCGCGGATGGCGGTGCTGGCCTCGATGTCGGCGCGGCTGGACAATGACTGAGCCTGCCCCGCGCCCCCTCCGTCAGCCCGCTTCGCGGCCTGCCACCTCCCCCGTTCCGCTTCGCTTCACGGGTGAGGAGCGAAGTCGCTCGATCCTGCTCCTCCACCGCGAAGCGGGGGAGGTGGATCGGCGGCCAACGGCCGACGAGACGGAGGGGGCGCGGCGGCGGCTGCGCTTCACGGAGCGTAGAAGCCCATGACCACCCGCCCGATCGCCTTCCTCAATGCCCGCCTGGTCGACCCCGAGAGCGGCTACGATGGCCCCGGCGCCCTGATCGCCGAGCACGGCAAGATCGCGGCGGTGACGCATGAGGCGGGCTTCGCGAACCTGTCGCCCGATATCCGCCAGATCGACTGCGACGGGGCCATGCTGGCGCCCGGCCTGATCGACCTGCGGGTCAAAACCGGCGAGCCGGGTTCGGAGCCGAAGGAGACGCTGAAATCGGCGGCGCGCGCGGCGGCCGCCGGGGGCGTCACCTCGATCGTGGTGCAGCCCGACACCCATCCCGCCGTCGACGACCCCTCGGTGGTGGACTTCATCCTGCGCCGCGCCCGCGACATCGAGCTGGTGCATGTCTACCCCGCCGGCGCCGCCACCAAGGGCCTCGCCGGCCAGCAGATGGCGGAGATCGGCCTGATGCGCGAGGCCGGCTGCGTCTACGTCACCGACGTGGACCGGCCGATCGTGGACTCGAAGGTGATGCGGCGGCTACTTGCCTATGCCCATGGGCAGAACCTGCTGGTCGCCCACCGCCCCGCCGATCCCTGGCTCACCGCCGGCGCGGCGGCGACCGAGAGCGAGTTCGCCGGTCGCATGGGGCTGCCGTCCGCCCCCGCCGCCGCCGAGCAGATCATGCTGGAGCGCGACGCCGCCCTGGTGGCGCTCACCGGCGCGCGGCTGCTGGTGGACCAGATCAGCGCCGCCTGCGCCCTGGAGACCCTGGCGCGGGCCAAGGCCAAGGGCCTGCCGATGATCGCCACCGCCTCGATCAACCACCTCACCTTCAACGAGCTCGACATCGGCGACTACCGCACCTTCTGGAAGCTGGAGCCGCCGCTGCGCGCCGAGGACGACCGCCAGGCGCTGATCGACGCCGTGGTGTCGGGCCTGGTGGACATCGTCGTCTCCGCCCACGCCCCAGCGCCGGCGGAGGACAAGCGACTGCCGTTCGAGGAGGCCGCGCCCGGCTCGATCGGCTTGGAAACCCTGCTGCCGGCCCTGCTGGCCCTCTGGCACGAGGGCCGCGCGCCGCTGCTGCGCCTGATCGAGACCGTCACCCTTGCCCCGGCCAAGGCCATCGGCCTTTCCGCCGGCCGCCTCGCCCTGGGCGCCCCCGCCGACCTGGTGCTCTGCGACCTCGCCGCGCCCCGCGTCATCGACGCCGCCAAGCTCACCTCGAAGTCCAAGAACTCCGCCTTCGACGGCCGCCGCCTGCAGGGCGAGGTGCTGATGACGCTGGTGGATGGGCGCGTGGTCTCTGAGGCGGCCACCGCCGATGCCTGAGGACTACGAATATCGCGGGATGATGGCGCAGGCCTGGGACCTGCTGCGCGGCGACACCAGCGCGTGGCCGGACCGGCTCTATTGGCGCGCGCTGATCGAGGGCGGCGGCGAGCCGGCGCTCGATGTCGGCTGCGGCGCCGGGCGGCTGCTGCTGGACTACCGGGCCAGCGGCCTCGACGTGGACGGCGTCGACAACTCGCCGGAGATGCTGGCGCTCTGCCGCGAGAAGGCGCTGTCGGCGGATATCGACGTGGAGGGCCGGCTATTCGAGCAGCCGATGGAAGCGCTGGCTCTGCCCCGTCGTTACGGGCTCATCTTCGTCCCCTCGCTCAGCTTCCAGCTCTTGATGGCGCCGGGCGTCGCCGACGCGGCGATGGCGCGCTTCTTCGACCATTTGCGGCCCGGCGGTCACCTCGCCCTGTCGTTCCGCTCGCGCTTCTGGCGCCGCAGCAGCCCACCGAAGCAGATGGAATGGTCCGACTGGTCGGTGCTGGCCGAGGCGCCGCGCCCCGACGGCCTGGTCATCCGCCGCTGGTTCCGCGAGCGCTACGACCTCGAGGCGCAGTTCCAGTACGAGGAGAACCGCTACGAGCTGCTGCGGGACGACGCGGTGATCGAGACCGAGTTCCACGCCCACTTCCCGTCCGTCCGTTGGCACACACAGGCCCAGGCCTGGAGCTGTTTCGAACGCGCCGGTTTCGTCGATCTGAAGGTCACCTCGCGCGACTCGTTCGACCCGGCGGGCCCGGACGATAGCCATTTCAAGATCGTCGGCGTGCGGCCCTAAGACAGTTTGTTGGCGCGGCGAGCGCCCCCTCCACCCCTCCGGGGTCCTCCTCCCCTCTGGGGGAGGAGATCAGATCGCGACACCAATCCAAGTTCTCCTCCCCCTTTTGGGGGAGGGGACCGCGAAGCGGTGGAGGGGGCTGCCGCAGCAAGGGTCGTCGTCGATACTATGCCGCGACGCCGTCGCGACCTAGACTGTGGCCATGCAACCGTCGATCACCCTGCTCACCATCACCCTCTGCGTCGTCGGGGGCTATTTGCTGGGCTCGATCCCGTTCGGGGTGATCGCCGCGCGGCTGGGTGGCGCGGGCGACCTGCGCCAGATCGGCTCGGGCAGCATCGGGGCGACCAATGTGCTGCGCACCGGCCGGCGCGACCTGGCGCTGATCACCCTGATCGGCGACGGCGGCAAGGGCGCCGTGGCCGTGCTGCTGGCCGGCTGGATCTTCAAGTCGGCCGAGGCCGCCGCGATCGCCGGCGGCGCGGCGTTCCTGGGTCATTGCTTTCCGGTGTGGCTGAAGTTCCGGGGCGGCAAGGGTGTCGCCACCTTCTACGGAACCATGTTCGCCATCGCCTGGCCGGCCGCCCTGCTGGCCGGCGCGACCTGGCTGATCATGGCGGCGCTCTTCCGCTATTCGTCGCTGGCGGGGCTGACCGCCGCGGCGCTGGCCCCGCTCTACGTCTTCCTCACCGGCCAGACGCCCGAGGCCAAGCTCTACATGGCGGCTTTCATGGCGGTGCTGATCTTCATCCGCCACGAGGCGAACATCCGCCGGCTGCTGACGGGCGAGGAGCCGCGCATCGGTGCGAAAGCCGCCCCGAAGACGCCGAACGGCGGCGACGGCCTCGGCCATAACGGCGGTCCGCCGCTCGGCGTCAACGACCGCTCGTGAGTGAAGCGAGGTTCACCGCCGCCGAGCGCGTGGCGTGGCTGCGCCTGGCGCGCACCGAGACGGTGGGCCCGGTCGCCTTCCAGCACCTGATCGGCCGGTTCGGGACGGCGTCGAAAGCCTTGGAGGCGCTGCCGGCGCTGGCGCGGCGCGCCGGACGAGCCACGCCCCCGGCGATCCCGACGCGCGAGGACGCCGAAGCCGAGATCGCCGATGGCGACGACCTCCGCGCCACCCTGCTCTGCGCCTGCGAGCCGGGCTATCCGGCGGCGCTGAAGACGCTCGATCCGGCGCCGCCGGTGATCTGGGCGCTCGGCGACATCGCGCTGCTGCAACGCCGCGCGGTTGGGATCGTCGGCGCGCGGGTCGCCTCGGCTTCGGGCTGCCGATTCGCCCGGGGCTTGGCGGGCGAACTCGGTCAGGCTGGACTGATGATCGCCTCGGGCCTCGCCCGCGGGATCGACGCGGCGGCGCATGAGGGGGCGCTCGCCACGGGCACCGTGGCCGTGCTCGGCGGCGGCGTCGCGGACATCTATCCGCCCGAGAACGAGGCGCTCTATGGCCGCATCGCCCGCGAGGGCTGCGTCATCTCCGAAAGCGCCCCGCGCCGCCGCGCCCAGGCCAAGGACTTCCCGCGCCGCAACCGGCTGATCTCGGGCCTGTCGCAGGCCGTTGTGGTGGTCGAGGCCGAGCTGAAGTCGGGCTCGCTGATCACCGCGCGCCTCGCCGCCGAACAGGGCCGCGAGGTGCTGGCCGTGCCGGGCTCGCCGCTCGATCCCAGGGCGCGCGGCTGCAACGACCTGATCCGCCAGGGCGCCGCGGTCTGCGAAGGCGCCGACGATGTGCTGAATGTCCTTCAGCAACTCAGTGGCTTCCGCGCGCCGCCGGCCCCGCCGTTCGTGGGCGACGAGGACGGGACCCCAACCGAACTGCTCGACCGCGTCTGGGCCCTGCTCTCCCCGACCCCGGTGCACGTCGACGAACTCGCCCGCCAGGTCGGCGCGCCCGTCAGCGCGGTGTTCGCGGCGCTGGTCGAGCTCTCCCTGGCCGGCCGCGCCGAGCTGAGCGGCGGCTCGATGGCTTCACGGGGCTGAAATATCTTCCCCCTAAAGGGGAAAATCGCTGTCCGTGTCGCACCGAGAGCGCGCGCCGTTGACAGACACCCCGCCTCGCCCCCACTTACCGCGCCCCGAGGGGATACGCCTTTTGAAGAACGTCGTCGTCGTCGAAAGCCCGGCCAAGGCCCGGACCATCAATCGGTATCTCGGCTCGGACTATGTGGTCCTGGCCTCGTACGGTCACGTCCGCGATCTGCCGTCGAAGGACGGCTCCGTGCGACCGGACGAAGACTTCGCCATGATCTGGGACGTCGATCCGCGCGGCGCCAAGCGAATCGCCGACATCGCCGAGGCCGCCAAGGGCGCCGACCGCCTGATCCTCGCCACCGACCCCGACCGCGAGGGCGAGGCGATCAGCTGGCACCTGCTCGAGGTGCTGCAGAAGCGCAAGGTGCTGAAGGGCGCCCAGGTCCAGCGCGTGGTGTTCAACGCCATCACCCGCTCGGCGGTGACCGAGGCGATGAAGCACCCGCGCGACATCGACATGGAGCTTGTGGAGGCCTACCTCGCCCGTCGCGCCCTGGACTACCTCGTCGGCTTCACCCTCTCGCCGGTGCTGTGGCGCAAGCTGCCAGGCGCGCGCTCGGCCGGCCGGGTGCAGTCGGTGGCGCTGCGGCTGATCGTCGACCGCGAAAACGAGATCGAGCGGTTCAAGACCCAGGAATACTGGACCGTGGAGGCCGACGTCTCGGCCGGCGGCGACCCGTTCCTGGCGCGCCTGGCCAAGCACCAGGGAAAGCGCCTCACCAAGTTCGACCTCGGCAATGAGGCCGCCGCGCTGGACGCCAAGGCCGCGGTCGAGGCCGCGAGCTTCAAGGTGACCTCGGTGGAGAAGCGCCCCGCACGCCGCACGCCGCCGCCGCCCTTCACCACCTCGACGCTGCAGCAGGAGGCCTCGCGCAAGCTGGGCTTCGCCGCCGAGCGGACAATGCGCGCGGCGCAGAAGCTCTACGAGGGCGTCGACATCGGCGGCGAGACCGTCGGCCTGATCACCTATATGCGCACCGACGGCGTGCAGAGCGCGCCCGAGGCGCTGACCGAGGCGCGCGAGGTGATCGGCGGTCTCTACGGCAAACCTTACGTGCCGGAGACGCCGCGCTACTATAAGGTCAAGGCCAAGAACGCCCAGGAGGCGCACGAGGCGATCCGGCCGACCAGCCTCGCCCGCAACCCCGGCTCACTGCACTTGGAGTCCGATCTCGGCCGCCTCTACGAGCTCATCTGGAAGCGGATGATCGCCTCGCAGATGGAGGCGGCGCGGATCGAGCGCACCACGATCGATCTCGATAGCGCCGACGGCAGGACCGGCCTGCGCGCCACCGGCCAGGTGATCCAGTTCGACGGCTATCTGCGGGTCTATGAAGAAGGCCGCGACGATCCCGAAGCCGCTACGTCAGGCGCCGAGGGCGACGAGCGCGACTTCGCCGGCCGGCTGCCGGCGGTGGCCGAAGGCGCGGCGGCGAAGACTCACGCCGCGCGCGCCGACCAGCACTTCACCGAACCGCCGCCGCGCTTCTCCGAGGCCTCGCTGGTCAAGCGCATGGAAGAGCTCGGCATCGGCCGGCCCTCGACCTACGCCTCGATCCTCAGCGTGCTGCGCGACCGCGAATATGTGCGGATGGAGAAGCTGCGGTTCGTGCCGGAGGACAAGGGCCGGCTCGTCACCGCCTTCCTCGAACAGTTCTTCCGCCGCTACGTCGAATACGACTTCACCGCCGCGCTGGAGGAGAAGCTCGATCTGGTCTCGGCCGGCGAGCTCGACTGGAAGGCGCTGCTGCGCGACTTCTGGCGCGATTTCCACGCCGCCATCGGCGAGATCGGCGAGCTGCGCATCGGCGCGGTGATCGACGCCCTGAACGAGGCGCTGGGGCCGCACATCTTCCCGGAAAAGGCCGACGGCTCGGATCCGCGCGTCTGCCCCACCTGCGGGACCGGGCGGCTGTCGCTGAAGACCGGCAAGTTCGGCGCCTTCATCGGCTGCTCGAACTATCCCGAATGCCGCTTCACCCGTCCGATCGCCCAGGACAACGGCGAGGACGCCGGCGAAGGCGGCGGCGACCGCGAACTCGGGATCGACCCAGGCACTGGCCACACCATCTGGCTGAAGGCTGGCCGCTTTGGTCCCTATGTCGAGGAGCAGGACGAGAAGCCGAAGCGCGCCAGCCTGCCCAAGGATTGGCCGCCGGCCGGCATGGACCTCGACAAGGCGATCCGGCTGCTCCGCCTGCCGCGTGACGTCGGCGCGCATCCGGAGGACGGCAAGCCGATCCTGGCCGGCATCGGCCGCTACGGCCCCTACGTGCAGCACGACGGGACCTACGCCAACCTGCCGACCGTCGACGAGGTCTTCGAGGTCGGCCTCAACCGCGCGGTGACGGTGCTGGCCGAGAAGCGCGCCGGCGGCCGCGGCGCCCGCGCCGAAGCCGCCGCGCTGAAGGACCTGGGCGCTCACCCCGAGGACGGCGCGCCGGTGCGGGTGCTGGCTGGCCGCTACGGCCCCTACATCAAGCACGGCGCGGTCAACGCCAATGTGCCGCGCGGGTCAGACCCGACGGCGCTGACGATGGAAGAAGCCGTCAAGCTGCTGGCCGAGCGCGCGGCCAAGGCCCCGACCAAGGGCCGGCGTGGGTCCACGGCGCGCGCCAAGCCGGCGGCGGCGAAGACGAAGAAGGCGGCGGCGAAGAAGAAACCCGCGACCGCCAAGAAAGCCCCGGCGAAGGCGCGCAAGGCGACGTAGCGCGTCTTCGCCGACGCGCTACCCGCGGAGCCACCGAACAGCTATGTCCGCGTCGGGCCAGCCCGGCGCGGACAGCAAGAAAGCCGCCCGCCCCGCACCCTGAAGTTCTGCCGCGAGGCAGAACTCAGGCGCGCGAAGTCGGTTTAGGGCGAGTGTTCGGTTCTAAACCGCCGGCGCGACGGCCGGAGCGGTCAGGCCCTTCGGCGACGGACCGTACTTGTTCGGGCCCGGCGTGCCGTCCAGGAAGCCGCACTCGACGAGCGCCCAGATGCCGCCGATGACCGGAATGAAGCTGATGAAGAGCCAGACCCACGACTTGTCGCGGTCGTGCCAGCGCTTGATCTGGATAGCGAAGAGCGCCCAGAGGTAAACGACGAGGGCGGCGAGCTCGATAATGCCGCCAACGATCGCCAGCGCGCCGCCGTTGCGCGTCAGCATGCCCGCGATCGCGAACACTATGCTTCCGACGATGCCGACGCCGATCGAGGCGAGCCAGAACTGCTGGCGACGGATACGTCCGTTGAAATTAAACAGAAGAGCTTGCATCGGGTAGATCCCCCCAAAGGTGTTCCCAAGGCGTAGCTAACACCCGGTCGTGGGGTCGCGACAAGACCCAACTCAGCGAAACGCGCCTGTCAGGCGAATTCCGCGAGAATATCGTCCGCGCCGACACTGTCGCCAGTCTTGGCCGCGACGATTTTGAGCGTTCCGTCACGTTCGGCGCGGATGATGTTCTGCATCTTCATCGCCTCGATGATGCAGAGGGTCTGCCCAACCTTGACCTCCTCGCCCGCCGCGACCTCCACGGCGACCACCAGCCCGGGCATCGGCGAGACCACCAGGCGCGAGGTGTCCACGGCCTTCTTGGGCGGCAAGCGTTCGTGCAGATCGGCCGAGACCGGCGTCAGCACCATCACCTGCGCCACGGCGGCGCGGTGTCGGATGCGGAAGCCTTCGGCGGTGGGCGCCACCTCGGCCGCGAACGGCTCGCCGTCCAGCACCGCCCGGAACAGCGCCCGCCCCGGTCGCCAGTCGATGCCGACGAGGCGGACCGAACGATCCTCCTCCAGGAACGCGATGTCGAGGCCGTCCAGAGCATCCGAAAGCCGAACCGGGCGCTTCTGGCCGTTCACCACCGCGACCCATTCGTCGCGCGGCCGCACCGGCGCCAGCACCGGGTGGGCGCGGCCGCCGCGGCGGCTCTGCACCCGCTGCATGGCGCATGCCGTCGCGGTGAGGAGATCGAGCTGGCGCCGTGTCGGCTCCAGGCCACGGAAGCCCTCGGGAAACTCCTCGGCGATGTAGCCGGTGGAGAGACGGCCGTCCTGAAAGCGCGGCTGGTCCATCACCGCCGACAGGAACGGCGCGTTGTGGCCCACGCCTTCGATGTGCAGGTCCTCGAGCGCCCCGGCCATGGTGTCGATCGCCGCCGAGCGCGTCGCGCCCCAGGTCGCCAGCTTGGCGATCATCGGGTCGTAGAACATCGAGATCTCATCGCCTTCGCGCACGCCGGAATCGGTGCGCACGACGCCCTCGCCCCGCTCGCCCTCGGCCGGCGACTGGTAGCGGACCAGGCGGCCGATCGAAGGCAGGAAACCGCGATAGGGGTCCTCGGCGTAGAGCCGGCTCTCGATCGCCCAGCCCTTGATCGCCAGGTCTCCTTGCCCGAACGCCAGCGGCTCGCCGGCGGCGACGCGGATCATCTGCTCGACCAGGTCGAGGC
>Ga0302314_10003905_pt1 | contig 27407 bp, 14 predicted proteins | sample III_Palsa_N2_3_FD_200533 | JGI IMG/M metagenome (GOLD analysis project Ga0302314, IMG submission 200533) | Peat permafrost microbial communities from Stordalen Mire near Abisko, Sweden - III_Palsa_N2_3 | ecosystem: Environmental > Terrestrial > Soil > Palsa > Peat permafrost | place: Sweden...
GCCCATTTTGGGGCGATGCGCCAACGAAATCGATAGGTGCATGTGTTCTAGTGCCACGGTTCTTCTCTGGACTCGCTTACGATGAATGGAACGATCTTCTGCAAAGGGATCATGCGCACAACATTCAACATCGACGACGAGATCCTGGAAAAGGTTCGACAGTAAGCACGGGACTGCAAGATGCCGTTCGTCCGCGCACTGGACCATCTGCTTCGAGAGGGGCTGCGCCTGATGGGATTGCCGGTCAAAGACGATCCTGCGACTCCACCTATGCCGCGATCAGGAACCGCCCGTCGCGCATGATCTGCTCCTGACCAGCATCCGACTCGAGCCAGATATTGAAGCCCAGGCCCACCACGTCAATGTGCGTGCCGGAGCGCCAGGGCGCGCCCGTGTGCTCGCCGTATGGGTTGCCGAATGCGATGTGGATGCCGGGAAATTTTTCGTCCTGCAGGATATTGCCGATCACGCGCTCGATGCCGAGGTTGGTGCCGATGGCAAACTCGCCCACGCGGTCTGAATTCTCATCGGTATGAGTGTAGACCCAGAAGTCCCGCTCCAGCTGCTTGTTGTCGCTCGAGCAGCTCACGATGCGGTTGCCGGCAATCTCGATGGTCAGCGGCGTCGTGGCCAGCAGGCCATAGCGCGCGCAGAGCCAGTCGCCCACCACGCCATCGACCACAAACGTGCCATTCACGTCGCCGGGCGAGGTAAAGCACTCGCCGCCGGGCAGGTTGCCCCACTTTTCCGCGGAAATGATGCCCGATGTCTTGAACCACTTGTAGCCGGGATTCATGTCGGCGACAATATCGGTTCCGGCGGCTGTCGTGGCGCGGATGCGGGTAGCCTTTCGCACGCGGTCCAGGACTTTCTGGCTGAGCCGGTCGACCAGGTTGAAGTCGGCTCTCATGCCCTGGCACATGATCTCCGGCGTGATGTTGACCATGTGCGCGTGACGCATGTGGCGGCGATTCACCACGTCGGTCATCTGCATGCGCGAGTGCAATTCGTTGGTCTGCACCTGCACCGCAAAGATCGATACCTGCGAGGTTTCCATGTCGGCCAGCACCGCCGCGGGCATGTCGATCAGCGGCCGCTGCGCCAGGTCCTCCAGCACAAACACGTTCCAGGGGCAGCCGCGCTCAGCCAGCTGCGCGGCCAGCGCGGCCGCAATAGGCTCGGTGATGCGGTCGGTGATGAGCGTGACCTTTTCCGCGGGGTCGATGCGCAGGCAGGTGGTGACAGCGGAGCGCGCGCCGGGCGTGAACTCGGCGGGGTAGGCAAGCGAAAGCAGGTGCTGGGCGGTTTCAGTCATGCGTCGGGTGCCGGTCCTTTTTTTGAGGCAGGGATTTCCACGGTCACGCGCACGGCGCGCCCATTGGGTTAGGTTACCGGAAAATTCACGGGATTGAAATGGGCAACGATGAAACGCACGCGCGGCTGAGGCCCGCCAACCTGCCAACTCGCAATACCGCGTGCGCGGCGCCAACGCGCTGCGTCCTTCCGCCCCCGGCCAGCCAGAGCCATCTATGCTGAATGGCTCAACTTGCACTGCGAATGGACCTTTATTCTCTCGCTTGGCCGACTTTTTTCCCAAATCGACCCGCCACGGCCATCGCTTCGCGGTTGCATCCCGCCTCCCAGCCCGTTAAGATGCGTCAATTGACCGCGATGGCCCGCCCTGCTCCCATTTCGATTGCTGCCCCGCCTGCGCCCGTCCCCAAGGCTCCGCCGCCGGCCGCCCGCCTGCGCCTGGGCAAGCTGTGCGTGGCCATCCAGGGCGCTGCGCCGGCGGAGATGTTTGATCGGGCCGAAGCCGCGCTCAACGACGCGAAGTTTCTCGAGCTCCGCCTGGACGCGCTGCCGAAGCCGACCGCCGCCATCGACCGGCTCAAGGAATTCATGGCCGCGCATCGGGACGTGACCGCCATCGCCACCTGCCGCCGCGAGCAATTTGGCGGGCGCTTCGCCGGGTCTTTGAAAGCAGAGCTGGACGTTTTGCTGAGAGCGGCCGAAGCCGGATGCCAGATTGTCGATCTCGAGGTGGAGTCGGCGGAAGAGGCCAAACCCGCGCAGCTCAGGAAGTTCCGCGCCGGCCTCACTGCCGCGGGCGCCGCGCTTCTCGTCAGCTTTCACGACTTCACCCGCACCAGGAACCTCAACCACGCCGCCCAGCGCATCGAGGCCTTCGCGCCCGACTTCATCAAGGTGGTTTCGACGGCGCGCACGCTGGCCGACAACCTAGCCGTGTTGCGCCTCATTGAAGACCGCTCGCTGCACGCGCGCGTGATCGGCATCGCCATGGGCGAGGAGGGCCTGGTCAGCCGCGTGCTCGGCCCGCGCGCCGGGGCTGCGTTCACGTTCGCCTCGCACCCTGACGGCACACAGACTGCGCCCGGCCAGGTCACCGCGCGCACTCTCCGCGACCTCTATCGCCTCGACCAGCTCGACTCCGCCACGCGCATCTTTGGCGTGGCCGGCAACCCCGTTGCCCACTCGCTCTCGCCGCTGCTGCACTCGACAGCCTTCCGCCGCGAAAACGTGAACGCCGTGCTGCTGCCGCTCAGGACGCGCACGCTCGACGACCTGCTCACCCTGGTGCGCGAACTGCCTCTGAGCGGCGTGGCCGTGACCATGCCGCTCAAGCAGGAGGTGCTGCCGCACCTGGCCAACATGGACCCCTTCACCGCCCGCACCGGCGCTTGCAATACGCTGCGCACGGGCGCGGACGGCAAGCTCTACGGCTTCAATACCGACGTTGCCGGCGTGGTGCGCCCGCTCGAAAAGCGCCTGCGGCTCAAGGGCGCGAAGATCGCGGTGCTGGGCGCGGGCGGCGCGGCGCGGTCCGCCGTTTTCGGCCTGGTGGATCAAGGCGCGGAGGTCTTCATCGTCAACCGCACGCACGAGTCGGCCGTGGCCCTCGCCAAACAGGCCAAGGGCGGCGCATTCAAGGCCAAGGCGCTCAAGCCGGCGGCCTTCGCAAAAGCCCGGTTTGACGTGCTCATTAACACCACCCCGTGCGGCATGGCGGGATCGAAGCAGGCGCTGCCCGAGGCGATCCAGCACCTCATGGGCGACGACCTGAAGGGCGAGTTCAACGCCGGCCTGGTATTCGACATGGTCTACAACCCGCTGGAGACGCCGCTGCTCAAGCTGGCCCGCGCGCGCGGCATCGCAACGATCAGCGGCGTAGAGATGTTCGTCCAGCAGGGCGCCCGCCAGTTCGAAATCTGGACCGGCAAACCCGCGCCCGAGGCGGAGATGATGCGGGTGGTGGAACATGCGCTGCGCGGGCGTGGGTGAAGGCTGTTGTAAGTGCTTTGTTTCGGATGGTCAGAACGGATTTATCTGGCGTAATCCCTTTGATTTCAATGGGGTGCCACAAAAGCGGGGGAGGGGTGGGTGTTTTTTGCCGTGCGGGCTCGGTTGGGGCCGGTTTTTTGGCTCCCTGGAACGGTAATAAGGCGACCGGAACCTCGCATAGTGGTTCCTCCCGTTGGTTCATTTCTGACTGCATCTACAATTGTGCGCCAAAGATGCGTAATTATACGCAAATAGGGATATTTACTTGACGCCACCGAACGCAACAGGTTGTGGTTTGACCAGGGTTGCAAAGGGCGCCGGGTCGGTCTGGACGGCCTGCTGGGCCAATCGATAGAACAGTTTGCCGCGAGACTTGGATGTGCGGCGGTTGAATCGAAAAGTGAACTCATCAAGGTAGTCGTCGAGATGAGCGTGAGCAATCGCGCCCTGATGAGTGCCGAGCAGCCATCGCTTCAGCAGCGAGATCACGCGATGCACGCGCGGAAGCAAGTGCTCTCCTTGCTCTTGATGGCTTTGTATCTGGCGGTCGTGAACGTATCCCTTCATTTCGAGATATGCAGGAAGGCCGTCGGTTCGGACCGTGCTTCCTGGAGCAATGGACTGAGCGATGAACCCGTGCAGAGCAGCCTTGGTCACATCCGGGATCGAACGCAGACGAATGCGTCCAATACCCCTTCCGTCCTCCTCGGCGGCAACGATAATCAAGGCCTTGAGCTCCGTCTGCCTGCCGATTGCGCCCGGTTCCTCGGCGCCCCAGTAGGTCTCGTCCACCTCGACAACGCCATCCAACCGATCCCGGCCAGGGCGAACCATGGCCCGACGCAACTTATGTAGCATCGCCCAGGCTGTCTTGTAGCTTCCCAGGCCGAGGACGCGCTGCAAGCCCAGAGCGCTGATGCCGTTCTTTTGGCTGGTGATCTGCCACATGGCGCGAAACCAGATCGTCAGGGGCAGATGACTGTCCTGGAAAATGGTTCCTGCGGTCACCGACATTTCATACCGGCAGCGATCGCAAAGCCACCGATTTCGTCGAATCGACCAGGCATCTGCGCCAGTGCACCGTGGACACACCCATCCGCCCGGCCAGCGCAGTGCCGCAAGGTATTCAGCGCAAGCCTCCTCGCTGCTAAAGCGCCTTTCCAACTCCAGCAAAGTCCGCGGAAAATCCTCGTCCATGACCCCGAAGTCTATATGTTGGGGTTGGTGGCGTCAAGTAAATACCCATAATCGCGAATAACCGTCCCTCAGCGGCTAGAGCCGAATAGATTTGCGGAGCCTTGCGGCACGACTGAAGTCGTGCCCTTTCAAAACCTACTCCTCGTAGTAGCGCCAGATTCTGGCCAGATCGAGATTGAATCCACTTACCGGTCCAGTCCCTTTGAGTAACTTGCCGGCGAAGATTCTCGTCTCGGATTCGAGCTCATAGATAAATACCCTCTTCCTTTTCGGGTCGATCAGCCAGCCCAGCTTCACTCCATTCGCGATCCAGCTCTCCATCTTGGCCTGAGTCTTCTTCAGAGTATCGGACGGCGACAGAAGCTCGATCACGAAGTCAGGACAGACGGGAAAAAAGCCCCTGCGATGCTTGCGGGTTATCTTCGCCTTGGTTTCGGGCAGGATGTATGCCGCATCCGGGCTGAGCATGGAACCGTCTGGAAGATTGAACCCGCCGCTTGAATCGGCAATGACCGCGCCGCGCCCGTGTGCGCTCCACCAGCCAAAAAGGCGGAAGTTGATTTCGCTGTTGGCGAATGTCGTTCCGGGGCCGGTAGGTGGATTCATGCGGATCACTCCTTCGCTGGTGCGCTCCACCTGCACGCCATCGTTCGCGAGACAGAACGCCAGAAACTCGGCGTCCGTCATGGGAGGGTCGACGATGAGGCTGCACGGTAGTTCTTCCACTGGAATGCGAGGGAGCGTGCTCATGAGGCAATTTTACCTCCGAATCGGATCAGCCGCGCAGCTGCACTATTCGTTCAGCGTCTCATCAGGCGGCGGAATCTCGGCAGCCGCGCGGCGCGAGCCCTCTTCCGGTCCGGCGAGCACCGGCACCGCGACGAGCACCTCTTCAGCTGGCGGCAGTTCGGCATGGCGCGCAAACAGCACCGCGACCCAGCCCAGCAGCAGCACCCAGCATCCCATGGCAAGCAGATAAGCCGCTGCCAGCTTCAGCGAGACGTGCCACACCTGCGCGGAAACGGTCCCGCCGGGCATGGCTGCGAAGAGATGTCCGGGGATCGCGATGGCGATCAGCGCGGCCGGCACTACCGCCACCCACCAGCGCCAGTCCATGCGAATGCGCGCGGTCCGGCGCCACTGCAATTGCCATCCCCATTGTGCCGAAGCCGCCGTCAGCACCAGCAGCTTGCCCGGCACGGCAATCCAGCGCAGCACCCACTCCACATAGCCCATGCCGTTGGTCAGGTGTTCATAGGAGAGCCACGTGGCGCGCGCGTGCGGCGAGCCTTTCGAGTTGATGTAGCCGGCCCAGAGCGGGATATGGTCGTCGCACCAGTCCAGCAGCCACCACGCAAACACGCCCACTGCAATCCACACCGCGACGGTAAGCGCGCCCCAGATCATGCGCACGCGCTTCCCGTCGTCATCGGCGAATGCGCGGATGGTGGCCGCCTCCAGTTCCAGCAGGCACAGCGCCAACAGCGGCGGGATCACGAGCGTGAGCGCCACCTGCCACGCGTGCTTCTCGGGCAGGCGTGTCCACGCGATGCCGGCAAGCAGGAGCAGCGGCGTGCCAAGGAACTGGCCCGCAACCCATCCCCATGCGCGGCGAAGACGGCGGAAGAGATCGTGGAGCAAGGTCACGGCTGCACCTCCAGAGTGGCTGGGTCGGTGGTGGCTTCTACGTTCGATTGGTACATGGGTCCCACCTGCGCCGGGCTGATGGCAAATCTGCCGGGATTGACCACCTTGAGCAGATACACATACTCGCGCCGGCCGCTGAATTCGGTGTTGAAAAATGCCGCGCGATCGTCGTGAAATTCCTCGCGCGTAAACCAGTCGGCCCACCAGTCCGGCTTGTGGTTGAGCGTGTAGAGGCCAGTGTTGGGCAGGAACTCCACGCCGGCGGGAATCGGATCCTCGGCCAGCAGATACTTCCAGCTCGACCCATTGACCGCCAGCTTGACCGCGACAATATCCCCCACGTGCACCGGCCCGGAGAGCGGCGCCAGATCGTAAGTGATGGGGTCGGTTGGCTTGGGCTGATTCTTCTGGAGCAGGAAGTAATCGCGCGTGATGTTGAGCGCGAGTTGGCCGGTCTGGAACAGATGCTTGTCCGGCGAATACCACGTTGCCTCCGCGGACCAGTAGGTGATGCCGTTGCCGCTCTTGCGGATGGTGACCTGCGCGGCCGAACCGAGTTGCGCCGCGGGCACCTTGACGCGCCACGGCGGAGCAAATCCATCGCCCGCGCCAAAGTGCCGCTTGGCCACGCTCGCGCCGTTCACCAGCACCTCGACGTCGGAGGTGTTGGCCAGCTCGCCGCTCAGCATCAGGTAGTCCGTCAGGCCGCCGATCACCATCGCCGTCTGCTTGGTCGAATACCAGTAGTCTCCATCGCGATGATCGGCAAGCCAGCGCGCCGCCTTTGAGAGCAGCGGGCTGTTTTTGGCCTGGCGCACCAGCAGCTTGAGCGCGAAGGCCGTGGTCTCGTCCGACGTGTCGGCCCAATAATCGAGCTGGCCATCGTAGTTGCCATTCCACGATGCTTCGTTGCCGTCGTCTTTCACTTTCTTGAGCAGCAGCGCGGCTGCCTCTTTGGCGCGGCTGTCGTTGGCCGCGTCGAGCGCGAGCCCTGCGAGCGCGAGACTCTCGTCGTTGAGTTTGCCGCGGCTGTCCCACGTTTCGTCGAGCGCGTCTGGGGGCGCGCCGCCGGTGGTAGCGAGCGCATAGACGACATAAGCGCGCAGGTCGGGCAGCATATCGGGATGCTTGACCAACGTTGACTGCAGCCACGCGCGGCCTTTGTTCATGCGGTCTTCGTCGATCTTGTAGCCGGCGTCGCGCGCCTGGCCGAGCCCGCTCACCACATACGCAGTCATGAACACGCGGCTTGGATCGTCGGGCCACCATCCCCAGCCGCCGTCATCATGCTGGAAGTCGTAGAGGCGACCGAGGCCCGCCTTGACCATGTCGTTCAACGTGGGCCGATCAATGGGCGACTGCACATGCAGCTTGTCCACGGCCTGCGCCACGATCAGGTCAGGAAGGAAGCTGGACATGGTCTGCTCCGTGCATCCCCACGGATAGCCGACCAGGTAGTCGAGCGCGTCAAACACAGTGCCCGCCACAGACGGCGCGACGGTGACGGTGAGCCCGCGCGTGCCCGCATCGGAGCCGGCCGGATAGGCCGCGCTCCACTGCGCCTGGCCCGGCCCGGAGTAGACCACGCCCGAGCTTGCGGCGCGCTGCTTCACTCCATAGGCCAGCACCGGCAGGGTCATCTCCAGCGCGTCCGACTCTTCATTGGTGAGCGCCTTGGCCGTCAGCACGACGTTGCCGGTGATGTGCGCGCGCACCCGCCAGTCGACCCAGCTCTCGCCCTTGGCCGGAATGTTCACCTTCTGTAACTGACCCTGCACCGGACCGTTGATTACTTCAAGCCCGTTCACATCGAGGCCAAAGTTCACATCCTTGGCGGTTTCAAGATAGTTATGCGCAATTACGCGCAGCATCACTTCATCGCCCTGGCGGAAGAAGCGCGGAGCCGCGAGCCTGACGATGAGATTCTTGCGAACAAGGACGCGAGTGACCACGCCGCCGGCCTTGCCGTCGTCCGTCATGGCGCGAATGGTAGTGCGCCAAGTGGTCAGCGCATCGGGGAAGTTGAACTCGACGCGCGCATGGCCGTCGGGCCCGGTGCGCACACTCGGATTCCAATACGCCGTATCGGGAAACGCTTTGCGCACCTTCGGCACCACCAGGTCGGAGCCCGGCTTCACCTGCGCCAGCCGCGGATGATAGAGGCCCGCGGCCAGTTGCGCCAGCAGCGGGCTCTTCGTCCCCGCCTGGCCAGAGAAGAAGAAGTCGAACGAAGTCTGCGGTTCGAGCGAGACTTCACGCCTGGGATAGAACGATGCCACCATGTCGCTGGTCGTGTCGGGCCGCACCGAGTAGAGCGCCTCATCCACCTCGCCAAAACTCAGGTCGGCCTGCACTGGCTTGCCCTGCGAGTCGAGCGCCAGCACGTCGAAGCTGCCCTTTTCGCCGGGAAGATATTGCGCCTTGCTCGCCGTGGCCGTGATCTTCAGCGTGCGCTCCACCAGCGGCACTTTCAGGCTTTTCTGCGCGGTGATGAGCTGGTTATCGTGCACGATCACAGCGCTCACCACAAGATTGGGCTGCGCCAGCCGCGTGATCGGCACGTCAAACGGAAAGCTCTCGTTCGTGGCATGAATCAACTGCCGCGATTGCACGCTGTCGCCCTCGGCGGTGACCACGGCCCATGACTCCTTGAGGCCGCTCACGAGCAGCAGATGCGCTGTATCGCCCACCTGGTAGCTCTTCTTGTCGGCGACAATCTGCGCCTGCGCGTTGGGGTTGTACCACTCGCCGGAGTTGTTCCAGATCCACACCCAGGTCTGGCCCTCCACGGTGCGCTTCTCCGGAGTCTGCGCGCTGACCGTGACCTCAAAATCCCCGCTGCCAGTAATGGGCAGATCCACCAGCACGTTGCCGTCGCGCCCAGTGACCCCGTCGCGCACGCCGGCCAGCGTCTCCGACTTCTGGTGCGTCACCGAGTCCCATGTCTCGCGCTTGGCAGCCACATGCACCGGCGTCACGATAGGCTTGCCGTCGTAGTCTTGCGCCGTCACCTTCACGCGCACCGAGTCGCCGGGCTTGAACACATAGCTCACCGGCTCCGCGCTCACGCGAAACGATCCATAAGTGGCGAGGACCGTGGAGTGGCCTGCGACCTCGCGATTGGCGGCATCGGTCACGCGCGCCTCGATGCGGTAGTCCTCGTCAAAATGTTTGGGATCGATGGCGACGGGCAGCGTGATCGCAAGCCGGCCGTTTGCATCCAGCATCCCATCGTGCTCCTGCTGCTCGGTCTGGCCGTAAGCGTTGTCTGAGTCGTCGCCGGAGTTGTCGCCCGAGTCGTCTGCGCCGCTCGAGTCCTCCATCTCGTCCGGATCCCACCAGTAGTGCTCCGACGTGTGCACAACCCACTTGACCTTGGCGTTGGGCACCGGCTCGCCGAAGAAGTAACGCGCCTCAATCGTCGCTTGAATTGTGTTGCCCTGAAGGATGCGTGGCGCCGTCGGTTTTACTGTGACCTGGTACTCGGGCTTCTTGTATTCCTCAACGTAGAAGCTGCCGGAGTTGCCGCCACTGGCTTCGTCTTCGTCACCGCCGCCCGCTGGCTGACCGCCCAGGTTGATGTCGTAGTAGCCAAGCCCCGCATCGGATGCGAGATTCAGGTCTGCCGTCACGGTGCCGTGCGCCGAGACAGGCAGCGCCTGCGAGAAGATCACCTTGTTGTCGGCGTCGCTCACTTTCAGCGTGAGCGTCTTTTCATCGGGCAGCACCATGGCGTCGTTTTTCTCGCGCCGCACCACCGCCTTGATGTGAACCGTATGTCCCGGCCGATAAACGGGGCGGTCGGTGTAGATATATGCCGAGAGCCCGCTGCCCGTGTTGCCCTGGAATGCATAACCCATCGGCGTGACAATGGCGGCATCGGCGCCGTGACGGGCCAGAATCCACACGTTCTCCGGCGTCGCGGCCGACGGGGCGCCCGTCGGGCTTGTTCCGCTCATGGTCAACGAAGCCAGCCCGTCGCTGCCCGTCTTGCCGGCCGACTGCCGATGCCCGCCTGCCCACAACACCACATCGGCAGCGGCAACCGGCGCGCCCGTCTTGCGGTCCGCCACATACAGATCGGTCTGGCCGTTCCTGGCGCGCTCCACCACCGCGATGCTGGTGACAATCGCTACAGTATAAGCCTTGTAAGTGCCATCGGTGGCCTCGATCAGATACACGCCCGCCGTCAGGCCGTCGATCGGCAGTTGCTGCGTCTCGCTTACGATGGCCGGCGGCGTTTCCAGCCTCCAGCGCGCCACCAGCTGGCTTGAGTTGAGCAGCGGAATGCGCGCGAACTCCGTCGCGGCCACCACCTTGCTGCGCTTGCCCAGCTTGCCCTGCTCCTCGCGGAAACTGTCGCGTGCGTCATCGGTAAACTGGTTGCGGAAAAAATGCCGTACCAGCCACCACAGGTGCGCCTTGAAGTCGTGCAGCCGCTCGATCCAGGTCCGCTCGTCAATCTGCTCTGGGGGCGAGTAGCTCTGGTCGCCAAAGCTGTGCAGGTCCTTGAGTCCAGCGAAGAACTTCTGCGGATCGCGCACCTGGTAGACGCGAAACTCGAGCTCCGGCACATTGCGCGCATAGAGTTGAATCTTGACGCTCTGCCCCGGCGCGAAAGTCTGGCTGGTGGAGAGCGAGAAAGACCGCGGCGGATCTTTCGCAGCGGCCGGAAGCGCCGCAGCCAGCACAATCAGCAACGACGCGAGTGCGAATTTTCCGGGGCCTGCAAAGCGCGACAATAAATGAAGGGTGCGGGCTTCAGCCCGTACGTTGCCGTCAGTCTCGGATCGGGGCTTTAGCCCCTGAGGGAAGGCTGTCACAACCGCCGGCATTGCCTCAGGGGCTAAAGCCCAAATCGAGGTTGTGTCGTGGATGTACGGGCTAAAGCCCGTACCTTTCACCGATCCGAGCCTCATAATGTTCCTCGCAGAATATTCCACCGGTAAACCCCAAGAAAGTTCTGGTTCCCAGCAAGCGGCCGCCATTGCGGCTGCGGATGATCGAGCAGCTCGGCCATCAGCACGCGGCGCAAATCGCCCGGCTGGCCGTGATCGGGCCCCGTGTGATAAACCACCGCCGGCGCGCCGCCGATGCGCGTCACAATCATGGAGTGCCACGGCGACGACTGCCCAAACTGGCGATAGAAAAGCAAATCGCCAGGCTGCGCCTCGCGCACATCGCGCGTCACCAAGTATGCATTGCGCTCCACCAGCATGCGCGCATCGGCAAACTGCGCAAAGGCCCCATCGCTTACGTCAGCCGGTTCAAAACTCCCCGGCCGCACGCGAAACAGCGCTGCGCCCAGCGGCGTGTCAGGGTAGTGCCACGCCCGAATCTCGCCAGGCAGCGCAGGCACCTCGATGCCGGTAGCCACAAACCACGTATCGTCGTGCCGCTTCAACGCCTCGCGGTAGGAGAATCGCAACAGGCTGGCGCAGTCCGTGATCTCGGCCGGCACATCGGCGCGCGGACGAACCGCCTGGTACTCGGCAATCTGCGTGAACCACCGGCGAAAAGCCGCCCGGTCCGCCGGATCGGTGAGACGCAGAAAATCCGGCGTGCCGTCAGCGAAGCGATCGGTCCACTGCTCAGCCGCAGGCCACGGCGCTGCCTTCGCGCGGGCTCTCGTCAGCACCACGCGGGCCGCGTCTGAGCTGCCGTGCAGTCCGCGCCGGCTGTGCGCGAATTTGAAAAGGCGCAGCAGCAGCAAAATCACAGCCAGCAGCACCAGCCCCGCGAGGAGCAGGCGCTGCCAGCGCGACTTTGTCTGGGAAGTCATGGAGAGAGCGAATGAGGGGCGGAACCCATCTTACCGCGAAAACCCGCCGCGGTGAGCCGATGTCGATGAAAAGAACCCTGGCGATCAACGTTTCAGCTGCCCAGGAAGCTCCGATTGAGGCGAGGTCTTGAAAGGGCACGACTTCAGTCGTGCCGAGAGAGCCACAAAATCAATTGGGCTTTAGCCCCTGAGGGAGGTCCTGCACGCACTGGTCCCCTCACTCGCCCGTCATCGCAGCGGCTGAGTCCTGCGCTTTGATCGAATCGCAATCGATCGACAGGCAAACCCCCAGCTCGGTGAAGAGCTGTTCCCAGCGCGCGTGATCTTCCTCGCTGAGCGCGGTGAGCGCGTAGGCGCTGGTGCGCAGAATCTCATACCAGATGTTCTGCGCCTGCCACAGATTCAGTTCGAAGGGCAGCTCGCTGAGGATCCGGGCCATCGCCACGGCGCGCTCCAGCATCTCGATCGAGCCCGAAGACATCTGCAGCTCAATCATGGCGCGCTTCATCCGCTGGTCGGCGATGTACGACAAGTTGGGCGCATCCAGCGGAATCTTGTCCGCCCTCGCGAGTTGCAAAAAGGACAGCAGCCGGGCATGGTCGATGGTGTCGTTCTCGAGCGCGCGGCGCAGGCCGGCGTTGATGGCGAACCCCGCGGCCAGCGTGAGCGCGGACGGCTTGGGCAGGCCCGATTGCGAGAGAAACCGCAGCAGGCTGGCGTGGCTGTCGTAGATAGTCGTGAGCGAGTTCTCGATGTCCCATAGAGTCGAGTTGAGAATGAGTTGCACGATGCGCCGCTGCTCGTCGCGGAAGAGCGAAGTCAGCGAGTAATCCACGTGGCCGTAGTAGCGGTCAAGCAGGCGAATGACATCGGGGAAGTCGGCGCGCTGCACCCGCTCGGCGGCTTCTGCGGAAAATGCCTCGAACTCCGCCGCGCCGGTCAGGTCGTAAGCCCGCACCGCGGCCGTAATATTCTGATCGCCAAAGTGCAGCACCGCAAACGAGAAGCTCTGCTGCTGCCCGGTGATGCCGCTGGCAATGTGAGCGCGCCCCACGGCCAGCCGCCCGCGGCCTGAGGTGTAAATCTCATGCGAGATGCGGCGCACGTGATAGCAGTAGAGGTCGGTCTCGCCGCTGAACGAAGTAAACACCGAGCTGATGGCGTAGTGCGCCGCCACCTGCTCCAGGTCCAGCCGCATCGTTGCCACGCTGGCCTTGTAAATGGCCGAGCCGTCGACCGTGCTGGATACGCACGACTTCGCCTCCGCCAGGCGCGCCATCAGCGCCGGCTCCAGCAGCGCGGCTTCCTCGCCAAACAGATCGTTGGCCAGCTGCATCACCCGCGCCGCATAGGCGATCACCTGCACTGTCTCAATGCCGCCGATGTCGTCGAAAAACCATCCGCAGCTGGTGTACATGAGCTGCGCGTGCCTCTGCAGCTCCATCAGTTCCATGGCCCGCACGCGCTCCGGCTCGGCGAGCACATGATGCTGGTGGGTGCGGAAGAATCGCTCCACCGGCTCGTCGGCGCGGTCAAGCACCACCTGGATGTAGCCGTCGCGCGCAGCCCACACATCTTTGAAGAGCGCAGCGCCGGCCCGCTCCGTCAGTGGCGCCACTGCATCGCGCAGCTCATCCAGGGCCTGACGCAGCGGCGCGCGCCACAGCTGGTTGCAGTTGGGCTTGCCGCCGTTGCAGCCGCAGTTTGACCGCCAGCGCTCCACGCCGTGCATGCAGCTCCACGACGTGTTTTCGACAATCTCCGCCTCGTACTCGGGCGGAAACTGATCGAGAAAGCTGCCGTAGTTGGCCAGCTTCACCGTCTTGTCGCGCTCCAGCAGCAGCGACGTCCAGGCCAGCGCCATCTCGCCGTGGCGATGGTGGTGGCCGTAGGACTCGCCATCCGTGGCCACGTGCACCAGCTGCGCCTGCGCCGTATCTTTGAATCCCGCCTTAAGCCGCGCTGCAAACGCCTCGCCGGAGTTGAGCAGCCCCTCAAACGCGATGGCGCGCGAGGCCGGCCCATCGTAGAAAAACACGGCCAGCGACGCACCCGAGGCAAAGCGCATCATGTAAGGGCGCGTAGTGTCCACCGTGGCATTGGCGGTGTCGGTCCACGGCGCGTTTGAGTCGCCATTGACGGGCCTGATCCGCTTGCACTGGTGCGGCGCAAGCACGGTGAACTTGATCCCGTGCGCGGCCAGCAGCTCGAGCGATTCCGTGTCGGCCGCGGTCTCGGCCAGCCACATCCCCTCCGGCGGAGTGCCAAAGTGGTGGATGTAGTCGGCAATGCCCCAGCGGATCTGCGTCAAGCGATCGCGCTGGTTCGCGAGCGGCAGGATAATGTGGTTGTACACCTGCGCCATCGCCGAACTGTGACCGCGATAGTTCTTCCGGCTGCGCCGCTCGCCGTCCAGAATCATGCGATAGGTGCGCGGCGCATTGTCCTGGAGCCAGCTCATCAGCGTCGGACCGAAGTCGAAGCTGATGCGCGCGTAATTGTTCACGATGCGCGTGATCTTGTTCTTCACGTTGACAATGCGGGCCGCGCCGTTGGTGGCGTAGCACTCTGCACACACCCGCTCGTTCCAGTCGTGATAAGGCGCGGCCGAGTCCTGAGTCTCGACGGTCTCGAGCCACGGGTTCTCGCGGGGAGGCTGGTAAAAATGACCATGAATGCAGATATAACGCTTGCCTGCGGGCATGTATGTCTCTGTCTCTTGCCGGACTTTCTTCGCGCTATGGCTTCAAGTCAACGGGCTGCACAAATTGCGATGAACATTCACAGCTCTTTCCTGGAAACATTCGCGGCTTTGAAAGGGCACGACTTCAGTCGTGCCGCAAACGCCGCAAAAGATCGACTGGGCTTTAGCCCCTGAGGGAAAGCCTCCTTGGACCAGCGCACCATCAAAATCCGGGCGCCTCGACTATTGTATTGCCGACCGCCCGGCCGGCGCTGTGCCCTTGGCCAGATCGCACGCGCGCCACATATACCAGCTGGCCACGCTGCGGAACGGCGCCCATCGCTTCCCGCGCCGCAGCAGCACATCGGCCTTGGGCAGATCGGCCGCGGCCAGCGCGCGCGTCTTGGGCAGTCGCATGAACGTCAGCGCAAACCCCTTGCGCACGCCGTAGTCGCTCACCGGCAGCACATCGGGCCGGCCCATGCGAAAGATCAGCAGCATTTCAACCGTCCACGAGCCAATGCCGCGCACCGCAGTGAGCCGTTCGATGATCTCCGCGTCCGCCATCTTCTTGATGTGCGCATGGGTGGGCACGGTACCATCCAGCGTCTTCGCGGCCAGATCCCGCATCGCCTTGATCTTGTTGAACGAAACGCCGCATGCGCGCAGCGGCTCATCGGGCGTTCCGATCAGCGCGTCGGGCGACGGATCGCCGCCATAGAACTCGCGCACCCGCCGATGAATGGCCGCCGCCGCCTTACCGTGCAATTGCTGATAGAGGATCGACTCCAGCAGCGACTCAAACGGCGAAGGCGCCGGATCGAGCCTGAGCGTAAACGGCCCGGCCCGCTCCATCAGCGCGCCCAGCTTGGGGTCGGCAGCCCGCAGATGCGCCAGCGCCTCATCGGGATCGAAGGGAAGTTTGCGGCTCTTGCCGTCATGAATCATAGTGAGGAGTTTATCGCACCGCGGAGTCTGCTCGCTTTGCGCCCATCCGCCGCCGGTTCCTCCGGCGCAAGATTCAACTGGGATTTGCTTGCGTGAGAGTGATAGCTTTGAGCATTGGTCTCGGGAGGTCGCTTGATTCCTATGGCCCGCCGCACTTCCCCGCGTCTGCCGTGGCTGCTTGCCCTGACTGCGTGCCTGGCGTTCACTCTCGCCCGCGCATCGGCAATCGCCCAAAGCTTTGACGCCACCAATCTGCAGAAGCCCACCGATCTTGGAGGCATCTGGCTGGTCCACGCCGGCGACAACCCCGCCTACTCCAGGACCGACTTCGACGACTCACAATGGACTCGCGTCGATTCCAGCGCAAACGTGTCGAGCGTTTTTCCCAGCCGCCCGAACGTCCTCTGGTACCGGCTCCATGTGAAGGTCGCGCCGAGGCAGACCGGCCTGGGATTGGCGGAGTGGAGCCTCGCGAACGCCTTTGAGATCTACGTCAACGGCCAAAGAATCATGGAGAACGGGCGCGTGGCGCCGTTTGCTGAGTACCTCAACGGCGCCAGGCTGCTCAAGCCAATTCCCGACAGCCAGGTTGCTACTGGCTCGTTGGTGATCGCCCTGCGGGTGCATGTATCCCCGACCGAATGGGCCACCACGCATCCAGGTCTCTATACCCCCAATCTCAGGCTGGGGCAGGAACACACGATGTGGGAGCACATCTGGCTCATCGTGATCGGCGAGTACGCGATGGAGTCGATCACTGTGCTGGCCGGTCTCGGGCTGGGCATCGTAGCCTTGGCGCTCTTTATCGCGCAGCGCCGCCAGCGGGAGTATCTGTGGATCTTCCTCCAGTTTCTCTTTGCAGCTTGTGCAGGGACCGCCACTCTCATCGCGGAGTTTCACAATTTGCCGGCCTACTGGGACCTGCTCGGGGGACCCCTCCGCGCCCTGAGCCTCTGCTTCTCAGTCCTCGTGTACTTTGCGATTCTGCGCCTGCGCATTGGCTGGTGGATTCGCACGCTCTTTGCGGTTGGCATCTTCGGGTTTGTCCTTTCCTGGTTCGGCCAGACCCGCTGGGGCGTTTCCCAGTTTGCGGGCCTGATCGCCGAATTTCCGTTTTTCTTTCTTGCTGCCGGTGTCATTCCCGTCCTGTTGGTGGTGCATCTGCGCCGCGGCAACCGGGAGGCCGGCATCCTGCTCATCCCGGCGATTCTAAGGAGTTTAACCCTGTACGCCTACATTGTCGTGGTCTCCATAGCGCAGATTCCGGCCTTGCAGGCCGCGGCCACAAGCGCAAGCAGTGTGATCTTCAACATCAAAACCGGGCCATTCTACGTGAGCTTCGATTGGGTAAGCGACCTGTTCTACGTTGTCTCGTTTGCCGTCATCATTGTCCTGCGCTCCACGCGCATCAGCCGCCAGCAGGCAGTCATCGAGGGCGAACTCACGGCTGCCCGCGAAGTGCAGCGGGTGATTCTTCCCGAACAGGCGGCGCCGGTGCCTGGGTTCACGGTCGAGAGCGTCTACCAGCCCGCGCAGCAGGTGGGCGGCGACTTCTTCCAGATCTTGCCGGCGTGTGAAGGGGGATTGCTGGTCGTCGTCGGCGATGTAGCCGGCAAGGGATTGCCCGCCGCCATGCTGGTATCGGTGCTGGTGGGCGCCATCCGCACCGCGGCCGACTACTGCCAGGCCCCCGAAGAGGTGCTGGCGCAGCTCAATGAGCGGCTGATGGGTCGCACCCATGGCGGGTTCTCAACCGCACTTGTTGCTCGAATTTCCGCCGATGGATGGGTAACCGTTGCCAACGCCGGACACCTGTCGCCCTATCTTGACGGGCTCGAAGTTGAACTTCCCGGCGCGCTCCCGCTCGGCATCGTGAGCAGAGCGAGCTACGAGACCACCCGCTTCTACCTGCCTGTCGGCAGCCGCTTGACGTTCTACTCCGACGGCGTGGTCGAGGCGCAGAGCCAGAAAGGCGAGCTTTTCGGCTTCGAGCGCGGAAGGGCGATCTCCACCCAATCAGCTGCGGCGATTGTGGAGGCAGCCGCGCAATTCGGCCAGTCCGACGACATTACCGTGGTCGCCATTCAACGCATGGCGGCGATTGCCAGCGCCGCCTGAGCGCCGATAATACGCAGCCAGCGATCGCCGCCGCCGGGATTCCGCCGTTCAATTCCCCAACCGAACGCATTAAATCCCGGCGTACCACGCATACCCGGCCTCGGGCGAGGCTGACCCCAGGCCTTTGCCGAAGCTCTTCAGCGAGTCAGTGACCGTCATGCGGGTGATGTACTTCACGCTCTTGTAGCCCAGCTGGCGCGGCACGCGCAGGCGCAGCGGGCCGCCGAACGGCACCGGCAGATCGCCGTCGTTCATCCCCATGGTGAGCAGCGTCTGCGGGTGCAGCGCATCGGCCATGTCGATGCTTTCCCACCAGTCGCTGTCGGTGGAGTAGTAGACGACATAACGCGCCTGCGGCAGCGTTCCGGCTTCCTTCAGCACCTCATGCAGGGGCGTGCCAATCCACTCGGCAATGTAGGACCAGCCCTCTTCGCACACCACCTCGGTGATCTGGCTGTGCACCGGCATGGCTCTCAGATCGGCCAGTGAAAACGATCCGGGGTGAGCCACCATTCCATCCACCGTCAACTGCCATGCGGCGAATCCATTCGGCTCCATTTGCTTGAACAGATCGTTCGGCGGTTTGACGGGATTGGCAAACGGCGTCTTCGAAATCATGCCGCGGGAAAATTCACGGGCTAGCGAGTGCCTGGTCAGCAGCCTCTGGGTGGCGTAGTCCATCGTCTCGCCGATGCCGTAGATTCCGCCGTTGTCGGGCGGGACCAGCCCATAGCGCCGGGCCACGCGCTCGGCCACGGCGAGCCCGGTGACGCCCGCCGTGGCGGCCAGGCCGGTGGTGATGAGTTTTCGGCGTGAGATATTCATGGGCGCTCCTGCGTCGCTGCCGCGCGGCCAGTAACCATGGCCCGCATACGGCTCCTGAATCCTGCAAGATAGATCATCGTAACGTGAATCACGAGGAAGAGCACGAGGAATCCGGAGACAAAGAAGTGCAGCGTGCGCGCCGATTGCCGGCCGCCAAGCACATCGACGAAGAAAGGAAATGCCGAGTTGAATGCGGGAGACAGTGCCAGGCCCGTCCAGATCACCAGCGGAAACAGGACAAAGATCACCGCAATATACGCGGCCCGCTGCACGGCATTGTAAGTGCTCGCATCGGCAGCATCAGGCGGCGTACGGCGCACATAGCTCATCAACACGTCGCGGTAGGCGCGCCAGTTGCGATCGCCCTTTGCCGGAAGAAGATTCCTCCTGAGATGCCCGCTCGCCAGGATGAAGACTCCATAAACCAGGCCGGTAAGCACCAGCAGCCAGGCAGCCTCAAAATGCAGGTAGCGGCCCCAGCCGTTCGCGTCCGGCATTTGAAAGCTGTAGCCGGTGGGAACACTGTCGCGCGAGGCCGGAATCGGGATCGTGAACAACGGGCGCATGGTCACGTTCCCGGTCTCGCCCCAATAGAAGCGCGGATGCGAGATCACGATCTCCGCGCCGGTGATGAGCAGAGCGATGAACGCAACCACTGTGAGCCAGTGGGTCACGCGCACCCACGCGGAGTGGCGCGGGCGCCTGGATGTCGGACTGATGACCGGGCTGGTGGCGGACACACGCGCAGGATAGCACACAGTCCTGGCGCTCCGGCGCCAGGACCGCAGCCCTCACTCCTCGCGCATCAGGATGGTCGGATTGACTGCGAGGGCTCTTTGCGCCGGCATCCACGCCGCCACCATCCCCAGCGCCAGCATGGTCACAATGACTCCGCCCAGCACCACCGGATCCCGGGGCGACGCCTGGTACACGATGAACGAAAGCACCTTGCTGGCCAGCACGCCCAGTCCGAGTCCCGCCACCGAGCCCACCGAGAGCACCACGAACGCCCGTCCCAGCGCCGCCTTGAGCACTTCCTTCCGCCGCGCCCCCAGCGCCATGCGAATCCCCAGCTCGCGCAGCCGCTTGCTCACGGTATAGGAGGCCATGCCGAAGATTCCCGTTACCGCCAGCATGGCGCCCAGCAGGCCCAGCACGCCCAGCGCTACCGAGGCCACGCGCGAGGCAAACAGGGCCGTGCTCATCTCCTCATTCCAAGTCCGCACGGTAAACGGCAAGCCTGCGTCCATCCCATGCAGCTTGCTTTGCAATGCCCTCGCGATCTCCTGTGGATCGTGCTCCGACCGCACCAGCAATACCACGTCGCTCGACTGCTGCTGAAGAAACGAGAGGAACATCGCCGGCTGCTGATCCTCGGTGAGCGTCCGGTATTTCCCGTCTTGCACCACGCCCACGACTTCCGCCCTGCTGGTCCCCCAGAACTTGAAGTGCCCGCCGATCGCCTTGTCCACCGATCCAAACACTTTGATGGCAAACGTCCGATTCACAAGGGCCGCAGTGGGCGCTTTCTTGTCGTCCGCGAAGGTCAGGTCCCGTCCTGCCAGCAACGTCGTGCCGGCAGATTCAAGGTAGCCCGGCGACACGATGAAGTTCATCGCGTCCGCGGCAAAGTTGGTGGGCCGGAAATCGGTCGTGGTGTCGCTGTAGACAAACGAGTCGCCGCCGCCCAGGCTCAGTGGCACGCGGCTCGAATAGCCCGCGGCTGTCACTCCCGGAATGGCCTTTGCCGCATCCAGCATGCGCCGTTCCATCTCCGGCATCCGCTCGCCGGCATAGCCGGCCATCAGCAGGTCGCACTGCACCAGCGTCACATTCTGCGGCACAAATCCGAAGCTGCTGTGCATGGACCGCACCAGCCCGCGCACCGCTACCAGCGAAGACGTCACCAGCACCGCGCAGATCGCAACCTGCACCGCCAGCAGCACATCCCGCACCGTGAGGCGCCGCATCCCTCCCACACCGGCTGCGCCGGTGCGAATCACCAGCCACGGATCGGTCCGCATGACCTGCCGCAGCGGCGCCAGGCCAAAAAGCAGGCCGCTGCCGATCGCCAACACCAGAGCCACCAGGTAGGTGCCCGCATCCGGGTTCACAGGTACGTTGATAGGAATATCGGGAATCGGCTGCCATGCGCTCAGCACCCGCAGGATGGCCACGCCGCCAGCCAGCCCCAGCACCCCGCCCATGAGCGAAACCAGCACCGATTCGGTCAGCATCTGGCGCAGAATCATGCCGCGCCGCGACCCCAGCGCCAGCCGCATGGCCGTCTCCTTGGAGCGGTCTGCCGCCCGCGCGGCAAAGATGCTGCCCAGGTTGGCGCATGCCGCCAGCAGGATCAGCCCAGCCAGCAGCATCATGCCCGCCATGAACGCGCGCGCCGGGCCGCCCAGCATGTCGCCCACCAGGCCCGGCCGGGCCAGCGTGAATTTCACGCCGTCGTCTTCTGAAGGGTAGGTCTTCCCGAGCCAGGCCGCAATCGATTGCAGGTCCGCAGTTGCCTGCGCCGGTGTTACCCCGGGCTTCAGGCGTCCCACTACGAAGCCGTTATGGTTGCCGCGTTGCTTGAGCTCGTCGAATTGCTCCACAACGGGCTGCTCGACCATCGGGATCCACATTGCCGGCGCAAAGAACAGCTCCGTGCCCCGAAAGGCCGGCGGCGCCACGCCGATGATCGTGAACTGATGTTTATTGATCGCCACCGTCCGTCCCACTACGCCCGCATCGCCGTGAAAATTGCCATGCCAGTACGCGTAGCTCAGCACCACATACGGTGCGCTGTTGGTTCCTTTCTCATCCGAGGCGTGATAAAAGCGGCCCAGATAGGGCTGAATGCCCAGCGCGTCAAAGTAGTTCCCGCTCGCCAGGTAAGGCCATGCAGTGGAGGGATTCCCCCCCGTATCGACGCCTACCGGGCCAATGATGTTGTAGTCCACCAGGCTGTCAAACGTCCGGTTGCGATCGCGCAGATCCACATAATCGGGATACGACTGCGAGGGAAAATCGAAGCGCTGCACCATGAAGAGGTTTTGGGCCTGGGGCACATTCACCGGGTGCAGCACCAGCGCGTTGAGCACGCTGAACACGACCGCGTTGGCGCCGATCCCCAGCGCCATGGTCAGGATCGCAGTCACCGCAAAGCCCGGAGACTTCAACAGCTTCCGCATCGCGATTCGCACATTGTTTGTCATCGTGGCCGCCTTTGCACGGCAGTACGAAAGCACGCGGCAATTGGTTCCGTTTTGACTTGCAGCCTCCGATTCTCCCCGTCTCCACCCGCCCTGCGCGAGTACCATCTAAAAAAGGGCCCGACGAGGAGTTTGAAAACCATGAAGATGCGGCCGGGGACGCAAACGGGATTTCTGATGTGCGGCAAGGAATGGACCGATGGCGAAACGCTGGAGGTACGCTCACCCTGGGACCAGGGGCTGGTGGGGCGAGCTACGGTGGCTACACGGGCCGACGCGCGCCAGGCCGTGAACCACGCCGCGGCCGTGATGCGCCGCACCCGCGCGCTGCCCCGCTGGAAGCGCCGCGAGATCCTGGAGGATGTGGCCGCCGCGCTTGTTGCCCAGCGCGACCGCTTTGCGCAGCTCATTGTGGCCGAGGCCGGCAAGCCGGTGCGCCTGGCACGCGCCGAGGTGGACCGCGCCGTCATGACCTTCAAGACCGCAGCCGAGGAAGCGGCGCGGCTGGGCGGTGAGAGCCTGCCGCTCGACCTCACCGAGGGAAACGAGGGCCGCTGGGGCCTGGTGCAGCGCTTTCCCGTGGGCCCGGTGCTGGCCATCACGCCTTTCAATTTTCCGCTCAACCTGGTGGCGCACAAAGTCGCTCCTGCGCTGGCTGCGGGCTGCCCTCTGATCCTAAAGCCCGCGCCGCAGACGCCGTTCACTGCGCTGGCGCTGGGTGAGGTGATTCTCAAGGCTGGATGGCCGGCCGAGGCGTTCGCCGTCTTGCCGCTCTCCAACGCCGACACCGCGTGGCTGGCCGAAAAGGAAGACCGCATCAAGCTCATCACCTTCACCGGCTCAGCCAAAGTGGGCTGGGATCTGCGCGCCCACAGCGGCCGCAAGCGCGTCCTGCTGGAGATGGGCAGCAACGCCGCGCTCATTGTCCACAGCGACTGGCACGACCTCGACACCGCTGCCGAGCGCACTGCCCATGCCGCCTTCAGCTTTGCCGGCCAATCGTGCGTGAGCGTGCAGCGCGTCTTTGTCGATCGCAAGATATTTCAGACGTTTTTATGGAAGGTTGTCGACCAAGCCGCCAAGCTGGTGAGCGGCGACCCGTCTGAGGAGACCACCGACGTGGGCCCGATGGTCCGGCTCAGCGAGGCCGAGCGCGTTGAGGCCTGGGTGCAGGAGGCGATTGCCGGCGGCGCCAAGCTGGTGGCCGGCGGCGAGCGGCGCGGCTCCATGGTCACGCCGGTCATTCTCACCGGAACCAAGCCGGGCATGAAGGTGCGCGACGAAGAGGCGTTTGGCCCGGTCGTCACCATCGAGCCGTATGAGGACTTCGAGCACGCGCTGGCCGAGGTCAATCATTCGAAATATGGCCTGCAGGCGGGACTGCTCACGCGCGACGCGGGCCGCATCCTCACGGCCTATCGCGAGCTTGAGGTGGGCGCGGTGATCGTGGGCGACACGCCCAGCTGGCGCCTCGATCCCATGCCCTTCGGCGGCGTGAAAGAGTCCGGCATGGGCCGCGAAGGCATCCGCTCCGCAATTGAAGAGATGACCGAGCCGCGCATGTTAGTGATGAGCGGGCTGAGTTAGGAGCCATTTGACTCGCGCAGCGAGTTACGGCTTGAATGAACCAAGATGCTGGGTGGGATAACTCAACTCTCCATCAGCCCTTAGTCCGTCTTTCAATTCGTATACACACGCACATAGTCCACTAACATCTCCGACGGGAACGGAGTGCTCCCATTCGGCGGCCCCGGCCAATCCCCGCCCACGGCAAGATTCAGAATGATAAAGTTCGCCTGACCGCCATCGAATGGCCATATTGCACCCGTACCCGTGTAACTCGATGCTTTGTAAGTCACGTACGGCGTGGCCGGATCGTCCACATACAATGAGACGATCCCGTCTTTCCATATCATGCCGTAGGTATGCCACTGCGCCGCGGTCTGGCCCGAGGGGAACTGGTATTGCGCGCTGCCATTGAGATTCACCGCGTGAATCGATCCCGCATTCCAGTCCGGATTGCCCGCCGAGTCGATCCGCTCCTGTACATCCTGCTCGCCGCAGGCGGGCCAGTTTACTGTTGCGATGTTATTGCCCAGCAGCCAACCCGCCGGCCACAGACCCTGCGCCTCAGGCACCAGGATGCGCGCCTCAAATCTCCCATACTGAAAGCTGAAGAGGCCCTGCGTCTTGAGCCGCGCGGAGGTGTAACTGCCGGGCGCGGGCGTGCCGGCAATCGGATTCCGCGCGATGATATGAAGATAGCCGTCGGTCCCCACATACGTGTTCGGATGAGTGGGATCGCAGGGTGAGGCCGTCGAACCCCACGCGCAGTAGTCTTCCCACTCATTGTTGCCGCAGCACGCGACTCCCGTGTCGTAAGTCCATACGTTGGGGTTGGGCTGCGCGTTGGCGCCGGCGGTATTAGTGAACTCGTCGCTCCACACGAGCGTGTCCGAAGGAATGTTGGGCGTAAAAGCCTGGCTTGCGACTGGACTTGTTGCGTAGCCCGGAACTGTGGCAATCGCGCTCAGCTTCATGTTCGAAGCGATCAGGATCGGCGCCAGGTACTGCGGCGACGCCGTCGTCGGTGTCGTGCCGTTGGTTGTGTAATAGATAATCGCGTAATCCGCAGTCGTTGTGGAGAGGCTCGCAACCACTGCGCCGTTCTGCGCTGGCGTGGTGGTGATCGTGGGCGGAGCTGTAATTCCCGGCGTGATGGTGTAGGTTCCGGTTCCCACCAGCGAATCGTTGCCGCCAGATACCCCCAGAGACTCAATCGTCTCACTGCTGTTGACCTGAATGGGCGTATTTATGTACCTGGCCGACGAGGTGGTTGGCGGCTTGCCATTCAGCGTGTAGTAAATGGCCGTATCTTTCGTTTTATCGGAGATAGTAACCTGCACCGGATTACTGTAAGTCCCGGGCTTAGGCGAGAAGGTGGGAGTAGCAACCAGCGGCGTCATGGTATAAGTCGCCGTAGCCACCGCGCTCTGTATAAATCCGGGCGCGACGGCGATGGCCTTGATCGTCTCCTCGTGAGCAGAGAGCGGCACCGTGATCGCTCCCGTGTACTTAGTACCGCTAATAGTCGGAGCTTCCCCGTTCAGCGTGTAGTAGATCGTCGAATTGGGCGTTGTATCGGTAATAGTGACCTTCTGCGCGGCCGAGTACGTTCCGGTTCCCGGCTTGATCACCGGGGCAGCCGCGGGAGGCGTAATGGCGTAATTTGCAATCGCTACTGCGGACGGCAGGAAATTCTCGCCGCCCGCGATAGCTTCGATAGTTTCATTTGCCGAAACAGCGATTGCCTTCGTGTAGACGGATGACGAGGTCGTGGGAGCCTTTCCATCGGTGGTGTAGTAAATAATGGCGCCGGCGGTTGCGTCTTTGATCTCCACGCTCTGGTCCGCGGGATAAGTGCCGCCGGCCGGCGAGAAGGTGGGCTTGGCGGCCGTTGGCAGGTTGACGGTAAGGACGGCCGAGGCCGTCGCGCTATTGGCGTACCCCGTGGCTACCGCTATAGCCTTGACGATGTTCGACGACGAAATCGTGAACGGCCCGGTGTATTTGGTTGTCGAGGTGGAAGGGGGCGCGCCGCCCAGCGCGTAGTGGATGATTGCAGACGGTGTGGTGTCGGTGATCGTAACCTTCTGCACGGTGGTATAGGCGCCGGTCCCCGGCTTGATGACCGGCGTGGCAGCTTGCAGCTCTGCCTCGATGGTTTCCGTCAGATTGGCGCTGCTGGGGGCGAAGTAACTGCTGCTGTCGTCATAACTGGCTTGCACGCTGTGCTTCCCAAGCGCCAGATTCGATGTCGTAAAGGTGGCCTTGCCGGCGCTCACCGCTGCGGTTGCCACAGTCTTTCCATCCACTGCGAACGCCGCGCTGCCGGTGGGCGATGCACCGTTCAGATTCGACGACGCTACCGCCGCCGTAAACGTGACGGCTGCTCCGGGCGGCGCCGGATTCGCGCTTGCACCCAGCGTCGCCGCCGTTGCTACCTGCGTGGTTGCGCCCAGATCCAGCTTGGTCACAAAGGCGGTCCAGTCGGCGGCGCCGTTCACGGTTTGAAAAGCTCCCTTGGTGGTGGGAAAATCAAGCGAGCCAGCCTGGCCGATAACATAGGCGTCGCCCAAAACGTCAACGGCAATGCCCGAGCCCCAATCGAAGCCGCTGCCACCGAGATAGGTCGAATAGGCAAGGGCCGTGCCGGATGGGTTTAGCCTGGTGACAAAGGCATTGGTACCACCATCGGTGCCTTTGTTCACGCTCTGAAATGCGCCCTCGGTGGTGGGAAAATCGACCGAGTCCGCCTGGCCGGTAACAAAGGCGTCGCCCGAGCCGTCAACGGCAATGCCCGCGCCCCAATCGCCGAGAGCAAACTGCGGGGCACTCCCGCCCAAATAGGTCGAGTAGACCAGGGCCGTGCCGGTTGGGTTGAGCTTGGTGACAAAGCCAACGCTGAACTGATTGGTTGCGCCGTTGTTCACGGTCTGAAAAGCGCCCTTGGTGGTAGGAAAATCGGTCGAATTCGTAAGACCGGTCACATAAGCGTTGCCCAATCCGTCAATGGCAACGCCATAGCCCTTATCGCCGCCGCTGCCTCCAAGATAGGTGGAATATACCGGCGCTGTGCCGGCCGGGTTGAACATGGTGACAAAGGCAGTGGCAGTCGGCACCGCGGTGCACTTGTTCAGTTTCTGATAGGCGCCTTTGGTGGTGGGAAAATCGAACGAAGATGCAACGCCTGTCACATAGGCGTCGCCCGAGCCGTCCACGGCGATGCCGTTGCCGTGATCGCGCTCCTTGCCCCCAAGATAGGTGGAATAGATGAGAGCAGTGCCGGTTGGGTTGAACTTGGTGACAAAGGCATTCGGACCGATGGTGCCCTTGTTTGCGGTTTGAAAGGCGCCCGCTGTCACCGGAAAATTGGTCGAGCCAGCGCTGCCGGTGACATAGGCATCCCCCAGGCCGTCCACAGCAATGCCAGAGCCGAAATCGCCATTATAGGGCCCATTTCCACTTCCGCCGAGATAAGTGGAATACACCAGGGCCGAGCCGGTCGGGTCGACCTTGCTGACAAAGCCATCGCAACCCTGATTGCCGGCTGCCTTGTTCACAGTTTGAAATGCGCCCTTGGTGGTTGGAAAATCGGTTGAGCAGGCGCCGCCGGTTACATAAGCATCGCCCATCGCGTCGACGGCAATACCCGATCCCCCATCCCCGCCGCTGCCGCCAAGATACGTGGAATAGACCAGTGCCGTGCCGGTTGGGTTGAGCTTGGTGACAAAGGCATTGGTACCACCATCGATGCCTTTGTTCACGGTCTGAAAGGCGCCCTTGGTCACCGGAAAATCGGCCGAACCGGCCTGGCCGGTTATGTAAGCATCGCCCAATCCGTCCACTGCAATACCTGCGCCCGAGTCGTAGTAGCTGCCGCCAAGAAAGGTGGAATACGTGAGGACCGGGTCGATGACCAGCGGCCTGGAGCGGTCGTATGCGCCCAGCCGAAATCCGATCGCATTGCCGGCAAGCTGTTGGAACCGCCCCTCAACGGGCTGGCGCTGCCCGTTCCGTTCCTGGTAGATGGCCGGCTTGTGAAATGCGATCTGGCCATGCGTCGACGAGACGATCAGATCGCCGGCTGGAGTCAGCTTGAGAGCCTTCGCTCCCGCAAATTGAAGACGGATGGGTT
>Ga0302314_10003906_pt1 | contig 27395 bp, 24 predicted proteins | sample III_Palsa_N2_3_FD_200533 | JGI IMG/M metagenome (GOLD analysis project Ga0302314, IMG submission 200533) | Peat permafrost microbial communities from Stordalen Mire near Abisko, Sweden - III_Palsa_N2_3 | ecosystem: Environmental > Terrestrial > Soil > Palsa > Peat permafrost | place: Sweden...
AGTGAAGCCGCCCATAACTCCAGTGTCGTCTCGATCGATGCGCTCGACATCCCATGACCTCCGAATCATGGTCACCCATCGATTCAGACGTCGATCGTCAGTGCAACTGTAATGCTAGTTGAACCGACGCTTGCGCTGCATCGCGAGGCGGTCGGCCGAGCGTATTTCCACGTCGAACACGTCGCTCTCGCGCTGGATCGTCAGCGGCACGACGACGCCCGGCGGGCCGAGCGCCCAGAGCTGCTGGTAGAAGCCGCCCAGGTCGGTGACCCGCTCACCCGCCAGCGCGTGCACGACGTCGCCGCGGCGCAACTCCGCCCGGGCCGCGGGACCGCCCGGCGTGACGTCCTGGATCACGACGTGGGACGAGACCACCTGCGAGATCACGCCCAGCCAGGGTCGCGGCGGCCGCGTCGGCCGCCCGCGAGCGAGATCGTCCAGGATCGGCGGCAGCAGCTCGGCCGGCACGAACATGTTCAGCGGGCTGATGTCGCCGTTCTCGTCGAGCTGCTCCATCCGCAGCGAGCCGACGCCGACCAGATCGCCGCCCGGGGCGATCAGCGCCGCCCCGCTCCAGTGCGGATGGGCCGGTCCGACGAACAGCGCCTCCTCAAGGTAATATTCCCAGTATCCGGCGAACGGCGCACGGGCGAGGGGCTGGCCGCACAGCGCATGCGCGCGCCCGCCGCCGCCCGCCGATATCACCGCCGTCTCTGTCCGCAGCTTCCGCGAATCCCCGATCGGCATCGCCGGCAGGCCCAGCGGCTCCAGCGCGTGGACCAGGCCGAAGCCTGTGGCTTGGTCGATCCCCAGCACATGGGCCGCGATACGGCGCCCGTCGCCGGTGGTGACGGTCACCTCGTCGGCCTCGGTGATCAGATAGCCGATGGTCAGGATCAGCCCCTCCGACCCGATGACGATCGCGTTGCCGGGCCGGTAGGTTCCAAGGGTCTTGGCGGACGCCGCCTGCTCGCTGACCCTGGACTCCAGCACCAGCACCGAAGAGAGTCGGCGGTCCAGGTCGAAGTCGAACAACTGCGCGATCGGGCGAAGCGCCTCGTCGACTTCCAGGCTGGCAAATGGCGACACCACCGGCGATATCTCCGCAACGCTTCGAATATGGGAGCTGCTACGCCTACCTGCCCGCGGATCGCGGCACAAATCCGCCTGATGGGCGGTTCGGCGCCCAGGCGGCCGCGGAGCGCGACCTAGTTCCGCCCTGCGAACGCCTGCTAGTGAGATAGAACGACGTCGGCTGCGAGTGGCGATCTGATTTTGCGGACAGTGGCGGTCATCGCGCTGAAGGGCGGCTCTGGGAAGACCACGGTTGCGACCCACCTTGCGCTGGCGGCGCACCTGCGCGGCGTCGAGACGCTCGTGGTCGATATCGACCCGCAACGCTCCGCCGAGAACATCCTTAGCGCGCGGCATGACCGCGGTCCTCTCTGTGTCACGGCGTCAGGCGCCGCGCTGATGGCGGCCAAGTTCGCCGCCATCAGCGCGCGCAAGGAGCTTCTGGTCATCGATACGCCGGCCGGCGCCCTCGAAGACGTCGGCGAGGCCGTCGTCCTGGCCGACTTCGCCGTCCTGGTGGTGCGCCCGACCCTGATCGATCTTTCGGGTCTCGCCCGCACCCTCACGCTCGTGCGCCAGCTGGGCAAGCCGTCGAGCGTGGTGGTGAACCAGGCCCCGTTCGCGCGCGAAGGCGTGGAGCCGCCCTTGGTCAAACGCGCACTGCGGGGACTTGAGTATATGCGGGCAGCCGTGGCCCCGGTCATGCTCCGCTCGAGGTCGATCTATCAGACCGCGCTGGAAACCGGGCGTTCGGTGGAAGAGACCGCGGACCTGGCGGCGGCCGATGAAATCGCCACGCTCTGGGCGTTCGTCGAAGCCGAGTTGGCTGATGCGCCGCGCCACCCATAGGGTCGCGACCGCCGCCGGGAGGCGGCTGGGGTTCAGCGATCGGCGCCCCGATCGCTGAACGATGGCGTGCCCACAGGCGACGGACCTTGCGGAATCGGTTGCGGCTCGCCGCCCGGCGGCGGCTGAAGCCCCGAGTCCGGTGCGGGCGTCGCCAGGGTCATCTGCTCCATCTCCGGCGGCGGCAGCTGGTAGACTTCGAGCCGGCCGCTGAAAGCGTCGGCGAACGCCGCGCCGATTGCGCTTTGCGGATCGTACGCGACCCGCTGGATAGTCTCGCCCTCCTGGATGTACCGGATGGCCGCGCAGGGGTTGGCGCACGATGCGATCGTGCCCGAGGCATCGTCGACGCCGATCTGATACTCGCCGTCGATCAGGCCCAGATAGCGGAACGTCGCGACCGGCTCGGCGGCCGGCCCGCGCTTTCCCGACACGTAGCCGTAGGCGCCGTCCTCGTGAACCGTCCAATTGTGCGTGACGCCGATCGCGCCGACGACGTTGGCGTTCGCCACGCGGCTACCCGAAGCGGGCATGTCGCATGCCGCGAGGCTCATGCCCGCTATAGCCACCGCCGCCAGGAACTTCGGAGTGCTCATCGGCAGTAATATTACACTGAAGCTTGGCGGAAGGCCCGAAAAATAGATCGCAGCGTCGATAATCAATCAATGCTCGTGCGCGTTGCGGAACTCTCCCGAAAGAAGAGTTGCTTCGACAACTGTGTCTGACCTGTATGCGGGCTAGTCGAACAGCTTTCGCAGATTGATCGATACGACGCGTCCAGTCGGATTCAGGTAGGCCGATTGATAGATCAGTGGCGTTGCGCCGGAGGAACTGTGCACTCTGATGCTCTGGTCGAACAGATTGGTCACGCTAAGGGTAACGCGTACGCCCCGCAGGAAGGCATAGCGCTCGATCAGGGCGCGCTGCGGGGTGAAATCGTCCCACAGCCGCAGGTTCACCGTGGCGATGTCCGAGAACTGCAGGGTTCCGGCCGATCCGGCGGCGCCGCCGATCACGGTGGTCGCGCTGCGCCAGTCGGCGCTGAGGCGAGCGCCGTAGCCGTTGTCGGTGTAGCCCATCTGGGCCTCGATCTCGTGCTGGTACTGGCCGCCGCTATTGCCAGCGGCCGAACCGTTGAGCAGATCGAGCACCGGTCCGCCGCGACTGACCACGTACTGATCCTTGAAGTAGATCGTGTGGTAGAGCGCGATCTGGAACCGGCCGCCGACCGGCGCGTCGCCACCTCCCCGACCTCCACGGCCACCGCCCCCGCGCCCGCCGAAACCGCCGGCATAGCCGCCGCCAGGCCCGCCGCGTCCGCCGGCGGAATCTCCGGGTGGGCTCGTAGCGGGCGTCTCAGGATTCGCCTCCCCACTCTCATCGCCGGACGCCGCGCCGGCGGTGGTCGCACCGCCCGGGAACTGACCGCCCGGACCATTGGGACCACGTTGGTACGCCCCGCCTGGCCCCTGCGGACGCCGGCGGTAGCTGCGCCGGCTGAAATCGCGCGGCGGCGGCTGCTTGCCGACCGGGCGCGTGTAGTTGATGCCCCAGCGCAATTCCTCGCGGTCCTGCATGGCGAAGTTGACCGGCCGGTCGTCCTCTTCGTCCAGCTCCCCGTCGGCGCCGCGGATGAAGCGGGCAGGGAACGCCGCCTCGATCGCGGCGCTCGCCGATGGGAAGGTCGCGATCGCATTGGCGATGCGGCTGTTGATGTAGTTGGCGGTGAAGGTGAAGTCCTGCGTCGCGAACGGCTTCAGGGTTAGGCCGACCTTGAACACCGTGCGGTCGTCGGCCTTCAGCGCGCGATTGCCGCCGCTGATCTGGGTCACCGCCACCGTCTGTCCGGTCACGTAGTCGAAGATCCGCGTCCCCGGGGTCTCGACTGCCGGGCCGTCCAGTTGCTGGATCGTCGGCGCCTGGTGATCATGGGTTTCCGAGACGATCAGGGTGTAGCCGGGGATCGGCGTCCAGTTCAGGCCAAGGCCCAACGTCGGAAGCACGCCGAAGTCCGACAGGTCGTCGACGGCGCTGTTGACGTTGAAATACAGCTCGCCCAACGCGCCGAGCACATGATTGGTCCGGCTGGTCAGCGGCACGTCGACGTTCAGCAGAGCCGACGCGTCGTTGCGAGCGAGACTCTGGGCCTGAAAGAGGCCCATGTTGCGCGAGGTCGAGTTGGCGACCGCTTCGGCGTCGCCGATCTTGGCGCTGACATAGATCGCCCCGGCCGGAAGCCTGACTAGCGGGCCGTTGGCCAGCACCTGGATGTTGCCGCCGTCGGTGATCGCTTCCGCCGAGTTTTGCGGCCTCAGCGCCAGCAGGGCGCTCGGCAGCGGCCCGAACGGATTCAGCGTCGGCGAATCCTGGTTCAGCAGCGCCTGCAGGCCAGACGCGTCGAGGCCAGCGCCGGTCGTCGTCATCGTGTCGGCGTGGTTGTAGGCGCCGGTCAGCGATAGGCGCCACGAGCCGAGGTCGCGGTTGAAGGTGGTCCCCAGGTGGGCGGTCCAGCCGTCGATGTCCTGCCGCAGCGGCCCCTGGCCGGCGACGTAACGGTCGACGGTGACGGGCGAGCCGAACGGCGAGAACGGATCGCCGGCCGGCACGAGCAGACTGACGCCGGGCAGGCCCTGCAGCGAGGTGCTGCTGGTGGCGCCCAGGGTGACGTTGAAGGTGGCGTTGATCCCCGCGAAGAGCGGTCTCGCCATCACCGCATTGGCGGTCAGCGCCTGGGTCGCCGGCGCCAGGCTGTAGTCGCGGGCGGTGTCGGTGACGTTGGCCTTGCCGGCGTCCGGCGCGAAGTCCGCCAGGGTGAGATGCTGGTCCGCGGCCACGTCAGCCGGTACGCCCGCCACCGTCACCGGCTCACCCACCAGTGCGCTGAAGGCCGGATCGATCGGCGCGCCCGGCGTTGGCGAAACCACATTGCCCGCCAGATCGAACGGGGCGCCGCCGATGGCGCCATCAAGGCCGCGTTGCGCGTCGGTGAGCCCGGCGCTGACCTGGTACTTCAGGTCGAAGTTCGTGCGTGTGTCGCGGTCGACCCTGAACTGGTCGAATTCGGCCTGGCCGTTCGCATCGCCGCCCTGGGTGGTCTGGCCGCCCGCGACCTCGCCGGTGATCGCGTGAAACTGCGGCTTCAGCACGAAGTTGATCACCCGCTGGTCGGCTGTGTAGCCGTATTTCAGCGCCACCTCTTCCGGCAGGATGTCGATCCGCAGGATCGCTTCGGTGGGGATGTTCTGAATTTCGTTGAGGCTGGAGATGCGCCGGCCGTTGAGCAGGACGACGGGGCCCAACTGACTGCGGCCGCGGTCGCTGCGCGTCTGCGGCGCCAGCTCGTTCAGCAGTTCGGTGACGGTGCTGACGCCGTAGGACTGGATGTCTGAAGGGTCCATCTGCAGCTCGGGCGTGATGTCACCAACCACCGCGCCGACCTGCTTGGCGTAGGGCAGTGGCGCTGCGGTGACCGTGATCGAGCTGACCCTGGTGCTGTCCTGAGATGCAGGCGGATCGGCGGAGCCGGCCGGCCGCGCCACCGGCGCTGCGTGCGCCGACAAGGCCGCCGCGACCGCCAAGGGGGCGACGACCGGGACCATGCGCGAGCGCCCGCCAATCGGGCGGCGCCCCGCGCGCCGGGTCGCATTCACGTTCGCCATGACCACTCGCGCCCAGGCCCCGACGCCCACGGCCCCTGTTCCACGCCTGACTTGCAGCCCGATGTCGGCCGCGAAACGATCTAGCTGCGCGGCGAAGACAGCCCGCGTGGACTCGGAGAGAGCGGCCTGGCGGTCACACCAGCTTCTTGCCTGCCTCGTCGATCACGCCGCCGATCTCGCCGGCGTCTTCGCCGAGGATCATCTCGTTGTGGGCCTTACCGGACGGGATCATCGGGAAGCAGTTCTCGGAGGCCTCGACCCGGCAGTCGAACAGCACCGGCAGGGGGCTGTCGATCATCTGGACGATCTTGGCGTCGAGCTCGTCCGGGCGGTCGGCGCGCAGGCCGAGCGCCCCGTAGGCCTCGGCCAGCTTCACGAAGTCGGGCAGGCTGTCGGAGTAGGAGTGGCTGTAGCGCTCGCCGTGCAACAGCTGCTGCCATTGCCGCACCATCCCCATCCACTGGTTGTTGAGGATGAAGACCTTGATCGGCAGGTTGAATTGGATCGCGGTGGACACCTCCTGCATCGTCATCTGCACCGAGGCGTCGCCGGCGATGTCGATGACCAGGCTGCCCGGGTGCGCCACCTGCGCGCCGACCGCTGCGGGCAGGCCATAGCCCATGGTGCCCAGGCCGCCGGACGTCATCCAGCGGTTCGGCTCCTCGAAGTGGAAGAACTGCGCCGCCCACATTTGGTGCTGGCCGACCTCGGTGGTGATGTAGACGTCGCGGCCGCGGGTGAGGGCGTAGAGCCGCTCGATCGCGTGCTGCGGCTTGATCAGAGTCTCGGAGGGCCGATAGGCGAAGCCTTTGCGGGCGCGCCAGCCGTCAATCTGAGTCCACCAGGCCTTCAGCGCCGGATTGGGGGCCAGGCGCTGGCGCTTCCACGCGGCGATCAACTCGGCCAGCACGCGGCCGGCGTCGCCGACAATGCCGATGTCGGTGCGCACGACCTTGCCGATCGACGAGGGGTCGATGTCGATGTGGATCCGCTTCGAGCCAGGCGAGAAGGCGTCGAGCCGGCCGGTGACGCGGTCGTCGAAGCGCGAGCCGATCGCCACCATCACATCGCAGTCGTGCATGGCGTGGTTGGCTTCCCACGCGCCGTGCATGCCGACCATGCCCAGCCAGGCCGGGTCGCTGGCCGGGAACGCGCCCAGGCCCATCAGGGTCGAGGTGACCGGGGCGCGGGTCAGGGCGGCGAACTCGCGCAGCAGCTGGCTGGCTTCCGGACCGGCGTTGATCACGCCGCCGCCGGTGTAGAAGATCGGCCGCTTGGCGCTGGCGATCAGCGCCGCCGCTTCGGCGATCTTCCCGGCATCGCCCTCCGTACGCGGATGGTAGTTGTGGCTCGCCCGCGCCTGCGCCGGACCGACGTAGAGTCCGGTGGCGAACTGGATGTCCTTGGGAATGTCGATGACGACCGGCCCTGGCCTGCCGGTGGTGGCGATGCGGAACGCCTCGTGCAGCACGTGCGGCAGGTCCTCGACGCGCTTCACCAGGTAGTTGTGTTTGGTGCAGGGACGGGTGATGCCGACGGTATCGCACTCCTGGAACGCGTCGGTGCCGATCAGATGGGTCGGCACCTGGCCGGTGATCACCACCAGCGGGATCGAGTCCATCAGTGCGTCGGTGATGCCGGTGACGGCGTTGGTCGCGCCGGGGCCGGAGGTGACCAGCACCACGCCGGGGCGGCCGGTAGAGCGGGCGTAGCCCTCGGCGGCGTGGGTCGCGCCCTGCTCGTGGCGCACCAGCACGTGGCGCAGGCGCGGCTCGTGGAACAGCGCGTCGTAGATCGGCAGCACCGCACCGCCGGGATAGCCGAACAGGTCGGTGACGCCCTGGTCGACCAGGGCGCGGACCACCATCTCGGCGCCGGTCATGATCTCGGCGGCTGCGGCGCTGGTCTGGGCTTCTATGGCGGGCTGGATGGTCATGGGTTGGCTCGGATTTGGGAGTTGCAGGACAAGAAAAAAGGCCCTGGAGGGGCCTTCGGACATGCGACCGACGTCAGCGGAAGGGGCTTACCCTCCTACCGATACCGGCCGCCGAATAAGTACGAGGCGCGTAATGCGCATCGGTCCTGCTCCCAAATCGTCTCCGAGAGACATGCCATTCTGAGCCGAGGGCGTCAAGAAACGCTGAAGGCCGGCGAATACCCCCGATGCGCCATGTTGCCAGGCGCGGCCCTCCAAGAGAGATAGGGCGACGCACATGGGAGGCATTCCGTTGGAGCTCGGATTCATCATGGTTCTGACACCCGACCTCACCGAGGCGGAGGGTTTCTATCGCGATGTGCTCGGGCTGGCCCTACTCGACAGGACGTCGAACCGGCTTGTGTTCGATCTGGCCGGGATCGAGTTCCGCGTGTTCCGGTGCGCTGAGGCGGCCGCGGAGCACAGGCACGCCTCCAACGCCGCGACGGTCTGCGTCTTCGAAGTGCCGTCCATTAACGCCGCCATTACCCGGATGCGGGACAAAGGCGTTGTGTTTATTCATGAGACGCCAGCGCAAGATGCCTACAGCGGTTTCCGCTACGCCGCCTTCCGTGCGCCAGGCGGCAACGTCCGCGAAATCATGGAGCGGCAGGCTGCGAGCTAAAACCCCGCCCGCCAGCACGCCCGGTTGCGGGTCGGGATGGTGAAGCCGGTGGGGGTCAGCAGGGTCGAAGGCAGTCAGCGCCATCCGCGTCGGACCTCTGAGACGACTCGGATAATCGCGTCGATGACCACTTGGGGCTGGTCTCTCTGGATGAAGTGATGCGCCTCGGGCACGACAATCGACTCGCCAGCCCTCGATCTGGCGGCCAGCGCGTCGTGGGCGGCTTTCCAGCGGCCCACGAACTCCTGGTAGATAGCGTCGCTCTGCCCTTCGTCACGCCCGACAATGCCGGCGGTGAGAACAATAATCGGCAAGTCGCCCCACGTGAGCGCGGCCCGCCGCTCTTCGAGGGTATCCTCGCTGGCAGCCTCGGTCGCCGGAAAGAAGGCGCGCGACTGGGAGGCCTCCGCCTCATACCAGGATGGCCTCAGGTACATGTGCAGCACATAGCGCGCGTCGGCGGTCGAAAGATTGGGATCGGGTGGGAAGCAGTCATGCGGATCGCGCTCGGATAGTTCGCTTGCCTTCGCGAGCTTCGCGCAGTCGTCCAGGTGGACGTAGCCCTGGTTGATGTTGTCCTCTTCGAGTCTGCGCTCTTCCGGCGTAGGCGGATTGAATTGTCCCGCGAAGGCCGGGTCGACCAGCACCAGCCCGGCGACATCGGCTGGGAAGCGGTCGGTGTAGAGGGTGGCGTAGAAGCCGCCCATCGAGTGACCTACGAGCACGACCGGCGTGTTGACGCCCGCCTTCCGCAGCAGCGCATGCAGATCGTCCGTCACCTGCGTCCCGGTGACGGGCGCGCTTGGTGGGCCGCTGAAGCCAAACCCGGCTCGATCGTAGAGGCACGTACGTGTCATAGCCGAGACCGACGGTTGGACCGCTCGCCAGTTGACCATCGAGCCCTCCGCGCCTTGCTCGAAGACGACGGTCGGCGAGCCGTGGCCGGCGCAGATGATGTTGAAGCGCCGACCGCCGGCGACGCTGACGAAGTGCGGCTTCGACAGATTGGGCCATGCGGTCGACCGGTCCGCCGCGAGTGAGCCACCACAGGCGAGGCATGCCAGCGCCAGTGAAAAAGACACCAACTTGCAGGAGATCATCAGCGGCCTCCTTCTCAGCTCCGCCAGACCCGCGCCAGCTCCGCGACGCTCTGGAACCGGTCGGCCGGGTCGGATCGGCACGCCGTCGTCATCGCAACGTATCACGCCGTCGTCATCGCAACGTATTGAGTCTCGGTCCCGCGAAATTCGGCGCGGTTCAGGTCGCCGTCGCCGAGGAACACTGAGATCGCGCGGCCGAGGGTGAAGACGGTGGTGCGTTGGTCGATAAGGGCGCCGCGCTCGAATTCCTCCGGCGCCATGAACCGCGTCGAGCCGAACGTCCGGCCCATCTCGTTGGTGAAAGAGCCCAGGTGGTAGCTGTCGAGATCGATCAGCCAGGCTCGGCGAGCGGCGAAGTCGTAGATGATCGCGCCGTCGTAGAAGTCGCAGGCGATCCAGCCGGCGGCGCAGAGCTTCAGATGGACATCCAGGATGGTGTCGATCGCCGCCGTCAGCTGGTCCGGTGGCAATCGGCGAAAACGCTGGAACGCGCTCGTGGGGTCGGCTCGCTGGGCGGCGGGCGCGCTCTCAACGGCTCACCGGGCGCCCAGTCATAGATCAGCATCGGGCCCCAGGTTGATTGGGTGACGGCCTGCAGGGCGGGGAGGGCCGGGTCGGAGACTGGGAAAGCGTGAGACGCCGCGCATTTAGAAGCAGGGCGACGCGCTCTTCGTGCGGCAGGAAGGGCGTTGGGTCTGCGGGGTCGCCCGCGGTCTTCACGAACCAGCGCCGGCCGTTCGCTTCGAGCCCGTGGGAGACATTGCCGGAGTCCTGGGTGCCCGTGTCGAAGGCCGCGAAGACGCCGCCGACGCGGCTCAGGTAAGCGCCGGGCGCCAGATCGGTCTGCGCCTCGAAGGGCGTATCGCCCGCTTCGCGGGTTGTTCCCACGGCCATTCTCGCGATGTTAGCTGGTCGACCGTCAGCCGAACACCGCCCGCAGAACCCCGACAATCGGACGAGAATCACGCTCAAACGAGCGTTTGAAACGGCAATTTGAATTGGACAGTTTCGCTGGGAGGCGTAACGGTTCGCCCAGCCCTTCCGTCCCTGCAAAAAGGCCCGATCCGATGAATGTGATGACCAAGGATGCTTCGATCAGCGACCTCGACCTGGAAGCCGAGCTCAACAATCTCGGCATGTCGAAGGAAGCGCGCCCCCTGTTCGACGCGGTGAAGAAGCACATCGCGGAGAACGTCGCGCCGATCGCCGACGAGTTCTATCGCCTGGGCGAAGGCCGCGCGGAGCGCTGGAGCTGGGCGCCGGGGCAACTGGAGCTGCTACAGACCGCGAAGGACAAGGCCAAGGCCTCGGGTCTGTGGAACTTCTTCCTGCCGACTTCCGAGATCGGCCGCGGCCTCACCAACCTCGACTACGCCTACATCGCCGCCGAGCTCGGCAAGCAGCCATTGGCGTCCGAGTCGCTAAACTGCTCCGCGCCAGACACCGGCAACATGGAGGTGCTGGAGAAGGTCGGCACGCCGGAGCAGAAGGAAAAGTGGCTGAAGCCGCTGCTGAACGGCGAGATCCGCTCGGCCTTCGGCATGACCGAGCCGCACCTTGCTTCGTCCGACGCCAAGAACATCGCCTGCCGCGCTGAACTGATCGGCGACGAGTGGGTGATCAACGGCGAGAAGTACTACATCTCCGGCGCCGGCGATCCGCGCTGCAAGATCATGATCCTCATGGTCCAGACCAGCCCCGAGGCGCCGACGCAGTTCCGCCAGTCGCAGATCTTGGTGCCGATGGACACGGCCGGGCTGACGATCATGGGCCCGATGACGGTGTTCGGCCACGACGACGCGCCGCACGGCCATATGCACCTCAAGCTCGACAACGTGCGGGTGCCGAAGGAGAACATCCTGCTCGGCGAAGGCCGCGGCTTCGAGATCTCGCAGGTGCGTCTGGGTCCGGGCCGCATCCACCACTGCATGCGCTCGATCGGCCAGGCGGAGCGGGCGCTGGACCTGATGGTCAAGCGCGCCTCGACGCGGACGGCGTTCGGCAAGCCGATCATCCAGCTCGGCAAGAACCTGGAAGTGGTCGCCCGCGCCCGGATCGAGATCGAGGCGATGCGGTTGATGGTGCTGAAAGCGGCCAAGGCGATGGACGTGATGGGCAACCGCGAAGCCCGCGTCTGGGTCTCCATGGTCAAGGCCATGGTGCCCGAGCGCGTTTGCCAGATCATCGACCAGGCGATCCAGATGCACGGCGCCACCGGCGTCTCGCAGTGGACGCCGCTGGCCAGCATGTACACCAGCCAGCGCACGCTGCGGATCGCCGACGGCCCGGACGAGGTGCACCACATGGTGGTCGGCCGCGCCGAACTCAGCCGGCACTAGCGTTATGACAGCGGCGGCGGTTTCAGGCGCCATCCCGGGCTACGATGTCCCGGCGGTGGAGGCGTGGATCGCCGCCAATGTCACCGCGCTGGCGCCGCCGTTCGAATGGACGCGGCTCGAGGGCGGCCACTCGAACCTGACCTACCAGCTGCAGGACGTCCGGGGCCGGCTGGCGGTGATCCGCCGCCCGCCGCTGGGCGAGCTGCTGCCCAAGGCCCACGACATGGCCCGCGAGTGGGCGCTGATCTCGGCGCTGGGGCCGACGCCGGTGCCCGTGCCGGCGGCGCTGGGGTTCTGCGATGACGTCGCGGTCACCGGCCAGCGGTTCTACGTGATGGGCCACATCGACGGCCACCCGCTCTACAACGCGGCCGATAGCGCGCGCTGGGCCCCGGCGCCGGTGCGCCAGAAGCTGGCGCATTCGTTCATCGATGTGCTGGCCGACTTGCACGCGGTCGATCCGGACGCCGTCGGCCTCGGCGACCTCGGCAAGCGCGACAGCTATGTCGGCCGCCAGCTCTCCACATGGTACAAGTCGTGGCTCGCCTCGGTCGGTCCGGCGGAATACGACGACCCGCGCGCCCATTCGCTGCAGCGCCTGCTGCTGGAACACCTGCCCGGGCAGGAGCCGGCGCGGATCGTCCACGGCGACTACGGCCTGCACAACTGCCTGGTCGGGCCGGACGGCGCGGTCGCGGCGGTGGTCGACTGGGAGATCTCGACGCTCGGCGACCCGCTCGCCGACCTCGCCTATGCGCTCAACCCCTGGCCCGACCCGGGCGATCACGAGCCGCCGAACCCGCTGGCCGCGCTGGCGCCGCCGGGCTTTCCGTCGCGGACCGAACTGGCCCAGCGCTATGCCGCGCGGACCGGCCGAGACCTCTCGCGCCTGGACTACTACGCCGGCTTCAACTTCTGGAAGTCAGCCGCGATCGTCCATGGCGTCTACGCCCGCTACATGGAAGGCAAGAAGGGTCACGAAGGCGTCGACCTCGAAGCCCTGCGCACGCGGATCGCCGGCTCGCTGGCGGCGTCGGAACGGGCGCTGGCGCGGCTAGGTCGCTGAGACGCGTCGAAGGTCGGCCTGCGTAGGCCGATTTAGCCCGCTCATCCGCGCCCCTCGATCATCTTCCATCCGTTCCCCGACGGATCACGGAAGCTGGCGTCGATCTGGCCGTAACGCTCCTCGGGCGGCTGGGTGAACTCCACGCCGCCGGCGGACATGCGCTCGTAGGCGGCGCGGCAATCGTCGACGGCGAGCACCAACGGCGGCATCGCGCCCTTGGCCACGATCTCGCGCACGGTCTGCGCGGTCGCCTCGTCGAGCGTCGGCGGCTTCGGCGCGAACAGACCCAGCTGGAAGGATGGCTGGTCCGGGTGCTGCACGGTCAGCCAGCGGTAATCGCCGTTCCGCGCGTCGGTGTGGACGCGGAATCCGAGTTTCTCGACATAGAACTTCAGCGCTTCTTCCTGATCGCGGACGTACAGACCGACGACTCCGACACCCTGGCTCATGGGACCTCCAATGAATTTCGTCCCTTACTTACCGCCCCCGTCCAGCCGCCGCTTCTCCGAAACTGCGGTGATGAGATGCGGCCGATGCGCGGCGCTGAGATAGCAGGACGGCACGCGTTCGACCTCGTGTGGCGCGGCCTGCTCTCGTGCCCGAAACTCTCCAGGGCTCTCACCGGTGACGTCCCGGAACGTGCGCCCGAAGGTTCCCAGGCTGTTCCAACCGGTCTCGAAGGCGATCTCGGTGATGGGCAGGTCCGTATCCCGCAACAGCGCCGTGGCGCGCTCAATTCGACGGGTGAGCTGATACCGGTGCGGCGGCACGCCGAAGGCGTCTTTGAATGATCGCGCGAAGTGAGCTTCGGACACGCCACTCACGCGCGCCAGCCGTGGGATCGTCCAAGCCTCGTCCGAGGCGGCGTCCATACGGTCTTTCGCGCGGAGCAGGCGGCGAAGCAGGTCAGGGTCCTGGCGCATCGACGGGTCCTTACCCCGCATCATCGCGAGTACAAGCACGCTTCGAGGGCCGCCCATTGCGCCTGCGCCCCCTCGGCGGTGATTCGCGGCCAGTCTGGGGTCTGGTTGCGCAGCCAGGTGAGCTGGCGCTTGGCGTAGCGGCGGGTTTCCTGCTGGGCGCGGGCGAGGGCCTCGTAGCGGCTGGTCCGGCCTTCGAGGTGCTCGATGATCTCGCGCACGCCGACCGCCTTCATCGCCGGCAGCGCCGGATCGAGCCGGCGGGCGTGAAGGGCGGCGACCTCCTCGATCGCGCCGGCGTCGAACATCGCCGCCAGCCGCGCGTCGCAGGCGGCGTAGAGCGCCTTGCGCGGCGGTTCCAGCACGACGCCGCGCCATCCATCGGCCGCCAGCGTGGGGACCGTGTCAGCCTGCCAGGCGCTGAGCGGGCGGCCGGTGTGCTCGGCGACGGCCAGCGCGCGCAGCAGCCGCTGGCGATCGCCGCGGGTGATCCGCGCCTCGGCCTCCGGGTCGAGCGCCGCGAGGCGAGGGCGCAGCGCCAGCTCGCCCGCCGCGCCGGCCTCGCGCTCCAGAAGGTCGGTCACGGCGCGCGGCACCGGCGGCACCTCGGCCAGGCCCAGCGTCAGGGCGCGGAAGTAGAGCCCGGTCCCGCCCACCACCACCGCCGGTCGCCGCCACTGCGCGATGTCGGCTAGCGCAGCGCGCGCCACGTCCAGCCAGCGCCCGACCGACCAGCCGTCGGCGGCGTCGGCGACGCCGAACAGGTGGTGCGGCGCCAGCAGCGTCTCGTCGCGCGGCGGCCGGGCGGTCAGCACGCGCAGATCGGCATAAAGCTGCATCGAGTCGGCGTTGACGATGTCGGCGCCGATCGTTTGGGCGAGGCGCAGGGCCAGGGCGGACTTGCCGCTTGCCGTGGGCCCGGCGATCAGCCAGATGCGGGGCTCAGACTTGGGAGCCGACATGCGGATTGTCCTAACCGTCGTCGTCCCGGACTACGACACGCTCCAGAACGTCTTGCCACAGACGCTGGAAGCCGTCGCCGGCGCGGGCTCGGCCATCGAAGACACCGACATCCTGGGCGACGGCGCGTTCGACATCTTCTTCGATCACGACGACCCCACCATCGTCCGCGCCAAGGCCGAAAGCGCGCTCGAGCGCGAGCCGGCCGATGTCTGCGTCCAGCTGGTCGAGCACCGCAGGAAGCGGCTGCTGATCGCCGACATGGATTCCACCATCGTCGGCTGCGAGTGCCTGGACGAGATGGCCGACTTCGCCGGGGTCAAGCGCGAGGTGGCTCAGATCACCGAGCGGGCCATGCGCGGCGAGCTGAACTTCGAGGACGCGCTGCGCGAGCGAGTGGCGATGATCGCCGGCCTGCCGCTGCACGACCTGCAGCGCTGCTACGACGAGCGGGTAAAGCTCAATCCCGGCGCGCGGACTCTGGTGGCGACGATGGCGGCGAACGGCGCGCGCTGCGTGCTGGTCTCGGGCGGGTTCGAGTTCTTCACCAGCCGCGTCGCCCACGCCGCCGGCTTTCACGCCCACTGGGGCAACAAACTGATCGACGACGGCGAGGCGCTGACCGGCCGCGTCGTCGAGCCGATCCTCGGCCGCGACGCCAAGCTCTCGACCCTGCGCGCCGAGGCGGCCGGCTTCGGCGCCTCGATGGCCGACACCCTGGCGATCGGCGACGGCGCAAACGACGTCGACATGATCACCGCCGCGGGCCTGGGCGTCGCCTACCGCGCTAAGCCGGTGCTGGCCGGCCAGGCCGACGCCCGGCTGAACAAGAACGACTTGACCTCGCTGCTCTATTTCCAGGGCTACGGCGCCGACCGCTTCGTTACCGGCTGAGACGGAAGTTTACTTCGCCCGTGACGCTGACCTCGGTAACCGGCCCCATGGCCTTCCCACACCCGATTCGCGCGGTCGTGTTCGATATGGACGGTTTGCTGGTCGACACCGAGGTGATGATCCGTGACCTGATGATCAAGGCGGCGCTGGCGCGGGGCGCCCACCTGCCGTTCGAGGTGTTCATGCGCATGGTTGGCCTCCCAGACGAGGCCAGCAACGCCGTGGCCCGCGCGCACTTCGGAGATGACTTCCCGCTGGCAGACCTGCATGCCGAGGTGTCGGCCGGCGCGAGGGCGGCGTGCGAGCTCGGCGTCGCGCTGAAGGCGGGTGTGATCGAGCTGCTCGACCACCTCGATGCGGCGAGGATTCCGCGCGCCATCTGCACCTCGTCCAGTCACTCCGCCGTGCAGCGCACGCTGGGGCCGAGCGGCATCATTCCGCGCTTCGACGCCATCGTCGCGGCCGGCGACTATCCGCGCGGCAAGCCGAAACCCGATCCCTTCCTCACCGCCGCCGCGCGTCTCGGCGTCCCGCCGGAGAACTGTCTCGCGCTCGAGGACTCCCACAATGGTGTCCGCGCCGCCCACGCGGCCGGGATGATGACGGTGATGGTGCCGGACCTGCTGGAGGCCACCGACGAGATGCGCGAGAAGTGCCACGCCATCGCCGAAAGCCTGCACCACGTCCGGGACATGATCGACGCGCGGGCGACGGCCGGCGCATAGGGCGCTTGTATTGGGCTAGCGGGGTGCGGATATGGAACCCGCATGGCCATCCCTGACAAAGACCGCGTCCTCGCCACTCTCGACAAGGTGATCGATCCCAAGACCGGGCGCGGCCTCGTCGCTGCCGGACTGGTGCAGGGGCTGATGATCGGCGAGGGCCGGGCCGGCTTCATGATGGAGGTCCCAGCCGAGGATGCGGAGATGTACGCCTACATCCGAGACGCGGCGGAGAAGGCGCTGAAGGGCGTTCCGGCGGTCGAGAAGGCGCAGGTGGTGCTCACCGCGGCGGCACGGGCGCTCGCGCCGGGCGCCACCCGCGTCCGTAAGGGCGCGAGGGTGGCCGACGATCCGCGCACCGATCCCGCCGGCAAGCCGCCGCCGACGGCGTTCGAGCACGTCAAGCGGGTGATCGCGGTGGTCAGCGGCAAGGGCGGGGTCGGCAAGTCGACCGTGGCGGTCAATCTCGCCTGCGCCTTCGCCGCGATGGGTCTGCGCGCCGGCCTGCTCGACTGCGACGTCTACGGCCCGTCGGTGCCGCGGATGATGGGGATCGACGACGAGCCGGTGTTCGAGGACGGCAAGCTGACGCCGCTGACGGCGCACGGCCTGAAGCTGATGTCGATCGGATTCATTGTCGACGAGGGCCGGGCGATGATCTGGCGCGGCCCGATGGTCACCTCGGCGGTGCGACAGATGATCAAGGACGTACGCTGGGGCGGCCCGGGCGAGGAACTGGACATCCTGGTGGTGGATATGCCGCCCGGCACCGGCGACATCCAGCTGACCCTGTTCCACGACTTCAAGATCGACGGCGCGGTGATCGTCTCGACGCCGCAGGAGATCGCCCTGATCGACGCCCGCCGCGCGGCGGCCATGCTGGAGAAGCTAGGCGCGCCGATCCTGGGCATGGTCGAGAACATGGCCTTCTTCCCCGACCCCGCCACCGGCGCGCCGATCCCGATCTTCGGCCAGGGCGGCGCGCGGACCGAGGCGGAGCGGCTGGGCGTACCGCTGCTGGCGGAGATCCCGATCGACATCGCCCTGCGCGTCGGCGGCGACGAGGGAATGCCGGTGGTGGTGAGCGACCCAGGCGGCGCGGTCGGCCAGGCGTTCGCCGAGGCCGCGCGGGCGCTGGCCGGCTGAACTATTCCGCCGGCGCCGGCTCTCCGTGCAGGGGGCCGGTCAGCGACTCCTCACCCGCGGCGAGATCAAGCTGGGCCAGCGCTTCGCGGATTTCGGCGTGGCGCTTGGCGTCCAGCTTGTAGCCAAAGAACATCGCCCCGCCGAACCAGACCAGGATGACCGGGGCGAACAGGTAGCACATCTCCAGGCCGAAGATGGCGTGGGGGGTGTTCACCGCCCCCTCGGCGCCGTTGTAGCCGACGAAGGCCAGCACCGGGAACACGACCAGCACGGTGATGCTCTGGCCGATCTTGGTGGTGGTGGTGACCATCGAATAGAGCAGGCTGGTCAGGTCCTGCCCCTGCTCGAGCCGGACCTCGTCGACCACGTCGCCCATCATGGCGCGCACCAGCGGCAGGAACGCGCTGGCGCAGAAGCCCACCGCCATCATGGCGATGATGGTCGGGATGTCGTCCGTCCACTTGTAGCCCGGCCAGACCCGCGGAACCGCCATCAGGATCGACTGGGTGATCGAGTAGGCGATGCAGGCGATCTGCACCGTGCGGTGCTTGCCGAACCGCCCGGAGACGACGCGGGCCCAGAACAGCGCCCCGGCGACGCCCGCGCCGGCGAAGAAGATCAGCAGGAAGCTGACGTCCTGGATGCTGAAGCCCTTGGCGTCGTGGAAATAGTAGACGTAGAGCGGGCCCGTGGTGCCCGGGCCCAACGTCAGCAGCAGGTCCGCCAGCATCAGCCGCAGCATCGCCGGGCGCCCGATGGCGCGGCGGTAGTCGCCGAGCCGGAAGCTCGGCCGCCGCACGGCGCCGGCGGCTATGTTCTCCGGGGTGAAGACAGCGCAGACGAAGAGGGCGATCGGGAAGGCGATCACCAGCCCGAGCCCGATGATCGGCATGCTGGCCTTGAGACCCGCGGAGATATGACCGCCGGTCAGTTTGGGCAGCGCCAGGATCACCATCGTGCCGAAGACGGCCATGCCGGTGGTCCAGGCGTAGACGCGGGCGCGGTCGTCGTAGCTGCGGGCCAGCACCGCCGACCACGCCGCCAGGCCGAGCGTCACCATCGAGAGTCCAGCGTAGCTGACCACCAGCCATAGGATCAGGTAGAACTGGGTGACGTGGCTGCTGGGCAGCAGCACCTTGTAGACGCCCAGCATCACGATCGGCACGCCCAGCACCAGCCAGGGCCGGTAGCGGCCGATCGGCGTCTTGGTGCGGTCCATGATCAGGGCCAGCAGCGGATCGAAGAAGACGTCGATCACCCGCACCACGGTGATGGCGAAGCCGACCAGCAGGAAGGCCTGCGCCGCGCCGGGCTTATAGGGGCCGATGCCGAGGCTGACGTAGTGCCGGGGAAGATAGACGCCGTAGAGCAGCAACAGCACCGCCACCGGCACGCCCATCGTACCGAAGGCGAAGACCGTGGGCAGCGGCACTCTGGCCGCCGCGGCCGGCGCGGGCGTCGAAGACATGGCGATCCTCCCAGATCGGCGGCGGACGCCTTTGGCGTTCCGGATTGGGGGGATTAAAACACGGCTTCGGAAGAGGCGCACGCCCGCAGCGCGAAGGAAATGCGGAGGGTCCGGCGGCGGCGTCGGACCCGGCGTCTACTCCGCCGCCGCCACGACGTCGGTGTCGGTCCCTTCGAGCGGCCCGGTCAGCGATTCCTCCGCGCCGGCGTACTCGCGCTCCATCAGCGCCTGGCGGATCTCCGCATGTCGCTTGGCGTCGAGGGTGTAGCCGAACAGCATGGCCCCGCCGAAGAACACCAGGATGATCGGGGCGAACAAATAGCACATCTCCAGGCCGAAGATGGCGTGGGGCGTGTTCAGCGCGCCTTCCTTGCCGTTGTAACCGACCATCGCCAGGATCGGAAACACGATCGAGACGGTGACCGCCTGGCCGACCTTGGTGGTGGTGGTCACCATCGAGAACATCAGGGTGGTCAGGTCGCGGCGGGTCTCCAACTTCACCTCGTCGACGATGTCGGCCACCATCGCCCGGATCAGCAGGATGAAGGCGCTGGCGCAAAAGCCGACGCAGAACATCCCTAGCGCCGTGGGCAGGCCGTCCGGGAACAGGTGGTAGCCGGGGTTTACCTTCGGCAGCGCCATCAGGATGGTCTGGGTGACGCCGTAGAAGACGCAGGCGATTTGCACCGTGCGATGTTTGCCGAAGCGCCGCGCAACCCGCCCCCAGAACGGCGCGCCGAGGATGCCGGCGCCGATGTAGAAGATCAGCAGGAAGCCGACGTCCGCGTCGACGAAGCCTTTGGCGTCGTGGAAGAAGTAGACGTAGATCGGCCCGGTGGTGCCGGGTCCTAGGGTCAGCACGAGGTCGGCCAGCACCACGCGCCACATGCGCTTGCCGGCGAACTGGTAGTCCGCCAGCGAGAACCTCTGTTTCGGCGTCGACGGCGCGGGTCGTTCGCGGGTGAATGTGGCGCAGATCGCCACCGCCAGCGGGAAGGCGACCGCCGCATACAGGGCCATGGTCGGCATGTCCTTGGCGCGGCCGGGCACGATGTGGCCGTGGGTGACCGCCGGCAGCACCAGCAACGCGACCGAGCCGATCACCGCCATGCCCTGGGTCCAGCCGAACAGGCGCGAGCGCTCCTGGTAGGTCGGGGCCAGCGTCGCCGACCAGGCGGTCTGGCCCAGAGTCAGCATCGAATAGCCGATGTAGCTGAACACCATCCAGCCGATCAGGTAGCCGGCGGTGGGGTGCGAACCAGGCGCCAGCACGCGCGAGACGCCATATACCAGGAACGGCACGCCGAGGATCATCCAGGGCCGGTATCGCCCGATCGCCGTCTTGGTGCGGTCCATCGCGATCGCGATGAGCGGATCGAGGCAGATATCGAGCAGGCGCACGACGAGAATCGCGCCGCCGACGACGACCAGCGGGAGGCCTCTGGTGACGTAGAACCGCGGCGTCCAGAGCCCGAAGATCAGCAGCAATCCCGCAAGCGGCACGCCGACCGTGCCAAAGGCGATCAGGCCGGGGAGAGGGTAGGGCTTCGAAGCGCGAACCGTGCTTGCGGACGACATCAGCGGCGCCTTTGCGAAAGCGCCGGCGGCGCGGGGACTCGGACTCGCAGGATCATTGGGCCACCAGCGCCGGCTCGCCGGTCAGGCTGTCGGCGAGGCTCTCGCGCTCAAGCGCCGCGTCGCGCTCGTCGAGGGCCGCGCGGATCTCAGCGTGCTTCTGGGCGTCCAGCCGGTAGCCGACGAAGCACGCGCCGCCGATGACGACGAAGATGATCGGGGCGAACAGATAGACCATCTCCAGGCCGAAGATCGCGTGCGGTGTGTTGTGGGCGCCTTCCGCGGCTTTGAAGCCGACCATCTGCAGCACGGCGAAGCTGATCGTGGTGTTGAGCGACGAGCCGACCTTCTGGGTCATGCCGACAAACGAGTAGAGCAGGCTGACCCGCGCGACACCCTGCTCGAGCCGCAGCTCGTCGCCGAAGTCCGCCAACATCGCGCGCACGAGGAACAGGAAAGCGCTGGCGCAGCCGCCGACCATGAACATGCCGATCGCGGTCGGGATGAATATCCCTTGGGGGATCGCCATCAGCGAGGCCTGGCAGATCGCGTAGCAGACGCAGGCGATCTGCAGCGTGCGGTGCTTGCCGATCCTCCGCGCGACGTGCGACCACATCGGCGCCCAGATCAGGCCCGCGCCGGCGTAGAAGGTCAACAGCACGGTCGCTCCGCCGACGCTGAAGCCCTTGGCCTGGTTGAAGAAGAAAATATAGATCGGCGCGGTCAGACCCGGCCCCAGCACCAGGAACAGGTCGCCGAGGATCAGCCGCAGCGCCGTGGGCTTCGACACCAGCGCCAAATAGTCCGACCAGACCACCTTGCCGCGCTTCACATTGGGCGGCGCCGGCTCGCGCACGGCCACGGCGACCAGCGCGGTGGTCGCGACCGCCAGGACGATGATGCCCCAGCCGATCAGCGGCACGCTGGAGGGGTTTCCAGGCCCGATCTTGCCGTGGGTGAAGAGCGGCAGCAGGTTGAGCCCGATGCCGCCCAGCACGCCCACCGGGATCATCCAGCCGAACAGGCGCGAGCGCTGATTGTAGCTGGTCGCCAGGTTGGCGGCCCAGGCGCTGTGCGAGATGATCATGATCGACAACCCGACCCACAGGCACAGGTACCAGCCGAACAAATAGCTGGCTGGCATCGGTTTGGGCGCGTTGAACAGCATGTAGACGCCCAGCGCGAGGATCGGGATGCCGGCAATGTACCAGGGCTTGTAGCGGCCGATCGGCGTGGTGGTCTTGTCCATCAGCCAGCCCAGCGGCAGGTCGACCCCGAAGGTGTCGACCAGGCGCACCAGCGAGATCACGCCGCCGACCGCGAACAGCGACAGGCCGAGCGTGGCGAAATAGCGGGGCAGGTAGACGGTCAGCATCCCGAGCAGGACCGCCGCGGGGATGGTGGCGCTGACGAACGACAGCACCAGCGGAAGGGACAGATTGTCTGCCGGCGCGGCCCTGGCCGCTGACGGGCTACTCAAGCTATGTCTCCTCGCCGCGGCGGCGTCTCTATCGGACCCCTGCCGCGCTATAATCAGACCTGACTACGCATCCGCGCAAATGGAATTTCGGCCCGCGCCCCGATTAGGTCGCCTCAGGCAGGCCGATGGGGAATTCGGCGGCCTGCGCTTGCGCCAGGGCCTGCGGCGATAGCGCGTCGCGCTCGTCAAGGGCGGCGCGGATTTCGGCGTGGCGCTTCGAGTCCAGCTTGTAGCCGATGTAGCAGGCGCCCCCGAGCATGACGAAGAAGATCGGGCCCAGCAGGTAGACCAGCTCGAGATTGTGGATGGCGGCGGGCGTATTGTGGGCGCCCTCCTTGGCGTTGTAGCCGACGAAGGAGAGGATGGTGAAGGTCAGGCCGATCGAGAGCGCGCTAGCGATCTTCTCGACGCTGGTCATCATCGCATAGAGCAGGCCCTGCTGGTGCTTGCCCTTAGCCAGCCGGATCGCGTCGCCTGCGTCGGCGCACATCGCCCGGCCCAACAGGACGAACCCGGCGGCCAGAAAGCCGAGGCTGAACATGATGATCGCCGCGGGGATCAACGAGCCTCTAGGCAGGAAGTTGAGGATCATCAGCCCCAGCGAATAGAGCGTGCTGGCGATCATCAAGGTGCGATGCTTGCCCAGGCGCGTCGCCAGCCAGGAAAGCCCGGCCGCGCCCAGCACGCCGGCGGCGATGTAGAGGGCGAGCAAATAGGTGGAGGTGCGGAAGTCGAAGCCGCGCGAATCCTGGAAGTAGAACAGGTACATCGCCGACATCCAGCCGGGGCCCAGCGTCAGGCAGAAGGCGCCGGCCACGATGCGGCGCATCTCCGGCCAGGAGACCATCTCCCAGTAGTCGCGCAGCGTCGGCTTCTGGGTCGAATGATGCTCGATGATCTTCTCGGGCGTGAAGAAGCTGGCGGCGAGAATGCCGAGCGGCGTGACGATGACGATGAACCAGCCCATGTCCTGCACGTCGGTCGCCGGGTTCTTGCTGCCGACGATCGCCGGCACGAACAGCACCGCCGTCGCCGCGATGGTGCTGACGATCTGGATCGCGCCGAAAACGCGCGAACGATCATGGTATTTCGAGGCGATCACCGAGGCCCACGACGCATGCGAGAGCGCGATCACCGAGGTGCCGAGGTAGTAGATGAAGAGCCAGCCAACCAAGTAGAACAGCGACACGCCGACGGGCGCCAGGAACAGCATGTAAACCGGAATGCCGAGCAGCGGCGCGCCGCACAGCAGCCAGACCCGATAGCGTCCGAGCAGCGTGCGAGTGCGGTCCATGAGGACGCCGATGAACGGGTCGAACAGCATGTCCCCGAGCCGCACGGCCATGAACGCTATGCCGACCGCCGCCAGGCTGAGGCCGAGGTGGCTGGCGTAATACTTCGGCAGATAGACCGAGAGCGCCGCCGCCAGCGCGCCGATCGGCAGGCCGGGCAGTGAAAAGGCGAGCAGCCTCGGCAGCGAGATCGAATGGCCGGCGGAGTCGGCTTGGGCGGTCGAAGACAAGCGGCGCGTTTCCTCGGGATGCACTGGATGGCGGCGCATCTCTGATGGACGCTTGCCGGCGAGGGAACCTTGCCCGCCGCCGAGGCGCAAGCGGATTCGTGAGCGGCGTTTAGGTAAGCTGACGGGAAGCCCGAAGGCTGCTGCCGACGCCCCTACGCGGTCTGGCTCATCTTGCGGAAGAACTTCTGGGTCTGTTCGCCGCCGTTGCCGTAGGCCTGCTGGCCGGCCGGATCGGTGATCTTGGCCCAGTTGTCGCGCACCTCCTCCACCGAAAGCCCACCTTCGCCGAGATAGACGCCCTCGGTCTCGTAGATCCGGGCCAGCGCGAAGGCGCCGGCGCCGGCGGTGAGGATGGCGCCCGTGGGAGCCTCTTCCGAGCAGAGATAGACCACGCCCGGCGTCACATAGTCGGGCTTCAGCTGCGCGGCGATCTGCGGCGGCATGATGTTCTCGGTCATCCGCGTGGCGGCCACCGGCGAGATAGCGTTGACGTGGATGTTGTTCTTCTGGCCCTCGAGCTTAAGGCTGTTCATGAAGCCGACCAGCGCCAGCTTGGCGGCGCCGTAGTTGGTCTGGCCAAAGTTGCCGTAGAGCCCGGTGGACGAGGTGGTGACCACGATCCGCCCGTAGTTCTGCTCGCGCATGATTTCCCACAGCGCCTTCACCGGCTTGACCGTGCCCATCAGGTGCACGCCCAGCACGAACTCGAAGTCGGGGATATCCATCTTAGCGAACGACTTGTCGCGCAGCACCCCGGCGTTGGCGATCAGGATATCGACCCGGCCCCAGGCGTCGATCGCCTGTTTCACCATGTGCGCCACGCCGGCGTCGTCGGTGACCGAGGAGCCGTTGGCGAGCGCCTCGCCGCCCAGCGCCTTGATCTCCTCGACCACCTTGCCGGCCGCCTCGGACGAGCCGCCGGAGCCGTCGACTGCGCCGCCGAGGTCGTTGACCACCACCTTGGCCCCGCGCCGGGCCAGTTCCAGCGCGTGCTGCCGCCCAAGGCCGCCGCCGGCCCCGGTCACGATCGCCACCTTGCCGTCGAAACGGATGTCCGCCATGGCCTTGCTCCTCAAGCTTGAAAACGCCCGCGGCCTTGTGCGCGGCGGTCGGCGGAGCGTCAAGCGAGGGTGCGCCGAAGCGCCGGCAATCGTCCCAGGGAGACCCCGAGCGCGAGGACGGCCAGCATGGCGGCGCAGCAATAGCCGGTCACGGCCGGCCAGCCGCCCCAGCGCCAGAATGCGCCGCCCGCCGAGCCCAGCACGCTGGCGCCCAGGTAGTAGGCGAGCAGATAGAGCGACGCGGCGTGACTGCGGTTCTCCAGCGCCAGCCGCCCGACCCAGCCGCTGGCGACCGAGTGCGTAACGAAGAACCCGACGGTGATCGCCGCGACGCCGAGGATGACCAGCGCGAGTGGCTGGCCCAGGCTCACACCCAGCCCGGCCAGGGTGATGAGCGCGCCCAGGATCATGATCGGCGCGCGGCCGAACCGGTCGGCCAGGCCGCCCGCCCACGACGAGGCGATCATGCCGATCAGATAGGTCAGGAAGATCAGGCCGATCTGGGCCTGGCCCAGGTGGTATGGCGGCTCGGCCAGACGAAAACCGACATAGTTGTAGACCGTCACGAACGCGCCCATTGCCAGGAAGGCGACCAGGAACAGCATCGACAGACCCGGCTGACCCAGATGGCTGCTCCAGGCGCCCAGGTGGACGCGCAGCGCTAGTCCCCCGCGCCGGACGAAGTGGCGTGACGGCGGCAGCAGCAGGACGAACGCCAGCGCCGCGACCAGGTCGACGGCCGAGATCACGCCCAGCGCGGTGCGCCACGACGACAGCTGGGTCAGCACCCCCATGGCGACGCGCCCGGTCATGCCGCCGAACGCGGTGCCGCTGACGTAGAGACCCATCGCGAAGCCCAGCCGATTCGGCGGACTCTCCTCGGCCAGGTAGGCCATGGCCGTCGCAGGTACGCCGCCCAACACCAGCCCCTCCAGCCCACGGGCGACGAGCAGCAAGGACCAGCTTGGCGCGGTCGCGCAGCCCAGATTGAGCAGCGCCGCCGCGCACATCGAGCCGAACATCAGGCCCCGCCGACCTAGCGTCTCGGAGAATGCCCCCATGGCCAGGATCGAGATCGCCAGCGCGCCGGTGGTCGACGACAGCGCGAGCGAGCTCGCCGCCGCGTCGAGGTGGAACTCGCGCGCGAACTCGGCCAGCAGCGGCTGGACGCTGTAGATCAGCGAAAAGGTCGCGAAACCGGCCATGAACAGCGCCAGCGTGATCCGCCACAGCCGCGCGCCCGGCCGGGCCGCAGGAGCTGCCTCGGCCATGCCCGATCTAGTCGTCCCGCGGCGGCTCGTGCGCAAGCGCGGCGCGCCGCCCGCCGTCAGGTCCAGCCGTACGTGGCGGCTATCTCCTCGGCGAGATCCGCGCGGATGAAGCGATCGGTGATCATCATCCGCGGCCGGTCGGCGGCGTTGGGCGCGCCGGAATGCAGCGTGCGCAGGTCCACCAGATAGCCGTCGCCCGGCGCGCCGGTCAGCTCCATCACTTGCAGCGCCACGTTGCCAACCACGCCGCTCGGCAGGGCTTCGTCATCCTCCCACCTGGTGGGTTGGGCGGCCCAGAGCGGGCGGAAGAAGGCCTCCCGGCCGAGCTCCCGACGAAGGTCCCTGGCGCGAACATGCCGCCCGTCGTCCAGCAGCAGGTGAGAGCCGGCGATCATCAGGGTGCCGCCGCCGCGGGGCGCGATGTGGTCGAGGCAGGCGAACAACTGCACGCCGGGGCGCTCGCGGCTGGGTAGGCGTGGCGCGTCGGCGTGCCAGGCGGTCGGCAGCATCCATGCATCGGCGTTCGGCAGGGTGAACAGCAGCTGCGGCCGTGGGTGCATCCGGCGATCGAACGGGCGTCCGCCATTCAGCGCATCGACTGCCGCGCGCAGGGCCGGCTCCTCCACCAGCGCCTCCAGCTCCTGATGTTTGTTGCCGACGACCTTGGAGGTCTTCAGGCCGGTGTCCGGGTATTTCGGCTTCGGCCGGTCGCCAAGACGCCAGGCGCCGTCTTCCCAGAGCCCAAACTGCTGCATGCGGCGCAGCACGAATTCGCGGGCCGTAGTCACGCGGGCAGGGGACAACAGCCCTTCGATGCGCAGTACGCCGCGACGGCTGAACTCGTCATGTTGTTCGGGGGTAAGCGCTTGCTGGGACATGGCTCCGTCTCCTTGACGGCGCCCCGCGGCGGATTCCCACCCTGACATCGCGCCAGAGCGTTCAATCCACCGCGGTACTCATTTCCCGCGGCCCACCGCAAGGCGCGGTGAACGATGGCGTCAGACTGAGCCGCTCGGCCGGAACCGTCAAGCTCGCGATAGCGCCGGCGTCACGGCGCTTCGAAGATCGCGGCGATGCCCTGGCCGCCGCCGATGCACATGGTCTCCAGGCCGTATTTGCCATCCCGGCGCTTCAGCTCGCGCAGCAGGTTGGCCAGGATGCGGCCGCCGGTCGCGCCGATCGGATGGCCAAGGCTGATGCCCGAGCCGTTGACGTTGAGCCGGTCGCGTTCATCCCAGCCCCAGCCCTTCAGCACCGCCAGGACCTGCGGCGCGAACGCTTCGTTGAGCTCGACCAGGTCGATGTCGTCCCAGCTTTTGCCGGTGCGCTCGAACAGCCGCTTCACCGCCGGCACCGGGCCGATGCCCATGCGCGAGGGATCGCAGCCGGCCGCTGCCCAGCTGTGGAACCAGCCCATCGGCTCGAGGTTCAGCTCGGCCAGCTTGTCCTCGGCGACCACCAGGCAGGCCGCGGCGGCGTCGTTCTGCTGGCTGGCGTTGCCGGCGGTGACGACGCCGTCCTTCTCGATCGCCCGCAGCTTGCCTAAGCTCTCGGCCGTGGCGTCGGCCCGCACGCCCTCGTCCTTGTCGAACAGGATCGCGTCGCCCTTCTTCTGCGGCACGGAAACCGGCACGACTTCGTCGTCGAACTTGCCGGCGGCCCAGGCCGCGGCGGCGCGCTGGTGGCTCATCG